>Ga0315288_10014024_pt1 | contig 10007 bp, 12 predicted proteins | sample YL17G11_20_MG_FD_203454 | JGI IMG/M metagenome (GOLD analysis project Ga0315288, IMG submission 203454) | Sediment microbial communities from Yellowstone Lake, YNP, Wyoming, USA - YL17G11_20 | ecosystem: Environmental > Aquatic > Freshwater > Lake > Sediment | place: USA: Wyoming | collected... | reverse complement strand
CGGACAACGCTTGCGAGACAATGCTCACCGCATTGGACACGGTGTTCACCGCAACTGAAAGGACGGATACCTGTTGGCTCAGTCCCGATACTTGTTGGCTCAGGACCGAAATTTGTTGACTGAGGGTGTTATCAGCAGCGATACGGGCAGCGGTTTCTACGGACAACGCTTGCGAGACAATGCTCACCGCATTGGACACGGTGTTCACCGCAGCCACCCGCGCAGCCGTTTCGACTGATAGAGCTTGCGAGACGACACTGACCGCGTTGGAGACAACAGATAACGCTTGCGAAACGACGCTGATGCCTTGGCTTAGAGTATTATCTGCGGCAATGCGTGCGGCGGTTTCTACGGACAATGCCTGGGACACCACACTGATACCCTGGCTCATGGTGTTATCGGCAGCCACCCGAGCGGCGGTTTCGACTGATAGAGCTTGCGAGACGACACTGACCGCGTTGGAGACAACAGAGATTTGCTGTGAAAGCACACTGATCGCTTGCGACAGCGCATTATCACCAGCGATGCGGGCCGCGGTTTCCACAGACACAGCTTGAGACACCACGCTAATGGCCGTAGACAGAACATTATCTGCGGCGGTGCGTGCGGAAAGTTCTACCGAGACAGCATTCGACACGACTGAAATCGCATCGGAAAGTGTATTGAGCTTACCTTTGGCCATATCTTAAAGTTGAAGCCACCCGAGGGCATCTGTATATTGAAGTTCGCTGTTTGCCAACAGGGACGTAGAGAACAGTTCTACCGTGTTCGCGCCGTCCACATGTTGAATGATAATCGCGGCTGGCGCGGCGTCTTTGTTGCGGACGTTGATCGTCTTGACGTTTCGTTGGATGCTGCTGCCAGGCGCGGCTACAATGTCCGTTGTGACGGCACTGGATACATTGCTATTCTTCCGACCAGGGGTCACCGTTGTACCGTTGTAATCCATATACGAGGTATGGATATCCACCGTCTCGGTGCCACCGGTAATCAGTTGAACTTTGTCGCTTGTGCTGGCCAGAATAATCATTGGTCCTCAGTGGAAGCCGCTAGTTAGCCGCCAGCCGTGCAAGTCAAATTGTAGGTGACCTGGAGCGAATCGTTGCCCGCGACCAAGCTGACGACCGAGAACTTTGAGCGATCCCATAGCGTGCCCGACGCCGACGCCGAGAAGATGCCGTGTTCGGTCACGGACAGGGTGCCCCCGCTGTCTGGACTGAAGGTCCCGACGGTCGTATAGACACCCGCTGCCGATGCTTGCGATCCTGTCGGGCGGATGCTATCCGAGGCGTATTCTGTCGTGTATTCGGTACCCAATGTCGTATCGCCGACCGCTTCTGCGCCTGTGCCGCTGCCGAAGCCGTGGAATTTGAAATTGGCAATCAATTGTCCGCTGGCAGCGAAGTTATTGGCAAGATACGTCACACCCGTGGTCGTGACCACGCGAAGCGACAACGTGCCATAGTCTACCACGTCTGCGTGGAATGGAGACGCCAATCTACGCACGTCCACGTTGTCCGCGAGCAACCGACGGAGCTTGGCAATCTGCTCAGGTGCGAGTTCTGCCAGGTTCGGACGCAACACGCGCCCGACAAGTTCCGACTGCATGTGCATGTGTCCAAGCAGACGGCCAGAGAGGTCTGTGGCGAGGGTATGTGCGAGGCCTCGATAGTGCCCCCCAAAGAAGTTGCGCGCCTTCCAGAGCAAGCCTGGACCCTGCTGAACAGCAAGATCGCCGAGATTGCGTCCGCGGCGCAGACTGACTTCTCCGCCCATTCCGAGTTTTCCTTCTTGTGTTGGCATAATAGTCCTCAGTTAGCGAATTCGTGATATTTAGGATACCGGCAAGTGGATATCAAACCCGTTACACGCGAAGGTGACGCGGCATTTGACCTCCACTGGTTCGTTATCGGTACTTTCAAATTGAAGTTCTCCGAGCGCGACGGGGAACACGTCCTCATAACGCACGGTCACAAGTGTGCTATTGGTATCGGGTTGGAGAATATAGAGGGCCGCACTGGTCTTTTCGATTTCGCGAATGATAGGACGAGGGTTCGCGATTCGCGATTTGCGAATTTCACGAAAGGCCTCCACCTCTTCATAGCTGCGAGGAAACCCGTAGCCGCACATCCACCAGTAGAGGCTGTAGTAGGTCTTGAAGGCGTTGTCCACTTTGTAGGAAACATCGAAGTCGTTATACTTCAAATGGTCCGCGACTTCTTTGATCATGCGAAAGGGATTGGGCCGGTCTACGATATTACCAACAACGGCAGGAAGTTGGATCGACTGTGCGAAGAACGTCAGATCGGGCAGGGCCTCGATGACGAACTTGAAATGGTTATTGAGCAACGTGGACACGCTTTGTGGGCGCGCCGTGGGCTCATACGGTGCTTGAAAGAGATCCAGCGACATGTTATTCCTTCGGTGGCCAAATGGCGAGTGTGTATTGCGGAAGCTCGCTGCCAATGATATGTTGCAACACCCGAATACGTTCGTCGCGCGCCTCGTCTAGTCGGATATGTTGTTGGTCAGCAATCACATGCGCGTCATACATCTGCTTACCTCGCCCGAGGAGCCCGAGCACGGAGATCAGGACAGCGACATAGGGGAGATAGGGCTTGAGTTTCAACAACATACTGGTATTTATGGCGTATAGGTGAACTTAGAGACGTAGAGATACCGTGTGCCAGGCGTAAATATGCCACCCCACCACGGATCATTGGTGCCCCAATGATTGATGAGCACTTGCGCAGGGGCCGTCGGCACGTTCAGCGTATGCGTCTTGACCAGTATATCGTTCACGTAGAAGTCGATGCGTCCTGCCCGCCACACATACTTGTACCGATTGAATAGCATTGATCCCGCGAGCATCGGGACATCAGAGGCTTGCTGACGAACCCCTTGCGCCTGCGGAAGGTTCCAATTGGTTAAGTATAGCCGCGCGGGGCGGTCACCCAGGGCTTCGAAGTCAATTTCTGTTTGCGAATCGTTGTAGAAATTAAAGAGCCCCGAGACGCTGCCCGAGACCGCAATCCCTGGTGCGAGTGGGGTGTTTGCGGTCGAGGACATACGGGCGATCCATTCATATGTCCCGTAGCTGAATTTCTGATAGGATTGGATTTCCCCACCCACAGAATTGCCGCCCGCTTGCGTCATCGTGATGCGCAACATGCCACTGGCGAGATCGACTTTCGCGGGAGAGAATACGCCGCCGCCTGGGGCGCCCCAATCGGAAATCAACCAGTTGGTGTTGTTCGCGAAGGTCCGTTGATCAAAATTTTCGGTGAACCCAGGGATAACGGCGGGGGTATTTGCGGTGGGTTTCTTCTTCCAGAATTGATACCAAGCCATGACGACCTCCTATGAAACCACAAAAGCCCGATGCTGGGTCACAGACATCGGGCTTTTGCGAGTCGCAAGTGACCTCAATTACATGAGGTTCTTGACTTTGACGATACGGTAGTATTGATTCGTGCGCGAAACAATCTGACCGTTCGAGGTGCCGTCCGAGTTGCTGAACGGGTTCGCGACGACGCCGTAGCGGGTCTGGAATCCGATCTTTGGCTGGAACGAACCAGGGTCCTGAGCGCGGAGCATCTGCAACGGAACGTATGGGCAGTAGAACAACCCAGCGTCATATGGCGACTGTCCACGATAGCCCACAACGAAGTGGTGCGTGGCAGACGATGCGGCGCTTGGAGCGTATGGGTCAATGTAAACCTTGAAGCGTCCGAGCAACACGCCAGCGTAGGTGCTGCCCGTGTCGTCAACGGTCAAGTTCGCATTGTATGGCGATTCGTAGTGGAGCAGTTCGGCAGCCACCAGTGCGCTTGCTACGTCCGACGAGCAAAGCACGATGTTGCCCTTCCCACGACGAGTGGCCTTCGCGATAGCGTTGGCTTCACGTTCAATCTGGAAGGCCATGCCCTTGAAGCGTTCCACGAGCCAGCGTCCGTCGCTGTCCGTGTCAAGGTCAAAGGTTCCTGCTGAGGTCGTGTTGTTGTTCGCGCCGGCGACAGACGAGAAGTAAATCGTGCGGACAATTTCACGGTTGATTTCCGCGAGGATTTCAGCCGAGAGAATGTTGGCAAGTTCCGTCTCTGCGTCGAGTCCGTGAACCGCCTTCAAGTCCTGTGCGATTTCAATCGTGTATTCCGCCTTGAGCTTGCGCGTCTGGGCGGTCACGGTCACCTTGTCGATGCTGAACGCCATTTCTGGAATAGCGGTGTTCGACGCGGTACCAAGTCCTTCTCCAACGCCCGTATACATGCCACCTGCGTAGGTGTAGTTCGAGCTATTCGAGAGACCCGATTCGTCAGTGTTAGCAGAAGGGTTCTGAGTACCCGTCTGCGTTGTGGGACTACCCAAGCCGGCGCTCGTGAACCCGGTGTTCGCTTCGTTGAACAACGCTTCTGTTCCACCCTGACTGGTGTAACGCGACTTGAGCGCGAAGATGAGGCCCGTAGGACCCGTCATTGGCTGGACGCCGCAGAGGTCATAGGCGATCAGGTTCGGCATCGAACGACGAATCAACGAGATCAGAATTGGATCAAATCCCTTGAGGTTCGTCGCATTCGGGAACGACGTTGATGGTGTGACACCACCGCTGTAGTTGCCTGGTGCATCTTCTGTGAGGTATCCCTGTTGCTGTTGACGCGCAACGAGCATTTCTTGGAACGTGTTCTCAAGAAGAATAGTCGTGACCTTCTTCTTCCACGATTCCTTGATTGCAGGAAGGTCGGCGTGGTCAATGACTGACGCCCAACGCTTCTTTACATCTTCATTGAGAACTACTTGGTTTGCCATTTGTGTCGTCTCCAAACTTGACTTGTGATGCTGCTTTTCCGCAGCGTTCGATTGTTATTTAGAAAACCGATATCGCTACGTGATTACCAGTTCGACTTCGCTTGCTGTGCAATGGACGCCGCAACAATCGAGCCGATATCATTCGGGTCCGTGGTGGTTGCTGGTTTTGCTTCACCAACAAGGGTTTCTTCAGGGAGATGCTTCAAGGAGGACGCGCCGTCCTTCTTTCCGAAGTAGTTCTCCTTGAGCAACGCGAGCTTGCCACGGAAGTCCTTGGCATTCTCATACTTCACATCTTCGGCAAGTTTTCCGAGACGTGAGGTTTCGTTCGAACTCATTCCTGTGGCAAACTCTGCCACGATACGAGCTTTGTTCGCGGATTCTGCGAGCCGGCGCAACTTGATGCGGTCGGCAGTCAGTCCGTTGACGTTTTCCTTCAACGAGGCGACTTGACGTGAAAGCTGCTTGACCACATCGATCTTGCTCTCGGGCACATCGATATAGTGCTCCTTGAACAAATTCTGGAGGCCCGACATGAATTCTTCGGCCAACTGCGCACGAAGCGAGGTACGAACGGCCACCTTGTTGTGCTTCATCCATTCTTCGACAACGAAGCTGAGGTAGGCGTCTACTTGCTTCTGCACGGCGCCGTCGCGCTCGTTAATCTGCCGACGGTACTTCTTGGCGTAGTGTTCGTGGAGTTGCTTGGCAATTTGCTTCGTATTGCTACGGATTGCCTGCTCGAAAATAACGGCGACTTTCTTCTGTGTCTTTGGGGCAAGTCCAGCAGATTCAAAGAGGTTCGCTGCTGGTGTTGAAATGACTACGCGGAATGATTCTTCGACCTTCTTCTTGTCGTCATCTTCCTCGTCGTCCTCGGACACGGTGATCTTCGTCTTGTCCTTCTTGTCCTTCTTCTCGTCGTCCTGATCGTCGTCGTCGTCGTCCTTCTTCTTCGCGAAAGGATTGTCGTCGTCCTCTTTCAGGTCCTTCTTATCGTCGTCGTCCTCGGAGTCATCGTCCTCGTCAACGTCCTTCTTGTCGAAGTTGTAGCCCTTGCCGCCATCTGGGTCGTCGTCCTCGGTGGCTTCATCGACCTTCGGTTTGTCGCTCTTGTCGTCGTCGTCGTCATCTTTCTTTCCGACTTCAATTTCAATTTCCTTCAGGTCGTCAAGGTCATCGAGTTCCTTGTCCAGGTCGTCCACGTCCGTGTGGTCTGCTTCTTCACCGAACGCGAGTTCCAACTTATCTTCGATGGAATCGGCACTTGGGAGATGCGACTTCTCTGCTGCAACAGAGCGTGGGACACTGGTATCCGCTGACTTTGGGCCACCAGCCTTAGGAGTTGTGGCCGGGTCGTTGGCGGGAGTGTCAACAGAGCGCCCACCAAGGACTTCCCATTCCCCACCCTTGAGGTGCGTGGGTTCCTGGTTGCGGTGCGATAGCTGCGACTTAGCGGTACTGTTTACGAGGTCTGATGCCATTTGAAACTCCAATTGGAGAAAAGTGTGCCATTCACTGGCTTTTATTTAGCGTTACCGGTTCTTTCGTCCCTGCGTCTCTACGGAGATTGCGTCAAGAAACTGCTTGAATGCGACTTCTTCAGCGATTTTCTTGAGGCCCACCTTCTTTCGCGGAGCGTGACGAAGCTGCTCGCGAATGGAATTGACTGTGGATTCCATCAATATGCCATTGTTCCAAACCCATTCCTTCTGCTCATTCATGCCGCGCACGAACGCATCGGGAGCACTTGGGTCGGCCACGATATCTCCTGCGGTTGCCAGAAAGAAGTCCTCACCAACCACATTCCCATCAGCGGATGGACGCAACGATCCGACGCCTCGTGAGGAGACCCCGAACTTGACTTTCTCATCAATCATCGCCTTGACAATTCTACCATTAGGCGTATCCATGATCTTGGCGGTTCCAATCCAGTTTTTCCCATCGGTAGACTTGAGACTGGTAATCAAATGCGAGACGCGCTCCAGGTGAATGTGCGGATCATCGGGATGTCCGAGTTCTCCGAGCGCACGATTTTGTGAGACCAATTCTTTATTGTAGCGTTCGACTTCGCGTGCCATGGTGGCGGATGGATAGAGGCGTCCATTGCGGTTGCGTACTTCCGCTTGAAGGAAGATGCCTTCAATGGTATACTGCTTCTCACCACTGGTGGCTTCAAGGAGCACTTGCGGCTCGATGGCGTCGTAGACTTCTTTGAGGAATTTCATAGGCATTTAGAGTCCGTTTTGCGCAATGCGGTCAAGCGTCTTGACTATCGCTTCGATCTTCGTGCGAGCCCCGACATCCGAACTGGTGTGGCGCACAACGGCGCGAAGCATGTGCATCGCCGCTTCCAATTTATCTTCGGGATGCAAGGCGTTTGACAGTGACATGACCTGAGTGAGCGTGCTCTCAGGAGCTTCTTGCAAAAGTCGGGCATCTTGTTGTTTTCGTACTTGTGCTGCTGCTTGTGCAAAATTCATGTTACTAGCTCCGATAGGCGGCAACTTGCCCGTTGTTGTTCACAATCAAATTGCGAATGTTCAGTAGGGTTTCGGTTTCTCGCACCCATTCATTTGGTGAGAGATGCGGCCACCGCTCTATTACGTCATCGTATACTCGTTGCACTTCAAATGCGGTCCAACCTTCGTGCGGACCTTCATTGAGCAACGCATCAAAGACGTTAGCAAACATGTTATTTCGTGAACCCGTAGTCGATAGTGGACCCGCCCGACTTTTCCTTGACGACCTTGCCCGCTTCCTTGACAGGATGCGCTTGCTTTCCTGCGGCGATGTCAATGTGAACGTTGTTTTCTCCGTCCTCATCATCTTCGTCCTTGTCGGCGTCCTTCGGACCAAACTCATCTTCGGCGTCTGCGGCATCTTCTTTAACCAGTCCTGCACCAATTATCTGACGTTCGGTCTGGAGTCGATCGGCGACCTTCTGTTGCATGATGCCCGAGAACTGTTCGTTCGCCGTGGACCAATCGCGCGACTTGATGGCGCCGAGGAGCTTGCTGAATGCGTTTTGTGCCATGTGACTATCCTTATCCTTCTACGGGTCGTCCGTAGCCATCCGACTTCTTCAACTCAAGAATGACGGTGTATGAATTGAGTGCATCGAAGTTGTAGGTGGAGACGTAAATGTTGGGGTCGCCGCTATTCGCTTTGGGGTTCGGAATGGTCATGGAAAGACCACTGTTCTTGCCGAAGTAGCCTTGCCCGTGGAGTAGAATGCTATCCAGTGCTGCCCCACCGCCGGCGGCCGCGGCAAATCCAATACCGACTGTCTGGTTGTTCTGCGTAGGAATGTCGTACCAAATACTTTCGATGCTGAGCTTGTACCATGGACGTGCGGCGGAGATCACCCCGACACGCGCACCCGAACGAGACCCCACGAGAGGGTCCGCTGCGGCGAATACGATAGCAGCATTGGCGAGCACGACACGCAGCGAGTTCAGCCCTGGGTTGTATGCCACGACGTTCCCGATAGCATTCGTGCCACCGTTAGCAGTCACGACTTCACCAGGCAAGAAGCCCTGTTGTCCGAGTCCACCGCCAGGCAACGCGAGGTCCATCGTCACACCGACCAGCGCGGACGCATTGACCGCGAGCACATCGCCCTGTTCTGTCGTTCCTGAGTTGAGGAAAAAGAACAACTTCACCACCGTTTTGTGGTGCGTGTCCGAAAGCACGACGTTGGAGAATGTGTTTGCTGCTAGTGGCATAGTAGTCCTTTACAACCAGTATTTAGGAATAGTGGTTATTTCTTCTTTTTCGCAAAGGGGTTCTTTTTCTTTGGAGCAACTTCTTCCCCTTCTTCGGGTTCTTTGGTAGACTTCAAGACCTCGTCGGCCTCTTGGTCAAATCCGCCGGTCTTTTGTTTACCAAAAGGAGATCCACCTTCGTCGTCTCCTTCGTCGCCAGGTTTACCACCAGGCGCCATTGGACTACCGTCGGGACCCAAGCTCACGGGCTCATCAAAATCTTCCTTGATGGTGCCGATTTCATCCTCAGTGAACTTGAGGATCTCCTTCCACAAGTAGTTCTGTGAGAAGTAGACGTTCCTGAATGGTTCCATTTGCGTGAGCAGATTCATGCGCGAAGTCCAAATCTCCTGCGCCTTGAGTTCTTCAAAGTAGCTATCCTGTTGCCAGTCATACCGAATGTTGTAGGCTAGCTCATGCCATTCTTTCTCGGTGAGGATTTGCTTGAGACGTAGCTGCTTTTCAAGCAACTGGTCAAACATACCATTGAACTGCGCTTGCATCCGATGAATGAACTTGGAAAAGCGCAGTTCGTCGCGAGAAATTTCTGACGCGCGGCCGAGATTGAACCCTTGGCCTGGATCGATGCGTGCGGGTGGGAGCCCCAACGCCCGATAGAGCTTACGGCGGAAGTAGTCTACGTCTTCCATTTCCGAGAGGTTCTGTCCTGCGGGAAGGGTGGTGATTTCCGTACCTTTACCACCTTCTCGCCGAGGTAGCCAGAAGTCCTCAAGAATGCTTTGAAACTTGCGGTCGTCGCGCACTTCACCGGTCGCGGTGTCATACGTGAGCTTGTTGCGGAACCGTTGCATGATGTCGTAAAGATATTGCTCCGCTTTGCCCTTCGGGAGGTTACCCACGTCGATGTAGAACACCCGACGTTCTGGTGCGCGGACGACACGGAAAATCACGCACGAATCTTCCATCATGCGCATCATGTTCAGCGGCTTGATCGCTTTGTGCAACCACGAGAGCACCGTGCGCTTGTTGCTATCGTAAATGCCAGAGGGGCAGAAGGCGACGGAATCCGTCGTGACCTTGACGCCGTTGTAGTTTAGGAGCGCGGCCGTCGGAACAGTGGAGCCAGATATATTAGTAGGAGCAACGAAACCCATAGGATTGTAGACAAAATATTCACGCACCGTTTCCACGATATCGAACTGGGTTTCTTGATGCCGCTTGCGTTCGAGTTCGCGAACTTTCCGAATGCAACGCGGATCGATGACCCGCAGTTCTTTGATGCCTTCTTCAGGATGATCTTCACTGACCAAGATATGGTAGAACAGACGCCCATCGGTGTACCACTGACGAATCGTGCTATACGCATCCTTGTGGAATTTCATGAGCTTCATGACGCCATTGAATTCCGCGAGAATTTGTGCTTGGACCTTTTCGTCGAGGTCGATGCAGTTGTCAAGGTTGATGGGGACGGGG
>Ga0315288_10014022_pt1 | contig 10007 bp, 6 predicted proteins | sample YL17G11_20_MG_FD_203454 | JGI IMG/M metagenome (GOLD analysis project Ga0315288, IMG submission 203454) | Sediment microbial communities from Yellowstone Lake, YNP, Wyoming, USA - YL17G11_20 | ecosystem: Environmental > Aquatic > Freshwater > Lake > Sediment | place: USA: Wyoming | collected... | reverse complement strand
ATAAAAATGATAAGCGAGAAGGGATTGTGAGTCAGGTTATTTTACGGTTTGCCCCCAGCCCTACCGGGCATTTGCATATCGGAGGAGCGCGGACCGCGCTCTTCAACTGGCTGCTGGCCCGGAACCAGGGAGGGAAATTTATCCTGCGCATCGAAGATACGGACCAGGTGCGGTCCACCAAGGAATCCATCGAGGCCATTCTGGAGAGCATGACCTGGCTCGGATTGGATTGGGACGAGGGTCCGATCTACCAAACGGAGCGTTTACCCATCTACCGCGAGCATGCAGAGCGACTCCTCCGTGAGGGCAAAGCCTATCCCTGCTATTGCACCCCGGAGGAGCTGGAGGAGAAGCGTAAGCGGGCCCTCCAGGAAAAACGCAAGCCCAAGTATGATGGCCACTGCCGAAACCTGAAGGCGCCTGTTCCGGGTCGAACAGCGGCCATCCGCTTCAAGAGCCCCCAGCAAGGAGTAACCGTCCTGCACGATCTGATCAAGGGAACCATTGAGTTCGAAAACGAGGAGCTCGACGACCTGATCATCCAGCGGGGGGATGGGTGGCCGACTTACAACTTCAGCGCGGTGGTGGACGATGCCACCATGTCAATTACTCATGTCATCCGGGGCGACGACCATGTCAACAACACCCCTCGGCAGATCCTCCTCTATGAAGCCTTTGGCTATTCCCTTCCCCAATTTGCTCATGTCCCCATGATCCTGGGAGCTGATAAGACCAGGCTCTCCAAACGCCACGGAGCCACATCCGTCATGGCCTATAAAGAGATGGGATACTTGCCGCAGGCGCTGGTGAATTATCTGGTACGTTTGGGCTGGTCTCACGGTGACCAGGAGGTTTTCAGCCAGAAAGAGCTGGTGGAGAAATTCTCTTTGGAGAATGTCGGTAAATCTGCGGCTGTGTTCAACACCGAGAAACTGCTCTGGTTGAATGGACTTTACATTCGCCAGGAGAAAACCGAGATTCTGGCCGAGCTGCTCTTTCCCTTCCTGGAGGCCAAAGGTTTGAGGCCACGCTCGTTATCTTGGCTCACGGAAGTAGCCAAGACCCTCCAGGAAAGGTCCAAGAACCTGGTAGAAATGGTTGGCCAGGCAGAGTTCTACTTTCGCAGCGACTTTGAATTCGACGAGAAAGCGACGAAGAAACATCTCACGCCAAACATAAAAGAATCGCTAGAGATACTCATCGCCAAGCTGGAGTCATTTCCCGAGCTTGATGAGAAGGGCCTGGAAGAGATTTTCAAAGAGATTGTCTCTCGGAAGGGAATCAAACTGGGAACTCTCGCCCAGGCAGTTCGGGTAGCGCTGACTGGAAAGGCCGTAAGCCCGGGAATCTATGAGGTGATGAAAATTTTGGGAAAGGAAGAAGCCCTGAATCGTCTCTCCAGGGCCCTGTCAAAATTGTAGGATTCGAGGGTTCAAAGGTCCCAAGCGGCCAAGGATAGAGGGAATTCAGATTTAGAAAGCAGAATGAATTACAGTGCCTGATTGAACTTTGGACAGGCCCAAATCAGCGCGCATTTTTTTTGACGTCGTTCGGATTCCCATTTGCACCATACCCGAAGATATCTTGCTCGCGAAAGACCCGTTTCCCACAGCGGTTTGAAGTTGACTCATCCTAACGAATTAGTCAAACTTTCTTCCCCAAAGCCGCCCTGGCAATGCGGGTTATGTAAATTGTTACGGCAGCAGTCGCGATTAACCCGACAATGTAAAGAGCCCACTCCGCCGAGGTTCGCGAGCGCCCCTCGCTTCCAATCTTAGCAATCTCGCCAGCCACGGAGCCGATGTAAACATACAGGATCGTTCCGGGAATCATCCCCATCCATGAGGCGAGGAAGTAATCCCGTAGGGAGACCCGAGTAAGGCCGTAGGCATAGTTCAGCAGGTTGAAAGGAAAGACCGGGGAGAGCCGAGTCAGGCCTACGATCTTCCATCCCTCCCGAGTAACAGCCTCGTCAATGGCTTTGAATTTTTCATTGGCCCGGATTTTTTTCGCCACCCAATCCCTGGCGAAATGCCTCCCTACCAGGAAAGCACAGGTAGCTCCCAGGGTTGCAGCTATGGAAACAATGATCGAACCCCTGATGACGCCAAAGAGGACACCGGCCCCAAAGGTCAGAACGGACCCAGGAATAAAAAACACACACGCCAGCACGTAAATGCCGATAAAAATGAATGGGCCCCAGGTTCCCAGGGCAGCGACCCAAGTGAGTAGCTTCTTCATTAATTCCTGAACGTGAAAGTACCTCGCCGCAGCAAGCAGGACAATGAGGATGGTGATAACGATGACCAGCTTGAGTCTTGATCCCGTTTTTTGGGGAGCAGGGTTGGCGTTCATGATTTCAACGCCCCTTTTCAGTCGAGATTCGTACCTTGGGCTACTCTCTAACTCGAAGCACCCTGATACCGAGCTTGAAATGGTAGCTCGGCGGATATCTTTTGAATCTGATGATCCACATTGGCAGCCGCGTGCTCCAGCACCTTGAATACGGTCTCCACTTCTTCCTCCGCTCCGATGGCGCAAGCAATCTCTTCCGCGGTAAAGGATTTATCCTTTCTTTCTCGGAGGTAGGCCAGAGCCTGGACCTGGAGCTGAATGACCAACCCAGCCGCTTTCTTCCCAGCTTCGACCCCGGGTTGATGGTAGGCGTTTACATTGACGAGGGAAGCGCAGAAGCCCACGGCCCTTTCATAAAGAGCAATCAGCACTCCCAAGGAGCGGGCGTCCACCCTCCCTAGGGTAATGTTGATGGATTCTCGACCTTTTTCGAAGAGCGCCCTTCGGGTTCCCTGGAGGAAGCCATTCAAGTAATCCCCGCTGGTGACATCGACATCAACCCGGGGTGAGTAACCTTCACGATCCCTGAGCACTTCAATGAAGGTGACAAAGAAGTTGTTCACTCCTTCGCGAAGTTGCTGGACATAAGCGTGCTGGTCGGTAGAACCTTTGTTGCCGTAGACCGCGATCCCCTGATGGACGATCTTCCCATCCAGATCTTTTTCCTTACCCAGGGACTCCATGACGAGTTGCTGGAGATATTTCGAAAAGAGGCAGAGCCTATCCTTATAGGGTAAGATGACCATATCCTTTTCCCCACGGCCTTTGGTGGCGTGGTACCACATGAGGGCCAAGAGAGCGGCAGGATTGGCGCGCGTTTCTTTTTTCCTCGTGACTTCATCGCAGAGGCGTGCGCCTTCTAACAACCCATCCATATCGATTCCCTGCAGGGCAGCGGATAGGAGTCCCACCGCCGAGGTTACAGAGGTGCGTCCTCCTACCCAATCCCACATCGGAAACCTCGCCAACCATTTGTCTCTTTTGGCAACCTGGTCCAGATCGCTATTGATTCCCGTAATCGCCACAGCGCATTTCTCGAAATGAAATCCTTTTGACTGATAGAATACTTTTGCTTCGAGCATTCCATTCCGGGTCTCTTTTGTTCCCCCACTCTTTGAGATGACGATGGTCATCGTCTCGGGTAACCCATCCCCTATTCCTTCTAAAACCAGGTCAAACCCGTCCGGGTCTGTGTTGTCCAAAAAATAGGGTTTCATAGGGTCTTCGGAAGTTTTTAAGGCTTCTGACAAAAATTGAGGTCCCAGAGCCGATCCCCCGATGCCAATGACCAGCAGCTTAGAAAATCGTTTGCCAGTGGGAGCTAAAATCTTACCCGTATGGACATTATGGGTAAATTCTTTGATGGACTGAACCGTCTCTTTGATGTCCTGACGAATTTCAGCTTGCGGAGCCAATTCGGGCGCCCGGAGCCAGTAATGGCCAACCATTCTTTTTTCATCAGGGTTGGCAATTTCCCCGGATTCAATGGCGTCCATGTCCCGGAAGGCCTTTTGGATGCGAGGCTCCATCCAATTAAAATATTCTTTGGGAAACCTCATGCGACTGATATCGACCATCAACCCTATATCCGGATTGAAGTTCAGATATTCTTTATATTGTTCCCATAGTTCAATGTGGTTCATTTTTACCCCCTCTGGATTGTTTTTGGAGGCAGCTCATTCTTCAGGCAAGAGTTCCATGGCATGGTAGGCTGCCCCGAGGAGAGCCGCTCTGTCGTTTATGATGACTTTGACGGGGATATGGGCAACAATCTCTGAAAGGCGACCCTTGTTTTTAAAAGCCTCCATAAAGGTGCCATCTTTTAGTTTCCAGATGATCTTTGGCGCGATCCCGCCTCCGACATATACTCCCCCAACCGCCATGACCTGGAGGGCGAGGTTCCCCGCAGCAGCGCCATAGATCGAGGCAAACATATCCAGGGCCTTCCCACAGAGCCGGCTCCTTTTTAACTCCGCAGTTTTGGAAATCACAGCCGCAGGGTCTTCTTGTTTCATTTCTCGGGAGAGCCACTTCGGCTCCCGGCCGAATCTCCTTGAATCCCTCAGAAATTGGTAGATGTGCCCAAGGCCTGTTCCTGAGAGGACCCTTTCGTAACTGACATGCCCGAAGCGATTAAAAAGGTACTGAAACAGTTTCATTTCCAATTCGTTTCTCGGACCGAATTCAACATGGCCCCCCTCGGAAGCGGATGGGATATGCTGCTTCCCGTTCCAAAAAAGAATCGCCTCCCCGAGGCCAGTCCCAGAGGATATAAGGACGGCATTCCCCTTCTTTACTTTGCCGGGGTTGAGGATTGTATAGTCTGCCTTCTTTAAAACGGAAATTCCGTACGCGTTGGCGACGAGATCATTGATTAACGTTAATCTTTCAAGGGAGAGTTCCTTTTGAAGAAGCTCACAATCCACATGCCACGGAAGGTTAGTCGCCGTTACTTTCCCTTCGATCACTGGACCGGCAACCCCAAAGCAGGCGGCTTTTATCTCCCTTTTCCCTTTGAGAAATTCTCTGAGGACCCCCTCGAAACCCTGGTAGTCCCTGCTCTTAAAGGTTTTTTCCATGATCCGGTGGAAATGCGGGTGGGTGACCCGAAAAAGAGCGAGCCGGGTGTTTGTCCCACCGATATCCCCTGCCAGCACGGTTCGTGGAGCAATCGTTTTTATTCCCCCACTCATGACTCTACTCCTCAAGTTTTCCCTTTCATTTGAGCACTGGCTTTTTCAATCCTCTCCTTATCCTTCGCGTCCATTCTCCCACCTCATATTCCAGGCTTTTTTTCAAATAGCCTGGAGCCGGACTGGCAGTTTGGGGAGTGTCGCCTTTGGCTGAAACGCTCTATTTCTTTTCAGCGGCCTTTCTTCATAGCTACCGAATTCTTGCCTCAGGCCGGTGCTGGTTCACATTCTAGACAAAGGAAATTCCATTTCTGGATCGGATTGAGGGTGAATTGAGCTCAGCCTCTTCCCGCCATTCCTTCTTTAAGTAGAAGATATCAACTCTACAGTTATCTCCCCCAGGCCAGCCATCGAGTGAACAATCCCTTGATGAAAGGAGTCAGCCGGGTGTGGTTGTAAGCATCGGCCACCTGCTTGATGGCCTCAGCTTGAGTAGGATACGTATGAATCACATTGGACAGCACTCTAAGACCCAAATGGCCAACCATAGCCAGAGTGATCTCACCAATCATCTCTCCGGCATGGCGGGCCACAATGGTCGCTCCCAAAATTTTATCTGTCCCCTTCCTTGCATGGACCTTAACGAAGCCTTCTTCCTCTCCATCGGCAATGGCCCGGTCAACATCCTTTAGTGTTCTTACGAATGTGTCTACTCCAATCCCCTTTTCCTTGGCCTCTCTTTCATACATTCCAACGTGAGCAACCTCCGGGTCGGTGTAAGTACACCAAGGAATCGTCAAGGCACTCAGTTTCTTTCGTCCCATAAACAGAGCGTTTTGGATGACGATCCGGGCTGTCGCCTCTGCGGTGTGCGTAAATTTATGATTCAGGCAAATATCCCCAGCAGCATAGATCATGGGATTAGAGGTCTGTAGATGATCATTCACCTTGACCCCTTTCCTCTTGTCGTATTGTACGCCCACGACTTCGAGGTTTAGACCCTCCACGTTGGGAGCACGTCCCGCGCCAGCCAGGATTTCGTCCACCGCAATCGTTCCTGCTTTCTCCGCGCAATCAATGTGGATCATCTTGTCGCCGTTTTTCTTTTCGACTTTCTTGGTTTTACAGTTGAGAATCAAACGGATTCCATCCCGGATGAAGGACTGTTGGATGATTTCTGCGGCATCCCTATCTTCACGATCCAAAATATGAGAAGCATTGTGGAAAAGGGTCACCTCACAGCCCAACCGTCGAAATGCCTGAGCCAATTCACAGCCAATGGGACCACCGCCAATGACTGCCAAGCGTCTCGGCTGCTCCGTCAGGGAGAAGACGGTCTCATTAGTGAGAAAGCCAGCTTCCGCCAATCCTTCGATTGTGGGATATACTGGGCGGGTCCCAGTGGCAATCACCGCCTTTTTAAATCGAAGGGCCTTTCCAGCCACCTCCACGGTATCCCGACCCGAAAAATGCCCCTCTCCCAGGAACACATCGACCCCCAGATCCCTGAACCTCGTGGCCGAATCATGAGCACTGATCCGAGCTCGAAGCCTTCTCATGCGCTCCATAACCAAAGAGAAACCCACTTCCGTGCCCTCTGGAACTCGGATGCCAAATTGGCTCGCATCACGAATATCAGCCACTACTCGGGAGGATCGAATAATGGTTTTCGAGGGCACACACCCCACGTTGAGGCAATCCCCTCCCAGGAGGTGTCGTTCCACAAGAGCGACTTTTGCTCCCAATCCTGCTGCGCCGGCGGCCGTTACCAGACCTGCCGTTCCTGCCCCTATCACCACCAGGTTATAACGGGGTGCAGGTTCGGGATTTGGCCAGTCTGGCGGGTGAACATTGGAAAGCAAAGTCGCGTTATGAGCGTCATAAGGCAGCAATTCCGGGATCGTATTCATTATAACTTCCTTCAAAGATTTTTCAGTCTTTCGTTTCGGATCATACCAATGCCCCGCCGCAGGAGGATCCTGCCCCGGCGGTGCAGGCAAAGCAATGGTCTCCAGTGACGATCCGGCGTATTTTTAGATCGGCCGGGCTGAAGGAACGAATATGGTTGGGCGCCCCGTGGTTCACGGGAAGCCCCAGTGCCAAGTTAAAGTCGCAGTCATAGAGTGTTCCATCCCATCCTACGCTGATCTGGTGGCGGCACATTAACCCCTGGACGATGACAGGATTAAAGGATTCACGCAGGAGGCGAAGATACTGCCCTTCTTGATTCTGGGTGCGTAACTCCGTGCGGAACCTCCCCAGGGGCATATTGGTGATCGTGAGAAGATGGGTAAAGGAGATTCCAAAGCGTTCTTTCAATTCGCGCCGGTAATCCGCCTCAAGGGCGGTTTGGGGAGGAGGAAGAAACGGCCCGCCTGGGTTGTAAACTAGATTCAGAGGCAAGCTGGGGTCAGAACCGTAGCCCAAGGTGTTCAACCGCTTGATAACCGCTATACTTTTCTCGTAGACTCCCTTTCCCCGTTGAGCACTTACATTTTCCTCAAGGTAACAAGGAAGAGAAGCCGCCAGTTGAATCTGGTGGTCCCGGAAGAACTCCGGCATATCCTTTATGCCCGCCTCTTGAAGTACTGTAAGGTTTGTACGCACCTGCACCGGATGCCCGACCTGGCGAAGGGCGGTCACAAAACGGCGGAAATAGGGGTTTAATTCCGGCGCACCGCCGGTCAGGTCGATTAGATGACATTGGATTCCCTTGGCCGCCTCCTGGACCCTCTCCATCGTGGCCCAGTCCATCATTTCTGGGCGTTGGGGGGAGGCCTCCAGGTGACAATGATGGCATTCTTGGTTACACTTGAGCCCAAGGTTTACCTGAAGAATTTCAATTTCAAAGCAGCATAATCCTTCCCTGGCAGTCCTGCTGATCTGCTTTTCGAAATCATTCATGAGCCCTTCTCCTTCTATGACTTTTAAGGTTAGTTCCTCCAATTGAGATTTTTCGGTCAGGGTCATCTTTGAGCCCTCTTTTTAAGAAAAATCCGTTCAAAAAGACTGTCTTGGTTTGCATTCAATTTGGGTATTTAGACGTTTAGACTCCGATATTCTACCGCCGAAACCGGTTCGCTCCTTGATTTCATTTACCTTTTGTTTGAGTTCATCTAATTCTCAGGTCTTAATCACACCAATATCGCTCAGAGATAAATGATGGCCTCCCTTGAGGTCGCAGCTTGTAAAAATTAAGACTGCGAGATGCCTGTCCACAACCAAAATCTTAGCCCTCCCCGCCTCCAGATAGGAGATCCGGCTTCAAATTGTAAATTTTTGCTAAGTTTATGAAATTTAGAAGGCAAAGGTTATGGGTTAAAATACCTATTCTTTGCATAAAAGCAAAGTATTTTGGAGAAAATTTTACATTGAATATTTCTAAAATCTTACACTAAACTTGGGTTAGATTGTAGAAGGAGATAATTTTGGGTAGGGGAAAAGGGGCTGTTGGAATTTCTTTGCTAGAAGCGAGGGTTTGTCAAAAAGGGGTTGTTTTGATACCGGATGGGTCCCCCGGAGTCATTGGGATGTAATTCTTACTCCAGCCCATCCACTCTCCTTGAGGTCTTTATTTTGGATGATTTCATCCGGGGGCCCAGATTTACCCTTAAGTCTAACAAGCTCATCCTGAGCTTTCCGGAACCCTTCATCCACCGCTACTATTTCCTGCAGGAGTTTCAGAGCTTCCTCTATTCGACCTCGCTCCTGGTATAGAAGGCCCAATATGTATTTAACATGGAGTATTTTTTCCTGCGGAATCCCTTCTATCCGTAGGGCATCCTCAAATGATTGCAGGGATTCCTTCCACATGCCGTTCTCCTTGTAGCAAAAACCTAACATGCTCAAAGCCTCGAAGGGTTTTTGCCTCATTTTAACGGCGATTTCGAATTGCTCGATGGCTTCATCGCAGAGCCCTAATTCCCAATAGGCTACACCCATGTTGTAGTTGAAATGGGGATCGACAATGCTGGGGCCGCCAATCTCTTTCAATTCTTTGAAAATCTCCTTAACTCCATAAACTCTCTCCAAAGTTGAGACTTCCTTGAAGGCCTTCATCTGCAGGGGTTCGGCTGCTATAAGCTCCGCGCCAAGATCAAAGAATCCCTCTGAAGTGAGTTCTTTTAATCTGGGGGCTCCTTCTTCTCCCTTGGGGAGCGGAATAACATTATTAAAATCTCTACTCTTTAAAGCAGTTTTTTGAGGGTCCATCTCGGCCATGAGGTTCATAATTTCTAAGGCCTTATCCTTCATCTCCAATCTTTCATAATACTGCGCCAAAATCCTATACTGGGCAAAGGCATCCGCCAGAAACCCTCTCTGCCGGTAGATATCCGCAATTTTCAAATACACGTGGTCCAAGGAGGGGTCCTGCCTGTGGAGTTGCTTGTATATGGCTATTGCGCTGGCGTATAATTGGTTCTTTGTAAAAATATCCGCCGCCAGGAGATACTCTGAAACGGCTTTTTGCTTTTCCCCTTTCCTTTGGTAAATTTCAGCGAGTTTCAGGTGGGCGTTCCCATTCTCTGGCTCTCTTTTGAGGAGATCAAAATATTTTTCTTTGGGCTCAGTATGCGAATTCCCCATTTTCAGGAGGTCGCCAAATTTATCAAGTAATCCCATGGCATTCCATCAAGATTGGAAGATTTACGACCTTGTGGGTTTCGTTAATTGCGGTTATATTTTGAGCAAGATTTATGCCGAAGAGGATTGGAGTTAACTTATGATTTAATCACTCGTTATCATAAAACTTTCTTTATAGGCGGGAAAAATGAAAAAATATTTAATATTTTTTTTACCAGCCCCAAGGCGTAACTTGTCACCTTTGTGACGTTTTATGTTTTGGTCCCCACAATTCCTTAGGAAGTCTTACATTACCATTTTCTGAGTTTTCGCTTTCATCATTTTATTCAGTAAGGGATAATTTTTGGGAGGTTTTATTTTAGCGCGGGGAAGAATGATTCGATTTTGCAGGGCAAGTAATATTTTCGGGGTAAGATTGGACATTTTTGGTTTCCT
>Ga0315288_10014019_pt1 | contig 10008 bp, 9 predicted proteins | sample YL17G11_20_MG_FD_203454 | JGI IMG/M metagenome (GOLD analysis project Ga0315288, IMG submission 203454) | Sediment microbial communities from Yellowstone Lake, YNP, Wyoming, USA - YL17G11_20 | ecosystem: Environmental > Aquatic > Freshwater > Lake > Sediment | place: USA: Wyoming | collected... | reverse complement strand
AATGACATGCTTTGTGCTCCTCACTGGCCGAGGCCTACTTCGCAGACAGGCCCGCCAAAACCCGCTCACAACGCGACGCCAATCCCCAAGTCCTGGTGATTGTCGCAGTCGTCGACGCTGTCTGTGTGAGGTTGCGACAGCATCGCGCTTCGGGCCAGGATCGACTGCCGGGCACGCTCATCCAGTCCACCGCCATGGTAGAGCGCTGCCAGGGCCTTGGCAGCGCCTCTTCGTACGAACCCACGCCCATCGGCCAGGGCTGTGATGAGCGGCTCCACGGCCGCAGCCCCAACGCTGACACATTCGTCCCACCACCCCTTGGCGGCCCAGTACGCTGCCCCGGCAGCGTCCCGCCGTGGCCACCTTCTCGCACACAGACAGCGAATTCCTGACCAACGCAGCAACAAGCTGCTCCTCCGCCTGGTTCCACGAAGGGCTGTTGTACAGTCGCCGGCAGACGCTGTAGAGCGCAAGGGCAATACCGTACCCCTGCTCCTCCTCAGCCGCGCTAAGCCCTCCGGTCTCTGACGCGGATCGGCGAAGCCGCTGTAGTCGTGCGATGAGGGCGGCCACCGTACGGGCACCACCTGTTCTCTCCAATTCCTCGAGCAAGGCATGAGAGGTGTCAATCAAAGTTGAAAAGTGAACCGTTAGAACTGTTTTGATGGACGAGATCAACCGCTACAACCATCGCCAGGTGCATTCAACAACCAAGGAGATCCCCTCTGTCGGTTTGGCCAACGCCCGCGCAACAGGCAACACTCTGTTCCAGCCGCTTGTCCTGCCCAAACCATACACGTCACCCCCAAAGGTGCTGGGACTTTCAGCCAAAGACGTATTCTGTCTTCACGAGACCAGGGTAGTCAACGGTTACCGGCGCATCTCGCTGTTCAGGCACGACATTGCGGTGCCCAATGTGCCACTCCATGAGCAGGTGGATGTCCATCTCATTCCCGACTCAACCTCACAAACCGTCACAATCCAAGTATGGACTTCAGCAAGGCATAGAAGGCCTCGCCCCAAGGCGCGCTCTTAAAAGCACTGAACAGTGCCTCCTTTGCTCGCGCGTCGCCACTTCGACCCAGTACCTGCGCAGCAGCTGCCTGTACCCCCGGACGTTCGTCGGTCAGCAAGGCGATGAGTAGCCCCACTGCTCGCGCGTCGCCAGTTCGACCCAGTGCCTGCACAGCAGCTACCCGCACCTGCCAACGTTTGTCGGTCAGCCTGGCGATGAGTGGCTCCACTGCTCGCGCGTCGCCAGTTCGACCCAGTGCCTGCACAGCAGCTACCCGCACCTCCCAACGTTCGTCGCTCAGCCTGGCGATGAGTGGCTCCACTGCCCTGGCACCCATCCGCTCCATGGCCCGTGCGCCTATTTCGCGTGTCGACGCCTCGTCCCCGGCCATCAACTCAAGCAGCGGCAACACGGCCCGCGCATCCCCGATCTCTACCAGAGCCGTGGCGACCTCCTCAGATCGCCACACTGGCAGCGCTGCGATGAGCGGCTCCACAGCAGGAGCGCCGGTCTTCACGCACTCGTCCCATGCTTCCCGACGGATGTGGTACCAGGCGCCGCTCTCACTCCTGTCCGGTTGCCAGCCAAGCTTCTCCAGCACCTGGGCCGCGGCGAGTCGCACTTGGACGCTCGTGTCACGGAGTGACACCAGGGGCTCGATGGCGGGAGCACCTATCTGAACCAGCGCCTCGACTGCGCCCTCGACGCCGTAACCCCCGAGCGCCTGCACGAGATGCCCAATGGCTGGTGCACCGATCGAGGCAAGGGCGGCCACCGCGCACGATCTTTCCCCCGGTCTCCAGAAAAGCACTGAGACAAGTACGTTCACCCCGGGCTCCCCCATACGCGCCAATGCCCACGCGGCGGCCTCGCGGTCATCCGTCGTCCCGGAACAGAGGACCTCTGTAAGCGGACGCAGCGCGGACTCGCCAAGCGCGGCGATTGCCCAGACCGCAGACTGGCGTACTGCTGGTTCTGGGTCTCCCAGTGCAGCCTCCAGTGCCTGCAGTGCGCACTCCTCGTGCAGCTCACCCAGTGCATCAGCTGCTGCTCTGCGCACCTGCGCATCCTTCTTGTACGCCAGCGCCTTGATCAGGCCCTGCACATCCTTCTTGGCCTTCAGCTTCTCCACATCCGGTGGGCCAGACAGCCCTCGTAAGAATGACATGCTTTGTGCTCCTCACTGGCCGAGGCCTACTTCGCAGACAGGCCCGCCACAACCCGCTCAGAACGGGGCGCCAGACCACGAGTCGTGGTGATCGTTGCATACGCAGCCGTCCATGTGAGGGTGCGACAGGATCGCGCTTTGGGCCAGGATCGCCTGCCGGGCACGCTCATCCAGTCCACCGCCATGGTAGAGCGCTGCCAGGGCCTTGGCAGCGCCTCTTCGTGCGAACCCACGCTGCCTGGCCAGAGCTGTGATGAGCGGCTCCACGGCCGCAGCCCCAACGCTGACACATTCGTCCCACCGCCCCTTGGCGGCCCAGTACGCTGCCCCGGCAGTGTCCCGCCCTGGCCGCCAGCCCATCTCATCCAGGGCCGTGGCCACCTTCTCGCACACAGACAGCGATTCCCCCCTGACCAACACAGCAACAAGCTGCTCCTCCACCTGGCTCCACGAAGGGCTGTCGTACAGTCGCCGGCAGACGCTGTAGAGCGCACGGCCAATCCTGTGCCACTGCTCCTGCTCAAGCGACGTCTGGGGCACCGGCCCGCAAAGTCGTCCGATGAGGGCGGCCACCGTACGGGCACCACCCGTTCTCTCCAATTCCTCGAGCAAGGCCTCAGGGACCCAATCCGCGCTCTCCAGAGCGCTGGCCAGTGCCTCCTCTCTAGCGATGAGTGCCTCCACTGCTCGCGCGGCGCCAGTTTGACCCAGTGCCTGCACAGCAGCTGCCTGCACCTGCCAACGTTCGTCGGTCAGCCTGGCGATGAGCGGCTCCACTGCTCGCGCGTCGCCAGTTCGACCCAGTGCCTGCACAGCAGCTACCTGCACCAGCCAACGTTCGTCGGTCAGCCTGGCGATGAGTGGCTCCACTGCCCTGGCACCCATCCGCTCCCAAACTTGTCCGACTACTTCTCTTGTGGACGGCACGAGACTGTCCATCCACTCAAGTAGCGGCAACACGGCCCGCGCATCCCCGATCTCTGCCAGAGTCGTGGCGACCTCCTCGGATCGCCACACTGGCAGCGCTGCGATGAGCGGCTCCACTGCAGGAGCGCCGATCTTCACGCACTCGTCCCATGCTTCCCGACGGATGTGGTACCAGGCGCCGCTCTCACTCCTGTCCGGTTGCCAGCCAAGCTTCTCCAGCACCTGGGCCGCGGCGAGTCGCACTCGGACGCGCGTGTCACGGAGTGACAGCAGGGGCTCGATGGCGGGAGCGCCTATCTGAACCAGCGCTTCGACTGCGCCCTCGACGCCGTAACCGCCGTAACCCCCGAGCGCCTGCACGAGAGGCCCAATGGCTGGTGCACCAATCGAGGCAAGGGCGGCTACCGCGCACGACCTGGCCCCCGGTGACCGAGCAAGCACTGAGACAAGTGCGTGCATCCCGGGCTCCCCCATACCCGCCAATGCCCGCGCGGCGGCCTCACGGTCATCCGTCGTCCTGGAACGAAGGACCTCTACAAGCGGACCCAGCGCGGACTCGCCAAGCGCGGCGATTGCCCAGACCGCAGACTGGCGTACTGCGGGCTCTGGGTCTCCCAGTGCAGCCACCAGCGCCTGCAGTGCGCACTCCTCGCGCAGCCGACCCAGTGCCCCAGCTGCTGCTCTGCGCACCTGCGCATCCTTCTTGTACGCCAGCGCCTTGATCAGGCCCTGCACATCCTTCTTGGCTTTCAGCTTCTCCACATCCGGTGGGCCAAACAGCCCTCGTACGAATGACATGCTTTGTGCTCCTTTCGTCTGTTCACTTGAACACTAGTCGTTCCGGCACTTCCTGCGCCAACGCGCGCAGCGGCAGGTCCGCTGCACACCAGCGCTCGGGACTGACCTGAAGAGACTCCAGCGCACCCACCAGCAGCCCGTGTGCACGCTCGTACAGGGCGCTGCAATCCGTGGGCGAAGCATCCGGGTCGTCGCTCACCGCCCAGGCGCGGCAGAAGCCACCGCACAGGTAGCGCAGCGCGCAGTGCCGGCAGCGCCGGTTGCTGTCCACCGTGACCAGCTTGAGCCGTCGAAAACCTGGCGAGGCCAGGATGGCCGCCACCCCCAACTCAAGCGCGTTTCCCAACGCGTTGCCCTCGCCCAGCAGCGCGTAGCAAGGAAAGCACTCGCCGCCGGGGCCGACGTACAGGTTCATGCCCAACCCGCAGGTGGCGGCGACGTGCGCGCGGTAGGCCACGCGCTCGTCGGCCTCGTCAACCGACGAATAGAACTCGGGCGCGAGCCCCTGGCCCGCCGCGCGGCCGATGGGCAGCACCGGCTTGAAGCGCACCGCGATGCCCAGCTCCTCGCCCAGGGCGCGCACGGCCTGGCCCGGCGCACCCTGGGTCTGCGCGGCGTTCAGCGCGGCGGTCAGCGCCACCTGCGCCGAGGGCCGGGCCGCCAGCAACGCGCGCAGGTTGGCAACCGTCCGTCCATACGCACCCGGTCCGCGACGCGCGTCGTGCGTTGCTTCGTCGCCGTCCAGGCTGACCACGACTTGATCGGTGCTGTGGGCCAGCTTCTCCGTCAGCTCCGGGGTCAGCGCAGTGGCCAGGTTCGTGCGCAGCACGGTCTGCAGCGGCTTGACCTGACGGCGGAGACCCGCAAGGGCATCTAGCAGGGCCTCGCGCTCCGGATGCAGCAGCGGCTCGCCGCCGGTGATGACCGCCTTGGCAAAGCCCGCGTGCGCCGCCTCGCGCACCAGGCGTAGCACGTCCCGCGCGGCCATGGCCGGGTCCGCGCGCTGCGGACCTGCGGAGGCGTAGCAGTGGTCACAGCTCAGGTTGCAGGCGTAGGTCACGTGCAGGTAGGCGTTGACCAGGGATTGCGGCTGGCGGCACAGTTGCTCCTGAAGCGCGGTCAGGCTGCCCACGGCCTGCTGCCGCTTGGTCACCAACCCGGCGCGTTCCAGCTTGTCCACGGCCTCGGCGGGCGAGGCGCTGACCGCCAGCGCGGCCGCCGCCAGCACCTTGCGGGCCTGCCGGGCCACCCGGTGAGGGTGTGGACCGCCGCGCATGATCTGGAGCAGCCGGCCTTTCCGCAGCAGGCCGTGTTTGCCCGGACCCTCGGCCACCACGGCGCCCAGGTTCTCCTCGGAGAACACGTCGGTCAGGGCACGCTCGGTGATGTGGGAGAAGATGCGCTGGTACGCCGCGCAGTGCGGATCCCGCAGTGACCCGTCAAAGCGGCCGCCGCTGGCAGCCAGAGCGTTGTATGGGCAGCCCCCGCGGCAGTTGCGCCAGTAGGAGCAGTCACCGCATTCCTGCTGGACGCGCTCCTGGCGGTCCTGGAAAGTGCGCCAGACCGGGGAGCTGGACAGCTCCTCTTGTGATGGGCAGTTGTGGACGTTTCCCAGGCGGTACTCGGGCAGCGCGGCAAAGCGCTGGCAGGAAAAGACGTCGCCTTGCGGCCCGACGGCCAGGTAGTGGCCCAGGCAGGCGCTAAAGGTGCAGATTCCACCGTGCCCGGCAGAGACGCTGCGGCACAGCGAGTCCAGCGTGCCGATGCGCAGCCTGTCCGCGTTGGGCAGGTAGAGCTCCAGCATCTCCACCAGCAGCTCGCCGTGCGCCTGCGGGGAGAGCCACAGATCAGAAAGGCCAGAAACCCGTTTTCTGACAGAAAACGGGTTTCTCGGATTTCGAGTGTCCAGCGGAGGCAGCGCAGCATGGATTGTGAAGCTCAGGCCCTCGCGCAGGAAAAATCCCAACACCTCCCGGGCTTGCCGCGCAGACTGGGGCGTGAAGGTGCAGATGCAGCCCACGTCCAGCCCGTGGGCACGGGCGCGTTCGATGCCAGCCATGCTGCGTTGGAAGTAGCCCGGGCCGCGCTGCGCGTCATTGATCGCCTCGGGGCCGTCCAGGCTGGTCCCGATGCCGACCCCGTACTCGCGGAAAAGCTCGCACAGCTCGTCGCTGAGCAGCCACAGGTTGCTTTGGATGCCCAGGTGCACCTGGCGCGGAGCAAAGCCGTCGCGCAGGAGGGGCAGTGCCATGCGGTAGAACTCGATGCCGGGCACGAGCGGCTCGCCGCCGTGGAAGGTGAGGTCGAGGGGGCCCCGCTCGCCCAGCGCGTTCTGCCAGCGCACGAGGGCCTCGACCGTCGCGCGCGTCATCGATTCGCCGTCGGCGTGTGGCCCAAAGCAATAGTGGCAACTAGCGGGGCAGTGTAGTGAAGGGACAAGCATGAGATGCTGCGACGTGGGAGCGCTAGCCCGATCCTGGATCTCGCTCGGATCCCTGCCGCCCATGTACTCCTGTGTCCTCTGTGCGGGGCACTGGTATGCCGGAGGATAGACCAGAAAGGTATGCCCCTGACCGCGCTGGTGCTGGATTCTTGCGCCTGGTTGTAGCACACCTGACTCGATTTGTCAACACGCGCCTTCGATGACTGCCACCAGGCCCGGGGCGCGCTTCGCGCTGTACCTGCCGGTGGTCGTGCGGGGGAGTCCGTGACGAAGGGTGGCCGGTTTCCAGTTACCAGTTGCAGGTCTACCTGCGGCTTGTGCGGGCCGGGACTTCTCTCCATTTGACAAATTTCTCCTTCTGTGCTATCATGCATGCAGACTGGTTTGTAGCACCAACTAGTCTGTCACAAAAGGAGGACACATGAATCCGACCGACCAAATCCTGAAGCGCACCTACCGCTACTGGTACGAGGACGGACTGGCCGAGCTGGCGGGCGCTTCGATCTTTGCCCTGATGGGCCTGCTCTTCTACATCCAGGCCTTGGCGCCCCACGGGCCTGTGACGGCCCTGTCCGCGCTGATCCTGCCCGTGATCGTCATCGCCGGCATGCTCAGCGCCAAGCGCATCGTGCGCACTGTCAAGGAACGCGTTACCTACCCGCGCACCGGCTTTGTCTCCTATCGCAGCGCCTCGTGGGCGCGTCGCTGGTGGACGGCCGTGCCGGCCATGGTGCTTGCCTCCCTGACGGCGGCCTGGGTGCTGCGGGGAGGCCTGCCCTTCAACACCTTGCTGCTCCTGCAAGGGTGGATCATCGCCGTGGGGTTCGCGCTGCCGGGTTGGCGCTACGGCTTGCGCCGCTTCTTCTGGCTGGCCGTGCTCTCCGGGCTGGCCGGCACGTTCGTGTCACGCAGTGGCTGGGGCATAGACCTGTCCGACGCTGCGTTCTTCGGGGCGCTGGCGCTAGGCCTGGCGCTCTCGGGCGGGCTGACGCTCTGCAGCTACCTGCGGCACACGCAGCCGCCTGCGGAGGCCTGAGCATGGACGACGGGCTTCGTGAAGGGTCATCCGTCCTGGCCACGCTGGGCGAGGTCGACCGGCTGATCCACGAGCCGGCGCGGTTGGTGATCGTGACCATCCTGTACACGCTCGAGAGCGCGGATTTCCTCTTCCTGCTGCGCGAGACGGGGCTGAGCAAGGGCAACCTCTCATCGCACCTGACCCGGCTGGAGCAGGCGCGCTACGTCTCCATCGAAAAGACCTTCCACGGCAAGCTGCCGCTGACGGTCTGCCGGCTGACTTTGGTCGGCCGCCAGGCCTACCGCGCCTACCGCGAGCAGCTCAAGCGCGCCGTGGCGCACATGCCGGAATGAGGGGAGCATGAACGAGATTGCCATTCATACCGAGAACCTGACGCGCCACTTTGGCGCGGTGAAGGCCGTAGACGGGCTGACGCTGGACGTGCCCGCGGGCATCGTCTTTGGCTTCCTGGGCCCTAATGGCTCCGGCAAGACTACGACAATCCGTCTGCTGCTGGGATTGCTGGAGCCGACCGCCGGCCGGGCCAGCGTGCTGGGCTGGGACACGCACACGCAAGCCGACGAGGTGCGCCGCCGCTGCGGCGCGCTGCTGGAGCACGGTGGCCTGTACGAGCGCCTGAGCGCCGAGGACAACCTGGAGTTCTACGGCCGCATCGCGCACCTGCCCGCGGCTGAGCGCCGCGCGCGCATGCGCGAATTGCTGGAGCGCGTGGGGCTGTGGGAGCGGCGCCGCGAGCCGGCGGGCAACTGGAGCCGCGGCATGCAGCAAAAGCTGGCCGTGGCGCGCGCCCTGCTGCACCGCCCGCGCCTGCTTTTCCTGGATGAGCCCACGGCGGGTCTGGACCCGCTGGCGGCGGCCGCGCTGCGCGATGACCTGGCACGCCTGACCCAAGCCGATGGCGTGACCGTGTTCCTGACCACGCACAACCTGGCCGAGGCCGAGCGCCTGTGCACGCGCGTGGCAGTCATCCGCCGCGGCCGCCTGCTGGACGTCGGCAGCCCGCAGGAGCTGCGGGGCCGCGCGGGCGGCGGGGCCGTGCGCGCCGAGTTGTTCGGACGCGGGCTGGACGAGCGTGTGGTGGCGCTCCTGCAGGCGCGGCCCGAGGTGGCTGCCGTGCGGCGCCAGAACGACCACTTGCAGATCGAGCTGCGGCCCGGGGCTGACGTGGCTCCGCTCGTGGCGGCCGTGGTGGGCGCCGGCGCGCAGGTGGAGCAAGTGCGCAGGGGCAGCGCCAGCCTGGAAGAGGCCTTCCTGGACCTGGTGGGAGAGCAAACCGCAAATGGCGAAGGTGCAAGGTGACGAACATGCGTACTGACAGCTTTTGGAGTGACGTGGGAACGGTGTTGTGGAAAGAGTGGCGCGAGCTGTTCAACCCACGCAAGGGCGGCGCCGGCCGCAGCGGCTGGCTGAGCATGGCGCTGAGCGTGGCCGTGTTTGGCATCTTCTTGCCGCTGCAGACCGGGCGCGCATGGGTGGAGTCTCCGCAGATGCTCGTGTACTGGGCCTGGGTGCCGCTCTTCCTGGTGAGCGGGGTCGTGGCCGATGCGTTCGCCGGCGAGCGCGAGCGCCACACGCTGGAGACGCTGCTGGCAAGCCAATTGCCCGACACCGCAATCCTGCTGGGCAAGGTGGCGGCCGCCATCAGCTACGGCTGTCTGCTGACCTTTGCGGGCCTGGCCGTGGGGGCCGTCACGGTAAGCGTGGCGCATGGGCGGGGCCGCTTGCTCTTCTACCCGCCGCTGGTCGCTCTGGCCGGGGTAGTCCTGTGCGCGCTGGGCGCCGGGCTGGCGGCCAGCGCGGGCGTGCTGATCTCGCTGCGTGCGCCCACGGTGCGCCAGGCCGCGCAAACGCTGTCCATCGGCACCATGCTGCTCGTCTTTGTGCCCATCTTCGGCGTGCAGGCCCTGCCGGCGAGCACCAAGGCGGCGCTCGCCGTCCGGCTTTCCACGCTGGATCCCAGGGTCGCGCTTGTTCTGGCCTTGCTGGCTCTGGCGACGCTCGACGCCGCACTGCTGGCGGCCGCGCGCCTGCGTTTCCAACGCGCCAAGCTGGCCGTGGAATAGCCGGGGGACTCATCCGGAGACTGCGCCCCGTCACACCGTCGCCTGCGGCGGGGTGCACGGCAGATTCCACAGACTCACAGAAACCGAGTCTCTCGGCTGCAGAGACCCGGTTTCTTGGCTTGACAGCCACCCCAGCACGACAGACGAGCCGATGATCCCTGAGCTGCGACGGATGCTGCGCGATCTCGGCCTTTCGGATCAGCCAGCGCCATGGCATTCGGGAGCAGGGGTCACGTCAACGCACAAGGCGCAAGAGACGCAGTGGCGGCTTCAATCCGTGTGTCCGCCGCTCGCCCCGGCCTGACGGGGTGTCGCAAATCCGTGCCGTGCTGCGTCTCTTGCGTTAGCCGCTTTGACACCCTGCCCATTCCGCGCTAGAATGCGGGCACAACGCCAGTGAACAATATGGTGCGCAAGTAGCGCAGCCGGCATTTGGACCACGCGTCTGGTGGGCGGGTCAATCCTTGGATTCGCGACGCTGATGTGGTTTGGCAGCAGAGCGGCGTCTGTGGAGACTCGCCGGGCCATAGCCCTGGCGTTGCTTGTTCAAGATGC
>Ga0315288_10014018_pt1 | contig 10008 bp, 7 predicted proteins | sample YL17G11_20_MG_FD_203454 | JGI IMG/M metagenome (GOLD analysis project Ga0315288, IMG submission 203454) | Sediment microbial communities from Yellowstone Lake, YNP, Wyoming, USA - YL17G11_20 | ecosystem: Environmental > Aquatic > Freshwater > Lake > Sediment | place: USA: Wyoming | collected... | reverse complement strand
GGATGATCGGCATGTCCTTGCGGCCGACGTCGCCGCTAAAACCCAACCGGATTTGCCGGCCGTTCTCTTCGATCTCGAGGAGGACGAAGGCCGACCCGAGGATGTGCCCCGCGTCCCTGAATGTCGCTGTGACACCGCTCGTGATTGGAAAAGGGTTCTCGTACTGGATCCCAACGAAATGGCTGAGAGCCGCCTCCGCGTCGTCGATCGTGTAGAGCGGCTCGATGAGGGGCTCGTGTTTCGCCGCGTGGTACTTGTTGATCCACTCGACGTCCTTTGCGTGGAGATAGGCGCTGTCCCGGAGCAGGATCTGGCACAGATCCACGGTGGCCGACGTCGCAAAGATACTCTTCGCGTATCCGTTCTTGCAGAGGTTCGGGATGTTGCCCGCGTGGTCGATGTGGGCGTGCGAGAGAAGAACCGCGTCCACACCGGCCGGATCGTACTCGAAGCTCAAGTTCTTGCGGTAGGTCTCGCCCCGCCGGCCCTGGAAGAGACCGCACTCGAGGAGCACCTTCTCTCCGTTCACCGAGAGAAGGTACTGGGACCCTGTCACGGTCCGCGCGCCGCCGAGGAACTGTATCTGCATATCCGCGCTCCTCTGTATAATGTGTTGGATGTCGTCAGTCGACGAAGTATACTAGACAAAATTCCGGACGACAACCCGTCAAAAGGGCGTGCGCGAGATGAAAAACGGATACATCTACGTCGTGGTCACCGTGAGCGGGGCGTCTGTCCTCGCCCTCGAAATCCTTGGAACGCGGATCCTCGGTCCGTTCTACGGTGTGAGTCTCTTTCTCTGGTCGGCGCTCATCACAGTGACCCTCGCCGCGCTTGCCGCGGGTTACGCGGTCGGCGGGAGATGGGCGGACGCGGGGCCGCGGCTCCGGCGGTTGAGCGTTCTCCTTTTGCTCGCGGGGATCTGGGTGGTCCTCATCCCGTGGATTAGGCGGCCGGTTCTCTTGCTCGCCGAGCCTCTCGGACTTCGCGCGGCGGTACTTCTCGCGGCGACGGTTCTATTTTTCCCGCCGCTCGTTCTTCTCGGGATGGTCAGCCCCTACGCGATAAGACTCAAGGCTTCGGGTCTCGAGGTCGTGGGAAGAACCGCGGGGAATCTCTACGCCGTATCCACGGCGGCAAGCGTGGCCGCCGCGCTTCTCGTTGGTTTTTTCCTCATACCGAGCATCGGGGTCTCGCGATTGACGTTTAGCACGGGGATTCTGCTGATTGGAACGGCGCTCGCCGGGCTCGCGGGTAAAGAGAAGACGGCGATCCGTGTTCTTGTCATCGTTCTCTCCATCGCCGCGGTCGTCGCCGCCTGTATGGGAGGTCCGAGGGGCATTCGGTCCGCGGACGGACTCGTCGCCTTCGAGGAGAGCTCGTATGGAGAGATCCGGGTCGTCGATCAAGAGGGTATTCGTTATCTTCTCATCGACGGAGGCATCCATACTTCGGTGGTGCGAGACGTCCACAGGTGGGAATCCTCCTACACCAACGTCCTCGACATACCAAAGAGATACATCGGACGTCCGGGACGCATGCTCCTCATCGGCCTCGGGGGTGGCGCGGTCGCGAAGAGCTACGCGAAGGATGGATGGGAGGTCGACGCGGTGGAGATCGACCCGGCGGTGACGAGGATCGCCGGCGAGCACTTCGGCCTCGAACCGAACGAGGCCTCCGTACACCACGCGGACGGCCGGCGGTATCTTGCGCGCTGCGATCGGTCCTACGACGTCATCATCCTCGACGCCTTTGGGAGCAGCACGATCCCGTTTCACCTGGTGACTCGCGAGGCGTTCGAGCTCGTGGCCAAGATTCTCGCCCCCGGCGGCGTCGTCGCGATCAACGTCCATTCCGTCGGGTGGAACGGGCTCATCGTGCGTTCATTGACGGCGACCCTCTCGGCGTCTTTCGGTCAGATCCTTGCGCTTCCCATGGCCGAGCCGCCCGACCAGCTGGGGAACGTCGTACTTCTGGCTGCGAACCGTCCTCTCGCGCTCTCCGAGGCCAAGGAGCCCGAAGTCCCGATGGAACGCCTGACGGCCGAGTACGACCGCTTCCACGCCTGGGAGAACCGCTTCGCGCCCGAGACGAAGGGCGCGCCCGTTCTCACCGACGATCTCAACCCCTCCGATTTGTGGGCGGAGAACACGAACCTTGCGACACGCGGGCTGCTCCACGAGTTTTTCGGGGAGCAAGGTCTCGGCTGGTAACGGCGCAGCTTCAGGAGTCTTTTCCGCGGAGTCCCCGGATCTCTCCCGTCACCATCATTTCCACCGGATATCCCTCGATCTCTGTCGGGACGCTCCTCTTGAGCTCGGTTGTCCTTCGAACGACGAGCACCAGGATGCAGGGCGTCTTATGGCGTGTAAGCCCAACCGCCACGCCGACGACGCCGGGAATCGACATGAGTCGGGCGGTATTCGTTTGCATCACCGCATCCACGCCGCGAAATTCTGAAGGTTCTTCGGTCACGCGGGCCTTTCGTCGATAGCGCTCATAAAATTCGTCCGCCCCGCTTTGCGGCGGGGCGGACGTTCAACCGTTCAATCGCGTTGCCAAAATCAATACTGCTTTCGACTCGCTACTGACCCACCATGGTCGCGCCGAAGTGGGTGAGCACGGCGTCGATCGGGTTCGCGATGGCGAGTGTCGGGCTCCCGGCAAAGAGCAAACCGACAGCCCGCGGGTTCGTCGTCACGTCCTCGACCATGAGCGAGCCAGAGTCCCCGCTGTTGAGGAACTTGCTCGACTTCTGGGCGACGAAGATCTGACCGGTAAAGGTCTTGGTGAAGGCGACTCCGTTGCACTCGTCCTCGTAACCGACGTTGACCGTCCCATTGAGACCCGTCACCTTCGCCCGTGTGAGCCCGGTGGTCCGGCCGCTCTTTTTGACGAGCTGGTTGACGTACGCCGCGACGGTCTGCGCGGAGAGCGTTCCGATCTCGAGGATCGCACCATCCGTCCGGACCGTCCCGGTGATGATCTCGGCGATCGCCGCGTCCACGTTTGCGGTTGTATTGAGCGTCGAGAGCGTCGACAGGTTCGCGACGTAATCGGCGGGAATCGCCTGGCAATTCACGTCGATGAGCCCCGGCTGGTCGATCGGATCTCCGACCTGGCTCTTATCCGGGTCCGTTGAGCTTGCCGCGATATCTCCCGCGAGCACGTGAGAGTTGCTCAGGATGTAGTACTTCCCGGCTTTGGCGATCAACGATCCCAAGGTGCCGCTGCAGCAGTAGCCGTTGGCGAGATCGTACGCGTTGCCGCCCGACGTTCCCAGCTGAATGGGACGGGTCTGGCGGGCGGTATGGCTTACGCCTGACGGCGGTTTGCCGAAGGCCACGATGGGTTCCGTGCGGACCACCATGACGGGGACTCCGTCGAGTGTCGGGGGAAGCGCCTTCGCCGCCTGCTCCGTGGTCGCGAGGACCATGACGGAGAGACGGCCGTCATCGGCAAGCCCGGTGGCTGTTCCGATGATTTCCGGATCGGCCATCAGTCTTGCGGTGTGGCGCTCCTGAACCGCCATGACGGACTGGATCATGGGATTACTGGCGCTCAAGAGGCTGACATCCGGCGGCGCCTGCGGAGCCATGGGCTCGCTGTCCCGGGAACATCCCCAGAACCCTGCGCCCACGGCAATGACTACCACCAGAAGCCCCAGCACCAGAAGCGGAGCGCGGTTGAATGGGTACCTCATTCAGCCCTCCTTGGTTGGGGGTGGGGGAAACATGTGCCGATTGAACGATTAACTGCTAGCCTAGCATAAGCTTGCGGCGATGTCAAGAAAAGACATCACTTTTCCCCGGAACTTGCCGGCCCGCGTCTCGCGACGACCATCACCACACCCGCGAGAACGAGAACCACGCCCACCGTTTCGATCCCGGAGAACGACTCGCCAAGAAAGAAGTGCGAGATGAGGAAGGCGACGACGACCTCGACGAGGATCACGATCGACGTCGAGAGCGGGGAGACCGATTGGACGCCCTTCAGAAAGAAATAGTATGCGAGGATCGTCGTGACCACCGCGAGATACAACACCGCGGGGACGGCGCGCCAGGCGAAATGGACGTTTTCGGGGACGAGAAACGGCGAGGCACCCAGCGCCGCCCAGAAGCACAGGGCCTGCGACATATTGAACGCCCCGTACTTTTTCGCCAACCCACCCGAATAGATCACGAAGAAAGCCCAGAGGAGTCCGGCCCCGATCGCGAAGAGATCGCCGGTGTTGACCGAGGAGACACTGGAAAAATCGAGCCGTGTGCTCGTGACGACGACACCGGCGAGAGCGAGAACGAGCGCCGCAAGCTGTCTTTTCGTAAAGCGGTCCTTGAAGAGCGCGGCGGAGAACAAGGCGACGAAAACGGGGTTCGAGTTGATGAAGAGCGCCGTCTTGGAAGCCGTAGTGAGTTCCTGAGCCTTGTACTGGCACACAAAGGCGATCATATTGAGAAGCCCGATGAGCACGAGATCGCGGCCGAAGAGCGTCTTCACCCGTTCGACGCGCCGATAACGCGGGAGAAGGATCACGAAGGCCACGGCGAATCGCAGGATGAGAAAAAGAACTGGGGAGACGTCGCGGAGCGCGTACTGGATCACGGGGAAGGAGCTTCCCCAAACGATGGCGGCAAGCAATAGATAGCGCATGGGGGGAGGGCGCCCTCCGCCTTCCTTACGGTTTCTCGAACCGCGCGTCGTCGATCCCGTTGTTCGCTTCGAACGAGCTGAATGTCATCGTATAGGGAGATCCATCGAACCCCTCGCCCTCGATGACCCGGTAGATGCTCACTCCCTCGACCACCGTGTATTCGCGGAACCGAGTCGTGGTCTCCTTGGCCTCGCCGCCGATCGACTGTTGGAACGAGCGTTTGACTTCGAGAAACGTCTTCGCGTCGATGTAGACGTGCCACACCTCTCCGCCCGAGAGAGTGAGCTTGATCTTGTGAACCGTCCCCTTCTCCGTCTCCTCCTCGCCTTCGTACTCGGCGCGGTGACCCTTCTTGTCGTATTCGACCAGGGGGCCTTCGAAATCCGTCCACCGGAGAACCGACTGCGCGAGATCGTCAGGCATCTTTCGCGGCTCGACGATCCCGAGGAGCGGGTTCACCCACCACGTTCTCTTGCCGTCGTGCGCCTGGACGATCATCTTGCCCTGGAGATCGATGTCCATCCGGCAGAGGTTCGGACGTTTCATCCACAGGGTGAACGGAAGCTCCAACCCTCCTTGAGCAAGCCGTCCGTTGGCGCGGAGCGTCCGGATCGCCCGGATCTTTTCCACGCCTCCGATCGCCGTAACGTGTTTCTTGATGATCTCGCCGGCCTTCCGCGCCTTGGGTGGCGCCGCTTCCTCCGCTAAACCCGCGCGAGCAGCAAAAGAGAGCATCACGGCGACGGCGAGAACACGCCACTCGAGAGACATCATCGCGAAAAAAACCTCCCCGATCAATAATCCGATCAATAAAACGACGGAGTCGTTCCGAACCCGGGTCCGAGAAAGATCGCATTCAAAAGCAGCCGCTCGCCGCCGTGGAAATAAGCCCGGAAGTTCGGCGAATCGGCAAAGAGAATGATTTGCCCGTTGCCGCGACCCTCACGCGTCACGAACGACGTCTCGCTCCAACGCTCCCGCGCCTCGGGCCAGAGAAGCCCCGAAAGCCTGATGCGATCGCGCGGAGCGAATCTCCCGGCGACCTGGACACCGGTCTTCGCCAGGTAAACCTGATCCGTGTCGATGAGGATCGGAACGGGAGACTTCACACCGAACGAGAGCCAGTGCTTCTCGTCGAGATCCACGGCGAGAATCGCCCCCCGGGGTCTGAGCTTCCGCGCGATCTCGTCGGCGTCCTTGATGGCTTCGAAATCCGGCGCACCGGGTTTTTTCTCCTCTTTCTTTTCGGGCTCCCGCTTGACTTCCCACACGTCCAGACTGTCGACCACCGGCGTCGCCGCCGTCTTCGCATACGCGAGAGAGCGGTCGTACTCGGAGAGCTTCTTGAGCACCTGCCCCTTCTGGCGAACCGCGCTCAACGCAACCGTGGTGTCCGTGGCGAACGCCGAGGCCGACCCAATCGCGACCAGCGTACCTCCCGCTTCCACCCACGTCTTGAGCCGCTCGATGCCGCCTTTCCCCAGCATACGTTGGTACACGTCCGGTCCGCCCCAGGTGGAGGGGAGAACCAGGACGTTGTACTTCCTCAGATCCACCTGACCTATGGAGAGAACGTCGAGCGTCGACGCGCGGCACCGCAGGCGGGCGTCGAGAAGGTGCCAGGTCGGCCCATAATCCGAGAGCGAGATCTCGGGCCCCGCGACGATCCCGATCCGGGGCGGTTCGAGCCGCGTGAACTCCCCGCCCCCGAGATCGGCGCCCGACGCGGCGAGCGCCGTATTGACGCCGTAGACGTCGACGCCCTCGCTCCGCGCGAGTTCCTCGAGAACCTCGGCTTCGAGACGCGGGTTCGCGCTTCGCTTGACAAGGACGCTCCCCCTCGGGAACTTCTTCCCTTCCACCTCGAAGGGCTCGCGCGCGCACCACACTTCGACGTCCTTTTCGAACAGCCGCGCAAGAAGCGCGTAGCCTCGATCATCCGTCATGTCGAAAACGTAGCCGAACTTCGGCGATGGGTTGGAGAAATTGCCCCTTATCTTTTTCTCGGGACGCGCGGTATCCACCGCGGGGAGACTCTCCACGTAATAGCAATCGACGCCGTACCCCAACGGGAGCGACCAAGCCGTCGTCTCGTAGAGTTTCGTGTCGTTCTTCTCCAGATTCTCCTTCCGCTCGAGCTCGAGGAACTTCGTCGGCAGGCGGATGTCGAACGCGAGAATCGTCTCGGCGAGCGCGCGGAGCGGTTGGGCGAGGGAAACGATATACGACCCCGCGGGTAGCTCGAGGTCGGCCGCGGGTTTTCCCGTGGACGATAGGGCGCGCCGGATCTTGAAGGACTCGGTGGCGACTCCGACTTCCAGATTCTGCCCCTGGAGGGTCTCGATCAATCGCTCGAGCCGCGCCTCGTTCGCCGAAGGGGGAAAGATATACGCGCCGTTCTTCCCGGATGTGTCACGACCTCTTTCACCGCCGCGTCCGACGGCGCTCTTTTTCTCCGCGTAAAAATCTTTCAGGAGTTCCACGCGATGGTTCGCCACGGTACCGAGGTTCGCGACCGAGCTCGTGAACTGGTGGTGCACCGTCTCCCGGTAGGTCATAATCGTGCCGTCCGGTCTTTTCACCACCGACCCGTCGACACCGGCCTGCTCGTAGAGAAGACCGACCGCCCCGGTGTAGATGCTCCATGAGCTTCCGTACCCGGGGTATAGCTCCTCGTTCCACTCTCTCGTGTAGTAACTCCACCCGTACCGGTCGAACGCGGCCGCCTGATCCCTCGCGAAAATCGCCCACCATTTCCGGATTTGCGGGATCAGGAACGGGTTGAAAGGCTCCCGCGGCGGGGAGAAAAGGTAGGTATCGAGGGGACCCATCTCGTGGCTGTCGGTGAAGTACTGGGGGTGCCAGTCGAGAACCGCCTTCGCCCGGCCCCGCGTCTCGGGCTGCGTGAGCGTGATCCAGTCGCGGTTGAGATCGAACAGGTAGTGATTCCCACGGCCGTACGGCCAGATCCCGCGGTGCTGGATCGATTGCACGTCGTCGTTCGTCACCACTCCGTTCCAGCTCTCCATCTGTTTGATCCACCGTTCGCGGCCGTCCGGATTCTGAAGCGGGTCGATACAGACGATTACTTCGTCGCGGATCTTGCGCGTGAGCTCGTCCTCGCCGGCCACGATCTGATAGGCGAGCCAGATCGCCGCGTCCGTCGACGAAAACTCATCCCCGTGTATCGAATAGGCAAGCCACGCGACGGCTGGAGTCTTCGCGATGATCTTCTCCGCCTCGGCGTCGCCGGAGATGCGCCGCGGGTCGGCGAGCTTCGCGATCTTGTCTTTGAGCTCGGACAAACGCTCGGCGTTCGCCTCCGAGGTAATCGTAACGTAGATGAGCCGGCGGCCTTCCCAGGTCTCTCCATATTCGATAAGAGACACGTTCGGGAAGGTCTCGGCGAGATACTCGAAGTACGCCACCGTCTCCGCGTACCGCGCCGGTCTCGAGCCGACGTCGAAACCGAGAAACTCCGATGGGGAGTCCACGTCGTCCCGATAGACCGCCTCCGGGTAGAAGGGCACCGTGTAGTCGCCAAGCCCCGGAACCGGATTCGTCCGTTCATCCTGGGCATCGGCCAAGACCGCGCAAGAGACGAGCATCACGGCGACAAAGACCGTGAGTGGAGACCTCGGCATAAACCTACCTCCCAGCGACAGAGCCTTATGGGAGAGCGGGCACGGCGTGCCCGCCCCCAATATACCGCGCGATCATACCACGCCCGACCACCCGTTGAAAGTCCGCCGCGGACCGCCCGCCAATTGCCCCACCCTCGCAAAAAGAGGCGGTGTGCAGAGCACACCGCCTCCTGGTTGGTCTCCCGGTGAGCGACCCGCGTCGTTTCTCTACTTGGGCCGGTTCCCTTTGCGAATCTCGATGTTGCCGTTGACGGTCTCGAGCCTGATCGTCGCTCCGCCGCCGCCTATGACGTAGCGGCCGCGGATCAGCTTGCTGTCCTTCTCGTGCGTCTCCGCCGGGAAATCCGAGATGATCTCGTACTCCTCTTTGTCCCCACCCCACCCGCGGCGGATCCGGATTCTGGCGTCGATCGTGGCCTTCGCGTCGGCCGGCAGAACGATCTGCACGTCTCCACCCTGTGTCTCCAAGCTGCTCATTCCCGCGCCCATGGGGTTGAGCTCCGCGAAAACGTCGCCGCCTGCGGTCCCCGCGTTGATCGATCCCGTGATGTTCGCGCACTCGATGTCGCCACCCGCTGTTTTCGCCTCGACCGTGCCGGTCGCCCCGCGAAGCTCGACATCGCCGCCCGCGGTCTTGAGCACGGCGCTCCCCGACACCATTCCCACGACGATGTCGCCTCCCGCCGTCGACGCACGCGCGTCGCCGCCCACGTCCTCGATGATGATGTCGCCGCCTGCGGTGGACGCGACGAGCGATTTCTCCACCGAACCGACGCTGATATCACCGCCCGAGGTGCCGGCGGTGCACGCGCCCTTGACGTCTCCTACTGCGATGTCGCCGCCGGATGTCTCGAGCTCCGCGTCACCGATCACTTCGAGGGCCTTGACGTCCCCACCGGCCGTTTTAAGATCGACCTTGCCGGTCACTTTTCCGACCTCGACGTCCCCACCCGATGTCGCCGCGCTCACGTCGCCGGCGACTTCACCGACGTCGATGTCGCCACCGGAGGTCCCCGCCGTCACGGTTCCCTTGATCATGTTCGCCACACTGATGTCCCCGCCGGACGTCCCTAGATCGAGATTGATCTCGGTGGGAACGGTAAACGAGAAACGAGCAGAACGGGATCTTCCCCATCCGTCGTCGACGTACAGTTCGACGTGGACGGTATTCCCGTCCTCCCTCGTCTCGAGATTCTTGAGGGCCTGGTCGGAGAGCCCGTCGATACGGAGCTCGATCTCGTTCTTCTCCCACGTGCTTACCGTGACGTCCGCTCCGACCCCCTCGATTTGGACGATGAGGGTGCCGCCTTTGCCGATCTTGAACGTTTTTGTTCTCGTAGTCGACTGCCCGGCCGACGCCGTCGCCCAAACGAGAACAACGAGCGCCAGGATGCCGACGGACAGATACCGCACGCACTTACTCGCCATTGCCGTTCACCTCCTGAAGAAACGCGCCGGATTGGATCCGGATATAATTGTTGTCGTCACTCTGCAGACGAGCTCCCACGGCGTCCATGACATCCTTCCCCGCGAGGCGTCCTTCTAGAACCGCCACCGCAAGCATGTTGATCGCCGCGATCCGCAAGCCTTCGTTCTCGTCGCCGGCGAGAACGTGAAGACAAGCTTCCTTGATGTCGTCGTCGAAAGGCATCTGATAGAGAACGTGCAACGCCTGCTTCCGCACGCCCGCGTTCGAATCGGTTCTTACCGCCC
>Ga0315288_10014015_pt1 | contig 10011 bp, 10 predicted proteins | sample YL17G11_20_MG_FD_203454 | JGI IMG/M metagenome (GOLD analysis project Ga0315288, IMG submission 203454) | Sediment microbial communities from Yellowstone Lake, YNP, Wyoming, USA - YL17G11_20 | ecosystem: Environmental > Aquatic > Freshwater > Lake > Sediment | place: USA: Wyoming | collected... | reverse complement strand
TGTCGAGGATGCCCTGCCGGTAGAGCTCGGCGGTAAGGTTGAGCCCGGTCTGCCCGCCGAGGTTCGGGAGCACCGCGTCCGGCCGCTCTTTCTCTATGATCTGGGCGAGGCTCTCCACCGTCAGCGGCTCCAGATACGTGGCATCGGCCATACCGGGGTCGGTCATGATAGTCGCGGGATTGGAGTTGACCAGGACGATCTCGTAGTTCGCCGCCCTGAGGGCCTTGCAGGCCTGGGTGCCTGAGTAGTCGAACTCGCACGCCTGGCCGATGATGATTGGCCCGGAGCCGATGATCAAAACCTTATGGATGTCCTCACGACGTGGCATGCGCGATGTCGCTCCTGTGACCGTGCTGCAAACTGGATCTCCGCCGTTTGCGAAAGGCTCCGGCCCGGGCAGTGAACCGTAGCCTGAACGCCGACTACTCGCCGAAGCGTCCCCATAGCATACGCCTGGTCTGGCTACCACACCTGCAAGCAGAGGCCGAGGCCGGGCCGAGCGAACAGACCGGGGGCGCGCGAACGGCTGTGTCCGTCTCTGCCACACTCGCGGGGGACGAACTCGCGCCTTCCCACCCGGTCACTTGGGCGATGAGTGTGGGCCCGGCTCGGGGGCAGCATACCAGACAAGCATCGGCTCGCCGAGCGGGCGAACGAGCCAGTTGAGGGCATCAGTCATCGGCGCAGCCGGCCCGGCCGGCTCCTGACGGAAGACCACACCAACCGGTCGCTTTGCCTCCCAGCTGGGCTCAGCCATCACGGGAAAGGCGTTCTGGGGGCCGATCCCCTTGCCAATCCTCCCCGGAACTTCCTCGACCAGGCACACGATGGCGGGGCGTTTGCCCAGCAGCCGCGAGAATTCATCAAGCTTCGCTTGCGAGGAAGCGCGCCTCGTGGGATCGAGTTCAGACTGCGGGCGCACTATGGGCGGCCCGGCGCGGATACCGTCGGGAGTTGGCGCCCCAGCGGTCGCCGCTTCGAACTGCGCCACGACGGTTGTGACGAGCCGATGGTTGAACAGGCTGGCGGCCTGCCAGTCCAAGAGCTCGCTGCGGAGAGACACGATCTTCAGTCCGGCGCTGCTAACCACCGTCAGGACGGCGACGGCGAATGCCGCGATCGCGACTTGCCTGCTCCGGCTGCGTGAACGGATGCTTGCGGCGGCGAACGCCGCCGCGGCTGACACCATGATGGCCTCAGCGAGCGACCCTGCCGCCCCGCTCAGGTAGGTGAAGCGATCTTCGCCTCTGACCGCCAGCGCAAGCCCTGGGAGTGAGGCGACAGCCGAGAGCAGGAGGCAGAATCCGCTCGCCCTGACCCGCTGGTCATCCTGCCAGGCGCATAGGGCGAGCCCAATGGCTAACACCGAGCCGGCGATGACCGCTGAGGTCCACCCGAGGTAGGGCGATGATACTACGCGGCCAAGTGCTAGCGCCGCGACTGCAGTAATCACAAGGGCAACGGTCTTCGGTGCACGCTTCGCCCGGAACGCGGCGACCAGCGCCGCCGTCATCGCAGCGAGGATAAGCGGATCACGCACCCAGAGCCTGAACCACCATCCCCAGGCCGCTGAGTCGCCCCACAGTGACGATAGCGCTCCCGGGTAGGTTGGGTTCTCGAGCGACAGACCGAACATCGCCCGTCGCGCCAGCAGGTAGATCACCATCAGAAGGCTCTGGCCTGCCGCGACCGCCATCCAGTAGCGGCTTGCTCGCCGGCCTCGCCCCAGCACCACAAACGCCGTGCCGATCGTGACGACCGGGAGCACGATCGCGTCTTCCTTCGAAGCCAGGGCAAACGCAGTCGCCACCAAAGACAGAGCCCCCCAACCTGCAGCCGGTGCCAGCGGTACCTTGGAGCCCCCGGCCAGGTCCACTGCCTTGTTGCGCGCGGATCGGGCGCGGCCCAGCTTCCCCATGGCATCACCGCCCTTTGCGGCAGCCACGACCGCCGCCAGCATGGCGGCCGCCGAAAGGACGCCGGTGCGCCCCGACACGAAGACCACCGACTGGGCCGTCTGATCGCGGAGCAGGAAGAGCACGGCCGCGAGGAGAGCCACGGCCGCGAAAGCTTCGCCACCACCGAGGCCGTGGCTGCGACGAGCAGTGCAGTTCCCACGTGGAGCACCAGGTTGGCGAGGTGGTACCCGGGCGGCCAGGGGCCGTGCAACTGCCAGTTGACCCACATGCTGAGTATCGCCATCGGCCGGTAGAAGCCGTAAGGTGCCGATCCGCGCCCCAGCCAGTCCCCGACGAAGCTCGCGCCGAGCCAGTTCCTTGCGGCGTTTATGAGCGCCCAGTCATCACCCGTCAGGGGCAGCGACAGCGCGCTCCAGTAGAGCCACGTGACCACGAGCGCCGCGGCAGATGCCCCTCCGATCACGACTGCGGCGTGGGCCCTATTGTTGCGACTCATGTCGGCTCTCGACCCTCGACGACAGGCGCATTGCGCCGTGCGCTTGCCAACGCCAGCCGCTGACTGGCCAACGCGCCCACCGACCATACGCCCGGCCCGTCCGACACACCTGCCGAGGGGACTCATGGCGGTCCTCAGGAGGGCCGGCCTACTCGCGCTGCCGCCGCTCCCGCCGCCTGGCCTCGACTTGCTTCGTCATCCAGTCGCGCCCCTCTCGCAGGCGCTCCCGCCAGTCCGCCTGCTCTTCCTTCGCGCCCGCGACATCGCCATAGGCGAGCTCGTCCAGGAGAGCGACGCACTCCTCCATCGTCGCTCGGATCAGGTTTGGCGCCACGGGGCGCAGCCATCGCTGCGTTCCCGCTGACTGATCGAACTGCTTGTGACACTCGTGGAGTAGCCAGTCTATGAGCCGCATCTTCTCGTGCGGCGACTGTGCCGCGGCGAGCCTTACCACGAACCCCTCGAACACGTCGGCCGCGCCACCGTCGTTTAGCTGCCTGCGGCGGAAGGTTGCTCGGTACTCGTGCCAGGTCGTCGCCCATCCACAGACACAGGTGATCGGGTCGTTCCGCCCGCCGCGCCGGTGGACAGCGGCCCCACAGGCGGGGCAGATGATGCGTCCTTCCTTCGCTGCCTTGACGGCCAGGATGCTCTGGCAGCGCGCGTATAGCCCAAAGGCCACCTCCTCGATGAGCGCCTCATCAACGATGCCTTGGGCATACTCCCGGTAGAGACGCCGAATCTGCCCGGGAGACACCCTCCGCGCCCACCTTACGAGTTCAGTGCCGCTTCCCATGCGGTGTGCCTGCCGCGTGCCGCCGGTCGTCGGGCCGGGCCATTCAGATTACTCCACCACAGAAACGCCTCCTGCGCTAGCGGCTCTGGCGGGTGGAGCAGAGGACCGCGGGGCCAAGCCGGCCAAGAGATACGACACCAGTCCGGAGAGAGTACGACATGACATCTCGCGAACGTGTGCTCAGAGCGATCAACTTCCAGGAGCCGGACCGCGTGCCCGTTGACCTCGGCGGCACCCGGATGACCGGCATCTCCGGCGAGAACCTGGTGGCGATGTACGAGACAGTCGCGAAGTATGGGAGGTATGCGCCTGCATGAATGCGTAGGGCAGGAGCTTGCCTCCCGCCTACAGCCCTCTGAGACGCCTCACAATCCCCTTGCACGCCTCGTGGAGGATACCGACATCCACCGAGTAGCACAGGTACTGCACCCCGAGCGCAGCCCAGGCCTTCGCCTCCTCTGGCGACTCGACGAATGTACCGATCACGGCGCCGGCGGCCCGCGCCTGCGCCACCGCTTGCCGCATCATCTCCTGCACCTTCGGATGGCGCACTTCCCCCGGCACACCACATGCTTGTGAGAGATCGTATGGCCCGAGGAACACCACATTGACGCCCGGCACCGCAAGGATCTCGTTGAGATGAGCGATGCCCTCAGTGCCTTCTATGTGCAGCACGACAACAGTCCGCTCGTTCGACGCTGCGAAATGCTCCGCCGCCGGGATGCTGGTGTAGCCAGCCGCGCGCACGAACCGGCAGACCCCGCGCTCTCCCTCCGGGTGGAACCGGCACGCCTGCACTGCGCGGCTGGCATCCTCCGCCGTCGCGATGTGTGGCACGTGGACGCCGACCGCGCCCACGTCGAGCACCCGCAGGATCTCCGACGGCTCGTTTCGCGGCACCCGCACGAAGGGAACGATGCCGCGCAGTTCGGCCGCCCGGATCAGGTTCTGCACCGTCTCTACCGAGAGCGGACCGTGCTCGCGGTCTATCACCACATGATCGAACCCGGCGAGCGCGCAGATCTCGACTATAGAGGGATCGGTGAGCTTCAGGAACGGGCCGAACGATAGGCGGCCGTCGGCGAACAGGGCATTGGGGATTGTGGTCATGTCGGTTGCTCCCGGCAAAGCACTTCGTAGGGCAGGAGCTTGGCTCCTGCCCCTCGTAGAAAGCACGTGAGGACAGCGGTGCCATTCGACCTCGACAACCTGACCGCCAAGCCGCCCTGCTACCTGGACCTCCGCGGGCAGGTGGCGCTCATCACCGGCGGCGGAAGTGGGATCGGGCGGGCCATCGCCCGGCGGCTCGCCGCCGAAGGGATGAAGATAGCCATCTGCGGCCGGCGGGCCGATCGCCTCGCCGAGACCGCGAAGCTCATCGAATCGGATGGGGGCGAGGTGCTTGCCGCACCCGCCGATGTCAGCGACCCAGACCAGCTCCGCAGCTTCGTGGACCGAGCGCTGGACCCGTTCGGGCAGGTTGACGCGCTCGTCCACAACGCCATGTTCATGAGCTTCCCCCGCTTCGGGAACCACACCCTTGAGCAATGGGATGAGGCCTTCGCCACCGGCGCGCGGGCCGCTTACCTGCTCTGCGACAGGATCGCGCCGGGAATGCTGGAGCGCGGGCGCGGGGGCATCGTTTTCATGTCATCGGTCCTCGGCTCGCGGCCCAACCGAACCGGCCTCGCCTACGTCGCAGTCAAGGGCGCGCTCGAGGCGATGACGCGGCAACTGGCGATGAGTTTCGCCGACCGCGGGGTGCGGGTGAACGCAGTGGCGCCGGGCCTCATTCTCTCGAGGCGCGAGCCGACCCCGAGTACTCTGAGCAACGAGCTGGTCCCCCTCTGCCGCGCCGGAACACCGGCCGAGATGGCGGCAGTCGTCGCCTTTCTGCTGTCGCATCAATCGAGCTACATAACCGGGCAGGTGATCCACGCCGACGGCGGCACCAGCGTGCAGCTCGTGCCCCCGGGGTTCCGGCTGTAGGGCGGGGTTTCCCGAGCCGCTAGGGCATGGGAAAACGCCGCCAGACCGCGAGGCCAAGATGAGAGTTACCGAGAGGATCCGCACGCAAGTCGTTCCCCAGAACTCAGTCGCCATCTGGTGGCTCGGCCAGAACTCCTATGTCATCAAAGGCGCCAGGGTCTGCATCATGGTTGACCCGTTCTTCTCCCGCCCGGGCGACCCGGGGCGCTATGTCCACGCTGAGGCGCCGCTCCGCGGGGATGAGCTCCAGCCCGACGCGGTCTTCTGCACCCACAACCACTCCGATCACACCGACCCAGGCTTCCTCGTTCAGCTTTCCCAGCGCTCTCCCACGACGCGCTTCTTCGGCCCGCCCGAAAGCGCACACGCGATGATCGCGGCTGGTATCTCGGCCGATCGCGTTCGCGCGGCCGGTCCCGGCGAAGAACTGGAGGTGGCCGGGGCGAATCTCGGTGTTGTGCTGTCGAAGACGCCCGCGGTGAGCGATGTCGCTCACCTGGGTTACATCGCCGAACTCGCCGGCGTCAAGGTCTACGACACCGGAGACATCATGCGAGGCGTGACGCGGGAGCCAAGCCTGATGGAGCCGTTGCGGCGCGCCGCCCCCCACATCGCCCTCATCACCACGTCGCCGACCGAAGAGGAGTTCCCCGACTTCGACGAGGCGGCAGAGCTGGCCATCACCATCGGCGCGCGGGTCGCCGTGCCCGCCCACTATGACTGCTTTGCCAAGCGCACCTTCGATCCGGCGCCGTTTGCCGAGCGGTTCCGCGGCTCGGCCGCAACGCGCGCGGAGATCATCCCGTACTGTGGCTGCTTCCTGTTCGCCGGCGGGCAAACGCGATGAAGATCACCAAGCTCGAGACCTTCTTCGTCAAGCCGCGCTGGCTCTTCCTCAAGATGCACACCGACGAGGGCATCGTCGGCCTCGGCGAGCCGATCCTGGAGGGCCGCTCGCAGACCTGCGCCGCCGCGGTGCAGGAGATCGGGCGCTTCGTCATCGGGATGGACCCGCGTGACATAGAACACAACTGGCAAGCGGTCTATCGCTGGCAGTTCTACCGGGGCGGGCCGATCCTGGCCAGCGCGCTCTCCGGCATCGAGCAGGCGATGTGGGACATCACCGGCAAGTGGCTCGGTCAGCCCGTCTACCGCTTGCTCGGCGGACCGACCCGCAACAAGATCCGCCTCTACAAGCACGGGGGCGGCCCCGTCGTGGATGGCCGCGTCCCCAACGCGGCCGCCGCGGTACAGCAGGGCTTCACCGCCATCAAGGTCGGGCTGCCGGGACCGCTGCGACACGTCGACACCCTGGCGAAGGTGCAGCAATTCGAGCAGTACTTCGCCGCTCTGCGCGCCACCGTCGGGCCTGAGGTCGACATCGCGGTTGACTTCCACGGGGTCGCCAGCCCGGCGATGTCCATCCGCCTGGCCAAGGCGATCGAGCCCCACTACCCGATGTTCATCGAGGAGCCGGTGCTTCCGGGGAACGTGGACGAGCTGGTCAGGGTGGCGCGCAGCACCTCGATCCCGATCGCTACGGGCGAGCGCCTCTTCACCAAGTGGGGCTTCCGCGAGGTGATCGAGAAGCAGGCCGCCGCCATCCTCCAGCCCGACCTCAGCCACGCCGGCGGAATCCTGGAGGTGAAGAAGATCGCGGCGATGGCCGAGTGCTACTACGGCTCGATCGCGCCCCACTGCCCACTCGGCCCCATCGCGCTCGCCGCCTGCCTCCAGCTCGATGCCTGCATCCCGAACTTCCTCATCCAGGAGTTCGTGAACCTCGGCGACGGCTACCTCAAGGAGCCATTCCAGGTCCTCGACGGCTGCATTCCACTGCCCGCCAAGCCCGGCCTCGGCATCGAGCTGGACGACGAAGCGCTCGCCGACAAGCTCTATGACGGTTCGTGGGACCACACACCATCGCTTCACGACGATGGCTCGGTGGCCGACTTCTGAACAGCGGGAGCACTCGAAGCGTGAGTGGAGACGACATCGCCCTTAGTCTAAGGTCCCAGCGGCGCGAATCGGGTACCGCAGAGCTCTGGCAGACGGCCACAATCACCAGGCGCGTTCCCGCAGACCAGTGCGCGATCATAATCTGCGACATGTGGGACAAGCACTGGTCGCGCGGCGCGAGCCAGCGCGTCGACGCCATGGCCCCCCGCATGAACGAGGTGGTGAAGTCAGCGCGCGCGGCCGGGGTGATGATCATCCACGCGCCATCGGAGACGATGGACTTCTACCGGGATTCATCGGCCCGCGCTCGGGCGGTCGCCGCCCCACATGTTCCCATGCCCGAGCCCACGCCTCGCGAAGTCCCTCCGCTGCCGATTGACGACTCCGACGGCGGCTCCGACACCGGCGAAACCTCATGGTACACCGCGTGGACTCGCCAGCACCCGGCGATCGAGATCGACGAAGCGCGCGATGCCGTCTCCGATGACGGCCAGGAAGTCTGGAACCTGCTGCGCGAGCGCGGCGTCGCGCAGCTCCTCATCATGGGCGTGCACACCAATATGTGCATCCTCGACCGGCCGTTCGGGATCAAGGCGATGGTGCAGCGCGGCGTGGACACCGCGCTCGTGCGGGACCTGACTGACGCGATGTACAACCCGGCCCGGCCCCCTCACGTCACCCACGACGAAGGCACGCGCCTGGTCGTTGACTACATTGAGAAGCACTGGTGCCCGACCATCTTGAGCGCTGATATGCTCGCGGCCTAGCGCCGCGCCCGGTGCCCCCGCGAGTGATCGTCTCCGGCCTTAGACCCCGAGTGGCTTCAGCCCGGAGCTCGCCCCGCCCAGGTCCTCCCCGCCCGCGAGCGCCTTGGCCAGGATGTCGCCCACCGCCTGGAGCTGAAAAGGCTTCGTGAGCACCGCCATCGCCCCCAGTTCGAGCGCGCGCCGGTGCATCTCCGGGTCCTGGTGTGACGTGATCACGATTACCGGCACGTTGGCGCACTTCGGGTTGTTTCGCATCTGCTCCAGCGCCTCGAAGCCGTCCATCAGGGGCATCGCCAGATCGAGGGTGACCAGATCGTAGCCCCCTTGCGCAACCTTCAGCCTCGCCTGCCCCCCGTCGCTGCAGTGGTCAATGGTATGCTCCACATTGGCGGCCTTGAGTGCTGCGCCGATCAAGCGAGCGACCGGAGGGTCGTCGTCCACCACGAGAATCCGCTTCATCTCGTGCGCCTCCCTTGGCGTCAAGTCAATCCCCCCCCTCGGCTCTGCTCGGGGTGACACTGCCTGCCCTGAGCGCAGCCGAAGGACCGCCCTGCCGCTTACCACGAGAGGCTTCGTTCTCAGTGGCCAGCCTCCTCTCGCCGGGACCGGCCGTGGGCACACAAGCACAAATCATCGCCTGCGGCGGGCAGGTCTGCCCCCCACGGCGGCGAAACGAACGTACAGGCTGTTTTCAGCCAAGCTGCCGTACAGGGCATCGGGGATGACGAGCCTGGCCGGCTATACCGTTACTCGGGAGCTGGGCCAAGGGGGCATGGGCAAGGTCTTGCAGGCCTTGTCGCCCCAGGGGCAGACCGTGGCCATCAAGACCATGCTCCTGCCCGAGGGGATCGACGCGCGCGCCCGATGGGAGACCGTCGAACGCTTCCAGCGGGAGGCCAGGGCCGCCCGCTCGCTCGTTCACCCCAACATCGTCCAGGTCCTCGACATCGGCGCCGATCAGGACACCTTCTTCATCGTGATGGAGTACCTCGACGGCCAGACGGTGCGCGAGCTGATCGAGCTGGCAGGCGCAATAACGCTGGACCGCGCGGTGGACATCGTCACCGTCGCCTGTGAAGCGCTCGCCCACGCGCACGACCAGGACATCATTCACCGCGACGTGAAGCCCGACAACATCATGGTGCTCCGCAATGGCCTGGTGAAGCTAACGGATTTCGGGCTCGCCGCCATCGTCACCGAGAGGGGCGTGACCCAGACCGGAACGGTGATGGGAACGTTCTACTATATGTCCCCTGAGCAGGCGCGCGGCGAGAAGCTCGACGCGCGCTCCGACATCTTCTCGCTCGGGGCGACCTTCTACGAGATGCTAACCGGCCAGCCGCCTTTCGCGGGAGATAGCCCGGCCGCGGTGTTGAGCAAGATCCTCAACTCAGATCCGCCTCCGGTGCAGGGGCTGCCGCCCCACGTCTCGCGCACGCTCGGCCGATGCCTGCGCAAGCAACCGCAGTATCGCTTCCAGAATGCCCGCGAGGTCATCGCCAGTTTGCGCGCCAGGGAGGCAGGCACCTCGGTGACGCGCACCGCCGTAGTTCCGGGCCGGCCGATCACGCCGCCGCCCGCTGCTCCGGCGCCGGGCAGTGTCGCGACCCCAACCACGTCAGGCGGCGTCGCCTTCTCCCGGTCCGCCGCGGAAACGCCCATGCCAGGCTTCCGCTGCTCCAAGTGCGGCGAGCGAATGGACCCGAAGGTGGCGGCGTGCTGGAAGTGCGGGGCCCCGAATAGCCTCATGGCCCAGCGCACGGACCGGGCAAAGCGCCAGCAGCAGATTAACCAAGCGCTAAGCGGTTTCTCGCCGAACAAGAAGGGCGGCCGCGGCCGGTCCCGCTAACACCCGGCGGCCGCGCCCAGCGGCAGCGAGAACGAGAAGCGCGCTCCCTGGCCCGGCTCGCTTTCCACCCAGATCCTCCCACCGTGAGCTTCCACCGCCATCTTGCAGAACGCCAGGCCCAGCCCGACCGATACCTTCTCGGCCGAGCGGCCCTTCCCCACCTGGACGAACTTCTCGAAGATGCGCGCCTGATGCTCCTCTGAGATCCCGGGGCCTTGGTCTTGCACGCTGACCAC
>Ga0315288_10014014_pt1 | contig 10012 bp, 12 predicted proteins | sample YL17G11_20_MG_FD_203454 | JGI IMG/M metagenome (GOLD analysis project Ga0315288, IMG submission 203454) | Sediment microbial communities from Yellowstone Lake, YNP, Wyoming, USA - YL17G11_20 | ecosystem: Environmental > Aquatic > Freshwater > Lake > Sediment | place: USA: Wyoming | collected... | reverse complement strand
TGGAGCTCACCCTCGCGGGGCCGGCTCACCTCGTCGAGGTGCGCCGCACCAAGTTCCCGCTCTCCACGTTCACGGGCACGCTCCTCGTCTACACGCACTGCGACGACTGCCTGCCCGTCTTCTTCGAGCGACCCGGCGGCTTCTGGGGCAACATCGACAAGCGCGAGGTCTTCGTCGAGCTCGACCTCACGTTCCAGAACGGCAAGCTCGTGAAGGTCGACGCCGAGCAGACGCGCAACGTGTCGCGCGAGCAGCTCCGCGTGCAGATGCTGAAGGACGGCGTCGCCGTGCTGCCCGACGACGACCGCCTCGTGAGGCGCGAGATCGAAGCCTGGAAGAAGAAGAACGAGGACGTCGATGGCGACGGATTACGGCTCGTTCACGCCGCTCCAGATCGAGGTGGCCGACGCGATCATGCAGCGGCTCATCCGGTTGCCCGAGAAGAAGCAGGCGATGGAGGTGCTGGCCACGCTCTCGGCCGCGTTCCTGGCGGACGTGCCGCGCGAAATGATGGCCTCCTGGCTCGCGCACGTGGCGCAGATCGTCGTCGACGGCGACGGCGCGCCGCGATGAGCACCGAGCGCGACAACCCGCTCGTCGATGCGGACGGCACGCCGCTCCAGATCGGCGACCGCGTGCGCTGGGCGGACAACCACTCGCTCGGCGTGCGCGACGGCGTCATCGTCGAGCGCCATGTCGCGCTCCTCGATCACCAGGACGGCTCGGTCGGCAGCGTCTGGTGGCGCGAGGTGCGCAAGATCGATCTCGCAGCCGAGCTCGCCCGCGACGATCTCCTGCTCCTCCCGCGCCCGGCCGAGAAGAAGAAGCTCGAGCTCGTCGACGCGCCACGGCCCGACGAGGAGAGCCCGCACGTCGAGCCGCCAGCGCCGGTCACGACCGACGAGGACCTCTGCGCCTACCCGCTGCACGACCGCGTGCGCGAGATGCTGGAAGGCGGCTTCACGCCAGACGAGGCCAGGGTCTTCCTCCTCGCGTTCCAGGCGCAGTCGCAGGACCGCGTCCCGCGCGACGAGTCGTCGAGCTCCGTGACCGTGGACGATCCGTACCTCGTCCGGTTCATCGTGCGGCGCCGCGACGCGGGGCCCATCCGCGTCGTCCTCGGCGGCAAGCTCGAGATCGTCAACGTCGAGGCGCGCGCCGCCTGCATCCGCGGCATCCTCCTCGTGCCTGGCGCGCCCTGCGTGGTCGAGCCCGCGGACGCGATCTTGCTCGGCAAGCGCCTCTCGCCTCGCCAGTGCATCGAGCACTACGCCGCCGGCTAAATCCCCGCACCTGTACGCCGCTCGATCCGGCCTCGCGTTCTTCCTGACTCCACGGCGGCTCCGCGAAACCGCTGGCGCACCTCCCGGCGGGTCGGATAGCCTCCCCGGAGAGCATGGCCAAGAACTTCCACGGTGCCTCCAAGAAGAACCGGTCTCCCAGGATGGTCGGTGATCTGGAGATCCACCAACAGGATCAGCCGCACGGCGAGAACGGCGTGCGCTTCTCGCTCGGCAAGGTCGCAGAGGCGATAGCCAAGGGGCGCCTCCACCCGATGGTGCGCTCGTGGACGATGAAGACGCTCGCGAAGCGCGGCAACCCGAAGGGCGGGCTGGCACGCGCGAAGGCGATCCTCGAGGAGCTCCGTACGCTCGAAGGCTTTCCGAACGCGAGCCGCTGGGCTCCCGATCCAACGGCCAGCGAGTACATCGCCGGCGCCCACCTGACCCTCGGCGACGGCGACAAGCCGCCGCTCTTCGCACTGGGCGACTGCTTCACGGAAGGCACGCTGCTGCTCGCGGAAGGGCACGCGCTCGTGCCGGTCGAGAAGATCAAGCCCGGCATGAAGGTCTGGGGCCTCGACCGCTGGTCCACGGTCTCCGCGGTGGCGCCGAAAGGCACGCTCTCGGTCGATGAAGTGCGCCTGCACAGCGGGGCGGTCTTCAACCTGACGAAGGATCACCACGTCTACGTGCTCGACTGTCGCGAGCACTCCATGCTCGAAGCGCGGGACAGCGGCGGCGAGGCTGGCGTGATGATGGCGCGCGGCCACGATCCGAACGTACGCGCCTGCGCGTGCGGACAAACTGCTCGGTCAGAGCACCGCGTGCGCGTCTCGGAGCTCCGCAGCGGGATGATGCTCCCGGCGCCAGACGGCATCCCGCCGGTCCCCGCGGGCACGCCATGGGTGACTCGTATTTCTCAGCAGGATACCCGCACCATGCGGCGCGTCGATGCCATCGCGCGCGACGTCGGCATGGCGTCGTGCTGGGACATCACGACCGACGACCACCGCGTCTACCTCGCCGAGCACGACGTCACCGTCAGCCAGTGCGACGACCTAACGGTCGCCTTCGGCAGCGCCGTGCTCTCGCCCGTCATGTACCTCGCCGCCGCCGAGGCCGTCGGCGTGAACGCCGCCGTCGTCGGCCACGCGTACGGCAAGGACAAGATGATCGAGCACGTCCTCGGAGCGATCTACGACCAGGGCAGGTGGTGGTACGCCGATCCGTCCGTCAAGGATCTGCCGTTCGGCGAGTGCAAGCCCTTCACGCGCGAGAGGGTGTACCTCGTGCCCAGCATGGAGCTGCTCTGCGACGCGAACGTGTGCCTCACCGACCGGGGCCCGGCCGCCGGCCCGCCGCCGCCCCCGCGCCGCGGCGACTTCGTTTCCGTCAACGCCGCTCCGGGGCAAGACGAGCCCGACGATCCGAGCTGGCTCACCGAGGCCCCGAGCACGCTGCTCGGCTTCTGCGATCTCTCGGGCTGCTGCGGCGTCGATGACGACATCGCCAGCCGCGTCGCGCGCGCCCATCGCGCCATGCGCGAGACGCGTCCCACGGTCGATGTCTCGCACCGCGAGCTCGATCAGCGCCACGACGACGCGCTCGATCCGTTCCTGCCGGCGATCCCGACAGCCCTGAACCCCCTCAACGTGCCCACCGACCCCATGCCCATACGCCCCATGTGGCCGACGACGCCGCAACCGACGCTCGATCTCCGCACCAACACCCTGCAGCCCGCTCCGTCGCGTCAGCAGATGCTCGATGCGCGCGCCCAGCAGGCGTACCAGGCCGCCCAGGACGCTCGCGCCCAGGCCGACGCCGCCCAGGCCGACGCCATGGCGCACGCAGCGCAGCAGCGGACGCTGGGCGACGCGTCCGACGCGCCCGACGCGCACGCCGCGATGAGGCAGACCATCAACGACGCCGCGGCCCAGCAGCAGCAGCAGTGCTTCGAGATCGCCACCGCGAACGCCAGCGAGGCGCACCAGGCTGCCGGCATCAAGGCCAACGAGCTCATCAACCAGTCGTGCTTCCAGGCGTGGGCCGACGCGCCCTGCCCCGACAACCCGCTCGCCTGGAACATCATCAACGTGCCGCCGCAGACCGACTACGCAGCGCAAGAGCTCTACCAGCCATGGCACGACGGCCTCGAACCGTATTCCGGCGCAAGCTGGGAAATCCAGAACTCAGCATTCCTCCAACCCCGTAAGGACGTGTGACATGGGCCTCAAAGAAATCTGGAACAAGATGTCCGGCCTCGAGAAGGGCCTGACCGTAGGCGTACCGCTCATCATCGCCGGCGGCGTCGCCTACAAGATGACCCGCCCGAAGCCCGAGGAGGCCGCCGCAGGCACCACGCCGCTGCCCCCCGGCGGCACGCCGACGCCGCCCGTCCCCGTGGTCGAGGCGACCTACAGCCTCGCGCCCGCCGTCGCGCTCCACCCGGCCCTGCTCCCCGTCCTCCGTCCGGTGATGGGCAGCGCCGCAGGCTCGAGCTACTGGATCCTCGGCGACGAGGCCGCTGCGCCGTTCTCGACCACGTTCGGCGCCGGCGTCGACGCGCTCCAGGGCAACAAGCTCGCCCAGCCGATCAGCAGCGCAGAGGCAGGCGCCACCACCACGTTCATCTCCGACTTCGGCGCGCAGGTGGCGGGCCCCACGAGCACGACTGGCATGCCGGGGCACGCGGACGGTGCCGGTAAGCCCCTCGACCCCGCGGACGTGTGGCTCATCATCCTCGGCCCCTCGGAGAAGTCCGTGCCCGTCGGCGCCACCACGCAGTCGATCCAGCAGATCCGCCAGGCGATCCCCAACCAGCGCATCCTCTGGGTGCTGGCCAAGAGCGTTCCCGGCGAGATCGCCAAGGCCATCGGCGACGCAAGGGAAGAATGGTTCCGCTCCTCGTCCGATCTCACCGACGTCATCGCGGACGAAGCGATCAAGGCCGCCACCGCCGGCAGCATCGAAGAGATCGCCGCCGCGTTCCCGCCGCCCGGCGCCGCCGGCGCCGCGCCGCCCACGCCGACGACGAACGCCACGCCGCCGGAACCTCAGGCCAACGGCTGATCCCACCGGAGGCCGCGCACCCGCGCGGCCTCCCGCCTTCTCACCTCAGACCAGGATCCGCACCATGCAAGCTCTTGCCGCCGTACCGACCACCGCCAAAGAAGTCGATCAGGGCGACGTCTGGCGCAACTACGTGACCGCGCTCGCCGACCAACTCGAGCTCGCCAACTCCGCGATGGTCGGCACGTACGACACGATGCGCGACGTCCTGGCGCTTCTCGACGTGCCCCTCCTCCAGACCGTCGCCGACGCCACGGGCATGGGCTACCAGACGGCGTGGACGAAGGACAGCGACCAGCGGTTCGTGGATCTCAACTCGATGGGCGTCGCCGTCGTCGGCTGGCTCCGCGAGGCAGCCGACGGGAGCCGCGCCATCATCCTCGAGGGCGACCGCTGGGGCCTCGAACAGAAGCCCGACGACCAGTTCTCGATCCAGATCGATCCCGACACCCGCGAGCCCTTCCGCGCCGCCATCTCGCCGGGCGTCACGAACGGCGTCCCCGGCGCCCTCGGCAATCCCGTGTGGCTCGTTGCCCTTGGCGTCATCGCCAGCGTCGCCGTCATCGGCGCGTACATTTACCTGCTGGTCAAGCTCATCGGCGCCGCGCGCGACATCATGCTCGCGATCATCGACTACTGGAACGTGAAGACCCAGTACTCGTGCCTCGACAAGAACACGGCCGAGGAGTGCCAAAAGCTCCAGGCCGGCACCATCGAGCTCACCAAGACCATCAACGAGGGTCGCAAGGCCCAGGAGCCGACGACACCAGGCTCCGAGCTCGAAAAGGGCGCCAAGAGCCTCGGCGGCCTCGCCACGACCCTCCTCTGGGTCGCCTTCGGCGGCGCGGTCATCTACGTCGGGGCGAAAGTCGTCCCGCCGCTCCTCGAAGACATGCAGCAGAAGCGACGCGCGGCACACGCATGAACAGCGAGGTACGCAAGCAGAGGGCGCGGGCGCTCGCCGCGGCGAGCCCCGAGCTTGCCGAGGCGCTCCGCGCGTTCGCGCGCGAGGAGGAGCCGCGCGACCAGCGTTACGGCGAGCCAGCGCCCATCCCCAGACACAACGATCAAGAGGCGCCCTGATGGCCGCCGGCGATCCGAAGCCGGAAGCCGACGTCGTGCTGAGCTGGTTCTCGAGCGGCGCCGTGGCCGCCGACGCGTTCGAGCGGCCGACCAAGTTCGTGCAGCTCCCGACGCCCGAGGGCCAGAAGTACGATCAGATGCTCGCCGACATCGCATCGTCGATGGGCATGAGCAACACGCCGCTCCGCGCCGTGCTGAAGAAGTACGCGCCCGACATCCGCCCCGCACGCATCGCCCTCCTCGGCTTCTCGGAAGGCTGCCAAGGCGTCCGCTCGGTCCTGCGCTCGAAGGACGCGCGCCGCGTCGACAGCGTCATCGCCATCGACGGCATCCACGCGCAGTTCCAGCCGAGCTCGCACACGGCGCTCAACCCCGGCTACCTGACGGCCTGGGCCGCCTTCGCCCGCATGGCCGCCCAGGGCGAACGCCTCATGGTCGACACGACCAGCTCCATCGTCCCGCCGTACCCCACCGTGTCGACCACCGACACGGCCGCGTGGCTCTGGCGCGAGGCGACGGGCAGCGACGAGGACCGCTACGACAACCAGGCGCCCGCAGGGATCCTGCCCCAGAACTTCAACCCGCCCCTCGTTCTCGCCGGCGGCTCGAAGGGCACGCTCGTCTGGCCCGAGACGACGTACGAGTTCGCGCCCGTCCACAAGTACAAGAACAAGGGCCAGCTCTGGATCATCAACTACAACAACTTCGATCCCACCGGGCACAACGACCACGTCCTGCAGGCGCAAAAGATCCTCCCGGCCGTGCTCCGCGCCTTCCTCGCGACCCGCTGGAACCTCATCGCACCCTCGGACGGCATCTGCGTGCTCTCGGACGGCGAAGACACGACGCCGCCCCCCGTCGGCTGCTTCGGGCCGACACGCCTCTCCGATCTCTACTGGAGCGGCGACGCAGAGCCAGATCCGCTCGACATCAACCCGAATCCCGATCCATCCATCCCGACACCAGTTGAGCCAGGCCACGGGACGCCCTCGGAAGAGGCGCCGCCCGAAGGCGTCAGCGACACCGCGACCAAGGCGCTCAAGTGGCTCGGCGGCATCCTGGCCTCGGCCGCCGTGATCGAGATCGCCCGTCGCACCGGCTCGTACATCGCGCGGCATCCCGCCGTGGCCCCCAAGGCGTAGACGCGCATGGCGAAGCATAAGACGAAGTCGATGTCGGCGGAGGAGACGGCGAAGGCCATGCTCGCGCTCGGCACGATGGAGGCGATGAACCTCGCTGCGAGCCAACTCCACCGCTCGTGGTACACGCCCCGTCGGACTTTCTGGAGCGAGGTGCAGGACATACTGCGGCGCTCGTTGCCACGCTGACTTGTCACTTCCACACAGTTCTAAAAAGGCGAAAACCATGGCGACAGCAAAAAAGATGACCGAGAGGGAAACGAGCGCGGCCCTCCTCGACGGCTTCAGCAAGCGCGAGGCGCTGGAGTTCGCCGCCAAGCAAGTCGTCAAGCGCGGCGGCACGCCGTCCGAGAAGTTCTGGCGCACGGTGCACCGCACGATCAGCGAACACGGGCGCGTGAAGGCGAAGAAGACCGTGGCGAAGGCGAAGTCCAAGTCGGCGCCCAAGTCGAAGGCCAAGGCCGCACCGAGCGGCGACCGAGGCGCGAAGGTGTGGGCATGGCTGAAGAAGAGCGACATGGAGCTCACGTACGACGCGAAGCTCTGGACGCCCGCGGAGTGGCGCAAGCACGGCTCCGATCCCGGCAACGCCGTCTTCGTCATCACGACCGAAGGCCCGCTTTACCAGCTCGTCAACGGCCACTACGACGCGCCCGCGGCCACCAAGGTGGACCGCGACTTCAACAAGATGCTGAAGAGCCTGGGCCTCTGGTACGACATGGGATCGGCCGTCGAGCTCTACTTCTACGACAAGTGATCGGCCGCGGCGTGGCCAAGCAACGCGTCCCCGATCTGCCCGCCGCCGACGCGGCGAGCGCCCTCGTCGCCGGCTTCGGCAAGCGCGAGGCGCGCGCGTTCGTCCAGCAGCAGATGGACTACTGGACGCACGCGATGGCGCGGAGCCGCGTCGATTCGTGCGCGGCGTACGAGTACTGGCGGAGCGTGCTCGAGGCCGTGGAAGGCCGCGACGCCTGGTTGAAGGGCAACCTCGCGGCCTGCCTGCCGACAGCTCCACGCAAGACAGCGAAGCGGCAGGGCCGATGAGGCGCTGATGTGGCCGCTCTTCCTTTTCGGTGGCCTCGCAGGCGTCCTCGCCTACGTGGTGACGCGGCCGCAGATCGACGCGCCCGAGACGCCGCCGTCGAGCCGCGGCTTCATGGTGACCTGGGGCTCGACGGGGACCGATCACTGGTACCCGTCGCTCGCGGCCGTCGCCGCGGAGGCGAAGCGGCTCGACGACAGTGGCGTCGTCACGCGCGTCTCTGGTACGTTCGTCGGCAACGTCGGCCAGGACGGCCGCGTCACGAAAGGCTTACGCGCATGTGGGGCTGGATCTTGGGTGGGCTGGCGGTCATCGGAGGCGGCCTCTACGTCGCGACGCGCGGCACCGAGGAAGTCGACAACGGCGACGGCGCCAACGGCAAGGGCGCGGGCTGGTACGTCCTGCGCTTCGACCGCGTCGGCGAGGGCTCGAGCAAGGCAGCCTCGTACGACAAGCTCCCCGACGGGCGAAGCGCGCGCCTGAAGGAGTTTGCGCGCTACGACACGAAGGAAGAGGCGAACGCCGCCGCGAAGCACGCTCGCGAGAACGAGGGCTGGCGCGGCAAGGACGTCAAGGTGCTCGTCGACTACCGCGGCCGCGGCCCGTTCTGAGGATCCCATGAGCTTCACGCCCCGCTTCGGTTACGTCCGCTCCATCGCCTCGCACGACGAGGTGCGCCTTTCCGTCGCGCTGAGGCGCCTCGACTCCAACCTCGTCGCGCCGCCTCCCGCTTACGATCCCGGCGTCAAGTCCGAGCTCGAGGTTCAGGCGTACGACGACTGCGTCCCGCGCACCGTCGCCAAGGGCATGCGCAAGCGCATCGTCCTGCAGCGCCCCAAGGAGTCGCGCGACGAGATGCCGTGGCCCGACAAGCTGAGCGCCCGCTGGGGCTACTGGCAGTGGCTCGAGAGCATCGGCAAGCTCGGCGTCGAGACCACGGGCACCGAGCCGTACACGTACATCGAGCTCCTGAACGCGCGCGGCTGGTGCGCCGAGGACTGGATGCCGTACCTCCTCGACGGGAGCCCGCCCCCGATCAGCGAGGCGGCCGGCCCGTCGCTCGACGCGCTCATGCACGCCTTCGATCAGCGCGGCAAGCTGAAGGCCCACCAGACGAACGACACCACGGAGACGCGGCTCGCCATCGCCCACGATCTCTCCGTCTGCATCCCCTTCGCCTGCGACAAGCGCATCATCACCCAGGGCGGCATCCCCGCCGATCCGAGCTACGTCTGGGACTTCGAGCCGTTCACCCGCGTCGAGGGCTGGCACATGATCGAGGCCGAGTCGTACGACGAACGCGGCGTGCTCTGCCAGAACACCTGGGGCGCCGACTTCGGAAACCGAGGCTACGTCCGAATCGGCTGGAAGACGCTCGCGAGCGGCATCTACGCGATGGCCCCCATCGCCCTCGACTGGGTGCCCCAGACGAGCGAAGAGGTCGCGGAGGCGGGCGCGTGAAGACGAAGGTCATCGCCCTCGAGGTCCAGCCGGGCGCCTACAGCATGCTGAAGTTTCAGGTGGGCAAGCGCGACGCCGTGCTCGTCCTACCCGTCGGGCTCGACAAGCTCGAGCAGGCCGACGCCGTGCGGGAGCTCGGCGAGTTGCTCGAGGTCGTGCGCGGCTTCGCGGAGCACGAAGGCGGATGAAGCGCAGCGCCGTGCTCTCGCTGCCCGGCATGACCGGCGGGCGGAGCGCACCGGCGCACCAGTCGCGGCGCTCGAAGATCGGCAACGCCTCCGAGGCCATCGTCGAGACGTGCAACGCGCTCTGCGAGCGCGCCGGCCTCGCCTCGCTCCGGCGGGTCGCGACGCCCATGCGCGTCGTCGGACGAGCGCCTCGCGGCGTCGCCGCCGTGTTCGCAGCGTCGACCACCGTCGACTACCTGGGCTGGACCCTCGCCACGCCGCCCCGCATCGTCGCCGTCGAGGTCAAACACGTCGAGCGGACCAGCGCCGGCGTTAGGTTTCCGTTCGCTCACCTCGAGCCCCAGCAGCGGATCGATCTGGCGTCCATCCACGCGCGCGGCGGCGTCGCCGTCCTCCTGATCATCTGCGACGCCAAGCTCTACCCGGTGCCCTGGAGCGCCGTGCAGCCGCTCCTCGACCAGCGCCGCCCCGCGATGCTGGTCGACGCCTTCCTCGCCAAGAGCCCCACGTACCTCGCGGGCCTCGTGTAACCTCGGCGCATGAAGCGCCTCTCTGCTCTCACGATCTTCGCGGCCTTCCTCGTCGTCGGCTGCCCTCCCACCCCCACGCACCAGCCCGCGCAGAGCGCAGACTGCCCCACGGTCTGCCAGCACCTGCGGGACATGTCGTGCGCCTCGAAGACGCCAGCCGGCGCCGAGTGCGAGAGCTGGCTCTGCTCCGCCCACGGCGCCAAGCTCGACTGCCTCG
>Ga0315288_10014013_pt1 | contig 10012 bp, 14 predicted proteins | sample YL17G11_20_MG_FD_203454 | JGI IMG/M metagenome (GOLD analysis project Ga0315288, IMG submission 203454) | Sediment microbial communities from Yellowstone Lake, YNP, Wyoming, USA - YL17G11_20 | ecosystem: Environmental > Aquatic > Freshwater > Lake > Sediment | place: USA: Wyoming | collected... | reverse complement strand
CTAGCTAATATCGTCGAGCGAGCTCGTCCCGAGCCCCCGAAAGGGGCGAGGGGCTGAGCTACGCTAGCACCTTTAGTGCCTTGGGTAATTTATTTAAAATATCGGTAGCGATAAGACCAAGCATGCCTTTTTCACTCGCTGCCAGGTCTCCGGCCAGGCCGTGAAAATATACGCCGAGCGCTGATGCCGTGAAAAGGTCAAGCCCCTGTCCGATGAAACTTGCGATGACCCCGGCCAATATATCGCCCACACCGCCTGTCGCCATGCCGGCATTGCCTGTCTCGTTCATATAATATTCCCCTGCCGGGTCCGCGACTATCGTATTATGGCCTTTCAAAACCAAGACGGTATTATACTCATTGGCAAAATTTAGTGCGATCTCTTTTCGATTTTTCTGGATCTCGGATACATCTTTTCCTGTCAGCCGCGCCATCTCGCCGGGATGAGGGGTCAAGACGACCGGCCTCTTGGCATTCTTAAAGATATCGGTATTGCCGGCAAGCGCATTTATGCCGTCGGCGTCCAATACGACCGGTTTTGCCAGTTTCGTTACAAGGTTCCTGACCAGGGCCTGAGTCTCCTTATTCTGCGAGATGCCCGGGCCTATCACGACAGAGCCGCACTTCTCGGAAAATGCCAACAGTTCTTTTTCTGCCAAAAGGCTCAAGGAATAGTCCTTTGTCTCAAAGAAAGGCTTCACCATCACCTCTGTCAGCTTCGTCGCCATCACTTCAAATAAGCTCCTGCCGACAGCAAGCGTAACGAGGCCGCTGCCGCTTCTCATCGCAGCCTGGCTGGTAAGGTAGGCCGCGCCCGTGTAACCGGAAGAGCCGGCGATCACGAGGACATGGCCGAAGTCACCCTTATGCGAATCCGGAAGCCTTTTTGGAAATCGTTTTATGAGTTCGTTTATCGCTATCATCTCTTTTTCAAAAGTATGACGTTGGCTATCGCATAATTTTTCGAATGCGACATACTTACGATTATATCGGAGATATTCTTTTTCTCCTTCAATTTAAGGGCGTCCCTATGAAACTTTATAACGGGCTTCCCCTCGGCATCGTTCAGCACCTCTATATCGGTCCATTGTACCGGAAATTTACGCGGCTCGCCGAACGCCTTGACGACCGCCTCCTTGGCGGCGAACCTGGCGGCCAGATGTTGCGGAGCAAATCTTCTTGAGACAGAATATTTTATTTCGCGGGCCGTGAATATCTTGCTCACGAAACTATCGCCCCATTTATCTATCGCCTCGCGCATCCTGAAGACCTCAACTATATCTGTCCCTAGCCCAAATATCATTTAGATAATCCCCAGCATCTCTTCTACCGCCCTTCCCAGCCCGACAAATATCGCCCGGGAAATTATGGAATGGCCTATGTTCAGCTCGTTCAACCCTTTTATCGCGGCCACATCCCTGACATTCTCATAATTTAATCCGTGGCCTGCGTTCACTTCCAGCCCCAGAGATAGGCCGTGTTTTACCGAGCGCCTTAAGATCTTCAGCTGCCGCAGCCTTGCGTGTTCCGACTTAGCGTTCGCGTATTCGCCGGTATGCAGCTCGATGATCGTTGCGCCGGACCTCGCGGCCGCATCGATCTGCCCTTTCGCAGGATTTATGAAAAGGCTGACCTCGATCCCGCTTGCTTTAAGCCTCCATACTACGGAACTTATTTTTTTAAAATTTCCTTTTACGTCAAGCCCGCCCTCGGTCGTGACCTCTTGCCGCTTCTCCGGGACGAGCGTTGCCTGATCCGGCTTTATCCTGCACGCGAAATCCACTATCTCTCTGGCTATAGACATCTCGAGATTGAGCCGGGTCTTCACGACTTCCCGAAACATCGCTACGTCTTCGTCTTTTATGTGCCTTCTGTCCTCGCGCAAATGACAGACTATGGAATCGCAGCCCGCCTCTTCGCAGATCCTGGCAGCCTCTATCGGGTCAGGCATATAAGTCTTTCGCGCTTCCCGCAGAGTAGCTACATGGTCTATATTGACTCCGAGCTTTACCATGTTATTTAAGCGGACTCTCTTTCTCCACCGGGACCATAACCTGGACGAGGGTCTCTTCCATGTAGATCCCGGGCGCTATCGGGTTCAATGCCACAGACTTTGTGAACGACTTGGACGCGCCGACCACATCTATCGGCATGGTATACGCAAACCTTATCTTACCCAACAGTTCCTTCGTCCCTACCACTATGCAGTATTCGGGCACCACAACGGCCTTCTTATGATCGATGAAAAAACCCGGCCGGGGCTTGCCGACGAATATAGGCCTTATTATAAGTTTCTTCCCGACCACGCCCTCCGACGGCAGGATACGTTTCAAAAATTGCACCTCTTCTTCACTGCCTTTATTGAGTTCGTTTACGATATAGAACCAAAGCGCCAAGGCTAAGATCAAGGCGATGATCTTCAGCGCGATATTTTGCGTAAAAAACTTTTTTAAGAATCCAAACACGCCTTAGGCCCTCACTTTTTTGGGATGTTTTTTGATGCGGACTGCGAAAATATCCGAAATGGCGGCCTCTTCTTCGAAGTTTTATAAAACATGCCCTTCAATGTCTTGCCAAGGCTTTCCTCGTCCAGGTTTTGCATCAACCTGCCGCCGTGCGCGACCGATACCCCGCCGGTCTCTTCGCTGACAACGACGCACACAGCGTCCGTCTCCTCGGTGATGCCTACCGCTGCCCTATGACGCATGCCGAGAGATTTCGGCAACCCCCTGCCTTCCTGAGTCAGCGGTAAAACACATCCCGCTGCGACGAGCCTGCCGTGCTGGACTATCGCTGCGCCGTCGTGGAGCGGCGACTGCGGCATGAATATCGAAATCATAATGTAAGCGGTCACCCTGCTGTCTACGGGTATACCGCTTTCGACATAACTCTTTAATCCCGTTTCCCGCTCTATGACTATAAGCGCGCCTATCTTTTTCTCGGCGAGGTTGACCGCGGCGCGCGCCACTTCGTCTACGACTTCAATATTTTCCTGATGTATCCCCAGCTGACCCAGCTGCGCCAAACCACGCCTCAGTTCCGGCTGGAATATGATGAGCAGTGCCACTACAGAGATAGGGAACAATCTGGTCAGGACCCAGTTTATAGCTTCCAGGCCGAGCTGCTGCGTCACTATGAATATTATACCGATGATGACGAGACCTTTGAGGAGTTGCTCCGAGCGCGTCCCCTTGACAAAGAGGAGCATCATATAGATGACGTACCAAAGTATCAGCAGCTCTAATACTATCTTCCAGCTAGAGAGGATCCACATATCAAATTATCTTTTCTTTTAATATGCTATCGGTCACTGCCGCAGCCTTTCTGACCTCTTTCACATCATGCACCCTTAAAAGGCTGGCCCCTTTCATAATAGCTATAACGCACGTCGCTACTGTCCCGAGCAATTTATCGTCCGCATCGGCGTCTTTCAATATCCTGCCCAGAAAAGACTTTCTTGAAGTGCCCACGCATATCGGACGCCCCAAAACAATGAATTCGTCAAGCCTGTTCAATATCTCCAGGTTGTGCTCCGGCGTCTTACTGAATCCTATGCCCGGGTCTATCAAACAATTCTCTTCTTTTACGCCTGAACGTTTCGCGATCTCCAGGGACTCTTCCAGCTCTTGGATCACTTCTCGCACAACGTCCTTATACCTTGGGTTGGACTGCATATCCCGAGGCGTTAGTCTCATATGCATCAATATGACCGGCCGCCCATATTTCGCGACTACCGATGCCATTTCTGGGTCATGCCTTAACCCTGAGACGTCATTGACGATGCTGGCGCCGGCCTTAATGGCCGCTTCTGCGACTCTTGGTTTGCGCGTATCCACAGATATCGGCACAGCGACTTTTTTCGCCAACGTCTCTATTACTGGTATCACGCGGTCCAGTTCTTCTTCAACGCTGATATCGCTCGCACCGGGTCTAGTGGACTCGCCGCCTATGTCGATGATGTCGGCTCCGTCGCGGGCCATTTCGAGCCCATGCCTTACGGCGCTCTGGACATCAAAGAACTTGCCTCCGTCGGAAAAGGAATCCGGCGTGACGTTTAAAATACCCATCACGTAGGTCTTTTCGCTGAATGCCAGATGAAAGGACCCGGCATATATATCAAGATTATGCTGCCTTGTTCTGACCTGCGGGGTTCTTGTCGCTAACAGGCTCGCTCTTTTCATCTTTTTTGAATCCTAAAAGGACCTTTATCTCTTCAACTTCCATGACCTCTTTCTCCAACAGCTTTTCGGCCAGGATCTTAAGTTTATCTTTATGCTTAATGAGCTCGTCCTTCGCCCTAGTATAGCATTCGTCGATAATCCTGCGGACTTCCTGATCGATCATGAGGGCCGTGTGGTCGCTATAATTGCGCTCCTCCATGATGTCGCGGCCGAGAAAGACCTGCTCTTCCCTGTGGCCGAATGTGAGATGGCCGAGCTTCTCGCTCATCCCGAACCTCGTGATCATCTTTCGCGCGATCTGGGTAGAGACCTCAAGGTCATTTTGCGCGCCCGTGGAAAGTTCATTGAAAATAATATCTTCGCTCACCCTGCCGCCCAATATGCCCGTGATCTTGGTGAGTAGCTCTTCTTTCGTCACAATATATCTATCCTCCAGCGGCATGCGGATCGTGTAGCCTAACGCCATTCCGCGCGGCAATATAGAGACTTTATGCAGCGGGTCTGCGCCCGGTATGACGAGCGCTAAAAGCGCGTGGCCGGATTCATGATAAGAGATTATCATCTTCTCCTGCTTGGATATGACCTTGGACTTTCTCTCGGGGCCGGCCATGACCCTATCTATAGACTCCTGAAGCTCTGCCATCGTAACGGATTCTTTATTGCGCCTGGCCGCTAAAAGCGCGGCCTCGTTAACGAGATTTGCCAGGTCAGCACCCGAGAAGCCGGATGTCTGTCTTGCCAATGAACTTAAATCTGCGTTTTTATCGAGCTTGACATTCCTCGTGTGGACCTTCAAAATGGCTTCCCTGCCGTTAATATCCGGCCTGTCGATCACTATCTGCCTGTCAAATCTTCCGGGCCTCAATAATGCCGGGTCCAGTACATCCGGCCTGTTCGTGGCGGCGATCAATATGACGCCTTCCTGCGTGTTGAAACCGTCCATCTCGACGAGGAGCGCGTTCAATGTCTGCTCTCTCTCATCATGCCCGCCGCCTATCCCGGCGAACCTCTGCCTGCCGACAGCGTCTATCTCATCAATAAATATAATGGCGCCGCGGCCGCTCTGTTTTGCGGAACGCTTTGCCTGATCGAAGAGATCGCGGACCCTGGAGGCCCCTACGCCAACGAACATCTCCACAAAGTCAGAACCAGAGATCGACAGGAAGGGAACGCTCGCCTCGCCGGCAACTGCCTTGGCTAAAAGCGTCTTGCCTGTCCCCGGAGGGCCCATCAAGAGAACGCCTTTTGGGATCTTGCCGCCCAGCCTCTGGAACCTCTTCGGGTCTTTTAAGAACTCTATGACCTCTTTTAATTCTTCCTTTGCCTCTTCCACGCCTGCCACATCTTCGAATGTTATCTTGAGATTCTGGTCGGATGCGAGGGTGGCTCTCGATTTTCCGAATGACCATATCCTTGAGCCCCCTCCGCCAGGAGACCTGTAGGCGAACAGCCAAAGGAACAATATGAATAGGACCATCGGCCCGAGGGAATAGAAAAGATTCATCCATAGGGTCTTCGGCGGCTTTATGTCGAAGTCCTTCACGTTCTCTCTCAATGACCTTATCAGTTCCTGGTCATTCTCCGGCACATTCACAACGAACTTGGTCCCATCGGAAAATTCGCCTTTTAAGACATTGTCGGTCTTCACGCATGAGCGTATCTTCTGTGTTTTAAGGTTATCCTTCAGGACCTCGAAGAACCCGGAATAGGTAACCTCCTGGGCGGGCTTCTCCATGCCCTGGCTCAGGATGTTGAACAGCCATACGATGCCCAGGATAACGAATATCCACACGAATATATTGCCGTTCTTCTTCGGTGTTAGAACTTTTTTTCTTTTATCGTTCCTTTTTTCCATTATTTTTTAAACTCCTTTATGCGCTTTTATTTTAACAAAATTTTCATTATATAGCAAGACTATATTCTCGTTCTTAAGCCCATGCGATTTTATTTTCCGGTAGGGATAGTCAGATTTTATGGAAGACCAGCGACTTTTCGGTCCTTGTGACCCTTATGCTGCCGGGAAGATCTACGGAATTGCCTCTTCGCTTATACTTGATCAAATTCTCAATCTCTTTCCAATGCTTGAACGAAAGTTTTTTTACTGTACCTCCCGCCTTTTCCAGTGAATCCCTCAAGACCTCTTTCTGCAGGGCCCTCGGCTGGACTATTATATCTATAAGCCTCACCTCGAGGGCGCCTTCTTTCGTGCGCAAGGCAAGCCCTTTATTTTTTTCTCTTTCTGTTTCTATAAATTCAAAATCTTCCCGCAAGTGTTCGGCCAGGTTGAACAGGGCCTTCTTCAACCGCGGGTTAAATCGCTCCAAAAACGGTATTATCTCCTGCCTTACTACGTTCCTGAAATATATCGGCTCCAAGTTCGTATGATCCGTCCTGTAGCTTATATCCCTGTCGTGCAGAAATTTTTTTATCTCTTCCTTCTCCAGCTCCAAGAGCGGCCTGATGACCGAAAGCTTACCGTCTGCCCTAACCGGAGATATGCCCACTATGCCTTTCAGCGACGCGCCCTTTATGAAACGCATCAATACCGTCTCCGCCTGGTCGTCGAGAGTGTGGCCAGTGGCAATGACACTTGCGCCGGTCTTATCCGCGGCGGACCTGAAAAATTTATATCTGGCTTCCCGCCCCAGTTCTTCGGGCGAAAGGTCACCGGAGCGGTGGTCATTCAATTTTATTTTTTTATGTATGAACTCTAATCCCATCTTCGCGGCCAATCTTTTCACGAATAAGGAATCCTCCCGCGATTCGTCGCCCCTCAACCCATGGTCCAGATTGCAGACAGCGAGCTTCCTCATCTTCAGTTTCCTTTTCAGGGCGTCTAACACATATAACAAAAATACGGAATCCGGCCCGCCTGAAACCGCGGCCAATACTGTGTCGTTTGGCTTCAGCATATCATAATCCCTGACGGTCTTCAGCACCCTCTCTATGAGATTGTCCGCCATATTTTAACCTTTCGCATTTTTTCCATCTGCCCTGACGAAACAGCGTTTTATTTTAGGACGGCCGAAATAGTATATGACACTGCCGTTGAAGACGAGCGATATGACACAAAATAACATAAAGATGAAGGTCCCCACCTTTACCGTTATCTCTCTACCCATGGTCTTTATTTCATTCACCTTAGCGGCATCGATCTTAGCGCCCTTGGCCGATTCTCTCATCCGCGCCTCTAATCCGCTATCGAACCCCTGATCGAATTGTTTGGAAAAATATTCTTTTGTCCTCGATGCGACATGCGGGATCGTGGCCAAAGTTTCGACCATGACCAATAATGATATCACGATTATGGCGAGACGGGCCCACTCTTTCAATTTCAGCAAGAAGACGCCTGTGACTATCGAGACCGGTAAGATGACGAGATAGAAATAAGTTGATATGACCGGGTTTATCCCCACCGAGCCTCCGAAGAACAACAGGTTCAGGACCGACCCTATGATTATAAGCCACCCAAAAACTGTTATGCCTGCCGGCCTTTTATATGCGTCCTTTTTCGGCGAAGGCGGATTTTTATATTTCGCGTTCTTGGCGGCGTGGCTTATAGCCGTGAGCTCTCCCCCGCAATGCAAACATGCCTTCCAGGAATCGTCATACTCTTTTTCACATCTATTACATCTCTTCATGCGCATTCCCTCAAAATTCTAAAAACACCTTAATCCTCTTCAACCTCAAAACGAAACCCGCAAGTCTCGCATTCATATACAGACGATTCATAATGAGGTTCCACAAAACGGGTGTTGTCGCTGCCGCATTTTGGACACTGGATAGCCGGGCGCCAATCAGGCATGGAGAAACCTCCCTAAAAAATTTATCACTTCTTGACCATCACCAGCATCATCTTGAATTTTCTCGCGGCCTTTAAAGAATGCGGCTTATTTGCCGGCATAATGATGGCATCGTTTTTCTTTAAGTGAAACGTTTTGCCGGATATAGTGATATCGGCTTTGCCGTCAAGAATACATACTAAGGCGTCAAACGGCGCTGCGTGGGTGCTCAAGCCCTGTTTTTTATCAAAAGCGAATAACGTGACTGTGCCGGCAGTCTTATTTATTATGGCCCGGCTCACCACAGCCTTGTCCTGATAATCTATAAGGCCGGCCAAGTTGGCGACCCTGCCTGCGATATCTTCCATCTTAGCGCGTTTTCTATTGATATCCACAAATGCCTTTATTTTGATCGCGAACTTGTTCTATCCCGGCCGATATCCCATATCTTTTCCTGAAGTGTTCCCATGGGGCATATAGTGCACCAGCTTCGATGTTTGAATACAATTCCTAGTACAATGGAGATCAATGTCGTCAATATACACATGCTCACGAATACGGAACCTATGATGATAGGGTTGCCGCCTGTCTTGATTATACGAAATATTAAAAAAGATACAAAAAGCAAAAATATGAGCCAGCGAAACCATCCTTTTATAAAGATCCCCGGCTGCTGCCTATTGCGGCTTACCTTTGATAATAAGATATCCAGAAATGCGCCCCTTGGGCACAGGTTCCAGCACCAGGACCTGCCTTTAAAAAATGATAAGGGCAGGAAAAAAGCTATCATTGCGACGACCAAATACCCGAGTATCGGGTTAAAGAGCCCGCCTATTATGACAAGCGGAAGGACCCATATCATTATCAATTGCGCTTTTTTCAACTTGCCCTCTATTAGACCTGCTAAAGATTTGCGTAGAATATAAACGGCAGGCATAAAAGAGAACGCCTGCCGTTTATGATCAATACATCCGATGGAGGCTACATCACGCTTATCGCCTTTGCCTCTTCCGAGCCCTCTTTCGTCTTAATATGTTTTACCTTGACCTTTTCACCTTCCTTAAGCTGGTTCAGCGTAAGAGCATTCAAGGTGGTGTCAAAAACTTTGGTGGCTGAGGTTACCGTAAAATTAGCCGTATTGCCCATATCGTCAACGACGGTTATGCTTCCCTTAGCGATCCCTTTCGCGGGTTCAGCAATAGTGACCGATGCGACCTTACCAAGAAACTCTTTGGCCTGGCTTACGACCTTCTGCACCGGCTTAGGAGGCTGCGCCTGCGACTGCTCCGCTGCAGGCGGCGTGGCCTGCTGAGCAAAGCATACTGATGCCATCAGCATAACGGCAAGAAAAATAATCAAGCTTTTTTTCATATTGCACCTCTTTCTTTTTTATTTATGTTTTTGTCTTTTTGATTTTGACGAGACCTTCGTCTTTTTCGTTTCTTTGGTCTTCTTGGTCGCCTTTTTGGCGATGACCTCGGTATTTTGCGCGGCCTTAACGTCTCCTTTCGCAGGTGCAGTTGAAACCTCTTCTGCGAAACACCACGAACTTACAAAGCCGACTAAAAGTAATGTTATAAATATCTTTTTCATATATATCCCTTTAATAAGATTTTTGATTTTTTAATTGAAATTTACGCCTATAAACGAACCTTCAAAATTTTGATGAATGGGCAGTGGCGGGGAATTTTTCTGCTTCTCCAGGTATAGGATCATCGCCTCAAGCGGTATTATCGGGGTATGGATCTCGGGTAAGACCTTATTATGCGATACTTTCGTTGCAAAGACCTGATTTTCATTTGAGATAACAGCGCCTTCGCAAAGCGTATCGTATATGAACCCTGGATCCTCATATCCGACCTTGAGAAAAAAGACCACAGAAGGCACGATTATGAAGATTAAAACCGTCTTTAAGAAAAGCAGCTGTTTCGCTGTCATAATTTGAATGCCATTATAGTGCCTGCGGGCGGAAATGTCAAACTTAAAGCGCCGTATTCAAGGGCTCGAGGAGACTGCATTAGTCCGGTTCAACGCCTACCCGGGACCTCCG
>Ga0315288_10014011_pt1 | contig 10013 bp, 10 predicted proteins | sample YL17G11_20_MG_FD_203454 | JGI IMG/M metagenome (GOLD analysis project Ga0315288, IMG submission 203454) | Sediment microbial communities from Yellowstone Lake, YNP, Wyoming, USA - YL17G11_20 | ecosystem: Environmental > Aquatic > Freshwater > Lake > Sediment | place: USA: Wyoming | collected... | reverse complement strand
GGTTACGATCATTTCCCCGACGCCCACACCCACACCCACCCCGACCTCGCCCCCGGGGCCCCCGGGACCGCCGGGGCCGGGGCCCATCTCGCCCCCGGAGATCCCGGTGGTGACCGTCAGTGTGATGGGGACCCCCACACCCACGTCAACGTCCAGAGGCGGCGGAGATCCCACCGTCACGCTGGAACCGGAATCGGCCGGGCAGACCGGCTGGAAATGGGGATACCTCCCGCCGCCGATCCTGGAATGGCTCGGGCAGGTAACACCAACGTCCGGCCAGTATGGTTCGCAGATGCCCTGGGGAGGGGGAAGCTCGTCATGGGTAATCCTGTTCGGGATAGCGGTGCTGGTCATTGCCGTGATCGGGAATATCCTGTTGACGAGGAAGTGATGAGGACCGGTGCGGATTGACTCCTGAAACCATCCTTGTCACCGGTGGTGCCGGTTTCATCGGTAGCAATTTCATCCACTATCTTTTCAGGACAAGAAAAGGGATCACTATCGTCAACCTGGACAAGCTCACCTATGCCGGTAACTTGCGGAACCTAGAGGACCTGAAGTCTCAAGAATCATATCATTTCGTCCACGGTGATATCTGCGATTCCGGAACCGTGGACGGGGTGATCCGCGAGTATCAGCCGGACTGCCTCGTCAACTTCGCGGCCGAGACCCACGTGGATCGCAGCATTCTTGATCCTGACGGGTTCGTGATGACCAACATTGCAGGAGTCCAGAACCTGCTTCGCGCAGCATCGGAGCATGGCGTGTCGAAGTTCATCCAGGTGTCCACGGATGAGGTCTACGGTTCGCTGGGACCCACCGGTTTTTTCATGGAGGAGAGCCCGCTCAATCCGCGCAGCCCCTATGCCGCAAGCAAGGCGGCGGGGGACCTGCTCGCCCTCGCGTCGTACCACACCCATAGTCTTCCAGTGGTGGTCACCCGGTCTTCGAACAACTACGGACCCTGCCAGCACCCGGAAAAATTGGTCCCGCTTACCATCCTCCGGTGCCTGCAGGGACAGCCCGTTCCGGTCTACGGTGATGGGCTCCAGATCCGGGACTGGCTCCATGTCCGGGATCACTGCGCGGCACTGGATCTCGTGATGGAGAAGGCAAAGCCCGGGACAGTGTACAATGTCGGCGCCACCTGCGAGAGGACAAATCTTGCGGTCATCAGGAAAATCATCAGCATTCTCCAGGAAGCCCTGCCTGATGGTGGGATCAGCGAGGATCTGATCCAGCATGTGACTGACCGCAAAGGGCATGACCGCCGGTATGCGATTGATCCTGCGAGGATCCGAAGGGAGCTTGGTTGGTCCCCTTCGATATCATTCGATGAGGGAGTGAAGGAGACGGTTCTTTGGTACCTTGACCACCAGGACTGGCTTCATTCCGCAGTGTCCGAAGATTACCGAACCACTTTCCGGAACATCTATGGACGCCCGTATGATATCTGAGAGTGATAGCATGGGAGAATCTGGTCTGGGGGATCTACTCTGCGAAATGGTTTTCTTCCCGATTCCTTCTGGCGGGGAAAAGCCATGAAGGGCATCATCCTTGCCGGCGGCACCGGCACCCGGCTCTACCCCCTCACCAAGGTCACGAACAAGCACCTGCTTCCTGTTGGCAAGGAACCGATGATCTTCAATCCCATCAGGCAACTGAACTCTGCTGGTATCCATGACATCCTAATTGTGACCAGCAAGGAGCATATGGGGGAAATCGTCCGGCTTCTTGGCAGCGGGGAGGAGTTCGGGTCCCGGTTCACCTTCAAGGTCCAGGATAAGCCCCGGGGAATTGCGGATGCCCTCGCACTCGCGGAGCAGTTCGTGGACGGGGAACGCATGGTGGTGATCCTCGGCGACAACATCCTGACCCATTCCATCCGGCCCCATGTCGAAGCCTTCGCCACGCAGGAGGACGGGGTGCGCCTGCTCCTCAAGAAAGTCGGAGAACCGGAGCGGTTCGGGGTGGCTGCGCTGGATGAGGAACGGAAGATGATCCTGGAGATCGAGGAGAAGCCTAAGCATCCAAAATCGGAGTTTGCGGTGATCGGCGTGTATATGTATGATCCCTCGGTCTTTGATACCATCCGGAGAATTTCTCCTTCGGATCGGGGAGAACTGGAGATCACCAGTGTCAACAATGAGTATGTGCATCAGGGAAAGGTAACCTACGGCATCGTGGATGGGGAGTGGACGGACGCGGGGACGTTCGAGTCGTACCAGTATGCGAACCGGATTCTCTTCTCCATCAACAACCAGATCCAAATCCGGGACTGATATGGAGATACCCTTTCACCGGACATACCTGACGGGAAAGGAACTCGAGTATATCCGAGATGTCCTGACTTCCCTTGATTCAGGGGGACAGCTCAGCGGTGATGGACCCTATACGAAAAAGGTTCAGCAGTTCTTGGAGACCCGGTTCGGGGCTGAGAAGGCCCTCCTGACTCCATCCTGCACCGCAGCCCTCGAACTCGCCACTCACCTCATCCAGCTGAAGCCCGGGGATGAGGTGATCATCCCCTCCTTCACGTTCACATCAACGGCAAACCCAATCATAATAGCTGGAGGGCGTCTAGTCTTTGCGGAGATTGATGAGGAGACTCTGAACATCTCGCCTGAGGACATCCGGAAGAAGATCACTCCCCGGACCCGGGCAATCTACCCGGTCCATTATGGCGGTGTGGCATGTCCGATGGACGAGATCATGGAGATAGCGGAAGAACATGACCTCGCAGTTGTAGAAGATGCAGCCCAAGGAATCAATGCGAGGTGGAAGAAAAAATATCTTGGGACCATCGGGCATTTCGGTTGCTACAGCTTTCATGAATCCAAGAACATCTCGTGCGGTGAGGGTGGGGCCCTCCTGATAAATACTGATGATCCTTCAGTCTTTGAACGAGCACTGGTTATCCGGGAAAAGGGAACCAATAGAAACCGATTTTTCCGGGGTCTCGTCGACAAGTACACCTGGATGGATATCGGTTCCAGCTACCTCCCCAGTGAACTCCAGGCGGCTTTCCTTCTCGGCCAGCTGGAAAATCTCGACGAGATACAATATAAGCGGATGAAGGTGTTCCAGTATTACGCTGAGAAGCTCAACTCCTTTGCCAGGGAAGGTCGAATCCGGATCCCCTGCATCTCCGATGATGCGGCTCATAATGCCCATATCTTTTACATTATTCTGCAGAATGTAGCGACGAGAAACCAGGTAATGGAGCAGATGAAAAGGAAAGGTATTTCCCTCCAGTTCCATTATGTCCCTCTCCATACATCACCCATGGGGCGGAGCCTGGGATATGCAACGGGAGATCTTCCCATCACTGAACAGGTGAGTGCATGCCTTCTTCGGCTTCCCATTTACTCGAGTATGGCAATAGATGAAGCGAACATGGTGGTTACAGCCCTGCAGGATATCTTAAAGGACCTCTCCTGAATGACTGAAGAGACATGGTGATTGGTTCGTGAAGGTGAGTGCTATTGAATAATCTGGAAGGGAGGCAGCGGGATTTCTATCGGAAAAAATACCAGGAGTACGGGGATGACCCCCGTTCCCTTTCATGGAATGACCGGAAAAGCCAGTTTCTCAGGTTCGACAGCCTCTGCGACCTTTTTCGGTTTGAGAACAATGACAGGTTTTCAGTTCATGAAGTGGGATGCGGACTTGGCCATTTCCTTGAATATCTTCATGGGAGAGATCTCTATCCTGTGTATTCCGGCAGCGATATCGTTCCCGAATTCATCGAACAGAGCAAGAAGAAGTTTCCAGATGCTGAATTTTATCTAGAAAATATCGCCTCCCCCTACGATGAGATTGAGAAACGGATAAAAAATTGTGACTATTACTGCCTCTCAGGGACCTTCAATCCCAAAGGAGATGTACCCCTCGCAGACTGGGAGAATTTCATCCACCGCAGCATCTCCAACATGTTCCGGATGGCAAGGAAGGGAATCTGTTTCAATTTTCTCACCTCTTACTCAGATTTCAAGAATCCTGAACTCTATTACGCGGATCCACGTGAAACGATTGACTATTGCATCCGGCATCTTTCGAGATTCGTTGCGATGAGCCAGACCCTCCCTCTTTTTGAATTTACGGTCTTGGTATATCGTCAGGAGTATATCAGAAAACTCCATCCGGGATTTACACGGTATTTCCGGGGAAAAAGATGAAGATAGCAATCATCCAGTCCAATTTTCTTCCGTGGAAAGGATATTTCGATATCATCCACGATGTGGATGCCTTTGTTTTCCTTGAGGATGTCCAGTATACAAAGAATGACTGGAGAAACAGGAACCGGATCAAAACCTCCTCTGGTATCCAATGGCTGACGGTCCCTGTATTGGGGAGCATCCATCAGACCATAGCGGAAACGAGAATTGACTACACGAATCGGTGGGAGGCTAAGCACCAGCGGGCAATCCAATTAAATTACGCGAAGGCTCCGTATTATAACAGTTATCGGGATGAGATTCTGAGTGTCTATGGAAAATCACCTGAAACGATCTCTGTCTTGAATATCTCAGCGATCAGAGTGATTTCCCGGCTCCTCGGCATTGATACGGCGTTCTTCAATTCAACGGAAATCCCTACCATGGGAAAACGAAATGAAAAAATCATTGAGATCTGCCACCATCTTGGCGCAACTGAATATATTTCAGGTCCGAGAGGGAAGAATTATCTTGATGAGGAAAAATTTCGGAAGGAAGGGATCGCACTGACCTATAAGAGCTATGAGGGATATCCAGAATATCCCCAGTTATGGGGAGAGTTTTCCCACCACGTCTCAATAATAGACCTGATCTTCAATTGTGGGGGAGAATCGCCCCAATATATCTGGGGGTGGCGCGATGCCCGAAGTGATTGAATATTCCGTTGTGGTGCCGGTCTATAACTGCGAAGCATCCATTTTGGAGCTCCACGAGAGAATCACCCACACGATGGAAGGCTTGGGAAATGATTACGAGATCATTTTCGTGGATGACTGCAGCGAAGACGGGAGCTGGACGGTTCTCAAGGAGTTCCGGAAAAAGGATCGTCGGGTGAAGATCATTCGCCTTGCGAGGAACTTCGGACAGCACAATGCCACCTTCTGCGGACTGAGCCATACGCGAGGATCATTCATCATCACCCTGGATGACGACCTGCAGCATCCCCCTGAAGAGATTCCCAGGTTAATCGAGAAATTATCCGAGGGATATTCAGTAGTATATGCACGATATAAAGAAAAGAGACACCATGCGACTGAGAATCTCTTCAGTCAGTTCTTCCAGGTCCTCATCCAGCGGATTCTTGAGTTGCCGCCGGGTATCTTTATTTCCAGTTTCTCTGCAATGAAACAAGAGGTGGTTGCTCACCTCACCACCACAAAGAGCCACTATATTTTTCTACCGGCCCTGGTCGCACGGACTGTACCGGCCTCCCGGATAGCCAATGCCGACGTCCGACATGACGAACGGAAGTTCGGGCGTTCGAATTACACTCCGTTCAGGTATTTCCGCTATGCACTGAGCCTCCTGATCAACCACTCGGCTCTGCCGCTCATGGGTGTTGCTGTGCTCGGGATACTGGTGAGCATTTTGAGTTTCATCTATGGGATCTCCATCATCGCGCGGAAACTTCTCGACCCATCCTACGGCTTGGTAGGATGGAACTCCCTGATGGTGACTGTCACCTTCATTGGAGGATTGCTCCTAATGTCTACTGGGATTGTTGGAGAGTATCTGAGGCGTATCCTCATCGAGATTTCCTATAGTGAGCCGTACATTATCGGGGAAAAGGACGTCTGAATTGATGGATTTTCGAGGATTTCATTTCATCTTCTTGGCGATCCTTTTTCAGGCCACTGCGAGTGTTTTCGCAAAATATGCCGCGGTTACTATCCCAACTGGATCCCTGATCGGTATTATCACCGACGGATTCTACCTGCTCTCCCTTCTTTGCCTGGTGGCCCAGGCAGTAGTGTGGCAGCAAGTGCTTTTCTACTATCCCCTCTCCATCGCCTACCCCTTCATGAGTCTCACCAATTTTGCCATTCTGTTCGCTTCAGCACTCCTTTTTCATGAAGGGATTACTGCAGGAAATGTTATCGGACTGGCCATTATCTCTGTCGGGATTGCAATGGTCTCGGACAGAAGAGGGTAGCAATCATGATTATCCCCCTCGTATTCATCTCTCTGATCATCCTCTTGACCGCTATTTCCCATATCCTCTTGAAAAAAGGATCCGGATCCGCGTCACCGGGGGACCCGACCGGGCGCTATCTTAACCGCTATACCCTCACAGGTTATCTGATCTTTGGGATAGTGACCATCCTTGGTGTGGAGGTGCTCCGATTGCTGCCATTAAAGTTATTCTGTGCCTTCAGCGCCCTTACCTATATTGCCGTACTTGCCCTTTCCGGAATCATTCTCGGCGAGCCTGTAAATCGGAGACAGTATCTGGCTGTGACCCTTATAACTTTGGGTATCGTTATTTTCAATATAGAATTTCTCTGAACAGCTTTCTGCTGTAACAAAATAAGGTGGTGAATCAGCAATACCAACCTCCCGGTGTATCCCAATGTATCCACCTTCTGGTAATTACATTCTATCTCGATGATTGTCCATGTGGAGTGCATCACGGGTGATGTATATATTTATGAAAGGGAAGGTCTGAAATTACAATACAAAAAAGGAAATTTCTCATGATTGGGTGTTTTTAAATATGATTGAAGAATTATTGGAAAACCCAAAATTTTTTGATATCGTCCAATCATTACTCGGGGCATCGAAAATCAGAGGGTTTGTTGTAGAAAAGTATATGGCTCCTTTGAGATATTCTTCTGTTCTTGATATCGGTTGTGGTTCAGGTGCAATACTCGATTTCCTTCCCGATAATATCACCTACACTGGCATAGATATTAATAAAAAATATATCGATTATGCCCGCTTGAAGTATCCGCGCGGTAATTTTATCTGCTGTTATGTATTAAATATTGGGGATTATATTTCGAACATTGAATTCGGAGTCGTTCTTGCAATTGGTGTACTTCACCATCTATCAGATGAAGAATGTCTTGCTCTCTTTGAATTTGCACACTCAGTATTGACTGAATATGGAGCATTAATCACGGTAGATAGTTGTTTTATTCCAGATCAATCAAGAATAGCTCGGTTGCTTATTGGGATGGATCGTGGCAAGTATGTACGGACCCCTGAGAAATATAAGATACTAGCGCAACGGGTATTTGCGAATGTCGATGGAAAAGTGTATCACAATAGGATCAATGTTCCTTATACCCATTTCTTCATGAATTGTACAAAATTGTAGCCATAGAAATATCTGTGGCCATCACAGGACGCGAAATTTATTCTCCTGAATATCTGACTATCCCAATAGTATCTCATCCATCTGGTTATTTGAACTTCCTTGTCTCAATTCTTAAGGCATCATCTGGATGCGAACATCACTGAATTTCGCCGGTTGCCATTAACATGCTAATGCGGCATTAAGTGTGTTCATTTCCAATTCAAGGTCTGATAAGGGAACTCAACTCTTTATCGCCTTTTTCAGAGAATCAATGAATAAATACTAAGAATCCCCATATGTTCATGTGGACTCGCTAGCCGAGGGAGCGAAACAACTCACCATGCTGAAGAAGTCGCTCCAGGCGATTCGCACAAGAAAAGATCTCATCATCCTCATTCTATTGAACTTCATCACCAACTACCTCTTCATTTTTCAGTACGGATTTTACAGTGATGACTGGTCGCTGATCGTTTATTCAGATTTTATTACTAGTTCGTACAGATATCTTCTTCTTGATTCACAAAGGCCTATTGACCATGTACTCTTCAAATTCATGGCCGAGGTCATCCCACACCAGCCGATATGGTTTCACTTGATCGGATTCATCACGACCTCGCTCATGTTGCTGCTAGTTTATGAGATTGCTAAAAAAATCTTCCATGAATTTGGGTGCAATGGTCTGGTGTATCCGTTCGTAACGGCTGTTATATACTGTGTACTTTTCAATAAGGATCAGATATACCCCTGGGCAATCCTGAGCAATGGTTTTGGCTACCTCACCTATCTCCTGTCTTTCTATTTTTTCCTTCACCGGAAACAGCAGTGGTATCTCATATTTTCCCTCAGTGCCTATACCCTGGGGCTCTTCACCTATGAGATAGGTTTTGCCCTTCCTATCCTCTTTCTTGCATATGAATACCTAGCCGACAAGAAAGAGAAAGCGGCGTTTATATTTGCCGTACCTCTCACTGGGTATCTTCTAATAAAAATGACACGATGGTTTGGCTACGGCCATGTCATTTTTGACCGCGGGATAGGGAACTGGGAAATTCATGCCCTTCTGTCCCATTCACTCCATATCATCGAGGCGATATTCTACATCCCCCTTAAACAGCTGGTCTATGCAACAATCGGTCTGCAGCAGCTCCCATTATGGATTGTGGGAGGACTTATTGTCATGAATCTGGCTGTGGTTCACTTCATCTTGAACAGGATTGCACCATTCTCTTCCACTCCATGGTTCTCACCAAAATATCTCCTCTTTACCATCATTACAACTGCTTCTTTTACCTTACCTTATGTGCTCCGTGGCGCGATTGAAACCCGGGGATTTGTCTTTATAGATATCGGGCTTGCTCTCCTTATCGTACCGGCCCTCCTGCGTTTACCGGATAGATCAGGATTGCATATCGGATTGACCATCATTATAGTTGCGTCAATCATCATTTGCCAAGGGCTCTATGTCAACTGGGTGATGGCGGGAAATATTCAGAGAGATATCGATCGGTACATCGGCAACAATGCGGAGAAAATAGAACAGTTTGATTATGTTTATCTCAATACAACCAGTTTTGCGATGCACAGGCCATACAAGGTAGAGAGGGACATCCTAGGCCCTCTCAAGGATCTCTATTACCGTGGACTCTGGCAAGATCCATTCAAAGAAGGCGATAAGGTACAGGGAAGAATAAGTCCTTTATCCTGCTGGAATTGTACCTATTCTCCGTATTATAATGTTCCCGGACTTGATACTTGGGCTCTTTCATCGATGATGAGAGGGAATCTCGGTATACCCCATGTTCCTTTACTACTGTATGGACAAGATTCGGTTCAACCGGTTGGTATCACCGATGTAACAATCACGTACGAGAATATTTCCAGCGGAGGTCCAGCAATTACTGTGGAAAAATCTAGAATATTTGAAATCCAATACTGTCAGATCTCAGGATCTTATCATTGCCAATGATTGGGAGTCCGATCATATCCTAATCCATTGAGGAGGGAAGAGATCTTTGATACGCGCATTCAGGATAGGGTCTTGAAACCAAATCTCTGGTGCGACAATGATTTTATCTGGATCCTCGAACAACCATGACGCCCACTAGCCGAAATTGCTATTGGGTATGATGAAATGCTTAGATAATGTCTTTAGTTATAGTGTTTGAGTTCAATAATTGGTTTTCTATCGGTGACTCACGTTGAGGCCAATTCATATCTTCTTGCTATTACATCTGCATAGTATTTATGAAACAACAGAAATAGTCAATACTACAGTCAGCCGGTTTATCGGGGTTTGATCTCTTATGCGCAATTCGGAACTGATATACGTGCCCGATAACGCCATCAGGAGTGGATTCATTCCGCTTTTGAAAAATATGGTGCGGGGTCTTCTCAATAATCAATGGCTGATCTGGCAGATTTTTCGACGGGACCTCTCTGCCTTGTATAAACAATCCCTGCTCGGGATTTTCTGGGCATTTATTCTTCCCCTCATCAGCGTAAGTACTTTCATCTTTTTAAACCGAGCCGGTCTGTTTATTATCGGAGATATTCAACTGCCGTATCCTCTTTTTGCGGTAGCCGGGATTATTTTTTGGCAGATCTTCTCCCAGGGCTTAATTGGCAGTACCTATTCCCTCGTTAATGCGGGGGTGTTGATCAACAAGGTCAATTTTCCTCGTGAAGTGCTGGTCGTCGCTGCTATCGGCCAGGCAATT
>Ga0315288_10014010_pt1 | contig 10013 bp, 7 predicted proteins | sample YL17G11_20_MG_FD_203454 | JGI IMG/M metagenome (GOLD analysis project Ga0315288, IMG submission 203454) | Sediment microbial communities from Yellowstone Lake, YNP, Wyoming, USA - YL17G11_20 | ecosystem: Environmental > Aquatic > Freshwater > Lake > Sediment | place: USA: Wyoming | collected... | reverse complement strand
GCCATGCGCCAAATCCAGTCCGAGCGCGATCAGTCGGCCGCGGCCCAAGCGGAGGCGCAGGCACAAGCTCAGTCGGAGCGCGAGCAGCGCATCGCCGCCGAGACCCGCCGACAGGAGATCGAGAAGCGGCTGGAGGAGCAGGCCGCGCTGGTGGAGGCGGTGAAGCTCCAGCTTGGCGACACTTTCAAGGCGCTCTCCTCGGACGCTCTGAAAGAGAATAGCCAGGCCTTCGTGGAGCGCGCCCAGCAGACGCTGGAGCCGGTGAAGGACACGCTGCGGCGGTACGAAGATCAGATCAAGGCGATCGAGACCGCCTACCGCCAGACCTACGGCAGCCTCGACAACCAGCTCAAGAGCCTGCTCCAGAGCGAGCAGCAGTTGCAGCGGGAGACGAGCAGCTTGGTAACAGCCCTCAGGCGTCCGGAGGTGCGCGGCCGTTGGGGTGAGGTGACGCTCCACCGCGTGGTCGAGATGGCGGGTATGACTGAGCACTGCGACTTCACCGAGCAGGTCCACGTGGCGGGAGACGGTGGCGCATCTCGGCCCGACATGGTGGTGCATCTGCCCGGAAACTGCGACATCGTAGTGGACTCGAAAGTGCCACTCGAGGCGTATCTGAGCGCACTGGAGGCACAGGACGATGGGCAGCGGGAAGCATGTCTAGAACGGCACTGCCGACAACTGCGCCAGCACGTCGACTCGCTCGCCTCCAAAGCCTACTGGAGCCGACTCGACTCGGCACCCGAGTTCGTGGTGATGTTCGTCCCCGCAGAGTCTTTCCTCTCGGCTGCCGCGGTCGTTGACCGGAGGCTGATGGAGGATGGCATGGCGAAGGGGGTCTTCCTCACTACGCCCGTGACGCTCATGGCGCTTCTGAAGACAGCAGCTCATGGCTGGCGACAGGAGAAGATCGCGAAGGGCGCACAGGAAGCACGCGACCTCGGACGCGACCTCTACGATCGACTGCGGGCATTCTTGACCCACATATCGAAGCTGGGGAAGGAACTCGGCAGTGCGACAGACGCGTATAACTCCGCCGTGGGCTCGCTGGATGCCAGGGTGATTCCGCAAGCGCGCAAGTTCCGCGACCTGGGCGCCGCGGGTGGTGAGGATATCTCTGATCTTACGCCCATCGACACCAGGCCGCGCGAGCTGACGGCGCCGGAGGCGGCCGAGGGCCAGTGATCGTCGGGCAGCGCCGTCTCTGCGCCGTGTTGTTGCCAAGAGGTGAACGCTCCTGTGGCGAGGAACCTGCGCCCCAACTAGCTCAGGGAGGGATGCCATGAAGTGGACGCTTAACACCTACCAAGTCGGGCAGGAGTGGGAACTCGATCATCTCATCGAGATGTGCGCCAAGACGGGTTACCCCTACATCGAGTTCCTCATGGACTTCAAGCAGCCCCACGGCCTGGAGTGGGACACCCCCAAGGAGCGCTTCGCTGAGGTCAAGAAGAAGCTGGATGCGGCGGGCCTCAAGTTCGGCTCATTCACGAGCTGCCAGACCTTCCACGCGGAGGATGCCAAGGAGCGCGCCGAGTCGGTGACGCGGGTGAAGCGCGTGATCGACATGGCGAAAGAGTTCGGCTGCGACCACGTGCGCGTCCTCGGCGACCAGCTTCCCAAGGATGAGAACGCGCGGCCGCCCGTGGTGAAGAACGTGTCCGACTGCATCCGCCAGCTTGGCGAGTACGCGGGGGCCGGCATCAAGGTCTCGATCGAGATGCACGGCAGCTTCACCGATCCGCACTACTCGATGGAAGTGATGAAGCAAGTCAACCTCCCCAACGTCGGCCTGGTGTTCAACGGCATGTTCCCCGTCGGGAGGGAGTGGAAGTACACGCTGCCTGCCGGCGCCAAGTCGATCAAGCCGTTCTACGACATGATCCGGCCTCACCTCACCTCCATCCACCACCACTCGATGGAGAAGCCGACCGAGCTTCCCTACTGGCGGGAGTTCTTCGAGCTGGCCAAGAAGGACGGCTACGACGGGTACGTGGCGAACGAGGCCGCCTACAACGGCCCCGACCCCGAGAAGGTGCTCAGCCTCTACACCGCGCTGTTCCAGACGCTCGCGACCTAGTCCGTCGCAGCCTGACGCTTAGCAAGTCCGGGGCGGAGCGCTCCCCTATGCGCTCCGCCCCTTCGCGTGCCCCCACCCCCCTCCGCCTTTCTTCCCCAGCGTGCAGGTAAGCGCGACCTGGGGCGCAAATCTAGCCCAAAATCATCGCAGGAGGAGCGGCATGAAGCGAAGAGGGATTCACGTGATGGCCACGGGCGCAGCCACGGTGCCCGCGCTGGAACGCCTCATCGGAACCATAGCGCCTTCCCTGGGACTCAACTGGGTGATCCTGGAGATCAACGGCCACTTCCAGTACACCAGCCACCCGGAAGCGGCCGAAGCCAACTCCATCAGCAAGGAGCAGGCGGGCAAGCTCGCCGCTCTCGCCCGGGACAACGGCATCACGCTCGCGCCCATGTACAACTGCCTGGGCCACCAGTCGTGGAAGGAGAAGGCGGCCGCGCTCCTGCGCTCCCATCCCGAGTTCAACGAGGCCCCCGACCTCGACGCCACCGCCAAAGAGTTCTACTGCATGAGCTGGTGCCCGAACCACCCCGGCGTCAATCCCCTCGTCTTCGACCTGTTCGATGAGCTGCTCGACGCCTTCCAGGCGAAGGCTTTCAACGTGGGAATGGACGAAGTCTTCGTCATCGGTCATTGCCCGCGCTGCAAGGGGACACACAACTCCAAGCTGTTGGCCAAGGCCGTCAACGACTACCACTCGCACCTCGTCGGCAAGCGCGGCGTCGAGATGCAGATCTGGGGCGACCGGCTGCTGGACGCCAACACCATGGGCTATGGGAGTTGGGAGAGCAGCGCCAACGACACCTGGCAGGCGATCGACCTGGTGCCCAAGGACATCGTCATGTGCGACTGGCACTATGAGACGGTGAACATGGAGTTCCCCTCGATCCGCCTCTTCCAGGACAAAGGCTTCCGGGTCTGGCCCGGCGGCTGGAACCAGGAACCGAGCATCCGCCGCTTCATCGAGGTCGCGCGTAAGGAATCCGGACCGCTCATGCTCGGCTATCTCTGCACCACCTGGTCGGGCCTGATCGACATCATCTCGGGCCTCGAGGGCGGCCCCATGAACCCGGAGCACAAGCGTCTGCCCAGCATCGTGAACGGCGTCAAGCTTGGCGCCGAGCTGTCGAAGGACTGAGTAGGGCGCTCCGGATGGGCCGGCTGCGTCCGCTGGCCCGGCCGCGGCTTCGCCTTGACAAGCGAAATCCGGGTGGTATAGAATGCTGGTGCTTCCCCCCGGCGACACTCAGGGCAAGGGGTGGGAACAGCCTTGAGCTGTGCGCTCTGACGCGTGTACTCCGGGTCGCAGCGGCATCGGAGGAAGCGCAGAGTCAGCCTGCCCAGGCGCCGAGCGGGGATTCCTGGCGGTCAGCGAGGGAGCCGTGCGGGGCCGACGTGCGCAGCGTACCGTAGGCAGGTTGTTGAGGATAGGAAAGGGAGGAGAGCGGCTTCCCGTCTGAGCGCGCTCGGGGAGCGAGGGTGTTCCTCACCTGGCGCCCGGGAGCCGATCTCGCCGACAAGGACCAACGCATGCCGGAGTTACGACGCGACCCGATCACTGGCGAATGGGTCATTGTAGCCAGCGAGCGCGCGAAGAGACCCACGGACTTCAGTCGGCGGCCAAAGGACCAGGAGTTCGACCCAAGCGCCACCTGTCCGTTCGATCCAGGCAACGAGTCCATGACACCCCCGGAGATCCTCGCCTTCCGGCATCCCGGAAGCCAGCGCAACGGGCCGGGCTGGTGGGTGCGAGTCGTACCGAACAAGTACCCGGCCCTGGCCGTGGAGGGGAGCCTCAACAAGGCCGGTTTCGGCATGTACGACTGGATGAACGGCGTGGGCGCCCACGAGGTCATCATCGAGACCCCGGAGCACGACAAGCCGTTCGCCTTTCTCGATGACCGGCAGATCGAGGACGTGCTATGGGCCTACCGGGCCCGCTATCTCGACCTCAGGAAGGATCCCCGCCTCAAGTTCATCCTCATCTTCCGCAATTATGGTCGGGTCGCCGGCGCCTCCCTGGACCACCCGCACTCGCAGTTGATTGCGACGCCCATGGTCCCGGGCGTGATCGCCCAGGAGATGGAGGGCGCTCGCCGCTACGAGAGCTATCGCGAGCGTTGCGTCTACTGTGACATCCTGCGGCAGGAGGCCGACGAGGGCACTCGCGTGGTGGCCGAAAATGACCACTTCATCGCCTTCGAGCCCTTCGCGTCGAAGTACCCCTTCGAGACCTGGGTGCTCCCGAAGCGCCATCTTTCCTCCTTCGCCGCGATTGCGGCCGAGGAGCAGTCCGCCTTCGCCGCCATGCTGGGAGAGGCCCTTCGGCGCATCCACTTCTGTCTCGACGACCCTCCGTACAACTACACGATTCACACTGCCCCGTGCGATCGCGACGACCGAGATGATTTCCACTGGCATCTGGAGATCTTCCCCCGGCTGACGATTGCCGCGGGGTTTGAGATGGGTACCGGAATCTACATCAACGTGACGCCCCCCGAGGTGGCCGCGCGCTACCTGCGGGAGGTGGAGCTCGAGGCGCCGGCCGAGCCCCAGACGCTGGGGGCCCATGCCGACGCCGAATCAGAATAGGCGACGATCGCCTGTGGTGTGAGGTAGTGGTTTGACTGAACAGCAGAGCTCAGTAAGGACGGACGAGGAAGCAAGAGCCGAACTGGAGCGCCTCCGCGCCCAGATCGCGGAGTTGCAGGACTCCAAGCGTCAGCTTGAGTCGGAGTTGAAGGACACCTCGGGGTCGGCCCCGGCGCCGATCACCACGTCTGCGGAACTGGAGGCGACTCTCCGCTGGTTCCTGCGCCGGGTGGGCATGATTTTGCAGGCCGAAAAGGCCGTGCTCATGCTCTACGATCAGGAGACCGGCGACCTGGTGGCACAGTGGCCCGCCCTGGGCTTGGGCCGCGATGAAGTGGAGATCTTCCGAGTGCGCGCCACCCAGGGCGTCTCCGGCCAGGTTTTCCGCGAGGGCCGGCCCATCATCACCGACGACGCCATGAGTGACCCCCGCACCGTCAAGGAAAACGTCGCTCTGCTGAACATGCACAACGCGCTGACGGTGCCCCTCCTGGTCGAGCGCAAAGATGCCGAGGGCCAGGTCGTCGAGAAGACCAACATCGGCGTTTTCCATACCTTCAACAAGCGTAGCGGGCAGCGGTTCACCGAGGAAGACGTCACCCTGCTGACCGCGCTGGCGAGAAGCGCCGCCTCCGTGATCTCGAGCGCCCGCCTCTATATCGCCGTCGCCGACGAGAAGCGCGAACTCGAGCGCACTCTCCAGGGAATGCTCGCCGGGGTGCTGGTCGTCGATGGCGACGGCCGGGTCCGCCTGATGAACTCCGCCGCCCGGCGCATCTTCGGGGTGGCGGCCGCCGACGGCACCGGCAAGCCGCTCTCCCAGGTCATCCATAACGAGGAGATTCACGACCTGGTTCAGTCCTGCCTGAGCGGCCGGTCGGAGGCCAACTCGGAGCTGTCGATCTACCTCCCCGAGGAGCGCGTTTATCAGGTGCAGACCGCGCTGCTCCGCTCCGAGGTCAACGATGTCTCCGGCGTGGTGGCCACCTTCAACGATATCACCGAGCTGCGCAGCGTCGAGCGCATGAAGAGCGAATTCGTCTCGACCGTTTCCCACGAGCTGCGCACCCCGCTGACCTCCATCAAGGGCTTCATCCGCACTCTCATCGACGACTCCGAGGGCTATTACGATCGAGAGATGCAGATGGAATTCTACAAGATCATCGACACCGAGTGCGACCGCCTGGTGCGTCTGATCAGCGACCTCCTCAACCTGTCGCGCATCGAGTCCGGCCGCTCGCTCGACCTGGTGTTGACCGAAGTCGATCTGGCTAGAACCATCGAGAAGGTGGTGGAGACGCAGCGCTCCTACACCGCCAACCACGAGTTCGACGTGATCGCCGCGGACGACTTGTCGAGGATTACCGCCGACCAGGACAAGGTCGAGCAGATGCTCACCAACCTGCTCTCCAACGCCATCAAGTACAGCCCGGATGGCGGAAGGATTACCGTCCACGCCCGGGCCATGGGGGAGAACGTGGCGGTCAGCATCGCCGACCGGGGGCTCGGCATTCCCGAGGAGCACATCGGCAAGCTGTTCACTCGCTTCCACCGGGTCGACACCCGGGATACGCGGAAGCAGTACGGCACCGGCATCGGGCTCTACCTGGTCAAGGCCCTGGTGGAGGCGCACAAGGGTGAGATCACGGTCGAGAGCACGCTGGGCGAGGGCTCGACTTTCACCTTCGTGCTGCCGATCCACCTCTCCCTGGACGAAGAGCCGACGGAAGCCGCCGGCAAGTCGTGATCCCGGGCCGTCGGGTGGTCTGGATATCTGCCATCGGAGGTCCCGCTCGCGGGGCCTCTGTTTTGGCCCCGTAGAGATCGGGCGCGGGAGATGGGGGAACAGTTGGAGGGTGAGATGGCGAACCACCGGCCTAGCTGGGACCGCTACTTCATGGACATGGCCTGGACCATCTCGCGGCGGTCCACCTGTCTCAGAAGGCAGATGGGCGCGCTGCTGGTGCGGGATAAACGCATCCTGGCCACCGGGTACAACGGCGCGCCCGCGGGCCTGCCCCACTGCGAAGAGGTCGGCTGCCGCCGACAGCAGTTGGGGATTCCATCAGGCCAGCGGCCCGAGCTCTGTCGGGCGCTCCACGCCGAGCAGAACGCCATCGTGCAGGCGGCGCTGCATGGCGTCAGCGTCAAAGACGCCGTGCTCTACGTCACGAACCAGCCCTGCGTGATCTGCGCCAAGATGCTGATCAACGCCGGCATCAGGCGCGTCGTCTATCAGGTCGAGTATCCGGATGAGCTGGCGGTCGAGATGCTCGGACAGGCCGGGGTCGAACTCGTCTGCCTGCAGCCGGCCCAAGAGGCAAGCAAGGAACCAGCATGACGCTGAGCAGCCGGGGGGCCACTCTCGCCGCCTATGCCATCGCAGCCATCCTGACCTGCGCTCTCACGCCGTTGGCCCGGAAGTTCGCCATGCGAAGCGGCGCCATCGACGAGCCGAACGAGCGCAAGATGCACAAGAAGCCGCTGCCAACCTCGGGCGGAGTGGCGATCGCCGCCGGGTTTCTGGTTGCGGCGCTCCTCGCCGGCGCTTTCCATCACATGCGGACCGAAGCCTTCATCGCCATCATCGCCGGCTCGGCCATCGTCGCCTTCGTGGGCTTCATCGACGACCGGGTCGATCTGCCGGCCAAGCTGAAGCTGGGGCTTCAGATCCTCGCCACCGTGCCGCTGCTGGTGGGCGGAGTCACCATCAGCAACATCTCGAACCCCTTTCACCAGGGGATGCTCTTCCTGCCGGGATGGGTGGCCGCGGTGGTGACGGTGCTGTGGGTCGTCGGCGTCACCAACGCCATCAACCTGATCGACGGTCTGGACGGTCTCGCCGCAGGCGTCTCCGCCATTTCCTGCGTCGCGCTGGCCTTCATCGCGCTGAACTGGCACCAGCCGGGCGCGGCCCTGCTCTGCGCCGCCATCGCCGGCGCCGCGGTCGGGTTCCTACCCTGGAACTGGCACCCCGCGGGCATCCTGATGGGAGACACAGGCGCTTACTTCCTCGGCTACATGATCGCCGCGGTCACCGTCATCGGAGCCTTCAAGATGGCTGCGGCCATCGCCATCTTCGTGCCCATCCTGGTGCTGGCCGTGCCGCTGCTCGACACTGTCCTTTCGCCGGTGCGCCGCTTCCTCAGTGGCCGCCCGGCCTTCGCCGCCGACAGAGATCACCTGCACCACCGGCTGATCGCCCTCGGCCTCGCCGAGACGAGAGTCGTTGCCCTCACCTATGCCGTCACCGCTATCTGCGGCGGTATCGCCGTCTGGATCTCGAGGCCCTAGCCCATGGCTCCCCCGAAGCAGCCAATCGACGCCATGATCGTGATGGGCACGCGGCCGGAGGTCACCAAACTCGGCCCCGTCGCGCTCGGACTGCAGCGCCACCCCGAGCAGTTCCGGGTGATCCTGGTCGGGACCGGACAGCACCGCGACCTGGTTCCCCAGCACCTCGGCCTGTTCGGCCTCACCCTCGATCACGACCTGGAGGTGATGCGGCCGGGGCAATCGCTATCCGGCATCGCCGCTCGCACCATCGAGCGGATGGATGCGCTACTCGAGCGCCATCCACCTGGCGTCGTGATCGTGGAGGGAGATACCAATGCCGTGTTCGCGGCCGGCCTGGCTGCCTTCTATCGGCGCATCCCGGTCGCGCATGTGGAAGCTGGGCTGCGGTCGGGCGACATCTATGACCCCTTCCCGGAGGAGATGAACCGCCGTCTCACCGGAGCGCTGGCGAGCATCCACTTCGCACCGACGCCGCAGTCGAAGCGAAACCTGCTCAAAGAGAACGTTCCCGCCGCCTCCGTGTTCGTCACGGGGAACACCTCCGTCGACGCCCTGCTGTTCGCGGCGAAGCAGAAGATCGACGGGATGGCCATCCCTGCGGACTGGCTTCGCGGCCGCCGCCTGGTGCTGGTCACGGCCCACCGCCGGGAGAGCTGGGGAGAGGGGATTCGGGAGATCTGCCGCGCGCTCGCCGACCTGGCGCGGGCCTTCCCCGACATCGTGATTGTCTACGCGGTGCACCCGAATCCACAGGTGCGCGGGGTGGCGCAAGAGGTGTTGGCCGGGCGGGAGCGCATCCACCTTATCGAGCCACCCAACTACGAGCAGTTCGTCGACCTGATGCGGCGCACTTATCTCATCCTGACCGACTCCGGGGGGATCCAGGAGGAGGCGCCCTCCCTCGGGAAACCGGTGCTGGTGATGCGCAAGACTACCGAGCGCATCGAGGGCGTGCAGGCCGGGAACGCCGAGCTGGTCGGCCCGGAGCGCAAGACGATCGTGGCGCGAGCGACAGAGCTGCTCACAAACCAGCGTCGCTACCAGGCGATGGCCCGCGTCCGAAATCCCTATGGCGACGGGAAGGCCGCGGCGCGCATCCGTCGCGCGCTCGCCTACCACTTTGGCCTGACGCGCAGCAGGCCGGCTGACTTCGACGTCGCGGCCACTGGAAAAGGCCGAGCAGGAGCCCGCTGACGTGGAGGAACCCAGGGGCAACTGGTACCGCATCTGCGGCCTGATCTTCATCCTGGCGATCGCCGCCGTAATCATGTGGCGGGTGCGCCAGGTGGTCGTCACCATCCTGCTGGCCGTGGTCGGCGCCTACGTGCTCCGTCCCATGGTTGACATGTTCTGCCTGATCCGCCTGCGGACGAAGCGCCGGGACTATCCCCTACCCAGATGGCTCGCCGCCCTGTTCGCTTTCGCGCTCGTAGGGCTGGCGATCTGGGGCATGTGGGAGATCATCTCGCTCTCCCTCGGGAGCGAAGTGGCGAACCTCCAGTCCCGCTGGCAGGATTACCGGGATGCGCTCACCAAGTTCGCGGCGGGCGCCGATAGCTACTACCGGGAGCGCCTCCCCTTGTCGCTCCGGCCCACCGTCGAATCGTGGATGCAGGGGCTGAGCGAACTGCTGACCGCCGCCGCCACCAAGGGTCTGGGGATGACCTTCCACGGGGTCGGGTTCTTGATCGAACTGCTCCTCGTCCCGATCCTGGTCTTCTACTTCCTCGCCGACGCGGCCAGCATCCGAAAGCAGGCCCTGTTCTTTGCCCCGAGACGGCTGCTCCCGCGCATCGAGCAGGCGCTCGACCAGGCCAACGACATCTTCGGGCGCTACATCAAGGGACAGGTCATCCTCTGCCTGATTGCCTTTGTGGTTGTGACCGCGGGCCTGTGGGCGATCCGGGTGGACTTTTACCTGCTGCTCGGCGTGATCGCCGGGCTGACCCGCGCGGTGCCCATCATCGGCCCCATGGTGGGCGCGCTCCCGATCATAGTCGTGGTGGCGGCGACCAAGACGGGCGGCGTCACACTTTGGGTG
>Ga0315288_10014009_pt1 | contig 10013 bp, 14 predicted proteins | sample YL17G11_20_MG_FD_203454 | JGI IMG/M metagenome (GOLD analysis project Ga0315288, IMG submission 203454) | Sediment microbial communities from Yellowstone Lake, YNP, Wyoming, USA - YL17G11_20 | ecosystem: Environmental > Aquatic > Freshwater > Lake > Sediment | place: USA: Wyoming | collected... | reverse complement strand
AGCCGCCGCGAAGGGGTGCCTTCACAGGCAAATCCCAGCACGACGACAAGGGAGTTTTGGCAAGCGCCGTGCCGTGAGCTATCATCAGGATTCGCGGAGAGATGGAGATGCCCTTTGACGCTATGCCTGTGTGCTGGAGCATACACAGTGTTAGATGCAGCGAGCGCACCTTGCAGGACGGCGCACGACTTCCTTTTTCTCCCCCCACTCTGTGGGGGGACGAAGGGGGGAGTGGATTGCCTTTGGCCGAGCGATTTGTTACATTGATAAGCCATTTGCTCCGGAGCAGTCAAGACTATGAATGACATTGACTTAGTTGCAGCGGCTTGGCGCGCCCGGGAGCAGGCTGCGGCTCCCTATTCGCGCTATCGCGTGGGAGCGGCCCTGCTCGCCGAGTCCGGCAGGGTCTATGGCGGTGCCAACGTGGAATCCAGTTCTTACGGTTTGTCCGTCTGCGCCGAGCGTGTGGCACTCTTCAAGGCCGTCTCGGAGGGGGAAAAGTCGCCTCTGCTGCGCATCGCCATCGCGGCCGAGGGGCGCTTTACCCCCGTTCCCTGCGGGGCCTGCCGTCAGCTTTTGGCCGATTATGCTCTCGGGATCGAAATCCTGCTCTCCGGCAAGCCCGGCGAGTTCGAGCGCGTGTGCCTGTCCGACATTTTTCCCCGTCCCTTTTCATCTGAGTTCCTCTCCTAATCATGCCCGAATCCACCGCCGCCTCATCCCGCCGCCGCGACCGCGCCTCCCGCGCGCCCCGCGAATCCAGTCTGATCGGTATCTGCGGCGGCAGCGGCTCGGGAAAAACTCTGGTGGCCAGTTCCGTGCAGGCCGCGCTGGGACCCCAAAACGTGCTGCTCATGGAGCAGGACAGCTACTACCGCGATCTGTCCCATCTTCCCCTGAGCGAGCGGCACAAGATCAACTTCGACCATCCTTCGGCCTTCGACAACGATCTTCTGCTGTCCCATCTCGGCCTGCTTCTCAGCGGCCAGCCGGTGCGCATGCCCGAGTATGATTACGTGCAGCACACCCGCTCCGACCGCGTGCGCGAGATTCTGCCGCGCACGGTGATTCTGCTCGACGGCATTCTGGTCTTCGAAGATCCGCGGCTGCGCGAACTCATGGACATTCGCGTCTATGTGGACGCCGACACCGACATCCGCCTCGCCCGCCGCATCCGCCGCGACCTCAGCGAGCGCGGCCGCCTGCTCGAATCCGTGCTCGACCAGTGGGAAAGGCAGGTGCGGCCCATGCACGACCAGTTTGTCGAGCCTTTCAAGCGCTACGCCGACATCATTATTCCGCAGGGCGGCATGAACACCGTGGCGGTGGACATGCTGGTCACCAAGGTCCGTTCTCTCCTTCCGCGCCCCGCTTGACTTCCCCCCGTTTACGGGGGGACAAAAGGGGGGTCTCTTGTTTCGCCGAGCCGGGTTAAGAGCCTATCCCAAAATAACCTTTTCGCAAGGCAACGAGCTTCAGCCCATTGTCGGGGGTGATGAAACAAGGGGCTAAAGCCACCTTGCCTCGAAAAAATAAAGCAAATCTTCTGTTTCGAGATAGGCTCTAAGTCTTCGCAACCCGGCCGGAATCCGAGTCCATTTCAAGGTCACCCAATGTTTCGCTTGACCGTCCTTGTCTTAATTGTCTTGTGCGCCGCGCTGCCGCTGTCGGCGCAGCCCCTTCCCGCTGTCACCGATTCCCTGCTTCGCGCCGAACTCCATCGAGGAATGCTCTTGCGGCTTTCGGGTGTGTGGGAGGCCGCGGGCAAATGGTGGAAGAACGGGCCCGACGCGAAACCCGTAAAGTCCAAGGGTGTGGCCCGCTGGGCGATGGATCGCGGCGGCGGCATGTACATGAAGGACAGTCTGGCCTCAAAGGAGGACGCGCTCTGGTGCCGGTCGCTGCTGAGCTACGACCGCGCGCAGGATCGCATGCTCATGGTGCGCACCGATGATCCCCACGGCGGGCTGCCGCTTTTCTCGGGCTTGGCCGATTCTAATTTCAAACTCATCACTCTGGAAACTCCGCCGGCCGCTGATTCCACCCGCGCGCGCATCGTCCTGCGCGTGGTGGACGGCAATCATCACGTGATGGAGTTCTGGCAGCTCTTCGAAAACGGCACGCAAATCAAACAGCGTGAAATCACGTACAAACGACTTCGCTGATGGAACCCCGCATTCCCATTGACTATGAAAAGATAAAGACTTTCTGCGAGAAGTGGAAGATCACCGAATTCTCGCTCTTCGGCTCCGTGCTCACCGACGATTTCCGCCCCGACAGCGACGTGGACGTCCTGGTGACGTTCGCGGAGGATGCGCACTGGGGATTATTTGATCTGGTGGACATGGAAGACGAACTGAAGGTCATTTTCGCACGGGATGTGGATTTGCTCACGCGCCGCAGCGTTGTCCGAAGTGAAAACTACTTGATGCGCAGGAGTATTCTCTCGGGAGTGAGAACAGTCTATGCCGCGTGACGAGACCTACCTGCTTTACATGCTGCTCGCTGCAAAACGCATTGCCCGCTCGGTTGCCGGTCTGACGCGCGAGCAATTTGATGCGGACTTGGAGAAGATGGACTCGGTGGCACTCCAACTCGGCAACATCGGCGAGGCCGCCGGTCACGTTTCCTCGGCGTTTCGGCAGCAGCACCCGGAAATCCCGTGGCCCAAAATGACCGGAATGCGGCACCGGATATTCCATCAGTATTTGGAAATTGATTGGAACATTGTTTGGGTCGCCGCCACCGGCGAAGCCCCCGACTTGATTCGCGCGCTCGAGCCCCTCGTCCCGCCCGAGGATTCCCTGTAGGGGCACAGCCTGCTGTGTCCTCTGAGCGCGAGGGGTGAGGGCACCCCTCGCGGCGAGCAATCTGATCTCCCCCCGTTCTATGGGGGGACAAAAGGGGGGTGGGAGGGATGAGGGATGAAGGATGAAAAGAACTCGCGGCGGCAGCCGTCGGATGTTTACCCAGACGAAGGAAGGGCCTGCCCCGCGGATGACTCTACTACCGGCGGTCTCCGACCGTCGTCCCGATTGCGGCAGGGTTTGGAAACCCTGCTCGGCGGAACAAGACGGACACAGCAAGCTGTGTCCCTACAAATGCCAATCTGATTTCAGATTTCAGCTTTTCAGTATTTCAGCTTTTTCTTGATGCATCCTTCCCCACGCAATACCGGCTGGCTTGAAGTCATCTGCGGGCCGATGTTCTCCGGCAAGACCGAAGAACTCATCCGCCGGCTGACGCGCGCGCAGATCGCCAAGCAGCGCGTCGAAATCTTCAAGCCGCGCATAGACGCCCGCTACGCCACGACCGAAATCGTCAGCCATTCGCGCTTGACTATTCCCTCGCGCTTGGTGGACAACCCGTGGGAGATTCTCGAACTGGCGCGCGAGGCTGAGGTGGTGGGCGTGGACGAAGCGCAATTCCTCGGCCTCGATTTGGTTCCGGTGGTGCAGCAACTTGCCGATGACGGCAAGCGCGTCATCTGCGCCGGTCTCGACACCGATTATCGCGGCTTGCCTTTCGAGCCGATCCCGCAGCTCTTGTGCGTCGCCGAATACATTGATAAAACCCTGGCCATCTGCATGCAGTGCGGCAACCCCGCCAAGCACACCCAGCGCATCGTCGAGAGCAGCGAGCGCATTCTGGTCGGCCAATACGAGGCCTACGAGCCGCGCTGCCGCAAGTGCTTCGTTCCGCCGCCGCCCGCTCCGCCCTCCGCCGAACAACTGGCGCTAACGATGAACAAGAAACGATGAATCGCTTTCAGTCTCTGCTCGGCATACCGGTTCTGGTGCTCATCGCGTGGCTGGTGTTCTCCACCGACCGTAGGCACTTCCCGTGGCGGACGGTGCTGTGGGGCATTGCTCTGCAGACAAGCTTCGCCATGCTGATTCTGTGGACGCCGTGGGGCCGCTCCGTCTTCGAGTGGCTGGGAGCGATCGTCACTCAGTTCCTCGGTTTCAGCAAGGCCGGTGCGGAGTTCCTCTTCGGCAACATCGTCAAGGACGAATACCGCGAGACCTTCGGCTTTCAGTTCGCCTTCGCCATTCTGCCAACGATCATCTTCGTCGGCGCGTTCATGAGCATTCTCTACCATCTGGGCATCATGCAGCGCGTGGTGCGGGCTGTGGCGTGGGTGATGTCGAAAACGATGGGCACCTCGGGCGCGGAGTCGCTGTCGTGCGCGGCCAACATTTTCGTCGGTCAGACCGAGGCTCCGTTAGTGGTCGCGCCGTTTCTGCGCACGCTCACCCGCAGCGAACTCATGGCGGTGATGGCGGGCGGATTCGCCACCATCGCCGGCGGCGTCATGGCGGGCTACATTCTGCTCGGCATTCCGGCCAAACATCTGCTGGCCGCCTCGGTGATGTCGGCTCCGGCGGCGCTGCTCTTCGCCAAGATCATGGTCCCCGAACACGGCACGCCGCTCACCGCCGGCCGGGTGCAAATGCCCGACATGGAGCGCCACACCAATTTGCTGGACGCGGCCGCCGCCGGCACGCGCGACGGCCTCAAACTGGCCGTCAACGTGGGTGCCATGCTGCTGGCCTTCATCGCGCTGATTGCGCTCGTCAACGCGCTCTTGAATTGGGTTCACGGCCTGTTCTTCGACTGGGGATTCATGTATTTCCCCGCCAGCTTGCGCGATATCTTCAGCGTGATCTTCTCGCCCGTCGGTTTCGTGGTGGGAGTGCCGTGGAGCGAGTGCCGTGATTTCGGCTTCCTCATCGGAACGCAGATTTCCGTCAACGAATTCGTGGCCTACATCGAGCTTTCCAAAATGATCCACGCGGGCGCCATCTCCGAGCGCACCATTATGCTCGCTTCCTATGCGCTCTGTGCCTTCGCCAATTTCTCCTCCATCGGCATTCAAATCGGCGGCATTTCAGGTTTAGTTCCCGAACGGCGGCAGGAGCTGGCGCAGATGGGTCTGCGCGCCATGTTCTGCGGCAGTCTGGCCAGCCTGCAAACCGCCACCGTTGCGGGCATGCTTCTGGGCTAACCTCTCCTAACCACCCAATTCAAGGAGTCGTCTCATGCGTTGGATCCTCATTGTCATCCTCGTCGTCGTGCTGGTGGTGCTCTTCATGCTGCGCGGCAAGAAGAAAACTGAGGTGAAGAAGTAGAGCACGAAAGCGGCGCCCAAACGCCGCTTTCGCTTCTGAACCCTGGCCAAACAAGATCGAGGTCCCAGAGTAACGGAGTCGGCGGCGAAAATGAAAACAGCCTCTCCCCAAGGGCGATCTCTTCCCCGTTTTGAGCGTCGCCATGAACCGCTGGTGTCCCCGCGCGCCTTCATCCGGCGGCAGATCCAGTTCCTGTTCTTTGCGCTGGTGATGGTGTTCGGCTCCCTCGGTATCGGGGTGCTGGGATACCATTTCAGCGAGGGCTTGTCGTGGCTGGATGCCCTCGTCAATGCGTCCATGATTCTCTTCGGCATGGGGCCGGTTTCAGAACTCCATAGCAATGCCGGCAAATGGTTCGCCTCATTTTACGCGATGTTCAGCGGCGTGGCGTTCATCACCATTGTCGGCGTCGTCTTCGCGCCGCTCTTCCATCGCTTCCTGCACCGCTTCCACCTCGCCGGCGATGACAAGTGATCTGTGATTACTCGCGGCGGCAGGCGTCTTCGGTCTTCGCCTGCCCCGCTTCCAGGCAATCATGCAATCTTCCATCAATCTCGATCTCATCGCCTCCCGCTTTTCCACACCCGTGGATGTCGCCCTGATCCTCGGCTCGGGGCTGGGCGCGTTCGCGGATTCGCTCGAAGACGCGCAATCGGTGAAGACGTCCGGCCTTCCCGGCTATCCCGTGTCCACGGTTTCCGGTCATGCCGGCCGCATCGTCACCGGCCGCGCGGGCCAAACGCGCGTCATCGCCTTTCAGGGCCGCGTTCATCTCTATGAAGGCTACTCGCCGCAGCAAGTGGTGATCCCAGTGCGCCTCGCCCACAAACTTGGTGCGCGCATCCTCATCGTCACCAACGCCTCCGGCGCGTTCAACAAACGCTTTCGTCCCGGCGATCTCCTGCTCATTGACGATCACATCAATCTCCAATTCCGCAATCCTTTGCACGGTCCCAAACTCGACAGCGATTCCCGCTGGCCGGACTTGGGCTATGCCTACGACCGCAAGCTCTGCGATCTGGCCGAGCGCGCGGCGATGGATCTGAAAATCCCCCTGAAGCGCGGCGTGCTGGCGGCTCTGACCGGGCCCACCTACGAGACTCCCGCCGAATCCCGAATGCTCCTTCGCATGGGCGCCGACGCGGGCTGCATGTCCACCGTGCCCGAAGTCATCGCCGCCGTCGCTCTCGGATTGCGCGTGCTCGGCATCTCCTGCGTCACCAACTACGCGGCCGGCATTGGCGATTCCCCCCTCGATCACGACCACGTCCAGCGCGTCGCCGCCGCGGCGGGAGAGAAGTTCGCCAGACTGCTCCGAGAAATCCTCGAAAAGATGAAGGATGAAGGATGAAGGCGGAAGGATGAAGGAAGAACCGGCCAATCTGCGGGAGCGCACAAAACAATATGCGATGCGGATTGTCCGTCTCTACATGGCTTTGCCGAAGAGCAATCCCGCTCAAATACTCGGCAAACAGTTGCTCCGCTCCGGCACTTCGACAGGTGCACACTATCGGGAGGCGTGTCGTGCCAAATCGGATGCGGACTTTATCAGCAAATTGGAAGGGGCGTTGCAGGAACTCGACGAAACGGGCTACTGGCTCGAGTTGCTGGGAGAGAGCCCGGTCATCAAGGCCGCGCGCTTGCAGCCGCTTGTGGATGAGACCGAAGAGTTGATCTCTATTCTTGTGGTGATGACCAAGAAGGTGAAAGATCGGGTCAAGTTATGAGACTTCTTCATTTCATCCTTCATCCTTCATCCTTCATCCTTCTCTTCGCCGTTTCCTCGTTCGCCCAACTCCCCTACGAGGTCGGCGATTGGACGAGCTACCGCGATTTCCGCTATGCGCGCGCCCTCGATGCCGGAGCCCACGAACTCTTCGTGGCCACCTCGGGCGGACTGCTCGAATACCGTCTGCTCTATCACACCTGGTCGGATCCCATCGTGGTCGGCTACGGACTCAGCGCGGCGGTGGAACTCGACGATCCGATCCTGCTTCTCTTCGACGAGCAAACCGGCTACGTCTGGCTGGCCACGCGCAGGCAGCTCCTCACCTACGACGTCAACGCCGAACGTTGGCGGCGCGTGCACGAAAACTTGTGGCCCGCCGGTCAGCGCGTGGTGAACCTCGGCGTGGGCGGCACCAACGTCTATCTCGAAACCGTTCCCGAAGCCTTCTACGCGAGCTTCTTTGATCTCGGTTCGCCCTTGCCCAACGACAAGTGGTGGGGGCTGGTCACGCGCTACAAGGGTTCGCGCAATTTCGGCGGCCTGACGCTGGATATTGATCCGCAGGAAGACCGTGACATCCGTTGGCGCGGCCTGCGTTCCAGACGGCCGCTCACGTCCGAAGAACTTCTCGGCGAGATCGGAGCGCCGCCCGCCAACTTTCCTTCACTGCTCATCAGTGGCGGATGGGTGTGGCAGGCCGACGGCACGCTGCTCGATCCGTATCTGCGCACCACACCCGTCACCGATTGGCTGGTGGATCGCTACGGCACGCTCTGGCTGACCTTCTGGGGCGCGGGAGTGCTCGAAGCCGACTTGCGCACTCGCTTCACAAAATTCTACGGCGCGGGCCCGGCCGGAAACGACGTCCGCGCGCTTTGGGTGGGGCGCGAGGATGTCTGGCTCGGCGGCTTCAACAGCGGCGACCGTTGCGGCATCACCCGCGCCGACGCCGGTCTGAAATCGTGGCGGTTCTATGAACGGCGCGACAATTCGCGCCTCCGCTCCACCGACGTCTTTGACATCGCTTTCTGGAACGGCGCGGCGTGGTTTGCAACCGATGAGGGCCTTCTCGCGTTGGAGAATAAGGGGGAGGAGTGGAAGCTCTTCACCGTCAGCCAGAGCCTGCAAAGCGATCAGATTCGCGCCCTGGCCGCCGCCGACAGCGAATTGTGGATCGGGAACTCCCAAGGTCTATGCGTGATGACCGCACCCGGCGGCGAAATCTGGCGCGCCGACAACGGCGGCATCGAACTCGGCGGCGTGACCGATCTGACTCTCTGCGCTGATACCCTCTATGTGGGCACGGCCGCCGGCCTGTTCAAAGGATCAGTGCGCCAGCGCCGCTTCGCGTTCACCCCGCTCGATCCGGGCCTTCTGAACGCGCCCGTAGTGGAAATCTCGGCGGCGGGTTCGCGCCTGTGGCTGGCCACCGCCGAAGGTGTTCAAGTCTACGATCAAGCCTCCGGCCAGTCCAAGAGCTGGTATGCGAACGTCCACTTGAACAACTCCGAGCCCACTTGCATTTGTGCCACGGATTCGCTTGTTTGGGTGGGAACCCGGCTGAACGGTTTCTACCGTTACCGTGTGGCCACCGGCGAATGGATCAGCTACACCACCGCCGACGGCCTCTTGGACAATCGCGTGCAGGTGATTCGCCGTGACGGCGACGATCTGCTCATCGGAACCGCCTCGGGCCTCACGCGTTTCTATTGGAACCGCCCCGGCCGCCTCCGCTGAGGGTCGAGGGCGGAGGGATGAAGGATGAAGGATGAAGAGACCTGGCGGCGGCAGGCGTCTTTGGTCTTCGCCTGCCCCGCTTCTACCGCGCTCTCTTCTTTCAGCTTTTCGCTTTCAGCCTTTTCTTCGTGGGCGTCCAGAATCCCTTTCACCATCGGCGAGGGATTCCGTTCGAGGACGAACGGAATGATACTCTACTCTCCCCCTACTTCAGTAGGGGGACAGAAGGGGGTCTCTTTTCAATATGTGCCATCCGTGAAAACCTGTCAAGCATGCGGGCATCGTCCCGCGGTCGTGGAATTCATTCAAGTTACCGGTGACGTCCGCCGCGAGCTTTCGCTTTGCCGTGAGTGCGCCCTCTCCATGGGCGTGCGCGCGCAGGTGGAAGCTTTTCAGCGGCTGTCGCAGCTCCTGATGCACGACATGACCGCGGCCGGAGTCCCCGATGAGATGCGCGCCGCGCTCGGAGCCAAGTGCAGCGGCTGCGGTCTGGTGTTCGGGGAATTCGTGCAGACCGGCCTTCTCGGCTGCCCCAAGTGCTACGAGGATTTCAAAGACCTGCTGAAACCCGTTCTGCGCCGCATGCACGGCGTGACCAAAAAGCCCGCCGCCGCGCACGAGCCCTCCGGGGAAGGTGCCGGCGGAACCAAAGAGCAGCTCGAAATGGAGCTGCATCTGGCCCTGCTCGAAGAAGATTACGAGAAGGCGGCCGCTCTGCGCGACAAACTCAAAACCCTGCCGCCCTCCTTACGCCGGGACGGCTCCATGGGTCCGGCTGGAAACTGAAAGGGGCGCACGACCGGTGCGCTTTTCTCTTCTTTCCCCCCGTTCACGGGGGGGGCATAAGGGGGGAGAGAAGGGACACAGCAGGCTGTGCCCCTGCAAATTCGGTTCTGATTTCAGCTTTCAGGTTTTCAGATTTCAGCTTTTTCTTCATGCATCCTTCATCCGTCAATTCGCCTCTGAATCAAATCTCCCTCTGTCCCGCGTGGGCGCACGCCGGCGGCGAGGAGAGCGCGGTCGTCCTCTCCACGCGCGTCCGCATCGCCCGCAACCTGACGGGCGAACTCTTTCCCTATCGCATGGACACCGACGGCCGCATCCGCGTCATGCGCGCCGCCGCCCGCGCTATCGCTTCGCTCTCGATGAATGGCGAGGGTGTCTTCTTCTCTCTGGCCGCGCTGGCTCCGCTGGAAATTGCGCTGCTCATGGAACGCCGCGCCATCTCGCCGCAACTGGCCCGCGACGACAAGCCGCGCGGCGTGTTCGCATGGAAAAACGCCGACCGTGCCATCATGGTTTGCGAGGAAGACCACCTCCGGCTCACCGACATCGTGCCCGGAGTCGCTCCCAGGAAGGCCCACGAAAATCTGCTGCCTGTTCTGGAAGAGATCTCTTCGCAACTCAATTTTGTG
>Ga0315288_10014008_pt1 | contig 10013 bp, 11 predicted proteins | sample YL17G11_20_MG_FD_203454 | JGI IMG/M metagenome (GOLD analysis project Ga0315288, IMG submission 203454) | Sediment microbial communities from Yellowstone Lake, YNP, Wyoming, USA - YL17G11_20 | ecosystem: Environmental > Aquatic > Freshwater > Lake > Sediment | place: USA: Wyoming | collected... | reverse complement strand
GATCTTCTTGAACTGCTCGCTTACGTCGCCGATCGCGCCGAACAGATCCCCCGCCATGCCGGAGAACTGTCCGAAGAACTCGCTTGCAGCCATCCAAGCATTTCCCCAGTCCACAACGCTCTTCGTATTGGTCTGAACGGCATCTTCGAGCTTGACAACCTTCTCCGTCACGAATCCGACCTGCGTTCCGACCTCGTCTCCGCGACCGGCCGCCTCTTTCAAAGCCTCGCCGAGCATGTCTAAGCCTTCGGCGGAGAGCTTGCCCGTAGCATACAGCTCCCTAAGCTTGGTGATCAGGGTGACCAGCTCTTTGTCGTTGAGCCGAGTCATGTCGTTTCCAAAGGCCTTAACCGCGTCCTGGATCTCTCTGAACTCCTTCCCCACGTCCTTCAATGTGGGTCCAAGCAGTCCCATGATCTTATCGTTGTACGCGAAAGCCTCATTGAGCTTCTTCACCTCTTCTGCGATCTCATTCTTCCTGAAGTCGTCAAGCTCCTTGTTCAGCTTCCTCTGCTCGCGTTCCCAGTTCTTAGCCCCCTTTCCGGCCTCGTCCATTGACTTCGCAATTGCAATCGTCTCCTTCGCCAGGGCCAGGTCTGCCATCTTCAGCGGGGTGCCTTCGCGGCCCAGGAGCTTCGTCGCCTTCTCCAGCATCTCGATGTTCTTCTGCTGCTGGATCATTCCCTTGATGTCGAGGGCGACCGCCTTGCTCTTATCCTCGACTGCACGGCCGAGTGCGATTGTCTCCGCACGCAGCGCCTTGGCCTTGGCCTCCGACGCAACCATCGCTGCTTGCCACTTCTGCATGCCTGCGGCGGTTGCGTCAAACTGCGACGAGTCGAGGCCCTTCGTAATTGCGGCGACGCTTCCTCCCCCTCGATTCAGGCTGTTAATGGCTTCGCTCATACCGTTGAACTTGACAATGAGGTTCCCGACGATCAAGTCTAGGCCTGTCGCCTCAACGATCCATTTGGTCAGGTAGTACGTCGCGAAGCCGACAGCGACCGCACTCATGGTAACCGTCAAGGCTCCCATCACCGTAGTTAGAGCCAAGGTCCCAGATGTCAAACCAACCTCGGCAACCAACGCCCCTCGCATGGATACGATCCACGGAAGATTCGCCGCACTCTGCAACACGGTTGCGATGGTCAGCTTTCCGAGATTCGCCGTCTGGATGATTGTGACGTTCCCGAGCAGCGTCAGCGTCATCTGCACCGTACCTAGAGCCGTCGACATCATCCCCAAGCCTCGAACGATTCCTGCAAGTGACAAGATTATCGGACCGATGCTCGCCGCCGCCCCCGCCAGGCCCATGAGCCAAAGCTTCTGACTGTTCGTCATGGCCTTGAAAGCTTCCATCACCGCCTTAAGAACGGGGATGAGCTTCATGAACAGGGTGATCCCTTCTTTGACCACTGGAAGCATGACCATCCCGAAGTCCCTCATGATGAAGCTGAGCTCATCCTTCAGGGTGCTCATCATCCCCGACATCGTCTTCGACTGGGCCTCCATCATCCCGCCGAACTTCTTCGTCATCCCCTCCATGATTGCGCCGATGGCAAAGTTCGCGTCGATGGCTCCTTTCTCCGCCATCTTCATCGCTTCGGGGATCGTCTTTCCGATCTTGTCTGCAAGGAACTGCCAAGCCGGGATCCCAGCCTCCGCCAGCTGACGAATTTCGCCGCCTGCCACCTTCCCTAGGGTCTTCATCTGCCCTAGAGCCAGGGTGATCCGGTTGATAAGTTCGGAGCCGCCTCCAAGACCCGCTGCGGCGTCGCCGACGGCCCGAAGAGTTGGAATCAAGTCTTTCGCTTCAAACCCAAGCGCAAGCAGACGCTTCGACGCCGTGGTCAGGTCGTCGAACTGAAACGGTGTTGCTGCCGCAAAGGCGCTGAGCTCGTCAAGAAAGACCTTAGCCTTCTCTCCCGAGCCCAGCATTGTGGTGAATGCGATGTTCGTCTGTTCGAAGCTCCCTGCCAGTCCGATGGCAGAGTACGCAGCAGCGCCGAGGCCGGCCGTTATCGCGCTCATGGCGACTCCGACGCCAGTCATCCGGCTGGAGAAAGCAGAGAGATTGTTGCCGAGTCTGGTCAGGTTGTCGTCGGCCTCTGTAAGCTGACGGGTGAAGCTCACTAGAGGAGCTGTGAACCTGTCCTCTAGCATCAGAACGCCGCGGATCGTTCCGAGGTCTGCCAAATCTAGTCTCCCTTCTCTCGCCGGCCCGGCGCCGACTGTTTCGAATCGTCCGTCAACGTCACCGCAAGAGCCTTCATGGCTTGCCAGGATCTACGAATCGGAGTTGCGGCCTTCTTCGGTCTGTTGTTGTCGCCGAATCTGGGCAGGCAGTCGTCGATCGTAAACGGCTCCTTCCGCTTCTTCCGATCACGGTTCACGTTGTAGATTGCCTGCGCTACACTCACAACCACCTGCTCCAATCGTTCCGGCTCAAACGGCTCCAGCTCCGAAAAGACGACCCACTCCAACAGCTGCTCTGAACTGATTTCTCGAAGCATCTGGTCTACATTTACGCGCCCCAGATGCAGCGCGAGACGGTACGCAAACCTTCTCGTACCGCCCCGCGCTAGTCGTTTTTTACCGCCTGCTTGAGCTCACCCTCCATTCCGTTGATCCGCATTGCGACCTGTGCGAGGCGAAAAATCGCGGAGAAGCTCTTCCTCGACAGGAGTGCAACCTCCTCCGGCGTGTCCCCGAACAGGACCTTTCCGGTCGTGGGGTCGATGGCGGTCGCCGCAACCACCCGGGTCGCGGAATCGGCGTCGTTGGCCTTGGACGTGACGAAGGCGGAAGCCTCTGCCCCGCTCATCTGCCGAAGCCGCACGACGCAGCCTCCCCACTCCGGCATCTCAACGTCTTCGTACTTCAGATCGTCACAGGCGAGGATTTCCTCTTTCGAGAAAAACCGAACGACCTTGGGCGTCTCAGGAGTCTTCGCGGAAGAAGTCATAGTTCGTCCTTTCTTTTTCTTGCGGCGTCTACGTGATGGTGAACACGTTCGTCGGGCGGATCGTCACATCGGCCACCAGCCCGTCGTCGACGGGAGCCGACGGTCCGATGTTGGTGACGTAGCCGGAGAAGGTCCAGACGGTGCCGTCCGGATACGTCACGCGGTAGATGTCCCGACTTCCGTCGAGCCAGCTCTTCTGGAGGCCGGTCAGCTCGTCGTGCGTCGCGTTCTGCGGAACGAATCCGATCTGGAACTGCATCTCGCCCTTCCGCCGGATCCCGACGACGAAGGTTTCCTCCGCCTCGTTGTGCGAGGTCGTTTCGATCGGGTTCCGAGTCAGCGACGGGGGTGAGATGTCCCGAAGCTCTCCGATCGTGATGAAGTTCCCCGCACCGGCCAGCTTGAAGGCGATCAGGGTTCCTTGTGCGCTCATTGCATCGGACATTTATTCTCTCCTTTTTACCAGTAGACGAAACGGTTACGGACGGTCGCGAGTGCGTCGTAGGCTGCTCGAGCCATTAGCCGAGCAGTTGCGTAGTCAGCTGCACGAACTGTCACGGTTGCTCCTGCGTTTGCGTAGGCGGGGCTGGGGAAAGAGTTCTGCGTTCGGAGCGAAGCCGACCCCGCGCTATCCTGGATGTGCAGGTACGGACCTCCCCCTGTTGGAAGGTAGGCCTCTTGTGCGGCGAAGATGTTCGTGTCGACGACGCCAACGCCGGCACTCGTCAAAATTGTCATGAGCTCTTCGAGAAACCGATTCGATGGCCTCTTGAGTGCGGTGAGGCTGAATGCGCAGCGCTCTCGCCCCGTCGCATCCGGCCCCTTGTCATACGGCTCTGACAACACACGAATCTGCTGATACCAGACACCGTTCGAAAGCCCTGCGGCTGCGCTGGAGCCGGCGGCCTCCGCCACTCCCTGATCTCTGCTGGAGCCGACGCCTGCGTTGGAGCTGAGTCCGAACGAAAGCCCCTGGCCTGCAGCCGTCAACGTCCCAACCGCCGTAACCTCTTTTGTCGCTCCGAAGGCCTGAGCGAGACCATCGGAGGTCGGAGGGGGGTAAGGCAGCGTAAAACCATACTTCACCGCCAGGTAGGTCTCTACCTGCTGCCGCTCGACTTCAGTCAGCACGTAGTTGAAGAAGATGACCTCAGCCAAGTCCCCGCGAAGATGGTTCTCAGAAACCGCCAAATCACGGTGCGAGCCGATGTTCATTACGCCTGTCAGGTTTGTGACACTATGGGCGTTCGAAGTCGCCTGCATGGACGCTGTTCGAGTGTCCGTCGTTCCGGAGTAGAGCGTGTTCCCGGCATGCAGGTACGTGTGGATAAACCACTCTCCAAGCGTGATCGCTTTTTCGGCTACGTCTCCTCCTGCCGAGCCGTCCCACAACCAAGACAGAACGCTCGGCGTAGCGCTCTTAAACACGAGACCGTTGTACCGGTTTTGGTCTCCCCACGCAGCGTTGTTTTCCCAGGGGTTTGCTGCATTCGTCGTGATGCTGGTCGGCTTCACCACCGTGAACACAGTTCCTGCACCAGCCGTCATCACCTGCGACAGAATTGCGTTGCCCCAGAGCACGTCGTCGGGACCAAATCGCACGACGCTGTGCCCGTTAAGCTCGGATGTCTGAAGTGTTGGCCGCTTAGCCGCGTTCGCGTTCGTCACGGAAAGACCCAGCGTTCCATCGTCGGACCATGTCACGACAGGATCTCCGTCAGAGCCGACGAGAGTTCCCCCCATGAACCACCACGTCGGCTGTGTTGGAAGTCCTGGGAAACTCATTGCATGACCTCTTCCAGGATGCTGGCCTGAACTCCGGCGATTCCCTCTTCAAGCGGCTGGGAGAGATAATGCCATTGGCCATGCACATGATACCGCTTGATCTCGTGCACTGCTTCCGCGTAGGATGCCGCCGGGCCTCCAAAAGACAGCGCAGCGCTGATGACGAGTGGATTCGGATCAGGCGTAACCCTTCCCGTGCTTGCGAGGTTTCCAGTCTTGACCGGAACAAAGTCTTCCTTGCTCCGTGTCATGATCCCTTCGCATCCTCGCACAAGGCCCCGCTTCGCCTTCGTCGGGAAGGCCGTTGCAAGCGCTCGAACTGCTGCCTGCATCTCCTTTAGGCCTGTGACGGTTAGCTGCATGCCTTCAACCTTTCCGGAGCACGTGCAAATTCAAGCTCCTCGACAACACGCACTCCGATATTCTCCCAGCGAAAGCGGGCCTGCTGGACGCGCGCGACGCCCTCTCGACCCAGCTTCAGACGGACTTCGGAGTCCTGGTAGAGGGTCTGCAGCGTCTCGATGAACCGGTCTCGGTCTGCCACGCCCCCAATCGTGTTGATGTTGCCGTGGGTTGCAATGGTCGACGTGCACGGCACCTGCGCTGCTGCCCCCTCCGTCCACTCCCCAAGCGCGGACCACTTCGGAACGATTTGCGGAATGCCGCAGGCCATCCCTTCCATCGTCGGCAGGCCCCAACCTTCGCCTTGCGTCGTGGTCGCCATGACGTCGAAGGCGGCATACATTCGCGCGAGCGCCTCTTCCGAGATGCCGTAGCCGACTTCCGGCTCGACGAGAATCACCCGGTTGGGAATTCCGTAGTACCGAGCCAGCTGCTCGATGTTGAAGCCGACGTCGCCTGTCGGCGCAACGTGAAGCATGAGATAGGCGTTGTCGATGGCATGTCCCTTGACCCACTCCGCAAAGTAGGCCAGGAGCAGGTCCAGACGCTTTCGGGGCTGATTCCGATTGACGTTTCCAACAATGTACGCGTCCTTCGGAAGCCGGTCGCCGAAAAGGAGCTGACGCATCTCCGCACGGTCTTGCACTTTGTAGATGGTCAGGTCGACGCCAAGCGGTACGACCGCCGAGGTCCCTGTGTAGCCGCCGGCATGTGCCTCCTTCCGTGCAAACTCGGTCCAGAAAAGGCCATGCGCCAAGCCGTTCAGTCCGAGCCCCTGACAGTTTTTGCCGTCGACCGCAACAAAGCCGACAGTCGGAACGTCGCCCAGACGCTTCAGGTAGGCTGGAATGTTCCAGGGGTCGTTCTGCACCACGACTAGCTCTGGTTTCCAGTGCGACGCGATTTCGGCAGTTCGACGGATCCCGAATGCGTCGCCCCCCGATGCTGCAGCCGGATAGATCGGATACGGGTACGGATGCGGATCTCCAGGGTAGTTGATTCCAAGCACCGCCACATCCCAGGTCTTTCGAACCGTCTCCAGGATCTTATGCGTGGCCCGAGCGAACCCTGAGCTTACGACGGCATCTCCGATCCAGAGAAGCTTACGCGGCATCCTTCTTCCTCCTCCACGTTTCCGGCACGTTGTAGGCCCGCACCTGGATTTCATTCCACACCGCGATCAGGGTCCGTCGAAACGGTGTGACTGAAAAGATGCCGAACACGATTCCCGCTCCTGCAGCAGCGCCGATGGTCAAACCTGCAAGAAACAGGACCACGAGAGTTTTCCAAAAGTAGAGGCACGCTGTCGCGACGGCCACGACAACGCCCATTGCGAGGCGTCTCATCAGCGAAGGTCCTCCGCCAGGCGCGCGAGGAACGCGTCATCGTCCACCGTGCGGGCATTCACAGCGCCCACGAAGGGCAGCACCCGGGTGCCCAGTTCCGACGCGGGCCACGTCTGCACGCGCGCCGCGTCCGGGATCACAAGCGGAGCCGGGAGCGTGGAGCGCAGGTCTGTTGCCACCCCGGGCGGGGTGACGTTGTCGCTGGCGTAGACCGTCGTCGCCCCGTCGTCCCCGCGGCCCGGGCTCGTCCCGTAGACGACGGCCCACGTCACGCGCGAGTTGGTGCCGGCGAGCCAGACGTTGCCGACCACGTTGGCCGCGACCGCGCCCTCGCCAGCGTCGGCCCGGAAGCGCGTCCCCGCGATGCCCCAGGAGGACACCACGTTGTTGACCATGTCCAGGAGCTGCGTCGGCATGCGGACCTGGGGGTTGCGCTCCTCTCCGGAGTAGACGTTGTGGGCCACGGTGAGCCGCGCCTTGACCGCGCTCGCGTTCGGCCCGGAGATGCTCTGCACCTTATTCCCTCGCAACATGTTCCAGGTGAAGGAGATGTCTTCGACCGCGCCATGAATGTCGAAGGCGGAGTCCGAGCCGCTGCGAGGAGCGAAGGTGCAATGGTCGATCACGACCCTGGTCAGCTTGCGATCTGGGTTCGTGTCTGCATCGATCAGGGCCGAGTAGTGGTCGGCGAATCTGATACCGCGGAGGATCACATCGTCGGCGCCGGCCGTAATGATGAAGTGCCGTCCGCTCTCCCCTGAGCCTGCGAGGCCTGAGAAGTCCAACGTGATCCCAGGAGGCGGGACCGCAGTTGCGTCAGCGGTCAGAAACGGTGCGCGGATGACGATCGGCGAAAGAACGCTAATGGTTCCGCCGAGGGCTGCCAGACCTGCAAAGCGTACGCGTCGAATGCCTGGCGCCTCTAGGCAGGCTCGAAGACTGCCTGGACCAACATCGTGGAGTCCGTTGACCTCGCAGCCGGCCGCGTCAGAGCCGCCCCCGTTCGTGACCGCCCCGAAGCCTTCGAGACCTGACGACGGCGGCTTCGGCGACGGGCTTGGCGACGGGCTCGGACACGGAGTCGCGGGCTGCGTCTCGGTCCGGCTGCAGGTCACGCCCGCGAGCGCCCATCCCAAGGGACAACACAGCGCCACGGGCGAGGGGGAGGGACTCGGCGACGGCGACGGCGATGGCGTCGGACTGGGGGTCGGAGACGGACTCGGACTGGGCGATGGACTTGGACTTGGACTTGGTCCTCCGCACGCGGGCAGCGCGGGCAAGGGAGACCCCGCCTGCGCCCGGAAGCGCTCGTAGACCGCGCGATGCCGGACGCACGGGGTCCCGGCCGGAAGGTCGAGGCTCACCTGCGGGGCCGCGCTCTGGATGTTGCTCCCGCCGGCTGCGGCGCCGTTCAGGAGCACCTGCGCCGCGCGGTTATTCGTGAGCGTCCAAGCGCCCGTGAACTCCATTCGCTGCGGCTTCGTGGTCGGGCACCCCCAACTTGCCGTTGTGCCGACGTTGCCCGTCGCCACGCATCCGTCGGGGCAGGCGTTCAGCGTCTTCATGTTCCGACAGCCATTCGGCCCGCTGCCGGCTGAGACGTTGCCCGTCACGGTCCACCGGTCGGGCGAAAAGTCCACATCGTCGTCCGCGTTGGCAAAGCTGACGTTGCTTTCCCACGTCCACCCGACGCAGCCGTGGACAGAACGCCCCGTGCTTACGTTGACCGCGCAATCCTTCGAGCTTCCCCAGCCGTCGGAGTTGCCCCCGCCGTCTGGGTCGCCGCTCACTGCCGGGACCCGGACCCAGTTGCCAGCCGCGTCGAGGTAGCGGCCATGGTGGTGGGCCAGGTTGCGGCGGAAGATGTTGCCCCGGGAGACTGCCGTGGCGCTCGCCGGCCCGCCCCCGATGCCGCCCCCATGGATGCCGCGCTCGATCTCGTTGTCTTCCACGACGTTGTCCGACCCGGAGACGCTGATGGCGCCGCGCCAGGTATCCCAGACGTGGAGGTTCCGCAGGACGTTCGCGTTGCCGGTCACGACTACGCCGAAAGTCCCGGCGCGCGTGATCTCGCACCCGTCCACCGTGTTGCTCGAGCCGGTCACCAGGAGGACAAAGGAGCGCTCGCTCCCGGTCGGGCCGGAATTGGTGACCCCGCTTCCGGTCGCCCAGGGCTCGGCCGTGCGCCGGCCGCGGAGCACGGCGCCGGGCTCGCACAGCATCGTGAGGCCCGACCGGCTCAGGGTGACGAAGTGCGCGGCCACGGCGCCGGGCGGCTGCTGATACACGCCCGCCTTGATGACGACCGTCGCCCCCGCCGGCGCCCCGTCAAGGGCCGCCTGGATGCTCTGCCCCGGAGTTACGATGACTGGCCCCTGTGCGAGCGCAGCCATGCCGACAACAACGATGCCTATTCCGATCACGACGCTCAGTCTCTTCATCAGAGTTCTCCTAGGAGCCATCCGCAATATCGCGGCCGACAGACAGCGTATCAAACACTTCCTTGCCGTTCGGAAAAGTCATCCGACCTCCCCCGTTGTCGATCACTTCGTACTCCATCAGGTGTTCGCCTACGACCAAGTCGCTTGTCCAGTCGCTTGCTACCCAGTCGTAACGAAGCAGCCCTTCTGCGTCCGTCCCGTGCTTCACCATCGGCCTGGAAACGACAGTCATGCCGTCGGCCCGAAGAATGTGCAGAAACCATTCTGTGGTTCCCGTGAGGTTGAAGGCGCTGAGGTCAGCATTCAACAACGCGACAACCAAACTGGGCTTGGTGTCGTGGAGCTTCAACGGAAAGGTTGCCATTGCGCCTACCCCCCAAGTCCAAGAGTGAAGACGACGTTTCCAGCAAAGATGATCGTGAACGTCCCCGTATCTGCTACAATCACCTCTGTGCCCAGGTCCCACCAGCAGAACAACGGATCGCTGGCTGCAGTGTCGTTGTACAAAACGACGTAGCGGAACGGACCAAACGACCCTCCGGCGGCTGTGAAGACCACGGTGACGCCCGACACCGACAACACACCCGCCGTCTGCGTTGCGTCGTTCTGTACGTCCGTCCCCCCGGCGGGGTAGCCGAAAGCGGCAGTAATCTCTGCAAGATCGGCCTTGAGTGCATCGGCTGAAGCAGACGGTGTCGCATCCGACAAGTAGACCTTGAACGTATGTCCTGCTGCATGAAACTGGTGCACAGCTTTTGCCAGGTCAAGCACGGCCACATTGAACAGGTTCAAGGCGGCCATCTTAGCGCATCGCCTTTCTTACGCCCATCAACGCATCTCCGATCGCGGGATCCACCACCTGGACCTGCTGAAGCCGATACAACGGAACCTTCCTAAGAACATCCCAGAGAGCCGAAGACGCACGCAGCATCTCTGCGGCGTCTGCAGCGGGCGCCTCGGTCGCCGGCGGCTCGGCAAAGCCTCGCAGACGTGCAGCATCAATCGGCTCGATTGTTCCAACAGACACTTTCACCATTTGATGTTTCCTTCCTTCTCTTCTCCTACGTCTCCCGG
>Ga0315288_10014007_pt1 | contig 10013 bp, 9 predicted proteins | sample YL17G11_20_MG_FD_203454 | JGI IMG/M metagenome (GOLD analysis project Ga0315288, IMG submission 203454) | Sediment microbial communities from Yellowstone Lake, YNP, Wyoming, USA - YL17G11_20 | ecosystem: Environmental > Aquatic > Freshwater > Lake > Sediment | place: USA: Wyoming | collected... | reverse complement strand
TTTTCTGATATCAGAACAATCGATTGTCGATAATATAACGCCGGAGGTCTATGTTTTGCTCTAAATAAAATCTTTTCTTTACTCAAATCGACGGGTGGCAGCCTCAAAGCCGCAGGCTTTGGGGATGGTCGAGAATACCAGAGGTCGGCTAAACACGTACTTCGCAGGAATGACAGCACTAATCGGTCAGTTTGAGTTCTTTAGATTTTTTAAAAAAGCAAGGCCGGGTGGTTAGTCCCGGCCTTGTTTTGGAAAGCTTTGTATTTACTTGAAACTCTACTTCGGCAGATCTTCCGCCGCGACGTCCTTGACGCTCAGGTCGCCGTAGATGACTCGGTAAGTCTGCGAGCCCTTCGGCTGATACCAGAATATCGCCTTGCCCGCATCGCCGAGTTTTACGCCCGCCCCGGCGTAGTTCCATGCGCCCTGACTTTCCAGAATCTGATGGAACAGCATCCCTTTTGCAAAGCCCATACCGATTTGTGTTCCTTTTTCCTCGGTGACCTGCATTGCCGTGAGCTTCTGCACCAGCGTGGGCATTGCTTTCATGGTACTTTCGGTGCCTATGGCCTCCGGGAATGTGCCGTCCCCGATGATTTCGGCCCAGATCCTCAGGCTCTCGACAAAATCTTTCTCGGTGGCATTGCCCAGGTTAATGTCCGTCTTTTGCAGCGTATATCCGTCCGGCACGTCCATACTCACCAGCGATTCGTCCACCGCCGCATCGAACTCGAAGTTCTTCATAATGAAGGAAAACTCTTGCCCGATCTGAGCCTCAATCCGTATCGGAAGGGCGGTTTCAGGGTCGGCCCAGATTCTCACTTCTTCGTTTTGACCCCTGCCTACGAACCCAATTGCTTTTTGTCCGTCGATTACCCGTTCGCCGAGTTCTTCGACCTGGCCATCCTGCAACTGCCCGATGATCTGGCGAACGAACTTGATATAGTTTCGAGTTCTATCCCCAAGGTCGCCCTCAATGTCAACGTAGATGGCTGTTTTTGCTTCGGTGTCAAGCCCGAGTAATTTTGCATTGTCCATGTCGATAATCATAGTCATATTCGGCATGTTCGACATGATCCTTCTCATTCGTGAACCAACGACGATCTCGTGTGCGCCCGTACCTGTATCATCGGTGCCTAAAATCAAGTCGAAGACTATGGTCCTCGCATTGAGAATCGGTTCGATTACCTGGGCCCACGTTACGGACGGCGCCATGATATAATTGATGCCAAGTGCCGCTACGATGATCACCGCGGCTACTGCCGCTATTCTTGTAATTGGACTTTTCATGATTGTTCTCCTTATTTTCAGAGCTTCTGTCGCTCTTGAGGCTGTTTTGAGCCTTATGTTCTGTTCTCGTATTACCTGGTTCATTACATCTTTTTCAAGGTTGCTTTGGGCCAGAGTTTTGCCGTTCGTAACGAGGCGGTCGTGAAGGCCCGTCAGTTCTTGTAATTCGGCCTGACAAGAGGAGCAGTCCTTCAGGTGTTCTGCAACCGCCTGTTTTTCGGAGTCCTCAAGGAGTCCTTCGACGTATGCGACCAATAGTTCTTTAGATTCTTCGCAATTCATTGTTACACCTCATAAACTTCTGCTTGCTTTTGCTGCTGCAGCGATTCACGCAGCATGGCATAGGCCCGTGATAATGTTTTTGTAACTGTGCCCAGCGGCATATCGAGCTGCTCTGCGATCTGGCCGCATGAGTGCTCGCCGTAGTATCGCAGCAGGATAACTTTCCTGTACGCCTCGGGCAGTTCGGTGATTGCCGATTCGAGAGCATAATCCTGGGAGAGTTCGGTGCCGGAAGATTCTTCTGCGAATGAGCGGACGATTTCGCGCTGGCGTTGGATTTGTTCTTTTCTCTGGTGCTCTTTCGCCACATGGTCGGCGATTCCGAGCAGCCAGGAGAAGAACGAATCCGGCTTTCTTAGTTTGCCCATATTGAAATAGGCCCTTACGAGTGCCTCCTGTGCGGCTTCTTCAGCACGGTCTCTGCTGCCCAGCTTGCCGGCCAGGTTGGCCAGCAGAACCCCCTGATAGCGTCGCACAAGGTAGCGAAAATCGTCCGGATGGCCATCCAAACATCGCTCTACATAAAATTTGTCATTCTCAGACATCTTAGCACCTCAAATTCTCAAAGAATTACTGTTCTCGTTATATAGTGCACATTTGGCCGGATTTGCGACAGGAAAATATAAAAAATTAAGAATCCGGCGACATTTCACGTCCCAAAAGCGTATTTTATATATATAGAATTGCTTAGTATGGTGGTTTCTTGCTATATCTTGGCCTTCGCTAAGACAAATAACCAGCAATTATAAGAATACTATGTTATGATCTCACACGACTTTATTAATGAAAATTATCCTTGACGATCAAAAAAATAGCAGATAATTTAAAGAAAATATGCAATTAACACTTTATTTAACAGTGTTTTTTTGCTATTATTAGGATATGGAGCTTTAGTTCATTCTGGATCTTTTCGATAATTTAGTTTGTAGCAGAGATTTAGTTTGTATTCATTCTTATTATTGGGCAAATAAATGGCAGGAAAAAAATCTAAGAAAACCGACGAAAGCCAAGAATCCTTTAGGCCGGGAACCGAAGAAAGAGAGATATTCAGTTTAGTACTTGGTATAACTGCTGAGTTATTAAATGAGAAGAAAATTAAACTTGATATTGGCTCTGATGGCGATCCTGATTTCACTTTAAATCCCTCTGAAATAAAAGCCTACGTCACTGAAAAAATCAAAGACAAAGTTTCTTTTAAAAATCTTATGAAAATAATTCCAACAGAGATAAAAGCTCTTTTAAAGGCTTCGATTTTCTCTGATAAAACAAAAGGGATCAAAGAAAACATCCCGTCAACGATAATTAAAGATGTTGGAATCGATGAGTTTCTTTGGAGATTAGAAGAAACAATTAAAGTTTTGTCAATATCTGACACTTTTAAGCGAGAAGTAATATTCAAGAAAACCACAAAAGGCTTATTGCTTAAAGATGTTAAGTGGGAAACAAAGCGAAAAATATTCGATGATGAATTTGGCAAACTTGATAATATTGAATATGCAACTTTATCAATTTTGTATTCGCAACCAATTACAGAAGGTTATTCTGCAAAACTTGGAATCGAAAGTCTTAGTATTCAGTTGCCAGTCGGAACTGAACCAAAGCAAGTAACATTAGAGTTACAAAAAAAGGATGTTAAGAAACTGATTGATAAATTACAACAAATTTTAAAGACATTCTAAAATGGAAAATATTTCATTAAAATATCGCCCCGCTGAATCTTCCCAAGAAAATAATGCGCCGCCTGTCAAAGACAAATGGGCAAGAGATAGAATAATTCAACACACTCACGAAATCGATCAACACGACGCTGCAATAAGAGATTTGAAAAAGATATTCAAAATTATTTTAGAAAAAAAACCTAATGAATGGGAACAGCAACTCATTTCTCAAGCAATATCTGTATTTCACCCAATAGAAATACCTTTAAGCATAAGAACTACTTTCGAAAAACTCGAAGAAGACTTTTCTGATTTCTCTAATCGTATTGTTTGGTGCAATGAACTTAAGAATTGCCTATCGAAGTTTGAAGAGGAATTAGAAGAATATGACGCAAAATATTTATCTTGGTTTGTCTCTACTCTTAAAGATGTCTTTTCCTACAATTATGCCGAAACGATAACAGAAGAGCAATTGGGTTTGCTTAAGAACGGCATAGAAACGATTTATGAAAAACAAGAAAACTGTGATAAAGACTCTTTTGTAGAATATCATCTCCAACTAGTTGAGTCAGGGCTCTCGTTATTACCTACAACACAAAAAGCCATAGATGAATTCGGAGAATGATTGTTATGGTGGATGGGGAAGAAGCTTTCTTTTTAGACACTTCTACACAAATCACCAAAAAATGGGAAGATGAAAAGATAAGCAGTTATCTTAACAAAGAATTATCTCAGAAGCCCTGCTATTGTTCGGTATATGTTAAAAATGAATATAAGCTCAATATTCTCAACGATGCTATTCTTGTTCATAACATTATAGTCGATTCTGGTACTTTAGACGAAGCCGAATCTCGCTTAGACAACTTGATGAAACAAATTGGAAGAAGGCCGGATGAACTTCCTTATAAAATTTTCCGACGTTTTTTTAAAGAGTACCGCAGAAAACCACCTTTCTTGAAAAAATTAGAAAAGCTTATTGAGTCAGAGTGGTTAAGCTTTTTTCTTGGAAGTATCAGAAAGTCACTTTTTAATTTAGTTAAATGCAACTCGGCCCAAGACGAACCGTACAAAAAAGAAAACCACTATATCGGAATAACAAGCAGATGTTCTTCTGATTGTAACATAGACGATTTTCTTAAATCTCAACAAAGTGACCTTAATGTACTATCCAACATCGATAACACGAAACTTGATAGAATAAATGATCTTAAGGGTACACTACAAAAAATCAAATCTGCTTCGATTGCTTTTTTGGCTGGGACATCACCTAACGGAAAACTTTGTAAAGAAATGAGTGATGCTGTAATAGCAATCGAAGCGAAGGCTAGTTATCCACAAATTATTCTACATAGTATGGATTCTGACTTTAAACTATTGGGTAAAGTTTTAAACATTCCAACATGTGTACATTCAAAACATGAAATTCTAAGTGCTCAACAACCCGGGGGGGGGGATTAAAGGTGACTGACCCATAGGGGGGCTTTTTTCTGAGGAACAGATAATAAAAGGCCGAGCTGTTTTAGCCCGGCCTGTTTGCTCTGACCACTAATTGGCAGATTTGATACAGCTTTTGTGAAGTCGGCGAATGTAAAATCAATTCGCTTTAATTTCTTTTAAGGACTCGACAATCTGCTGCAATTTTTCGTCGCTCATTTGTTTATTGGCCGACAAGCTCAAAATCGTTCGGTCCGGCATTACAATCATCCTGGTAAGTCTTTCTTCGCTGAGGTTTTCCATGTTGAAAAATTCGGGATTCGCCTTGGCGAAACCGTCGAGGAAAAGGCGGGCGTATTCGGAGCCGTTCGGGTGGGTGTACAGTTTTATGCCGGATGGAGTTTCAAGAACAAGCTGCTGTTCGGGTATCCATACCATTCTTTCTTCTTCGTAAGTATCGCCCTGAACGATTATGAGCCTGTTGCCATCGTCGCTCTGTATCCCTATGACATACGCTTTGCCCATTCCCATCAGCGGATCGGTGATTTGCATAATAATCAGCTTTTCCATCCACGGCAGTTTTTCCGCCGTGTATGCGGTGTGGCTGAGCCCGGCACGAAGTTCTTCGGGGGAAATTTCCTTCTGCTCGACCGGCCTGTAATCGTGAACGACGGTCTTTACTTCGTATCCTGCGGGAACGTCCGTGCTGAAAGCGGATTCGTCAAGGTCGAAATCGAATTCGAATTCATCGAGAAACAGGGTCTGCCCTCTGTTAAGGTGCTTAATCTCTATTTCCACCGGAAGTTTTGTTTTCGGATCGACCCATACCGTGAAATCATTGTACTCGTTCGGCTTATGCCTGAAGCCCTGGAGGGTTTTGCCGTTGACGTTTTTTGTGCCGAGCCTCTCGGTGGATTGCTGCTCGAATCGCTTGACCATTTCAATAATGTCCGGGTCTTTTCTGAGGCCGAATCCGAGGATATTTGTAACGACGGCCTTTTTCTGGTCTGGGTACAGCTCGACGGTTACCGGGTTCTCTGTCCGCATGTCAATGATATGAATGGTGCCGTCTTCAACTTCCTGCCGTCTTTGCTGAAGGTTCAGGTGATAGACCTGCATTGTCGGTATTTGCGGGCCTTCTTCCCGCACCACTCGCTGGCGGCATTTGTATTTGGTATAGTTATTCAGTTGCTCGACCACCTGCGACCACGCTACGCTTGAGCCGTCTCCCAGGAAATGTATGCCGATACCAACTGCGATGATAACCGCCGCTGCTGTAGCTAATTTTGTAATTGAACTTTTCATGATTAAGCTCCTTAATGTTCGGAAGACGATTATTCGGCTTGAAGGTTTCTGCTCGGCCTGGTTGAAGACAGAGAGCATCTGCCGGCGAAGGTTTTCACGATGCGCCTGGTTCGGCTCGGTATCGATATTCAGCCGACCAATGACTTTTTCAAAATCGGCTTCATCTTTGAACATTATATTTCTCCGTCGAAAACGGTTTTTAATTGGTTTCGTAACTGGTTTAGTATTCTATGCAACGTTACGCGCAGAGTTGCCTCTTTTACGTCTAAAATCTGCGCTATCTGTTCGTATGAGAAGTTTTCAAAGAACCTTAGTGTGACAATGGTCTGGTGCTTCGGCTTTAGCTTGAGGATGGCGGCATAAAGCCCCGGCCAGTCCGGCTCGAACGACATATCGGCGCTGCCGGCGGCCGCCGGCCTTATCGAGCCGGCCGCCTCCGCGAGCAGCTTTTTACGCCGGGATGTTCTTCTGATATAGGCGTTCGCCTGGTTGGCTGCTATGGCATACAGCCAGTTGCGAAAATCCTGCTCGCTTCGGCCTGCAAAATCGCGTATCCCGCGGGCTACGTTAAGAAAGACCGCAGAAGTTACATCCTCTGCTATTTCCTTGTTAAAGAGCCGGTGAACGCAGAAGCGGAAGATTCGCTCGTAGTACATTTCGTAAAGCCGGCCAAGCGCCTCGGCCTGTGTTTTGGCCCTGAGGACCAGGTCGTTTTCTTCCGTTTGTTCAACAAGTTTTGCCATAGCACCAACCATTGTCGCCCCTATAATTGCGCGGGGAGTCATTATGTTACAGAAAATAGCATAAATAATCCCCCAAAATGCGTTTTTAGCCGGAAACCGAAGATTTACCCCGTGAGATGAAGGTTTTGCCTATCTCATGGGGTAAACGCTGATTCTTCTGGCCACAGAGAACACCGAGCACGCAGAGAAGTAATATTGTCATCCCTGCGGAAGCAGGGACAATCATAAATCATAAATAGTAAATCATAAATCGGAAGCTTCCCACCAAAGCCACGGATAGTCCTTCCCTTCGAGAATCCACCAGATGTCCTCTGTGCCGTTGTTCGTTTCGTCCACAAAGTCCCAACCGGCTTCGAGGAATGTGCCGGCGGCAATGTGCCAACATAGTGGGAAGCGATGGATTCTTCCCAAAAATACGTTTCTTTTCTCGTGTACAATGCGGCATGGTGTCTCGAATTTCTCGGAGATTTGTTGAAATTGCGATGCAGTTTTGGTACTATGGGACTCGGATTGAACAGGAGTGTCTCAGAAAAAGTGCCCAAGCGTACAGAAATGCCGTTTATGAAGTCAAATTGGAAATGTCAGAGTAACAAGTTCTCGACACCAGTGTTGGTTCTTTTTGGCGTTTTTTTGCGACACGTCATGCTCGGCCTGCTGAAATCACTTAGGAATTATCTTGAAACTGAGATGAAATTATGGTATTATAAGACCTAAAGTTTGAAGGAGCGTTCAAGTACATATGGAAAATCCCGCTTAAGAGATGGGCATTTGATCTTGGGCGTGTTGCCCAATGCTATGAGAATACCCTTGAACGGTTACATTTATTGTAAGGAAGGAGAAGTATCATGTTTAGAAAATTGGTCTATTTAGTTTCTTTTGTTTTGGTGCTGGGACTGGTGGGTAATGTTTTCGCTGACGTGATTTTTAACGATAGCACTAGCGACCACCTCTGGAGCACGCCGGAAAACTGGGCCACCGGCGCAATCCCGACACTTGCCGATGGATACGTCAGAATCTTCACGGTCCCGGGCCCAACTGTTATGGCGAACGAAGTTTTTGTTGTTAATGGAATACATCTTGGAAATGATAATGGTAGTCAAGCGGGTGCGCTGACAGTGCAGGGTGGAACTCTTGAGGTCGAGACCATAAACTGCGGGTACAAAGGTACGGGCACCATCAATATAATAAACGGAACTCTTATGGTCACGGGCACCCTCAAGATTGCAAGGGAGCCTACGGCCATAGGTCACATCAATCTGGACGGTGGAACTATTTCCACCAACAACTTCCTGATGAGAGAGAAAGAAGGTGCTGTGGGTACTATGGATGTAAGTGGCGGTATGCTGACAGTAGACGGCAATGATATCTCGCTGGTCCAGGGATACATTGACAATGGCTGGATTACATCCTATGACGGCAACGGCACGCTGCATTTGGATTATGACGTTACGAATCCAGGCCAAACCACGTTGACGGCTGTCCACAAACTTAATCCTAATCCGGCCAACCGTGCTATCGTAACACCCGGCGAGGTGGAGCTAAGCTGGACTTTGCCTGATCCGTGTGTGCCTGATCAGCAGGTGCTGGTTGATGTCTACTTTACCGACGATTGGGCAGCGTTGTATTCGTTTACCGATCCGGAAGCCATCAGGGTTGTCAGCCAGAAGAATATAAGTTCCGTTGTCGTGCAAACTCAACTAAAGACAAAATACTATTGGGCGGTCGATACTTATATCGGCGATCCCAATGATCCGATTTTCGGGCCAATCTTCAGCTTTGTAGCGGACAATGCACCTCCTTTTGTCAACGCTGGCCCGGATATTAGCACTTTTTTGCAGGATGGTACACGCACAGGTCCCGTGAGCGGAATCGTCACTGATGATGGCGAAATTCAACCTTACACCGTGACGTGGTCGGTGGTCGAGCAGCCCAGTGACACCGATTTCACCCTCCCGAGTGCTGTTATTGCCGATCCTACGGCCCTGCAAACCATGGTGACCGTGTCTGCTGAGGGTACCTATGTCTTACAGTTGGAGGCCAACGATGGTGAGTATACCCGTTCTGATACCATGACGATCAATGTACATCCGGACGATTGGACGAATGGGGCATCGGGCCCGTGAATCCATAGTAGTAAATCATCTTCTAATTGAGTCATTGCTTCGGCTTGATGAGTAGACTTATATCTCCTTCAGAACAGATAGGATTTATAGCGTTATAGCAGGGCTTCGGTTAATGGCAGTGGCTTCGTCGGTGGTCAGGATGAAGTGCTTGTCGTAATCTTCGGGACTATCACCGAGCAGCATCAGGTCCTCGGCCGTGGCGATCTGGTACGGGTCGTTAGGCTCTCCCGTACCGCCGCTGTATTTGGCGTATGCAGGCAAGCTAAAAGAGAAGATTGTGATTGCTAAAAGGATTTTCCGCCAAGTTCGTGAAATTCCCGTAGTAGCCATTTTTCTCGACCTCCTCTACACACTTTTCGTGCGATAGAACAAACGAATCGCTTTTCAATTGCCAAAATTAACGAAACGAATTGCTCCGGAAAGATGATTCCTCAATAGTTATCGGAATTTAGTGTACAATATGCACCTGTCTGAGTCAAGGGAGAAAGTCTCTCGAAACGTATAAGATGGTATTACCGAGTGGAAATCTCATTTTTGCAAGAAATACTTGACAGCAGGTCGGAAAATTCATAAAGTATCTGACTTGTTTACCCCATAACAGTGTCTGGTAAGGGGCTTAAAAAAGGAAAAACAATGTTTTTGATATTAAAAATAAGGAGAAGTGCAAATGGCAACAAAGGTAGCAATTAACGGTTTCGGCCGGATCGGCAGGGCCGTGGCAAGAATTATTATGCAAAGAAAAGGCGAATTGGAGCTGGTCGCAATCAATGACCTTTCAGACGCCAAGAGCTTGGCGCATCTGTTCAAATACGACACGGTCATGGGCAGATGGGGCGGAACAGTCGAGGCAAAGGATAACGCATTGGTCATCAACGGCAAAACCGTTAAGGTTCTGGCCGTCAAGAATCCCGCCGAGCTGCCCTGGAAGGACATGGGCGTGAAGGTCGTTCTGGAATCGACGGGAATCTTCCGCAGCGCCGAGTCGCCCAAGGGCGGCTACGCGGACCACATCAAGGCCGGTGCCAAAAAAGTCATGCTGAGCGTCCCGGCAAAGGACGATATCGAAGCGACCATCGTTATGGGCGTGAATGATAACAAGCTGACCAAGAAAATCAGTTGTGTTTCGAACGCAAGCTGCACGACCAACTGCCTTGCACCCATAGCGAAGGTCCTTAATG
>Ga0315288_10014006_pt1 | contig 10014 bp, 12 predicted proteins | sample YL17G11_20_MG_FD_203454 | JGI IMG/M metagenome (GOLD analysis project Ga0315288, IMG submission 203454) | Sediment microbial communities from Yellowstone Lake, YNP, Wyoming, USA - YL17G11_20 | ecosystem: Environmental > Aquatic > Freshwater > Lake > Sediment | place: USA: Wyoming | collected... | reverse complement strand
ACGGGCTACAGAGTAGAACGTGCTTCGACATACAATCAACATCTATTTAGAGCAATGTGAATATATTACTTGCTACATATTATTGCAAAACACCAATAAAGTTGATGTTTTTGCTCATTTCTTCAGGAACTTAGGTTAAAGGACTGGCAGCGTGTTCGACTCCGAGGACGAGCCGCACCATGCCAAGATGAAAAAACAGGTTTTTCACAGAATCCCGGGAGAACGACGACGCTCGGTTCGGGGTGGCGGGTCAGAAGTCGCGCCAGCGTTTGGAGTGCGTGTGCTTGCAGCACCGCTTTCTCTTCGCCGCGACACGCCAGGCCTCGCCCCACGGTCGCCGGTGCCCCAAAGCCAAAGCGCCGGTGAAACCGGACGCACTCCAAACGCTGGCGCGTGCAACGGACCATAAGACTTGTCCGCTTCCATCCGTTCACCCTGGAATTGCGTGAAGAACCAAGAAACAGTCGGACTATGAAACCCCGAATCCACCTCGCCGCCGCGGCGCTGATGAGCCTCGCGGCTCTGACCGAACTCAACGCTGTCGTCACGATCACCCGGCAACCCATCAACCAGTGGGTCAGCCTCGGCGCGAACGTGACACTCGCCGTCACGGCCACCAGCACTGCCCCGCCCATCACCTTCCAATGGTGGGGTAAAGGCGTGCTCCTGCCCCACCAGACCAACGGCACCTGCGTCCTCACCAACCTCCAGCTCGATCAGGCCGGAGGTTACTACGTCGTCGTGGGCGATGCCGACAATCAGCCGGTCCAAAGCGACACCGCCAACATCACGGTGGACCCAACGTTCATTAAGATCACCGAGGGACCGATCGTGACCGAGATGGCCACCTCACAGGGTGCGAGGTGGTGGGACCCCGACGGCGACGGCTGGCTGGATCTGTTCGTCAACCAGACCGGGGGCGGTTTGGGCGTTCTGCCCTCGTTCTTTCACAATAACCGGGACGGGACTTTCACCAAGATTACCAACAACGCCCTTTCCCAGGCTCGCAAGCGGAGCATCGTCAGCGCTGTGGGCGACTTCGATAACGACGGTGATGAGGACATATATTACTCGGGCAACGCGCATCCGGGCAGCGCCGAACCCAAGTGTGATCTCTTCCGCAACGACGGGAATGGCCAGTTCACCGCCGTCACGGGTCCTTGGCAGCAGGACCTTGACCTGACCATCGACTGCACCTTCGTGGATCATGATCAGGACGGACTCCTCGACATCTTCGTCGTCAACGGCCACCAGGGACCCCCGTGTCTTTACCGTCAGACCGCAGCCGGCACCTTCGTGAAGCGGGCCGCGGCTCAGGTCGGATCCATCTTGGGGAGCCCACCCGAGAGTTACAACGCTGCTTGGTCCGACTATGACAACGACGGGGATCCCGATCTGTGGTTCGAGAACTCGCGGGGCTACAGCCGCCTGCACCGGAACGACGGGCGCGGTTTCTTCAGCCTGGCTACACTGGCCTGTTTTAACCGTTCCCGCGCCGGAGGCCTCGGCGTGTGGGGGGATTACAACAACGACGGTTTCCAGGACCTGTTCGTGGGCGGGTATGGGGACGATGGCACTTACACCCACGCGCTCTACCGGAGCCTCGAAGGGCAGGACTTCACCAACGTGGCCGCCAGTGTCGGCGTGGGCCTCGGGATGAGCGGCTATGCCTCCGCCTGGGGCGATTACGACAACGACGGATGGCTAGACCTGTTCGCCAGCGTCTGGTCCACCTCAAGCGGCACCAATACCCTGTTCCGCAACCGCGGCGACGGCACGTTCGAGCGCGTGAACGTGGGGAGCCCGATCCGCGACGGAAGCATTTATGCCGTCGTCACTTGGGCGGACTACGACAACGACGGTTTCCTCGACCTGTTTGTTGGCTGCGGCGATGCCAGCGCGGAGCGCGACCATCTCTATCGGAACAATGCCCTCGGAGTCGGCAACGCGAACCACTGGCTTAAGGTTAAGCTGAACGGCCAGGCGTCCAACCGTTCGGGCATCGGCGCCAAAATCCGCGTCAAGGCCACCGTCGGCGGACGCGAGCTCTGGCAATTGCGCGAGATCAGCGGGGACGGCAGCTCAGCCCCCGGCCCCGGCCTCGTGGCCACTTCGGCCTCGGCGATGCCGCGAAAGCCGATGTGGTTCGCATCGAGTGGCCGTCCGGCATTGTGCAGGAGCTCACCAACGTGCCAGCGGGTCAGCCGGGAGAATCCCCCTTCCTAATCACCGAGCATCAGAACTACCCCCCACCCACCCCACCACCGCACTTCAATGGTGCAACGCCTTCACCGGCGGGTTGCCAACTCTCAATCGGCGAGCCGGCGGCTGGCTTCTGCTATTACCTCCTAGCTTCGATCGACCTGATGATCTGGACCAAGCTCATGGCGCGGACAAGCGCCGCGAGCACGTATGAATACATCGATGCGAAGGCGACGAACCACCCGGCGCGCTTCTACCGCCTGGTCGTGCCGTGAATTTGCCTGGTGCCAACTTGGAATCGTATGGAATGCGCCGGCTCGACCTGTCTGTCTGCCGGCTGGCGGCAGCATGTGGTGGTGTAGTCGGATCGGTCGCGGAGTCCGAGGACGCGAAGCGTTTGGACTGCACCGGCTCGAGCCGGCGCTTTGGATTCCGCGCGCAGACCGCAACGCGCGCGTGGCCTCGCACGGGGGGGAGGGAAAGCGGCGCTGAAGCGCGCGCAGTCTCCCGCGATGGCGGGACTGGCGCAAGTTACGGATGCCCTCATGGAATTTCCCGCTCGGGTGGGCGGGTGGCGGGCGTGGGCGGCGAACCCGTGTGTCCGTCCGGGCCCGCCAAGGCACTGTTCTTTGAACTACGAACGAAACGGCAACGAGATCCGATGCCTCGGATGGAATTGCCGCAAGAGAACACAGGGATCGCAAAGGAGGGCCTTTTTCTCTGTGTTCTTTGCGCTCTTTGTGGTTAGCCCGACCTCGCTTGCCACAGACAACTGAATACCGAAAACCTGAACAAAACATGAAAGCGACAACCTTGAGCAGAGTCCTCCACCTGACGACCGCCATACCGGCAATGGCAGGCTTCAGCCTCTCCGCCGCGACGCTCTGCGTGTCGTTCGAGAGCACCCACCCTGTGGCTCCGTATGCGACATGGGAAACCGCTGCCACCAACATTCAGGATGCAGTGGACGCTGCCGACGCCGGGGATACGGTGCTGGTGACGAACGGGGTTTATGCGGTGGGAGGGAGGGAGGCCGCTGTGTTCAATACGGAGTTGGGGGATTGGGAGAGCATAGGTTGGAGTCGTGTCGTGGTCACAAATGCCATCAGGTTGGCGAGCGTCAATGGACCGTTGGTGACGACCGTGGAAGGAGCGCAACCGGACGAGAATGGGGAAGGGGCGATAAGGTGTGTGTATCTGGGCACCAACGCTGTGCTCAGTGGGTTCACCCTGACGAATGGCTGGAATGGGGCTTTTGGCGGCACGCTCGATCACTGCACGCTGACTCGCAATTATGGCGGCGCGGGTCACGCCACGCTTTACCACTGCACCCTGGCGGGCAATTCTGGCGGCGGGGCTGTCAACAGCACCCTCTACCACTGCACCTTGACGGGCAACACGGGGAGATGGTTCGGCGGGGCTCACCACAGCACGCTCTACAACTGCATCCTGACGGGCAACAGCTCCGGGATGAATGAGGGCGGCGGGGCAAACGGCTGCACGCTCTACAACTGCACAGTCATGGGCAATCATGGCGGCGGAGCAAATGGCGTTCTGTACAACTGCCTCGTCGCTGGCAACGGAGGTGGAACCGGAGGTGCCGAAGGTGTAAGCGGAGCAGGTGCCCTCTACGGTTGCACGGTCGTTGGCAACAACGGCGGGGTGTGGGGCACGGTCTTCAACTCCATAGTGTACTACAACACCGGCGGCAACTACGCCGAAGGGACGGTCTTCAACTTCTCCTGCACAACCCCACTTCCCACCAACGGAGTCAGAAACATCACCGGGCCACCTCTCTTCATGGACATGGCCGCCGGGGATTTCCGACTGCGAGAGGAATCCCCCTGCATCGATGCCGGGACGAACGTTTTGGGTATGTCGTTCACGAGGTGGACTGGGAGCAACGACCCAGAGACGGGTGAGCCAATCATCGTTGTGGAACACATTACCGACCCCACCGACATGGTCGGAAACACCCGTTTCATCGACGGCAACGGGGACGGCAAGGTGGCATGGGACATCGGCGCTTACGAGTTCAACTCGTTCAGACCTCCTCGGTTCAGCATCGCCCCTCAACTCACCGCAGACGGCTGGCGCTTGAACATCACGGGAGCGCCGAATCAACTCGTGTGGCTCCAGAAAAGCGGCGACATGAGGACGTGGGAAGACCTTTGGCCCCCCATTTTTATGGGTGAGGCAGGAGTCGGGCAGGTCAACGACAGCCACACAAGCCAAAAGGCGATGTTCTATCGGGTGGTCGTTCCGTAGCAACTTGAACCGCACACGTTGCGTGCAGAATGATCATGCACCAGTTCATTCACCACGAAGGACACGAACCGCACCGGTCCCGTTGTAGCTGCGAACTGGCGTTCGCAGCCAGCTTTCGCGTCAACGGACAGGCCCACGGGTCCAAAGAAGTGCCGCAAACACCAGTTTGCGGCTACGAACGAGCCCCCTTCGTGAACTTCGTGCTCCTCGCGGTGGAAAGCGCTCGTCCTCCGCGCTCGGGTGAGTGGGCAGCAGGCCTGGACGGCGAACCCGTGGGTCCGACTAGGCCCGCCGAAGCACGATATTTTGCGCAAAGGCCAAAATGGCAGCGCGACCCGGGGCGTTCTATGCGCGCCGAAGGGAATCGCCGCAAAAACGCGCAAGAAGCTCAAAAGGAAGCTCATGTTTGCGCCTCTTACGCCTCTTCGCGGCTGCCCGGGACTCGCTGGCCGCAGAGAAGTGAACCCTGAAAACCGGACCGAACCATGAGTACGTCGAACCTGATTCAGAACCTGCCGGAAGCGCGCGCTTCCGGCCCTCGCGGCGGCGTGACTTCGCCGCCGATGGACCACCACGCCAACTCGGCGTTCGCCTCCCACGGCGTCAGCCCCCCGCCGCGATGGCGTTGGCGGAGTCTCGCCCGGGCGGTGGCCGTAGCCGTCCTGGCCATTTGTGGCCTGATGGCCCGCGCCGATGTCGTTTACGAGCCGCTGCTGAGGTTCGGCGACTTGCCCGGAGGCTTCAGCGCCGTTGCGTTCACCCCTGACGGCCGCCAGGTGCTGTCGTCTTTCTGGAGGTGGATTGAACCTCCGGGCGGTGGCGAGGTGACGTATGCACCGACGGTCGTGTTGTGGGACGTCCAGACTGGCCAGCAGATGCGCGTGTTCGAGGGCGGTCGCGAGCCGGTCGCAGTGTCGCCGGACGGCAGGTGGTCGCTGACGGGCAGCGAGACGAATGCGGCGAGGCTCTGGAACCTTCAAACCGGCGAACTGCTCCGCACTTTCATCGGGCACACGAACACCCTCACAGCGGCAGCGTTCTCGCCCGATGGCCAGCGCGTGTTGACCGGCAGCGCGGACGGGACCGCGAAGCTCTGGGACGCGCAGACCGGCGCGTCGATCCACAGCCTTGCCCATGCGGAGGGTCACCCCGTCCCTGAATGGGTCGCGGGGCTCGAGTCAGTGGCTTTCGCACCCGACGGCCGGATGGTCGCAACCGTAGGTGAGTATTGGGTAGAGGAGACAGAGAGGACGGCTGCCCGGTTGTGGAACGCCCAGACCGGCCAACTCTTGCGCACGATTGAAAACGCCTCGGGCGAGGTCGTCTTCTCATCCGATTCGCGGCTTCTCTATTCAACGCCGCTGCTCTGGTCAGGAACTGGCTATCCCGTTGGGGTGTGGGATGTTGAGACTGGCCAACTGGTCCGCACACTGGCCGCTCATACGGGTGCGCGTTGCCCAATGGGATTTATTCTCTCACCCGACGAACGATTGATTCTCCGGCGGAACTACGCATTGCACTTGTCGGCCGAGCATCCGTCCTGCCTGATCGACGCGGTCGCAGACAGAGTGCTGCGTTGGTTCAGTGGCGGTCCAGTCGCAAATGGAAATGGCCGTGGAGGCGCTGTGGCCTTCTCGCCCAACGGACGGCAGGTGGTGGCCGGTGGCTGTCTCTGGGACATCGGGGTTTGGGTGGACTGGCTGGCGGGCGGGCGCCTGAACCAGGCGGATGTAATCACCCAGCCCGTGGGGACGTTCGGCTTTGGATATGGGAACCTGCAATCTGCGACGGTTTCTGCAGATGGCACACAGTTCATTTCCGTCGGAAGTGGCGGGGTGTATGTGCGGGATATCGCGTCGGCGGCGGTCGTACGCCATTTCGGGCAAGGTCTGGCCGGCGGGAGCATGGCCCTGTCCCCCGACGGACGGCGGATTGGGACTGGTGGCACCGACTACAGGGGATTGCGCCTCTGGGATGCTCAAAGTGGTGAGCATCTTCACAACTTCGGAGGGTGCGGGCATTATGTCTCCTCGATCGCATTTTCACCCGATGGCAAACAGGTACTGACAGCAAGCCACCAAGACACTGCCCGGCTCTGGGACGCCGAATCTGGCCGCGAGCTGGGAACCTTCCGACATGGCACTAACGGCGTTGCGGCGGTTGCCTTCTCTCCGGAAGGACTCCAGATCCTGACGGGCGGCTCCGAACCGGACACGACAGCCAAGCTTTGGGATGCCCAAACGGGCCAACTCGTGCGCACCTTCGTTGGCCACACGGATAGAATCACGTCCTGTGCATTTTCAACGGACGGGACCAGGATAGTCACGGGTAGCGACGATTTCACGGCCCGGATTTGGAGCAGGGAAACCGGAGAGTCGTTGCGCACCTTGGAGGTCGGCCAAAGCAACTGGGTCTATACCGTCACCTTTTCGCCCGACGGAACGCAGGTGCTGACGCTCAACCGCGGCAAAGCGAGCCTCTGGGAAACCGAGAGCGGCCCGTTGCTGATGAGCCTCTCGGGAGACAGCGGGTGGTTCGGGTGGGCGGGATTCCTGCCCGATGGCCAGCGCCTGTGGACTACGGAGGATTTCGGCGGGAGTGTCTGGGACCTGGCGTCTGGGCGGCTGTTACATGCAATCCACGGCTACGTCTCGGAGCAGCGACGGCCCCACTCCGCTGTCCTCCTTCCGGATCGCCGACATGTTGTTGATGATGAAAATGGGCTGTGGGACATCGCGACCGGTCATCTGGTCCGCCGGTTCGAGAGGATAGCCATCGCCCTTTCACCTGACGGTCAGCACGTGTTGGATACTGTTGGTGAAGGTTACGTGGTCAGACTTCGCAGCGCGTTCACTGGGGAGGTCCTGCGGTCGTTCGCAGGTCATACCGGCTATGTGCATTCGGGTGCGTTTTCACCCAACGGCGACCGGGTGTTGACCGCGAGTTCGGACGGGACGGTCAAGCTGTGGCGAACTGATACCGGCCAACTGCTGCAGAGCCTCGCCCACCAAGCCGCGTGGGCGCCATTCTGGGGGCGTGGCCAGCGCACGGTGGCCTTCTTCCCTGACGGCGTGCGCGTGGTCACCGCCGGCGCCGAGGTGCGGGTGTGGGATGTCAACACGGGGGCGTCCTGTACGCCATCCCGGAACTGCGCTTCCATGGTGACTACGGCGAACCATGCGCTTCCCCTGACCTCCGGTATGTCCTTGCCGGGACGAACGTCTGGGACACGCAGACCGGGCAGGCGGTGTTTGCATTCACCGAACCGACCTGGGAGCTCGGGGATTTCGCGGTGTCGCCAGACGGTCGGGAGGTCTGGGCGTCGCCTGCGAACTCCGGCTTGCTTAATCCTCCGCTTTACCGTTGCCGCGCGGAATCCGGCGAGTGGGAATGGGTGGAGGGAACGAGGGGCAGGCTGACCGGGATCTCTCCCGACGGCCAGTGGTTGCTGCGCAACGGAGAACATGGACCGGAGCTGTGGGACAGGGAAAGGATCGTGCGCCTCCGCACGTTCGTAGTCGAATCCACCGCTTGGCAATGGGACAGCAATGAGATTGCCTCCTGGTTCAGTGCCGACGGGCAGTTCGTATTAGCGATTGGTTCGGACGGCATGGGCCGCGTCTGGGATCTGCGGGACCGGTTGGCCGGGCTTCGGACTTCGAGGGTTGGCGGCAAACTGGAACTGCGCTGGGAACTTGGCACCTTGCAGTCTGCTGATGCGGTGAACGGACCCTGGCAGGACATGATGAACGCGGCCAGTCCGTTCCAGGCAGACGTGGGAGTGGGCACCAGGTTCTACCGGGTGAAGGTGGAGGAATAGATGGCAGAGGACGGACGACGGATGACAGAGGACGACGGTGAATGCAGGGCATCGGCCAAGTCGACGGAGCTAAGCGGCCTACGCCTCATCGTAAGCTTCGAGAAAGTCGTCGCGGCTGATGTCCGATTGGCGGCAGATCGTCCGCAAGGTTGAGCTCTTAAGATGACTGTGGTTGGGCATGGTGAGCGGGGTGACGGTACCGTCCGGGTTGCGCCGCTGCAGCGAGATGTGTTCGCGTTCGCGCACCAACTCGAACCCGAGTGCCTGCAAGGCACGGAGCACTCTGGCCTTGGGTGCATCGACGGGAAACCTCGGCATGGGGGTCAAACACTCGCCTCAGCGACGAAGGCCTCGAGGACGGGTCCCTCCCCGCCCTCGAGCGCGTCCAACCCGAAGCTCTCCACATGAAAACGCAGGGCCGATTGCACATCGCGGAGTGCCTCGACGTAAGTGTCGCCCTGGCCCACGACCACACCCCGGATACCCACGGGGTAAGCGACGTAGCCATCCGGGTGTTTCTCGATGATGATCTTGAGCTGTCGCATAACCTGAAACCGACTTTACTACACTTGGAGGGGGGAGAGCGAGAGGATCTTAGCCACATTGAGCGCAGCCGCGACCTGGCGTTCGCAGCCATCTTTCCCGTGAGGGGAGAGGGCCTCGGATTCAGAAGAAGTGCCGCAAACGCCAGTTTGCGGCTACGAGCGAGCCGCACCCCGGTCGCATTTCGCCGCTGCTTCTCCTGTGTCGCGCCAGCGTATGGACTGCGCCGGCCCGAGCCGGCGCTTTTCGGTTCAGCGGATTGCGGGGGCCAAGCGAAAGCGGCACTTCAAGCGCACGCAGTCCAAACGCTGGCGCGAGTTACGGAGACCCCTCCCCGCCGGGTGTCGATGTCGTGCCGAGGGCTTGCGTGCCGAGACCTGTCCGCCATTGCTCTGGCTGGGTGGGCGTGCGATTAGTGACGAGGCCAGCACTATGAACTTCCGGTTCCAGCGAGGCTTTGGCGAGATGGCCGCCTGCAGGGGCAATAGCCAATGGCCCATAGCCGATAGCCGATGGCGAATGGGCAAGTGCCCCTGGCCAATCGCCGATAACCCATCGCCCCTTGTCACTCGCCACTCGCCACTCGTCACTGCCTTCACCCTGATCGAAGTGCTGGTCGTCATTGCGATCATCGCGATCTTGGCGGGGCTGTTGTTGCCCGCGCTCGGGAAAGCCAAGGCCAAGGGGCAGTCCATCCGTTGCACGAACAACCTCAGGCAACTCGAGCTGGCCGGTCAGATGTACGCCGGCGACAACCACGACTTCCTGTCACCCAACCGTGAGGCGGGCGACAACCCGATCACCAGCACGGCAGGCGGGTGGGTCTTGGGAAATGCACAGCGGGATACGTCCGAGACGAACCTGCAACAGGGCGTGCTCTGGCGCTACGTCGGGGCCGCGGGCACGTACAAGTGCCCCGCGGACCGCGCCACCGTGCCCGGTCGGGCGAGCCCTGCCGCGGTTCCGGAGTTACAGCCTCAGCGGTCTCCTGAATGACTACCCGGGACCGCCCTGGCTCAGGGGCCAGGGCACCATTGACAAGTACGGCGAGGCGGCCAACCCGGGGGGGATTTTTGGTTTCATCTGCGAGGGAGAAAACACGATTAGCTGCGGCGGCTACTGGTGTACTGAGTACTACGACTGGGCCGGGTGGTTGAACATCCCGGCGGTGCGCCACAGCC
>Ga0315288_10014003_pt1 | contig 10016 bp, 6 predicted proteins | sample YL17G11_20_MG_FD_203454 | JGI IMG/M metagenome (GOLD analysis project Ga0315288, IMG submission 203454) | Sediment microbial communities from Yellowstone Lake, YNP, Wyoming, USA - YL17G11_20 | ecosystem: Environmental > Aquatic > Freshwater > Lake > Sediment | place: USA: Wyoming | collected... | reverse complement strand
CAAGACAACCATGTCATAGCTCTGGTTCGTCGCAGTTCTAGTGATCGGATCTTCATACCAGATAACAAGGTTGTTTGTGTTCGGATCTTCGGAGATTTCGCCCGGATTGCTTCGGATGAACTGTATCCCGAACTCGGATTTGGCCCTGTTCACGAACTCCTGAAATCCTCTGCCAAAAGCTCTCATGTCAATGTAAAAGATGGTCACAAGCGAGTCGCTTTCATGCTCTTTTATGAGCACCGCATCCTTCACCGCATATTTGCAGCAGATGCTTGAACAATACGGGTGCCGTATCCATTCTCTTCTGTCGCGCGAACCGACACACTGGATGAAAGCTATGTGCCGAGGAATCTTCCCATCTGAAGACCTGATTAAATGCCCGCCAGTCGGCCCTGACGCGGATAGGAGTCTTTCAAGCTCCATTGCCGATATGACATTTTTGAAACGCTTGTATCCATATTGGGGGATACTTGAAGGGTCGAAAAGGTCGAAGCCAGAGGCAACGACTACTGCTCCAACGTTCAAGTCCACCTCCTCGGATTCCTGTTGCCTGTTAACAGCTCCTGAGGGACAAACCTTGTTGCAGAGACCGCATTCAATACATGTTTCCTTGTCTATGACCGCGACTCTTGGGATAGCCTGAGGGAACGAAAGGTAAATCGCCTTTCTCACTCCGATGTTTTCGTCGAATTCGTTCGAGGCTTCTATGGGACAGTTTTCCGAGCATATTCCGCATCCAGTGCATTTCTTCTCATCCACGTAGCGGGGCTTCCTGAGAATCTTCGCTTTGAAGTTGCCCACGGATCCCTCCACCTTCTTGACTTCGGAGTAGGTCATCAACTCAACGTTGGGGTGGTGTGCGCATTCTATCATTTTTGGCGCCAAGATACACATGGAACAGTCCATCGTAGGAAACGTTTTGTCCAGCTGCGCCATTCTTCCACCGATGCTTGGGTTCTTCTCGATTAGGTAGACTCTGAATCCTCTGTTTGCCAGGTCTAGAGATGCCTGTATTCCTGCGATGCCGCCCCCGACAACCATAACTGACTTTTGCATCTTACCTCGTCTCCGTCATTTTCAGTACGTTCGTTATTGGTATCCTGTGAGCTTTGATCTCCCAGTCTTCAAGATCCATTCCTATGGCCAACCGAAGCAACTCGGCGAGGTTTAAGACAGGCAGATCGTACACTTCATTTGCGTGTCTTTTGATCTCTACTTGCCCCATGTCCATTTCGATGAAACAAAAGGGGCAAACGGTCACTATGGAATTTGCCCCCGCAAACTTCATCGAGTCAAGTTTTTGCCTGGCGACTTGCAGGGCAACGTCATCGTTGATGCCGCGGAGAGGACCCCCGCAGCAAGCCTCCTTCCGCTCGTACGGAACAGACTTTGCACCAGTTGCCTCGACAAGCTCGTCGAGCGCCGCTGTACCAAGCTGCTGTTCAAAATGTATCCTCTTGGGCTTCGTCAAGTGGCAACCAGGCTGGACAGCGACGTTGAGACCGTTGAAAGGTCTCTTTATGCAATTCTTCACTCGCTGTATGCCAACGTCTTCGTACAGCACGTCACTGAATATTTTCACTTTCGTTTTGCCCTTGAACTGTAGACCTACCTCTGAAAGGATGCCGTTCACTTTTTCTCTGGTTTCCCTGTCCTCTTTCAGAATAGTGTCTGCCATCAGTAGCGACTCGTAACAGTCGTTACATAGAGTAATTATGTTGAGCCCCATTTCCTCGGCTAAGCAGAGGTTTCGTGCAGCCAAAGCCAGCCAGCTCGCATGATCCACAGATTGTATGCTGAACGGCGCGCAGCAGTTTGCGCTGTCCATCTCGACAAGCTCTATGCCGAATTCAGGAGCAATCTTCCTCACAGAGTTTTCGTACTGCGGCTCTCTGGCAGGTATCAAGCAGCCCAAGAAGAATGCATACTTCATCTGCTTCATGAACTCCTTTTGACCAGTTTGTCAAAGCAGGTCTTCTTCAGTATCTTCTGGACTGCTTTGATGTCCACCGAAGGCTCCTTGCCCAAGCCGTGTTTTTCCCTCTGAATCATTGCCATCTTGCTTGGGACTACAACTCGTCCGTTTTCGTATAGGCTCTTGGCTTGAACGAGGATTCCATCTGGGACGTTTCCTTGCCTCACAGCAAGGTTTCTTATCGCGAACGTGGTTTCGCCAACATCGCCTCCCTGAGGGCATCTGTCGAGGCACGTGAAACAGGAGAGACAGTACCATGGAAGAGAGCCGTTCAAGGTGTCCGTGCGGAGGCCAAGAATTATCATCTCCATCAGTTTTCTCGGATTATGTTGCGGCACAACTCTGGAGACTGGGCAACTGCTCGTGCATCTTCCGCACTGTATGCAAGCTAGGACCCCTCTTCCCCTTGGCGTGTTCGCCACTTCGTGCATGAAGTTGTCATCGAATGAGCCCAAACATAGTCTCCTCTTGTTGCTTTCAAACTATCCTGAGAGCGAGCTATTAAGATTGTGCATTTCATGGAAGACCCAGTGCAAAACCTGTTGAGCGCGCGCTAGAGGCTTAAACCAGTCGAAACTGAGAAGGTTTGAATAGCATCGGTTCTGCATGAAGTGCTGCACCATCTTAATAAGCAGGTTTTCATATGGGAAGTTTTTGACACCCCAGGTGGACGTAGAAAAATGACCGAGAAAGTCGGAGCCGTCTTGGTGGTCGGTGGCGGCGTGGCTGGCATTCAAGCTTCTTTAGATGTGGCGGACTCAGGATTCAAGACGTACCTTCTGGATGAGTCAACGAGCATCGGCGGAACCATGGCGCAGCTAGACAAAACGTTTCCTACAAATGATTGCTCCATGTGTATCTTGGCGCCGAAGCTTGTCACCGCTGGTCGTCATCCAAACATTCAGTTGATAACAAATTCTAGCCTCAGCGAAGTCAAGGGCGAAGCTGGGAATTTTGAAGTGACAATCTTGAAACGTCCACGTCTTGTGAACATGGAGAAATGTACGGGTTGCGGGATATGCGCACAGAACTGTCCTTCTGAAGTTCCCAACAAGTTCGACGAAAACATAGGCGTAAGAAAAGCCATCTACGTTCCCTTCCCGCAGGCTGTGCCGCTCAAATACGCAATAGACGAGGAAGCATGCATCAAGTGCCGCCTCTGCGAGAAAGTGTGCCCTGCCAAAGCTGTAGACTTTAGTCAGCAGCCCGAGACTGTCACGTTCAATGTTGGAGCCATAATATTGGCGCCGGGATTCGAAGAATTCGATCCACATTTGAAGAGCGAATATGGTTATGGACGCTTTCCAAACGTTGTCTCAAGTATTGAGTTCGAGCGGATAATGAACGCTTCAGGCCCGTTTGAAGGGAAGATCATGCGCCCGTCGGACGGCAGGATTCCACGGAAAATAGCCTTTGTTCAATGTGTGGGCTCGCGTGATGCCCAGCTGGGCAACAATTACTGTTCAGCAGCATGCTGTATGTACGCGATGAAGGAGGCAGTAATAGCCAAGGAGCATACTCCCACAAAGCTTGATGCAACGATCTTCTACATGGATATGCGAGCCTACGGAAAGGAATTTGACGCTTATCGCGACCGCGCCGAGCATGAATACGGCGTACGATTCGTAAGATCACGAGTGGCAAGTGTTGCAGAAAACCCCAAGACCAGCAACCTCATGGTCCACTATGTTGAAGACGAGGAACCCAAGACTGAGGAGTTCGACATGGTTATGCTTTCGGTCGGCATGCGTCCACCCAAGGACGTGGAAAGACTCGCAAAGGTCTTAGGGATCGAACTCAACAAGTACAAGTTTTGCAAGACAGATGCCTTCTTTCCAATCGAAACCTCAAAATCAGGCATCTACGCGTGCGGTGCTTTCGCGGCGCCGAAGGACATTCCTGAAAGTGTCGCCGAAGCCAGCGCGGCAGCGGCCAAAGCGACAAGCCTTATTGCATCCGAAAGAGGAAAGCTCGTAACTGTGAAGGAATACCCGCCTGAGAGGGACGTGAGCGATGAAGAACCGCGCATAGGCGTCTTCATCTGCCACTGCGGAGTAAACATCGCCGCGGTTGTTAACGTTCCAGAAGTCGTGGAGTACGCCACGAAACTTCCAAACGTGGTCTACGCTGAGAACAACCTTTACACTTGCTCGCAGGACACTCAGGTCAAGATGCGAGACAAAATCAAGGAGTTGAAACTCAACCGCGTCGTGGTAGCGGCCTGCACACCACGCACTCATGAGCCTCTCTTCAGAGCCACCTGCCAAGACGCCGGCCTGAACCCTTACCTTTTCGAGATGGCAAACATCCGCGATCAGTGCAGCTGGGTTCACATGCATGATCATGAACGAGCAACGGAAAAGGCCAAAGACCTCGTTGAATCCATGGTCGCTAAAGCAAGCCTGCTGAGCCCATTGAGGAAGCCGTTGACGAATGTTACCCCTGTCGGCTTAGTCATAGGAGGAGGAGTCTCAGGAATGACCGCCGCCATCGAAGTGGCCGAGCAAGGCTTCGAGGTCCACTTAATAGAAAGGGAGAGCAAGCTAGGCGGACACCTTAACAAAATCAAATACACCCTGGGAACCGAGAACCCGCAAACGTTGCTGAAATCACTTCTCATGAAAATCGACAAGAACAAGAAGATTCACGTTCACATGGTCGCAGAAATCGTCGGCATCGAAGGGTATGTTGGCAACTTCAAAACAACAATCAAAACTGGCGGAAAAGAAGAGCAAATAGAACACGGCATAACCATCGTGGCAACCGGGGCTTCTGAATACAAGCCTACTGAATACCTTTACGGGCAAGACCTCCGCGTCAAGATCCAACGAGAACTTGAAGAAGCACTGAGCCAAGGAAAGTTTGTAGCCAAGAACGTCGTCATGATTCAATGCGTCGGAGCAAGAAATGAGACGAGACCTAACTGTTCAAGAATTTGCTGCGGACAGGCCATCAAGAACGCGCTGAAGATTAAGGAGAAAAGCCCTGAAACCGAAGTCTACGTTCTCTACAAGGACATGAGAGCTTACGGTTTCAAGGAAGACCGCTACCGCGAAGCCTCAAACGCGGGCGTCATATTCATAGCCTATGACGATGAACACAAGCCCAAGGTAGCAGTAGAAGACGGAAAGTTGTTCGTGACTGCTTGGGAACCAGTCTTGAAAGAATGGGTTCCGATAGAAGCAGAAATGCTAGTGCTCAGCGCTGCGATAGTGCCGAACCCTGACAGCGAGAAATTGGCTAAGATGCTCAAAGTTCCCTTGTCAAGGGACGGTTTCTTTCTCGAAGCACACATGAAACTCCGCCCTCTCGACTTCGCAACAGACGGCATCTTTCTGTGCGGAATGGCACACTGGCCAAAATACATTGATGAGAGCATCTCACAAGCATGCGGTGCCGCAGCCAGAGCTGCAATCGTGCTTTCCAGCAAAACACTCGAGGCCGAAGGCACGGTGTCCCACATTGACGAGACCAAATGTGTAGGATGCGGCTTGTGCATAACCATCTGCCCATACGGCGCGATCTCAAAAGACGAAAAAGACCTGGCAAAGGTGAATGAGGTTTTGTGCAAGGGCTGTGGTACGTGTGCGGCAAGTTGTCCGATGAGAGCTATGACTATGCGGCAGTTCACGGACAATCAGCTTATAGTTCAGGGGGTCGTCGTTTTGAGGAGGCCTGGTTCATGACCAAGTTTGAGCCAAAAATCATCGGCTTTCTTTGTAACTGGTGCAGCTACGCAGGCGCCGACCTGGCAGGCGTAAGCAGAATCCAGTACCCGCCAAACGTCAGAGTCATCCGCGTAATGTGCAGTGGAAGAGTAGATCCCGTGATCATTCTGGAAATGTTTGCAAATGGCGCTGACGGAGTAATCGTGACAGGTTGCCACCCTGGCGACTGCCACTATATGGAAGGAAACCTGTACGAAGAGAGAAAGATCAAGATGCTCAAGAAACTGATAGCGCTCACAGGTCTCGAACCAGAGCGCCTGAGGCTGGAATGGGTGTCAGCATCTGAGGGTCAAAGGTTCGCTCAGATTATGACTGAATTCACGGAGCAAGTCAGGAAGCTTGGAGCCTCGCCTGTTGCACGTCAAAACCCGGACAATAGGAAAATCCTTGAAAACATTCATGCGGCAAAGAACGCTGCGGCAGACTTCAGACTGAGGGTGTTGGTTGGAAGGGAACGGGAACTGACGGAGAAATGCAACGTCTACACCAAGAAAATTCCGCAGGAAGAATTTGACGCGCTGCTCGAGGCGGCAGTAGCGGACGAGTTCGCTCAGCACAAGATAAGCCTGCTCACAAGGTCAAAGCCTTTGTCAATTAAGAGCTTGGCTGAGACTGTTCAGATGAAGCCGTCGGACGTACTGAAAAAAATAGTGGACATGCGGAGAAGAAACATTATCACGCTGGATCACATTGAAGGCACGACACCGTTCTACAGAGCCTTGGAGGTTGAATGAATGGCAGGCAAGAAAGTGGGCGCGGTTCTTGTCGTCGGAGGTGGAGTAGCCGGAATTCAAGCATCATTAGACTTGGCTGATTCTGGCTTCAAAGTCTACCTGATCGATCAGTCACCGAGCATAGGAGGAGTGATGGCGCAGCTTGACAAGACATTTCCAACAAACGACTGTTCAATGTGCATCCTATCGCCTAAGCTGGTGGCAACTGGAAGGCATCCGAACATCACTATTCTTACGAACTCCGAAGTGGCGGGTCTAGAAGGAGAAGCTGGAAGTTTCGAAGTAAAGCTTCGAAGGAAAAGTCGTTACATACTGGAAGACAAGTGCACGGGTTGCGGTGATTGCGCACAAAAGTGCCCTATTGTGATCTTAGACTCGTTCAATGAGAGACTGGCCAATCGAAGCGCCGTCTATGTCAAGTACCCGCAGGCAGTCCCCCTGAAGTACATGATCGACCGCGAGAAGTGCATCGGGTGTGGAACATGCCAAGAAATCTGCAAGGCGCATGCAATTCAATATGATCAAGATGACAGTGAAGTCAAGCTGAAGGTTGGTTCGATAATCCTTGCGCCAGGTTTCGAATCTTTCGATGCGAGGTTGAAAACCGAATACGGCTATGGACGTTTCTCTAATGTTGTAACAAGCATAGAATTTGAGCGCATATTGAGTGCTTCAGGACCCTACGGAGGTCTGGTATTAAGACCCTCAGACGGCGAGATCCCAAAGAAAATCGCGTTTATTCAATGCGTTGGTTCGAGAGATTTCCAGCTTGGCAACAACTACTGCTCCGCTGCGTGCTGCATGTACGGCATGAAGGAAGCAGTAATAGCCAAAGAGCACACTCCTTCGAAACTGGACGCCAAGATCTTTTTCATGGACATGCGCTCCTACGGAAAAGAGTTCGACGCGTACTACGAACGTGCTCAAGGAGAATGGGGCATACAGTTTGTAAGGTCAAGGGTCGCAGGCGTCACTGAAGACCCGAAGACAGGCAACCTGCTTGTTCACTACGTTGAAGATGAGACGCCTAAGACAGAAGAATTTGATATGGTGATTCTGTCGACCGGAATGCAGCCTCCCAAAAACGCTGAAAAACTCGCAAAGAGTATGGGAATAAAACTTAACAAATACAATTTCTGCGAAACAGAAGCCTTCTCTCCTATGGAAACGTCAAAGCCTGGCATACTCGTATGCGGCGCCTTCTCAGCTCCAAAGGATATTCCAGAAAGCGTTGCACAAGCGAGCGGCGCAGCAGCGAAAGCAATGAGCATAATCGCCTCTGAAAGAGGCACTCAGATTACAGTAAAAGAGTACCCTCCTGAAAGAGACGTGAGCCAAGAGGAACCGCGCATAGGCGTTTTTGTTTGCCACTGCGGAATCAACATCGGCGGCGTAGTGAACGTTCCTGAAGTTGTGGGATATGCCCAGACTTTGCCCCACGTAGTCTATGCTGAGGCAAACCTTTACACATGTTCTCAAGACACGCAGAAGCTCATCAGGGACAAAATAGTTCAGAACAAGCTAAACCGTGTTATCGTGGCCTCATGCACGCCAAGGACCCACGAATCTCTGTTCAAGGAGACCGTTCAAGAATCTGGGTTGAATCCTTACCTTTTCGAGATGACGAACATTCGCGATCAGTGCAGCTGGGTACACATGCATGAGCCGAAGGAAGCTACGGAAAAAGCCAAAGATTTGGTGAGATCAGTTGTTGCAAAAGCCCGGCTCCTAAAATCCCTGGAAAAGCCGCTCATAAACGTCATACCCGTCTGCCTGGTTTTAGGAGGCGGCGTCTCCGGCATGACGGCAGCTTGTGAACTTGCAGAACAAGGGTTTGAGGTTCACCTCGTCGAGAGAGAGAAAGACTTGGGCGGACACCTGCGGACTATTCGCTACTTGCTGGGAAATGGTGATGACCCGAAGGCAAAGCTTGATGCTTTAGTAAGGGCGGTTCAGAAAACCGGTAAGATACATGTTTATTTGGGAGCGGAAGTCGTTGATATTTACGGTTTTGTCGGGAACTTCAAGTCCAAAATAAGGCAGCAGGATGGTAAGGAGAAAGAAATCGAACACGGCACAGTGATTGTCGCCACTGGTGCGGCTGAATACAGGCCTACCGAGTATCTTTACGGCAAAGACGAGAGAGTCGTGACGCAGCATGAGCTTGAAGAGAAACTTGCAGATGGCAAATTCAAAGGAAAAAGTGTCGTCATGATACAGTGCGTCGGTGCCAGAAACGAGGAAAGACCAAACTGCGCAAGAATATGCTGTGGACAAGCCATCAAGAACGCGTTGAAAATTAAAGAAGTGGCTCCTGAAAGCGAGGTTTACGTTCTGTACAAGGACATGAGAGCTTACGGTTTCAAGGAAGACTATTATCGTGAAGCTGCAACCAAGGGTGTTCTTTTTGTAAACTATGATGACGAGAGACCCCCGCAAGTTGTAAACTGCAATGGGCAGCTCAGGGTAACTTTCTGGGAGCCAGTGATAGGCGAGAGATTTGAAGTTGAGCCAGATCTTCTGGTTCTGAGTGCAGCTACTGTTCCTAATCCTGACAACAAACATGTCGCAGAGATGCTAAAGGTGCCCCTGACGAAGGATGGTTTCTTTTTGGAGGCGCACATGAAGCTCAGGCCTGTGGACTTTGCGACGGAGGGTGTGTTCCTTTGTGGCATGGCTCATTCGCCGAAGTACATTGACGAAAGTATCGCTCAGGCTTGCGCGGCTGCTGCGAGGGCTGCCACGATACTTTCGAAAAAGACGATTGAGATGGAAGGAATCATCGCAAACGTGTCCGAAGATTTATGTAGTGGTTGTAGAATCTGTGAACATCTCTGTCCATACCTTGCAGTTGAAATGAAAGACAAGGAAGGTAAGACCATTGCGCATGTGGTTGAAGCCTTGTGCAAGGGCTGTGGAGCATGCGGCGCTGCGTGTCCGACCAAAGCAATCACGATGGGTCACTTCACAACCGACGAGGTGCTGGCTCAAATCGAAGCCGCTTTGTGTGAGGCGAGAGCATGAGCAAGAAAAACGGGTTTGAACCAAAGATAATAGGCTTTCTCTGTAACTGGTGCGCCTACGCGGGTGCAGATTTGGCAGGTGTTAGCAGAATCCAGTATCCGCCAAACATCAGAATCATACGCGTAATGTGTAGCGGCAGAATCGACCCCGCTTTCATTCTTGAAGCCTTCAAAGACGGGGCTGACGGAGTGCTTGTTGCAGGATGCCACTTGCCATCGGACTGTCACTACATTAGCGGCAACTTCAAGGCGTTGAGAAGGATAAACCTCACCCAGAAGGTTCTTGAGGGGTTTGGAATCGAACCTGAACGTGTTCGACTGGAATGGATTTCAGCGAGCGAGGGAGACAAGTTCGCAGCTGTGGTGCGCGACATGGTTCATCAGATAAAAGAGCTTGGTCCGAACCCAGCGAAGATTCCGGAGGACAAAGTCTAATGACTGAAACTGAGCAGAAGACGATAAAACCGTCGGAGATTGACTCGAAGTTCAAATATGAGATTTCGAAGATGCACGGCGGAGAGAAGCTGATGCGATGTTACCAATGCGGAACTTGCAC
>Ga0315288_10014001_pt1 | contig 10017 bp, 10 predicted proteins | sample YL17G11_20_MG_FD_203454 | JGI IMG/M metagenome (GOLD analysis project Ga0315288, IMG submission 203454) | Sediment microbial communities from Yellowstone Lake, YNP, Wyoming, USA - YL17G11_20 | ecosystem: Environmental > Aquatic > Freshwater > Lake > Sediment | place: USA: Wyoming | collected... | reverse complement strand
AGCAAGGAGACTCCATGCCATCAGCTCGTTTGACACTCTGGGATGAAGAGGCCTGCCGTCGAGTACACGCGGCCACTCTGGCCGTGCTTGATGAGTGTGGCGTGGAGGTGCGCAACTTCCCGCGGGCGCTGGAGCTGTTCTCCGGCGCCGGCGCCCGCCTCGCAGGTACTCGCGTACGCCTCGGCCCGGACCTGGTGGAGCGCGCCCTGGCCTCGGCGCCGCGCAGCTGGCCGGTCTCCTCGCGCGGCGGCGAAGCGGAGCTCGCTGCTGCCGCGCTCGACCTGCGGGACGGCGAGTCCTACTTCGGCCCCGGATCCGACTGCCTCTACATCCGGGACCCCGAGACCGCGGAGCTGCGCCGGGTCACGGTGGCGGACATCGAGGGCCTGGCCGGCCTCTGCGAGCGGCTGCCCAACATCGACTTCGTGATGTCCATGGGGCTGCCCGAGGACGCCCCCCGGATCGTCGATGACCTGGCCGCGGCCGCCGCCATGCTCTCGGCGACGCGCAAGCCTCTCATGGTGGCGCCCAAGGACGGCGAGGCGGTCGGCGTGCTGCGCGACATGGCGATCGCGTGCGGCGGCCTCGAGGCAGCGGCGTCGATCATGGTCTACGCCATGCCTTCGCCGCCGCTGCAGCACGACGGCGACGCGCTCGGCAAGGTCATCGCCTGCGCCGAACTACAGGTGCCACTCATCTACGCATCCGCGCCGTCGTGCGGCACCACGGCGCCGCGCTCCGTACCGGCGGCTGCCCTGGTCGGCAACGCCGAGGTGCTCTCCGGCCTCGTCCTGCACCAGTTCGTGCGGCCGGGCGCGCCCTTCGTCTACGGCGCCGGGGTGGGCGCTGCAGACATGCGCACCGGGTTCGACCCGCACGGCGCCCCCGAAGCCTGGCTCGGCCAACAGCTCGGCGCCGACCTGGCGCGCTTCTACGGCCTGCCGAGCTTCAACTACGCCGGCATGACCGACGCCAACGACCTCGACGAACAGTGGGCCGCCGAGGAGTTCGCCTTCACTGTGCTCGGCGCGCTGCAGCGCTCCACGCTCATCCACGACGTGGGCTACCTCCAGGTCGGCCTGCAGTTCTCCTACGAATCCCTGGTGTTCGGCGACGAGTGCGTCGCCTGGGCGCGGAGCTACTTACAGGAGATGCGCGTGGACGCCGCAGCGCTCGCGGTGAATGAGATCATCGCCGTGGGCCCCGGGGGACATCACCTGGCGCGCAAGTACACCCGGCATCACAACCGCGACTTCTGGATCCCCACGCTCTTCGACCGTATCGTGCACGACCGCTGGGCCGCGGAAGGCTCACGCACGCTCAAGGACCGCGTACGCGCCAAGGTCGCCGCGCTGCGCGCCGAAGAGCCGCCCTATCGCGCCGACGCTGCGACCCGGCAGGAGCTTGCTCAGCTGCTGAAGGCGGCCGCAGAGCAGCGCTCGGCCTGAACATGCAGCAGCCGGCCCTGGACCTGCGAACGTGCGTCCTCGACCTCCGCGACGAGGGCTAGGGACGCCGGCTCACCGGGCCATCAGCGCGGCCGGCACTGCATCCGCGCGCAGCGGTCCAGCACGAACCGGCGGTACTTCTCGAGGTCGCGCTCCAGCGTCGCCTGAGCGCGCGCGATCTCCTCGTCGGCCGTGTCTTTGCTCCGCGGCGCGTAGTCGATCTCGACGGCCACCTTCGCCAGCCGGTCTCCCTCGGTCGTGAAGTCGACCTTGCCGGCTTCCATGTCCTGCTCGTCGATCAACGGCTCCACGTCGGTAAGACCCCGCGTGTAGCCGCTCAGGAGCGACAGCAACATGAACTCGCTCCACTCGAGATCGGCGAACTCGAGCGGCACGTCGACCGTGATGGACGCAGCGATGGCTGCCATGGCGCCTCCCTCCATCTCGACTCGCTCCCGCACCTCGACTGGGGAGCCTCTGGCAGGAGTCTCCCCAGTTTGCCGGTTTCTCACGACCGTGGCCGGCGAGGTCCCGCGAAACGCGCACGAGATCCTGGCCAGACACCTACTCCGCAGGCGCCGGGAGGAACTCGAAGGGCTCAGTCGACTCGAAGCTGGAAGCCGCGTTGCCGGAGTAGAACCGTCCGCCGCCGAGCTTTCGACGGTTTCCGAGAACTCGATCCTAACCAGCGCGTCGGTACTTCGTCAGTGGCACGAGCATCCGGATGACAGCGGTGGTCACGGCGACACACTGTCGATGAAATCGGACGGCGCGAGGCAGCGGAGGGATCAGCCCGTGCTGCGCGCCCGGCTGATCATCCTCCTCACGGGAGAGCTCGCCTTGATCTCGACCACGCTCACTTCGGGATGTTGGGCCGGAAACACCCGAAAGATCTCGTCGGCGAACGCTTGCCCGATCGCGTCGACGCCGTCGAAATCGAGCATGACGAGCTTGAACCTGTCGACCCGGGCGAGCAGTCTCCTCGCCTGCGACCGCGATACGAGATCGTCATCGCCGTACCTGGCCAGCCTCACGGGGACGACCGTCTTGGTGAAGCCGTACTCACCACTCTCCGAGGCGAACTTGTCGAACACCCTCTTGGTCGTCCGCGACGTGTGATTGCTCAACGTCATGAACACGGCTGTCCCTGAGGAGTACTTCTCCCTCTCCACGATCCAGTCTTCAACATCTTCGAGCTCGTGAGAGAAGATCACCTCACCGGAGAGGATCGCGAAGTCATCGAACATGCGCGAGGCGAAGAAGATGCCCTGGCCGCTATGACGAGCCGGGTCGGTGGTGAACTTGCCTTTGGCGAGCTCAAGAACCGAGTGGCGTTCGTCCTGCAGGCCCAGAGCCGCTTGGATCTTCTTGAAGATGCCGATTCCGTCATCGAAGATGATCAGCTCAGCGTTCGCGGCCGTCTTCGTGAAGTCGACGCCGATGCTGGTGCCCTCCGAGTGCTCAAGCGCGTTGTTGAACATCTCAGTGAACGCATACTGCCAGATTCCGGCGACGTTCTGCGGCATCTGCCCCAAGGAGGGCGCGATGTCCCGCATCCACACCTGGTCCTCTGCCGGACTGCCGGGAAGCGTGTAATCCCGGATCCAGTGGGCAAGCGGCGCCAGCTTGTACGCTCGAGCCCTAGTCGCGCCCTCATGCAAGAGGGCCCCCTCATCGACGAGCCGGTGCACGTGCTGATTCACGGCTTGCCGCGTGATACCGAACCTGGCGATCGTGAGCCTGGTGATGTTCGTGGGATGCTTGCCGACGTTGTCGATGATGTAGCTGCGGACCTGCTCTCCGCGAGCCCTCACTCTCGTCAAGCCGCTGCCCTCCTTTTGTCAATGATAAGCCTGCTGATTGTCAATGTTAAGCAGATCACTGTCAAGCTCATGAGCTTGCATGGGGGGGCCGGCACCGCGCAGGAGAGCGGCGCCGCGCACGATCGGAGCGTCAGTCGCTGCTTCTGGCTGGCGGCAACGAAGACGACGGGCGTTCAGCCGCTGCGACTCCGAGGTCGACCGCGCAGGCGCTGCGCACCCGGCGGCCGCGCCCTGTCCCACTCCGCGGGGTGGCCGTGGTCGCGCTGCCGCAGGTGGGCGAGCAGGTCGCCGCGGCGCGCGAAGGCCTCCCCGCAGGTGGCGCAGCGAAACGTGATCGGGGTGCCGAGGCGCGCCTCAGCGCAGTCGTCGTGAAGCAGGCACATGTGGTTGTCGAGGTCCCGCTGCGACTTGAGGACCGCGCTGCAGATCGCGCAGTCGAAGGTTTTGGGAGGAGTGAGTGTGCGCACCTGGCATCGTCCTCTCGACGACTGGCCGCGTCCGCCGCCGAGTCCGCTCTCGCCGGCTCACGGCGCCACAGCCGTTTGACCGAGCAACTATCTATTCCCCCAGCCGGGGAATACTGCACCCCGGCGTGACCACCGCGAGACCGCGGAGCTCGTCTTCTCGGCGAGGGACCGGCAGGCTGGGCCAAGTGAGCGCCCTCTCACGCAGCCGGGAATCGAGGCTACGCCCGCAGCGCAGCGACGGAGCTGGTGCGCACCGGGTGCCGGACATAGCATACGGACGACGTGGGAGCGCATCGCGACACCCGGCAGCAACTCGTCCGCCGGCCCGAGGACTACCCGGCGACGGTCGGGGGCCGGCTCTGCACCGCGGGCACGGCGACGGTGCCTGCATGCGACGAGGGCCTGCTGCGCGGCGACGGCGCCTTCGAGTTCGTGCGCGTGTATGTCGGCCGGCCGTTCACGCTCGCCGAGCATCTGGAGCGGCTCGAGCGCACGTGCGCGACCGTTCGTCTCATCTGCCCCCGCGAGGAACTCGAGCGTGACATCGAGGCGATCGTCGCCGCGCTGGACCGCGAGAGCTACGATCTGCGCCTGGTGCTGACGAGGGGCGGGCAGCGCATCGTTCTCGCCGAACCCATCCCGCCGTTGCTCGACGGCCTTCGTCTGGCGCTGGTCGTCGACACACCGCGACGCGTGCTTCGCGGCGCGAAGACGCTCTCCTACGCCGGCAACATGCTGGCGCGGCGACTGGCCGTCGAGCGTGGTTTTGACGAAGCGCTTCTCGTCACGCCCCACGGACGGGTGCTCGAGGTGCAGAACGCGGCGTTCTTCTATGTCGCCCGGGACGGGGCTCTCTGCACGCCGCCCCTCACTCGCGACATCCTGGACTCCATCACGCGGCGCGTGCTCCTCAAGCGGCTCGAGGTCGAGGAGAGGCCCTGCACGCGCGCGGAGGTCCTGGAGTGCCGGGAGGCGTTCGCGGCCGGCACGGGGCGCGAGGTCCAGCCGGTCGGCGCCATCGAGACCCACACGTTCGACGAGGTACCGGGCCCGCTGACGCGCGCGGCGCAGGATGCCTTCTGGGACGAGGTGAAGGCGACGACCGGCGCCGAGCGCCGTGAGAGCTGCACGCCTCGCACGCGGAGCTCATAGAGAGAACGAGCTTCGCTACCCACGAAGGTCCTGGCTACAGGCTCTCCAACGTGAAGGTGGACTCGACCGGGATCCCCGCCCGCAGCGTGCTGAGAACGACGCAGTAGCGCTCGGCGCTCCGCAGCAGCCGCTCGGCGCGATCTCCGCGTTCGTCCCCGCGCACCACCACGCGCGTGTGGGCCCGTACGGCGGTGATGCCGATCGGGAACTCCTTACCCATCGCCAGCGTGCCACGCGGGTCCCAGTCTGCCTCGACCGAGACCTCCAGCTGCTCGAGGTCGATGCCCATGTTCGCGGCGACCATGCGCAGGGTGGTCTCCTGACAGGCCGCCAGCGCGGCGAGGAGCAGATCTCCGGAACAAGGCACGTCGCCGTCGCCGCCGACGGCAGGGTGTGCCCCGCAGCGAAAAGCGGCATCGGGCAGCGACTCCGGAGAAACGACGCAGTGCAGGGGGTCGGCGAGATCGCCGCCGCCGCCTTGCACGCGCAGGACTTCCGGGGCGCTGTCGGGATCGTCGCGATAGCGCTGCCGGATCGGTGCCTGACGAGCTCGGACGTCTACCTTCGACTTGGGCATGTGGATGCTCCTCTGTCAGGGCGATGGTCCCGGCCTCGAGGGTACGTGACTGCGGACCGCATACCCACGGTTCCCGCATCCTGAACAGACAAACCGCTCCGGTCCAGTGGTGGCTTTCGGCTGGCGAGTGCCGGCACTCTCTTCTGGCAGCGGAGCGGCCGCGCCGGGGCTCCCCGCGGCGCAGCTATTCGGCGCGGAAGCGCCCTGCCGCTCATCGCAAGGCCCATCTCTCCCAAGGACCGCAGCACCGACTCTCGCCGCAGTCTGCCTGGCCGACTGATCACGGCGAGTGCATGCGGCGGCCGCGGTAGCAGGCCTCACAGCTGCCCCGAGAACAAGTTGGCCCCGACCTTCTTCAGGAGCGGCATCGACGAGTAGTTGGTGACCGTCAGTCCGCCATCGACGATCAGCGTCTGGCCGACGATCTCGAGCCGGGACACGCAAGCTGGATCTGTTGCTGCTGCTCTGGCTGCTGTCTGCCGATCCTGGCCGATACGAAGCTCGACGCCACGGCAATCTGGCCACGGCGCCGTCACACGGCAGTCATCGACCATGATCGCTGCACGCGCGGCCGCATCTGCGCGAAACGGTGCCCGTTCGGCGCCCTCACCATGGAGGGAAAAGGCGAGGACGGCGTCCTCCGCCTCGCTGAGGAGGAGGGTCGTGGCTGCGGCATCTGTGCGACGGGCTGCGAGCAGGGCGCGCTTGAGATGTCGGCGCGCTGAGACTCAGACCAGCCGTACGCATCGGCTCCGGGACGTGTGCTACGCCCGTGGCCCTTGTGTCCTGAGCCGCGTTGCTTCGATGAGGACGTCAGTTAGGCGGTGCCCCGGAGGGCATCGAACCCCGAGAGCGTCTCCCGCTCCCTCCGGTGGGCGGCGGCGTCCTTCACAAGGACCCGGCATTGCGGCTACTATGGTGGCGGGTCGCTCCATGGCCGCGAGTCACGGGTGCGGGCGACCCCGGACCAAAGACCGGACAACGCGGACGATTCGAACGTCCGCGGAAAGGAGCGACGTTGCCTCGTTGGTTCAGCTACGCGACGATCTTCGTCATCACGGCGTTCGTCCTGCACTCCTTCCTCGTGGTCGTGTCGCTGGCAACCGGGATCGTCTCCCCGGACAGCCTGCGCACGATGGCCGGACCTGTCACCTTCATCGTCGAGTTCGGCTTGGCCGCTGTGATCACCTGGCTGATCGTCCGGCCCCGGTCCCAACCGGCGCCCAGCGCAGAGGACGAGCTCAAACGTGATGCCGCTCTCGAAGATGATGCGCGGCGGCGCGTCCATGCGATCGAGCAGCGGCGCTTGGACGAACAGCGCCTGCAGCGACTCACCGCTGAGGTGGGCCAGTGGCGCAAAGCACGCGACCTGCGCGCCTACGCCAGCGAGGCAGTGGCGGATCTCGGCGACGGTGACGTCACAACGGCTGCGGGCGGGTCGCTTCGTGACGAACTGCAGTGGGCGCTCGACTACGCCGACCGCATGGACCCCCTGCGCGGCCAGGGCTAGCCCGTCCTCTCGATCAGCGGAGAGTGCCCAAGAGGGGCTCTCGCACGGGAGGCCTGTGACCGGGCGGCTGGGGGCCGGGGTGCGATGCGGAAGGGAAGTGCGCCTTGGCCGAAAGACGACGGTGCCGTCGTGCAGACTGGGAGTGGTGTCCGGCAAGCCCCGCATCCTCATCGGCCAGAAGCTGCTCCAGCGCGGCTGACTGCTCGACTCGGGCTAGTTCACGTCGGGCAGGTACTCGGCCCTGCCTTGCTCCGGCGGGGCGCCGACGATCAGGACGACTATCTCAGCGTCGCTCTCGTTCCGGAGCTGCAAGGCGGTCTCCGTCTCGACGACGGCGACCGAACCGCATGGGAGCTCGACGCGCTCGGGCGGGTCGCCGAGGAAGAGCGTCGCCGTGCCTTCGAGGACGATGAAGATCTCCTCCTGAACGCGCTCGAGGTGACGGGCGCCGCGTACGCCGGGCGGTAGGCGCCAGATGTTGGCGCGCATGGTGTGAAGGGCCGCCGAGAGGGGCGCGAGACTCCGCCGCTGGTCGCCTCGCTGCGGCGGCTGGAAGTCGCGCTCCTCGGGTCGGAAGACCGTGTATCCCATGGCGGCAAGCTAGCTGACCAGCCTCGGAAGCGCAAGGCCCCCTCCCTCCTTCTTGGCTCTCCACTATCCAAGGTCGCTGGGGACTGGTCAATGAAGGGGGCGTCGGGATGACCAACTCCTTCGGCACACGCACGCCACACTGGCCCTGCAGGCCGGCATCCACCCAGGGTCGTCTCCGAACGCCTCGGACAGCCGACCATCTCGATCACGCTCGATACCTACTCGCACGCCATCCCGGCGATGCAGGAGGAGGAGGCGGCGCTGATCGTGGGGCTGGTGTTCACCGCGGACAGGTGAACGAGGCCGCAAGTCGACGCGTCGTCGCAGGGGTCCGTGCTCCAGGAGACGTCCTCCGAGAAGACCGATCCAGCCGTCTCAGCAGCTCCTGCGGCATTGGGGAAGACCACGAAGGGCCATGGTTGCAGGGCCCCAGCAGCATGTTCACATCAGCCTACATGGTGATCACGACATTTCCGGTCTTCTGCCCCGTCTCGACGTACCTGTAGGCCTCGACGATCCGCTCCAGGGGGTAGCGTCTGTCGATGACCGCCTTGTACTTGCCTGCCTCGACGAGCTCCTTGAAGAAGCACACGTCCTTCTTGTTCACTTTGGGGATGGGGAACTTGATCCGCTTGCCGCCGATCCCCGGGGTCCACAGTGACAACAGGGGATTCTGCGCCAGAAAGCCAAGGTCCGATGAGAGATAGATCCCGCCCTCTCTGAGCAGCTTGCTGCACCGCCGGAACGAGCTCTTGCCGACCGCGTCGAAGACGGCGTCGAACTTCTGACCGCACCTGGTGAAGTCCTCGCTCGTGTAGTCGATGACCGCGTCGGCGCCCAGGGATCTCACCAGCTCCAGGTTCCTGGTGTTGCACACCGCCGTGACCTCCGCCCCGTAGTACTTGGCGAGCTGCACGGCGGCAGAACCGATGGATCCGGAGGCTCCATTGACGAGGACTCGTTGTCCTTCCCGAAGATCTGCCCTTCTGATGAACGCGATGGCGAGCATCGCCCCATCGCAGACGGCCGCCGCTTCTTCGTAGTCCATGGTGGCCGGTTTCGTGGCGATGGCAGCCTCTTCCGGCAGGCACACATACTCGGCGTGAGCGCCAAAGTGGAGGCCGGACAACCCGAAGACCTGGTCGCCCTGCTTGAATGACGTGACGTCCTTGCCTGCCGCTTCCACTTCTCCGGCCAGCTCACTGCCCAGGATGGTCGCCTTGGGTCGGAGGAGGCCGCTGACGACCCTGACGAAGAAGGGCTCACCCCGAAGAAAACCGCAGTCGGTGCGGTTCACGGTCGTCGCGTGGACGCGTATCAGGACCTCATCGTCCTTCGGAGCGGGTCGCTCGACCTCCATGAGCCGAAGGACGTCCGGAGAGCCGTACTTGGTGTGCACGATCGCCTTCATGGGGTCTCCGTTCGCTTGCGGAGGAAGCGCACGGCCTCAAGCGCCGCCACCTGACCCTCGCCCACGGCCTTGGCTGTCTGATACGGCTCTCCCGTGCAGTCCCCCGCGGCGAAGACCCCGGGCACGCCGGTCTCCATGTGTCTGCCGACGGTCACGTGGCGGCCGTCGGAGGCCAAGCCTTCCAGTAGCGTGCGCGGAGAGACGCTGTTCTTGTAGATGAACACCGCGTCGACCTGCAGGTCCTCGCCGGGCAGCGACACCCGCATGTGGCCGTCCACTCGCGCCAGTCGTGTCGGTCGCGCTCCGGGCATAACGCGCACGCCCTCCGGGAGGCGGTAGTCACCCTGGTACAGGGGCAGGTACGTGACTGCGACGCCAAAGTCCTCGGCGAGAGCCGCTGCCTCCTCCTCACCCTCGGGGGCGTAGCTGATGAAGGCCGCGCGGCGCCCCGCGAACAGCCTGCCGTCGCAGGTCACGCAGTAGCTCACCCCCTGACCCACGAGCTCCTCTTCACCCTCGATCTCAGCCTCGCGGTAGACGCCCGTGGCGAGCACCACAGCGCCGGCGTGGTAGACCTCCCGCTCGCCGAAGACGACGAACTCGTCTTCGTTGCGGATGATCTTCGACGCCTTCTCCCCGATGACGGGCACGTCGAACTCCTCGAGGTGATGCATGAATGCCGCCGCGAGCTCCTCTCCGCCCGCGGAAGTGAACCCGGGGTAGTTCGAGATCGACGGCGCCTTGCGGATACGGCCGCACGGCGCCTGCCCTCCCATCAAGGCCACGGTGCGTTTGCGGTTGGCCACATTGATGGCCGCCGAGATGCCCGCCGGCCCCGACCCCACCACGATGACGTCATATCTTGACGTCTTGGCTGCAGGCTCCCCCATCAGTCCCTTCCTCCACTTCTCGGGGATCGCGGCACGGCGCCGCTCAGGCCGGTACGACCACGGCCGCTACGACCACGGGCCGCGCCCGATGCGTTCATGGCCGCAGCTCAAGTGCCTCGACATGGGCCGGCCGCAGCGCTCGAAAGTG
>Ga0315288_10014000_pt1 | contig 10018 bp, 6 predicted proteins | sample YL17G11_20_MG_FD_203454 | JGI IMG/M metagenome (GOLD analysis project Ga0315288, IMG submission 203454) | Sediment microbial communities from Yellowstone Lake, YNP, Wyoming, USA - YL17G11_20 | ecosystem: Environmental > Aquatic > Freshwater > Lake > Sediment | place: USA: Wyoming | collected... | reverse complement strand
GCAGATTCAGCCGTGGAAACCAAGCCGGAAAATCAAAAAAATTAATCTTGCCAAGATAGTCTAAAATGGGTATACTTAAAGTAGGTTTACCCATTTTAGTTTAAATACGAATTATGAAAAATTTAGCCAAAAATTTCTTAGTGGTTTTTTTAATTTTTTTATTCATTGCCAGTCTTTTTAGCGTTTACCTTAACCCGGAACAGGAAAAAACCAAATTGGATATTATCACCATGATTGATAAAATCAATCAGGGTGAGATAAAATCAATCAAAGTCGTTAACGATAAAATTGATTTGACCCTGGCTGACGGGACTTTGGCCGAGGTTCAAAAAGAGCCGACGGAGTCTTTTGGCGAGTTACTTAAAAATTATCAGGTTGATCAGGAAAAATTAAAACAATTGAAAATTGAAGTAGAAAAAGATTCCAGTTTTGAATTTTGGCTGGCCGCCTTACTGCCATTTCTAATCCCATTTATTTTTATTGCGGGCTTTATTTATTTTATGATGCGCCAAGTCCAGGGAGCCAACAGTAAAGCTTTAATGTTCGGCCAGAGCCGGGCTCGAGAAATTGCTCCCCAGGATAAGCGGAATCGGGTTACCTTTAAAGAAGTTGCCGGTGTTAAGGAGGCTAAGGAAGAACTGCAAGAAATCATTGAATTTTTAAAAAACCCTAAGAAATTTATCAATTTAGGCGCCCGAGTGCCAAAAGGCGTTTTATTGGTCGGCCCGCCCGGGACCGGTAAAACTTTATTGGCCCGAGCAGTAGCGGGTGAAGCCAATGTTCCATTTTTCAGCATTTCTGGCTCTGAATTTGTCGAGATGTTTGTCGGGGTTGGCGCTTCCCGAGTCCGTGACCTATTCCGGAAAGCCAAACGCAGTTCGCCCTGTATTGTTTTCGTTGATGAGCTTGATGCGGTTGGCCGGCAACGAGGCGCTGGTTTGGGCGGTTCTAACGACGAGCGGGAACAGACTTTAAATCAAATCTTAGTTGAGATGGATGGCTTTGATATCAGCACTAATATTATTGTGATTGCCGCAACCAACCGGCCAGACATTTTAGATATCGCTTTGCTTCGGCCGGGGCGGTTTGATCGGCGGATTGTTTTAGACGCGCCTAATATTAATGATCGGGAAGAGATTTTAAAGGTTCATGCCCGAAAAAAGCCTTTCGTTAAAGAAGTTAATTTAAGAAGAATTGCCGAAAGAACGCCGGGCTTTACCGGGGCTGACTTAAATAATTTATTGAACGAAGCCGCAATTTTAGCCGCCCGGAAGAATAAAAAGCAGATTGAGATGAATGATATTTTTGAAAGCATCGAAAAAGTGATTTTAGGCCCGGAACGCAAAAGCCATATACTTTCGGATGAGGAAAAGAAAATCATTGCTTATCATGAGGCCGGCCATGCTTTAGTGGCCCATGAATTGCCCGAAGCTGATCCGGTCCAGAAAGTTTCAATTATCTCAAGGGGTCGGGCGGCCGGCTATACTCTTAAAATGCCGATTAAAGATAAATATTTACAATCACGAGCCGAATTCATTTCCGAGCTGGCAGTGCTTTTAGCCGGCTATATCACGGAAAGAGAAATTTTTGGCGATGTCACCACCGGCGCTTCTAATGATTTGAAGGAAGCAACCAAGATTGCCCGGAAGCTACTTATGCAATATGGCATGAGTGAAGTTTTGGGTCCAAGGACTTTTGGCAAGCGGGAAGAATTGATATTTTTAGGCCGGGAGATTACCGAGCAAAGGGATTACAGCGAAAAAATTGCCGAGCTGATTGATAAGGAAATCAGCAAGTTCATTAGCGGCGCGATTAAAACCGCAACCGATATTATCACTAAGAAAAAAGATAAGCTAGAGGCAATCGTTGCCGTTTTATTGAAGAAAGAGACTTTAGAAAAAGAAGAATTTGAAGCAATTTTCGCTGATATTAAAGAACCGGCTATTGCTGCTTAATTATTATTAAACCCTCTTAATTTAAAGGAGGAGGGATTAGGTATATCAATATGTACACTTATCGCCAAATTTTAAAGCAAGCTTTGAAAACCGCTTGGCATAATCCGGGACTTTGGTTTTTTGGATTCTTTGTCATTCTTTTGGGTAATATCGGGGAGCTGGATTTAATTATCAGCAGTTATGGTTTTGGCCGGGATAATATTTTATTGTCTTTTTGGCAAGGCTTAGCCGACGGCGGCCTTTTTAGTTCTGCCGGTATCAGCGGGACAATCAAAATCTTTTTTACCAGCCCAGTTTATCTATTTGCTATTGCCTTATTTTCCCTGATTATTTTAGGCCTTTCGGTATTGGTGATTTGGCTAGTGATGGTGTCCCAGAGCGCTTTAATCGGTCAAGTGATCAATATCAGCAAAAATCGAAAATTAAGTTGGCGGGAAAGTTTTGGCCTGGGCCTGAATAAATTTTGGCCGGTTTTGGGCCTGAATTTTTTGATGCGGTTCGCAATTTGGTTTTTGTTTACTTTGTCCGGTCTTTTGGCCTTTTTTAGTTTTCCCGCTGATTTTATTATTTTCATCCCGACATTTGTCATTTTTCTTATTTTGATTATTGGCATTTCTTTCACCAGCAAATACGCTATTTGTGGCGTAATTTTAAAAGATTGGAAATTCACTTCGTCAATCCAGTCAGGTTTTGGGGTATTTAAGCGCAATTGGCTTTTGAGTTTAGAAATCGCCCTTATTCTTCTTGGCGTTTATTTATTTGCCAATGTCTTTTTACTATTTTTTCTTTCCCTTATTTTGGTTTTAGCCCTGAAGATTTACGGCGGTTTTTGGTTTGGTTTAATATTGATCCTTTTTATTTTAGCCGTAATTTTTATTGTTGCTCAGACTTTATTATCAATTTTTCATTGGGCGACATGGGTAATCGTTTTTGAATTAATTAGCAACAAGAAAAATTTAGTCGCCAGTTTGACTGGCAGCGTTTTTAAGAGTTTAGCCAGTTAGCGCCTGATTGAAATAAATTTGAAAGCCGTCCTTAAAATAAGGCGGTTTTTTGTTCTTCTTGTCAGTAAAGAGAAAAAAAACTATAATTAGAGAGAGAAAAGGTTTTAAACTATGAATAAAGACAGTGATTTAATTAAAGATTTTTTGGCCTCTAAAAAGCCGCGACTGGCTACCGAAGAAGTGGAAGAAAAATTTTCTGAAAAGATGAAAAATATTGGCATCAAAGAAAAGGAGCGGGAAGCGCAAGCTAAAGCGGCAATGGCTGGTTTTCAGTATATTGACCTGAAAGGTTTTCCGATTAGCCCGGAAACCCTGATTACTTTTTTTGAAGAAGAAGCCAAAGAACTTAAGGCGATTTGTTTTTTTCGCGGGGCTAATGATATTAGAATTGGCGCGGTTGATCCTCAAAATTCTCAACTTCAAGCAATCGCTAAAAAATTAGCCAAAGAGCAACGGGCGGAGGTAAAAATCTATTTAATCTCCGAGCATAGTTTTGATTTTGCCTTCAAGCTTTATCAGGCAGTGCCGAAAGTAAGAAAATTTATCAGTGGCGTGGAAATTACCGAGCAGGATATTAAAAAATTTGAAAAAGAAATTCAAACTTTCAAAGATTTAAACGAAAAACTAAAAGAGGTTTCCGTTACCGACATGTTTACTTTGATTATTTCGGCCGCGATTAAAGCCCGGTCTTCCGATATTCATATTGAGGCCGAAGAAAAAGGAACTAAAGTCCGGTTTCGGATTGACGGTATTTTGCACGATGCCGCTGAACTTGAACAAAAAGTTTGGCCGCAAGTCATTGCCCGGGTCAAATTAGTTTCAAAATTAAAAATTAATATTGAAGATCGGCCCCAAGACGGCCGCTTTACCATTTTTTTAACCAATGAAAAAATCGACGTCAGAGTTTCAACTTTGCCGACGTCTTATGGCGAAAGCGTGGTGATGCGGCTTTTGATGTCTTCGGCCATTGGCTTAGCTTTTGAAGATTTAGGCTTGCGGGGTAAGGCGTTTGAAGCTTTAAAAATGGAAATTACCAAGCCGAATGGCATGATAGTTACCACCGGTCCAACCGGTTCGGGTAAAACTACCACTTTGTATGCCGTTTTAAATAAGCTTAATGATCCCGGAACTAAAATTATTACCATTGAAGATCCGGTGGAATATAAATTAGGGGGAATTAATCAAAGCCAGGTTGACTATAGTAAGAATTATACTTTTGCCAATGGCTTGCGTTCAATTCTGCGGCAGGATCCGGATATCGTGATGGTCGGTGAAATCCGGGATTTGGAAACCGCGGAAATTGCCATTAATGCCGCTTTAACCGGTCATTTGGTAATTACTACTTTGCATACCAATGATGCGGCCGGCACCATCCCCCGCCTGCTTTCGATGCAGGTCAAGCCATTTTTATTAGCCCCGGCCATTAATGCGATGATTGGTCAGCGGTTAATCCGGAAAATTTGTAAATATTGTAAAAAAGAAGCGGAATTAGACAACCGGACAATATCTCGGGTGATGGAAATTTTAGCCGAAATTCCCGAAAAATCCGGCTTTCAAGTTTCTAAAGAAGAGCTTAAACGTTTGAAATTTTATAAAGGTAGCGGCTGTGAAGAATGTCAGGGCCTGGGTTACAAAGGCCGGATCGGCATTTTTGAAGTAATGACAATGAATAAGGAAGTGGAAACTTTGATTTTGAATGGCAATGTTTCCGAATATGACATGCGGGCAATCGGCATTAAATACGGGATGATTACCATGATTCAGGACGGGTTGCTGAAAGCCGTTGACGGTATTACCACGGTTGAGGAAGTTTTCCGGGTAGCCAAGGATATTACCGCCAAACTTTAATTCCCAAAACTCATAACTTAAAACTTGTAACATATAATAAAAGTCCCCGACTAATTTGGGGATTTTTTGTCTCCGGAAAAGATGTTTAAAATTATTTTATTATTATTTCTCGCTTATTTTCACCCCTTAATTTAATAATGATTTGGATAGTTTTTTTGGGGAGGATTTTTTTGATTTTATCCGCCCATTCAATCACCGTGACTGTATCTTGGCGGCCGAAGTATTCAGTGGCGCCGATATCAATAATTTCCTGCGAGTTTTTGGTCCGATAGCAGTCAATATGGACTAAATTTTTAATTTTTAATTTCGAATTTTTAATAGAATAGACCTTCATCAGGACAAAAGTCGGGCTGGTGATAATTTTTTTTATTTCAAGCCCCCAAGCAATGCCTTTAATTAAAACAGTTTTTCCAGCACCCAGTTGCCCGGTCAAAGCTAAGACCTCCTCGCCTTTGAGTTTTTTGGCTAGTTTTCTGCCGAGGTTAAAGGTTTGTTTTTCAGATTTGGTAATCATAAGGTGGTTAAATCAAGTTAATCAAGAGATCCAGAGATCAACATACCTGATTGATTTGATTAACTCGATCACTTAATTAACTTATCTCTAAATTCGGATCAACTTTAAGTTTCTGCCAGGGTATTGGTTTTTCAAAAAACCCCGCCGCGGCAATCATGGCGGCATTATCAGTACAAAGATTGATTTTTGGCATCAAAAAATCCAATTTTAAACTAGAAACTTTAAACTTTAAATTTTCTCGGAGTAACTGGTTAGCAGCGACGCCGCCGGCCAGCATCACGGTTTTGGTTTGATAATTCAAAGCGGCTTTGAAAGTTTTTGCCGCCAATACATCAACGGCGGCTTGCTGAAAGGAAGCGCAGAGGTCAGCTATAAGCCTTGAGCTCTGCCTCTCGGCTTCGCTCGCTTCTCGGCAAGTTCGAAGCGACCTTGAATGAAGCTGAAAGGTCGAGGCAACCTGAGCGTAGTCGAATGGTTGAGCTCTGGGCTCTAAGCTCTTGGCTCTAAGCTTTTGAACTGTATAGAGCACCGAAGTTTTTAAGCCGGAAAAACTGAAGTTAAAGTCATTACTGTTAATCATCGGTCGGGCAAAATTAAATGCCTTGGGATTGCCTTGAAGCGCTAATTTGGAAATGATTGGTCCGCCAGGGTAGCCAATCTTGAGCAATTGGGCGACTTTGTCAAAGGCTTCGCCGGCGGCGTCGTCTAGGGTCTGGCCGATTTTTTTCAAGACCGGCGCGGTGGCGGAACCGCGCTTTCGGTTTATCAAGATAAGTTCCGTATGGCCGCCAGAAACAATCAAACAAACTGCGGGAAATTTTATGGTTTGATTATTCAGCCAGTTGGCATACAAATGAGCCTTAAGATGATTAATGCTGATAATTGGCTTTTGCCAAGCATAAGCCAAAGTTTTAGCGGTTTCAACGCCAACTAAAAGTGAAGTAATCAATCCCGGACCAGTCGTAACGGCAATTCGATCAATTTGGGCCGGCTTTATTTTGGCTTCAACTAAAGCCTGGTCAATGACCGGAATAATATTGATGATATGATTTCGGGCGGCCACTTCCGGCACTACGCCGCCGAATTTTTGGTGGATTTTTATCTGCGAAGAAACAACATTTGAAATAATACTAAATCTGCCCGCCCGCCCGCTGGTAATTTTTACTACGGCGGCAGCGGTTTCGTCACAGGAACTCTCAATACCTAAAATAATCGTTTCATCTTTTTTACTCATAAAAATATGATGGTCGCTTCATCTCGCCCCGCACCAAGCCTTTAGTTGATGTCCGGGTTTGAATGATAAGTGAGCCGAAGGCGTTTCCGAGAATTAAAACCTGGTTTTGAATAATACCCTTTTGGGCTTTGGTGCGGGGTCACAGGAACTCTCAATACCTAGAATAATTGTGTTGTCCTTTTTACTCATGATATTACTTCCCCCTCTCCCCTCGCGGCCTTTCGACACTTCTCATAGCCGCTTCGAGTTTACCGAGAGGCGGGAGAGGGACTCAAGCTTAATTTAGCGGGTGATCACTCAGTTTCATTCGCCCTTCAGCTTCGTTCAGGACGACCTTGACATTTCAGTTTCATTCAATGTCACCTCGAGTAAGACCGAGAGGTGAGCGGAGCCGAAATGGTCGAGATCACCTCGAGTAGAACCGAGAGGTGAGGGGGAAGGGATGTCGGAGCCCCCGCTTCGCCTCGCCTACTTGGCTTGCCTTAAGGCAGTCGAAGCGAGGCGAGCAAGACTTGTCTTGGGGCAAGACAGCAACACAAGTGTTGGTCTCCGGCTATAATAGCCGACTAAAGCCTGCCCTGAGCCGCGTCGCTCTTCGATAAACTCAGAGCGACCTTGAGTTTTGTCGAAAGGTCGAAGGGTCGGATCACCCTTCGGCAAACTCAGGGTGACCATGAGCGAAGTCGAATGGGTCACCTTTTTTAATCGATTTTTATCATCCCGCCATGCGACTGTCCATTTACCCATAGGCAGGGCCTAGCGAGCCACGGCATAATTTTTAGCCGCAAATTCATATTGCGCCATAAATATTTTTTTAAATGGGATAACGGAATTAAGTTCATAAAAAACCAAAATCGCTTCGCGATATTCGCTTTCATCAACACTACGGTAAGAAAGGGGAGCGCAGCCGTAAGCCAAAAGTATGGCGTTGGCCAAAAGGCGCGAGGTTCTTTTATTGCCATCCTCAAAGGGTTGGATATAACTCAAGCCCAAAATCGCCGCTAAGGCCTTAGCATAAGGGCTAGCCATTTTAGTAACTGTTCGGCTTAAAGTTTCTACGGCCTCAAGGATTTGCTGGCCATTATCAAGCGGCCGATAAATGGAACCTAAAACCCCGACTGGTCTCTGCCGCAATCCCAATTTTACACTCAAGTCCTTGACTAAAATCGCGTGCAACTCTTCCAAATTCCGGCGGGTTAAAGTTTTGAATTGATCGGCTTGCTCGCGGACATAATTAAAGGCCTCTTTATGGTTTAAAATCATCCGCGCCTCTTTGGGGTCGTGTCCGGGCGCTTCCTTATTTTCTAAAAGCAATTTTTCCGTATCCAGCAGAGTATAAGTGTTCCCCTCAATCTTGGACGATTTCCAGGATAACTCTACAATCAAACGTTCTAATTCTTTTTTTTGGCTGACCACAGACAAATCTTTGGTTTGTTTATGATACTCGGCGGTGGCTTCATCTAAAGCTTTTAATTCTTCCGCCGTAAAAATACCTTCTGGAATATTTCCTAATAATTCAAAATTATGCTGTTTTAATCCCGAACGTTTATCCGGCTCAACGCTGCAATACTCTTTGGCGTCAATATCAACGAATATTCTTCCTTTGATGCTGACGGCGTAGCCAGTATTGCGCCCAGCGCCGGTTTTAACCAGCAGATCTCTACTGACCATCCGGGATAAGATTCTTTTGACAGTCACTAGAGAAACGTCTTCTCCCGTTTTTATTATTTCCTGATGAATTTTTGAGGATGACAAAATATTGCCGTCCAACATCAGTTTAATGATCTTTTGTTGCTTTTGATCGGTTTTTATCATATTTTTATTGGCGACGTAGAGCGAGTGAAACAAAAAGTAAACAACTTTTTGTTTCCGAGCCGACCCGCCCGCCACGGCTGCGCCGTAGGCGCGTCGGGCGGGGGAGCCAAAAAGGGTGTAATACCCCGCAGCTTGCTGCCCTTCGACATAGCTCACCTCTCAATTTCATTCGAGGTGACCTTGGGCCTGCCGAAAGGTCAGGGCAGCCTCGAATATTATTGAGAGGCTGCGGAAGAAGTGGGCGGAGCTTGCTCCGCGGTCAAATACCCTTTATTCGTCCCGTTAGAAATTTATTTCCTTGTAAATATTCGACAAGGTCAAAACTTTGAAGATTTTTCCTTAATATATTTTGTTCTATCAATAGGTTGAATTTTTAACCGGATTCGTATCATTTACTCTATTTAATTGTATCATCTTGATACGAATAACACAACTATTTGTTTCTGTGAGGGGTTTTTTAATCAATTTTTATCACCCCGCCGTCGATTTTTAAGGAGTAGCGCGGCTGAGTTATAATTTACCGCCACATCAAAAATAAAGGATTTTGACTGTTGATAATTTCAACCTCAACTTTATATTGGTCGGCAAAGGCCCTATTAGCTTGGCCTGATTTTTTCCATTTTATTTCATAAGCGAACAGCTTATCGCCATCTTTAATCACCAAATCAACTTCACTTAAAGAACGAGAACGCCAAAAATATAAATTTTGTTTTTGATCATTTAAAAGATTGGACTTCATAAATTCGGCAATGACCCAATTTTCCCACACCGAGCCGATATCCGATCGTAGCTCGCTAAAAGAAAATTCTTTCAGCAGGGCATTTCTTATCCCGGTATCATAAAAATAAATTTTTTGGCTTTTGGATATTTCTTTGCGCGGATTAGTGCTGAAAGATCGCAATCGGAAAATCACAAAAGTTTGTTCCAAAATATCCAAATACCTCTCCACCGTCTGACGAGACAAATTTAAAGAGTTAGCCAGTTCATTAATTGAAACCTCGCAGCCAACCTGATGCGCCAACAATAAAAGCAGGCGCTTAATCAGCTCCGGTGACTTGACTAATCCCAATTGCAAGACATCCTTAAATAAGTAATCGGCAACTAAATTCAACAAAAATCTTTCTTTGTCGGCAGTTGTCACCGCTTCAGGATAGCTGCCAAAAACCAGCGATGATAATAAAAGATAATTTATCTGCTGCTTAAAATTATTTAATAAAACATCTTGGGAAAATTGAGGCGACCACCAATCTTGATGGCTGATAATTTCAGCAAACGACAGCGGGGACAAAAATAATTTTTCGTTTCGGCCGGTCAAACTTTCCGCCATTTGACTAAGTAAATTCAAGCTGGAAGAACCCAATAAAATAATTCTCATATCGGAATCGGCATCATACCAACCCTTGACTATTTTAGCGGTTTTTAATTCTCTTTGCGCCTCATCAATCACCAAATAATCCGGACTGCCAAAATATTTATAAGCCTCGGCCGGACTTAAGGCCAAAGCGGCCAGTAGCTTATTTTTATCCGCCTCGAGATCCAAATTTAAGTAGGTAAATTTTTTGCCGACCAAAAATTTTTTAATGGAAGTTGTTTTCCCCACCTGCCTGGCGCCTAAAATCAACAATATTTTTTTTGTTTTTAATAATTC
>Ga0315288_10013999_pt1 | contig 10018 bp, 9 predicted proteins | sample YL17G11_20_MG_FD_203454 | JGI IMG/M metagenome (GOLD analysis project Ga0315288, IMG submission 203454) | Sediment microbial communities from Yellowstone Lake, YNP, Wyoming, USA - YL17G11_20 | ecosystem: Environmental > Aquatic > Freshwater > Lake > Sediment | place: USA: Wyoming | collected... | reverse complement strand
GGAGCTCCTGCACCGTGACGTTCGCCGGGTCGTTGAAGTCGTCCAGCCGTTCCGTGCCGATGCGGACCTCCCGCCGCACGCGGCCGTCCGGCGTGATGATGAAATATTCGTGGACGACCTCCGTCATTACGACACTCGCCGGGTCCGGTACATGCCGCCAGTGAACGACGATCCGCGAGGTCAGATCCTCGACCAGCCGGACGTAAGAACAGAGGCACAGGGGGTCCTCGCGGCACTCGGCCAGCGGCCTGAACGGGAATCGGCCCTTGGCCGTCTGGAGATACGGCAGATATCCTGTCGCCCGGCTGAAGACCAGCCGTCCGGCCTCGCCCACGTTGACAACCAGGTCTGCGTATTTCCCCCAGCGGATCGGTCCCGGCGAGGCCGTCCGGACCACGGCGTCGGCCGGATCCGGTCTGCCGCCGGAGAACACCCGGGCGGCATTGACGGGGATGAGGCCGAGCCAATCCGGCGTCGCCGGCTGCGTGTAATCAAGCTTGGTGAAATAGGCGTAGAAGTCCGAGGCCGGCGCCCGGACGGCGGCCGCCAGCAGGGCGATCGCCACGGCCAACCGCAAGATCCAAATCCGGAGACTCATTTCACCCTCCGATAGCCGCACGCGAAGAAGACTTTTTTTCGTTCGGCCCGACCGCCGGCACGGAATAGACGCCCCAATGGGTGTAGATGCCGAACTTCTCATCGCGCAGCCACTGCGGCGTGGGGATCCTGCTGAGGGATTCCCACGTCGGCGCGAACGGCTGGCGGGCCGCTGCGCCCGCCTGGCCGTCCGGGGCCGCGGGCCAGCCGACGAGGACGGCGCCGACGCCGCAGAGCAGGATCAGGGCGAAGGCCGGGATCGATCGGTGATTATTAATGTCGATTCTCCTTTCTCTCGGTCACGGCTGTTGGTCAACCCTTTTTTATCCGGAATCCTTGAAACGATTCCACCCGCATTGGTATACATTTTGTTTCTTTCATAAATAAAGTATCGAAAACCATTTTACGAGTCAATGTATTCTTTTAATGTATGGCAATGTTTGCAATTTGGCATAGGATGTGGGCCATCGTAGTAAAACTTCTCCTCTCTTCTGGGTTGACGTCCAAAGAGAGTTTACGATGGCCCACATCCTATGCCAAATTGCGAACATCACTGTACACTACCTAACGGCGTTGTGTTCATTTCTAATATCCTTCGCTGATTGATGTGAATCCAGAACTCACCAAATGTCCCCGACCTTGAAGCCGTTGGGAAACGGATCGGAGGGATCCACGCCGTAGTGACCCGTGCCGGTGATCCATGCCGTGCCGCTGATGGTGGGGACAACGGCCTTGTAAGGGCCGACCTTGGTTTCCTCCACCAGCCGCCCGGTGAACACCGTTCCCAAAATGCCTTCGTGGTGGAAGTCCTCGTTCAGGCCAAGTTGGCCCTTGGCATACAGTGCCGCCATCTTCGCCGATGTGCCGGTGCCGCAAGGCGAGCGGTCAATCACGCCCGTCCACGTGGAGGGATTGTTCCAGTCGAGCGTGCCGGTAGCCACAACGACCGCGTTTTTCATATGCGTTCCCGGCGTGGTGGACGGCGCGGAAATCTGACTGATCGTGGGGCCGGTCATCTCGGGGTTCTCAGGATGCACAACGGGATATTGCTCGACGGTCGCGACCCGGATCATCTCGCTAATGCGGGTGATGTCGCGGCCTTCGTCGGGCGTGATTTTCAGGCCAAACTGCACCGCGTTCGAGATGACGTAGAACATGCCGCCCCAGGCAACGTCCACCATGACCGTGCCGAGTTTCGGCACTTCCACATTGATATCAAGGTGCACGGCAAAGGAGGGAACGTTCTTGAACGTCACCGTGGTAACCTTGCCCTCCTTGCACTCGGCACGGATACCCACCAGCCCCGCCGGCGCTTCCAGCATGAACTCAGTGACCGGCTCGGTCATGGCGAGCATGCCCGTTTCGAGCAGGGCCGTCGCGACGCATATGGTGTTCGTCCCGGACATCGGCGCGTATTCCGTCTGCTCCAGAATGATGAAGCCGGCGGCGGCGCGCGGATCGGTCGGCGGCAGGATTATATTGCAATTGGCAGCCGGATAGCCACGCGGTTCCCGCAACATGCGCAATCGCACGTCGTCGAGGTTCTTCTCGAAATACTTCATCTTTTCGAACATCGTCTTGCCGGGGACATCCAGGATGCCGCCGACGATGACCCGGCCGGGTTCGCCCGCCGCGTGAAGATCAATGGCGTGGACCAGTTTGGTTAATCTCATTGGTATCCTCTTTGGTATTCTGTTATTCTGTGATGCGGTATTGTAGCATATTCAATACCCGCGCTTCGTCGCTCGTTTGCATCATAAGATCTTCCCTCACCCTCCACATTTAACCACAAAGGGGGGGCCGGTGGCCGGCGCTGGAAGGATGATGGACGGATCCTTGCGCAGCCGCGCGACCAGCCAAAGAGCCACTCTGTCAAATCTGATGCCATAGATTATAGGGAGCTTTCCACGACACCGGACACGGGCTTCTGTCTGGAGGCGCTGCGGAAAGCACTCCGGATCTCGAAGCCGGAGATTTTCAACACGGACCAGGGGCCGCAGTTCACGAGCGTGGATTTCACGGGCCTTCTGGAAAACGAAGGGATTAAGGTGAGCATGGATGGACGAGGCCGGGTCTACGACAACATTTTCGTCGAACGGCTTTGGCGCTCGGTCAAGTACGAGGAGGTTTATCTTCACGACTACCAGACGGTCCCGGCGGCGAGGATTCATCTTTTCGACTATTTCGAGTTTTACAACAACGAGCGACCGCACGAGACGCTGGGTTACCGGACACCGCACGAAGTCTATTGAAGTCTATTGTGGAACGCGGGCGGCGTTGGCACCGGCTTCCGAGGCTGTGGCTTGACATGGCCGGGTTCGATATCGCGGCTCCTAAGGCTTCCGGCGAAGCCATTTTTCGGGGTTCACGTTAAAATGGCTTTCAGACGCCAAAATGGATAAAATGGTCACGAGAGGCAGGCTTTCGATCCACCTTCAGGAAGCCCTTAAACTGCCCAAAGAATGGGGAGAGGGTCAGAGCTCTTCCCCTCGCTCAAAGAGTTCCACTGGATGAAGGAAAAGCTCCGGCAGTTCTACGCTCTCAGGTCCAAGAAGACGGCTCAAACAAGGCTTAAAGACATGATCGAGATTGCCATTCTCTCCGATGATGCCGCGATGGTCCATCCAGTGGGGCCGGACCCTTCAGCGCTGGAGCCCCTACATCCTCAACTTCTTCGATTCCCGGACAACCAACGCCTACACGGAGGGTATCCATACCAAAATCAAGATGATAAAACGGGTCAGCTTCGGCTTCCGCAACGTCGATATCTACATCCGGAAGATGCTCCTATGCATCCTCCCCCTGATGATCGTGCTCCCTTGGCTTCCACACTGATCGTCATAGAGCAAAAAATCACTTGAAATTAAAAAAAATTTATTTTAATTATTACTTTGTGTAAGAAAGAAAGATTTTAAGGAGGGGAAAATGAAAAACAAAACCGCTTCTTATCCGGTCTTCTTTCTCGTCTTGTGTTTTTCACCTGCTATTCAGCTCAAAGGACAGACCAACGAAGCGGTTCATGTGGAGTATTCCATCAGGACTCCGATTCCACGGCGTATCTTGAATCTCGATTTTTCAGGTACCGAATACTATGTATCGGTTCAGGGAAACGATCAGAACCCAGGCACGAAAAAGGAACCTTTCCGCCACATCCAAAAGTGTGCCGACATCGCTCAGCCGGGCGATATCTGCTTTGTAAGAGAGGGGATTTATCGTGAAACTGTGATTCCAAAGAACGGTGGAGGGAGAGTGGATCCTATCCTATATGTGGCCTATCCCGGTGAGAAAGTCACGATAAGTGGAACTGAACCCATAACCGGGGAATGGTCAGTATACAAAGGTTCTATCTATCAAACCAAGGTTAATTTGGACTGTAATCAACTGTTTGTCGATGGAAAGATGATGATCGAAGCCCGGTGGCCGAATATGCGTTTCGAAGAATTATGGGAACGCTCGCTTTGGGCCAAATCCGGTATCAAGAGCGTTTATGGGAAAATGGTCGATCCAGAACTGGCCAAAACGGATATCGACTGGACCGGCGCAATTGCCACCCTGAATGTATGCCATCAGTATTTAACGTGGACCCGAAAGGTCAATAAACACAGCAAAGGCAGCGATACGTTTGAATACAACCGCGACCTTGGTAGTCTCGAAGACTTAATGAGCGTGCCCGCCGCATGGCAAGATGATTACTATTATCTGTCGGGAAAACTCGAAGCACTAGACATCCCGACCGAATGGTTCTATGACACCCAAACGCATATCCTATATCTCTGGACACCCGACGGCAAAAGTCCGGCGGCTCATACGATTGAAGTCAAGGTTCGTGATAAGGCATTCGAGGTGAACAATCTGGATAAAATCCATCTGATCGGATTCAATTTTTTTGCAGCCACGTTCCAGTTTGAGAATACCGTGAAAAGCGTAGTTGACGACTGTCATCTGCTTTTTCCCACCTACGCGCGGGAACTGAACGATCCATCCGCCAGATCGAATTCTACTCGGATTACCAATATGTCGGGATCATTTAATATCATCCGAAACACCACCGTTGGATACACGCCATTGAGCGGGTTGGTCATGACCGGCCCATACAATACTCTGGAAAATAATCTCGTTCATGATGTCTGCTGGAATGGTTCACTCAGTTATCCTGCGATCAGGATGTCAGGCGGCGATAAACCAGGCAACGAGTGGGCTCCGACCATTATCAAAGGAAACACAGTGTATAACGCCGGTAGCGCTGGTATTAGTTTCGACGACCAGGCCTATATTGTTGAATACAATTATATTCACCACATCGGTATGATGAGCGATGATGTGTCAGCCATCTATACCGGCGGTTTTAGTATTGCCGGTACCACCGTACGATACAACTGGGTGCATGATTTACATCCCGTTATTGGAAAAAAGATAAATATTGGGCACGGCATTCGCGCCGACGATCAAGCTAGGAGCATAAGCGTCCACCACAATGTGATCTGGGACGTCGGGTGTGATGGCATTCACATAAAAGGCGAATATAACAAAGTGTATAACAACACGATTTTCAATTCCAAACCGGAATTCCGTTATGCAAACTCGATCCTAATGGATACCGAACCTGAACCTGAAAAGCCATTTGCTATGACTATTCCTCTGCTTAACGAGCAGAATGCTCAGTCTTTGGTCTTTAATAACGTTGTTGGCATCATCAGGGCCGAGTACAGAACGGATATTCCTTTTATTAATCGCAGCAACGTTTTCCACAACCTGCTGGACTATACACCGGAACTACGTGACCCGGAAAACTTCGATTTCCGCCCCCAAGATGGCTCAAAACTCATCGATGGTGGGATAGCCATGCCGGGCTTGACGGACACTTTTGAAGGTGAGGCACCTGATATTGGAGCTTATGAACACGGCGGAATCAACTGGAGACCAGGGTACCAGGCTCAAACTGCACGGTTCTACCGGAAAGATTAAGTTTTTGTCGAGCAAACAGTCAAAGAAAATCAATGACAGAGAACGAATGGGATGGTCGCCTTACACGTGAATTGCAGTTTGTGAATAAACTTCACCAGAAATTTCCAGCCGCTGTGGTGAAAGACTGCTCAAATATTGTTTCGGATCTGAGAAAAATTGAACCAACCCCGGACTTACGTCCGGGGATTCCTAAAGGGCAAGCTTCGCTTGTCCTAAGTCTTCTTTCTCCTGATACTTGACGTACTCCAGGATCGTCTTTTCGTCCAAGCCCACTGTGCTCACGAAATATCCAACCGACCATATCCCTCCTCGTCCCCAGTACCGCTTCCTGATGAATTCGAACTTCTCATACAACGCCCGCCCCGTGTTCTGTTTGATGATTTGGACCACTTTCGCAATACTGTACTTGGGCGGAAAACTGATCACGATATGCACGTGGTCGGATTGGATATTTCGTTTCAGATACTCGATTTCTGGATACAGTTTTCGAACCTCGTCCATTTTGATCTTCAGGTATTCGTCGACCCCGTCGACCAGCACGTTGTATCGGTATCTGGGTATCCAGACGATGTGATACATGCATCTGTATGTACAGTGGGCTTGCTTTCGTATCTCCACGTTTAGATTCTATCATGATGACCGAAGACTTAGGAGCCCACTCCATCCACGGACTTACGTCCGGGGATTTACGGCGGTACTTTAAAAGGAGTGCCGTTGATAAATAATATGAAAAATTACTCCTTAGGAATCCCTATCGGCAATTTTGGCGAAATATGGGTTGACGGGCGAAATTGTATGTTACATACTTGAAAAAACGTAAAGTGTGAAAATTGAAATTGGAGGAAAACATCTATGAAATCAGTAAAATTTTTTTGGGTTTTTTCTCTCATTTTATTGCCTTTATTGGTTACTAGTTCGTATTCTCAGGATTATGGAGCAATTGCGGCTCAAGATATAAAGAATATTTTACCTGTGCGGGAACAAGCCAAAACGATGGACAATTGGCTGAAATGGAGACTTGATAATATTGTTCCATATTTAATGAGAAGAGAAGGGATTGATATGTGGCTTGTTATCAATCGAGGTGAAAATAATCCAGAGCCTGTTTATACGACGCTTGTTCCTGAAACCCCAGATTATAGCGGAAGGGCATTAATTTTTCATGATCGGGGTGAAGCGCTTGGAGTTGAAAGATTTTGCGGCGATACCACGGATATAGGAGACTTGTATAAGGCAGCATTTAAAGAAGGAAAGATAGATGGAATGGCGGATCTTACAGAAATCGTTGAGAATCTTGCAGAATTCATAAAAGAACGTAGCCCTAAAAAAATTGGGGTTAATATGTCTGACAACCGATACTTGGCTCATGTGGATGGTTTAACCGCATCTTATAAAAAAAAGCTGGATAAAGCGCTGGGCCCAGAATTTTCTTCTCGAATAGTTTCAGCAGAAAAGCTCAGTGTTGGATGGCTTGAGACAAGAAGTCCGCAGGAATTGAGTGTTTACAGGCATATCTGCGGAGTTGCTCATGATTTAATCGCTGAATTTTTCTCCAATACGCTTATCATCCCGGACATAACCACTACAGATGACGTTGCCTGGTGGATAAGACAAAGGATTGTGGACATTGGGCTCAAAACTTGGTTTCATCCGTATCTCATAACTCAAAGGTACGAAAACGGAAAAGTTATTTCTCTTCGCAGTGATAGAAAAGCAGCCGCAAACGAAAATGTGATCCGCAGAGGGGATCTTCTTCAATGCGATATTGGAATCGTATATCTTGGGCTTTGCACGGACAACAAACAGTATGCTTATGTCTGTAAAATTGGAGAAGATAATGCTCCTCAAGGTTTAAAAGAGGCTTTGAGATTAACGAATAAATTGCAGGACATTTTCATGAATGAGTTTAAGGTTGGAAGAACGGGGAATGATGTCTTTATTACGGCCTTTATGAAGGCGAAAGAGGAAGGTTTAAAATCAAGCATTTATTCTCATCCGCTTGGCTTTCGTGGACATGCTGCGGGACCGCTGATGGGACCATTGAAAAGATATGAAGCTTTTTTCCAATTTGGAGATTATCCCGTTTATTTAAATACTTGTTATTCGATTGAATTAAGCAATTATTACGATGTTCCCGAATGGGGCGGTCAGGAAGTGGAAATTCAACTTGAAGAAGACGCTGCCTTTACAAAGGAAGGATGTCATTTTATTGACGGACGACAGACGCAGACGAAATTATATGTGATAAAATAAGAACAACAAGAAGCTTGTAAGGCGAAAGCCGAGAAATAATACATTAAAATAAAGTCTAAAAGGAGAGTCAGATGCAAATAAAGAAGAACATTAAAATCTTGTGGCTTTTGTCGTTTCTTTTCGTCCTGGCAGGTTGGAGTTCAGCTTCTTTACAGACGGATATTCAGGATAAACTCGGCGTTCAGAAAGTTAACCAAGAAATTCAAAGCCAAAAACTTCTGGATTATATCAAGGTGCTGACCTCGGAATCCTATGGAGGACGTCTCACAGGCACGCCCGAATATCGAGCTTGCGCAGAGTGGCTCGGGTCTCAATTCAAAAAGTGGGGGATTCAACCCGCTGGAGACCGGAGCACCTACTTCCAGACTTTCCCTTGTCCCTATACCCTTGTGCTAAGCTCAGGCGAAGTGTCGATGAAAACGGGGAACACGAAAAAAACCTACATCTATGAAAAGGACTATTTTCCGGGTTCCAATTCGGCCAGCGGCCGGATCCAGGCGGAAGTCGTTTACGTGGGATACGGCATAACTGCCCCGGAGCTCGGATACGATGACTACCAAGGGATTGATGTCAAAGACAAGATCATCCTCTTGGAAAGGGAAGTTCCCTTGTCTCCCGAAGAGTCTCCGGCCGAAGTCTTCCTGAAATGGAAGCCCTATTCCTACCATCGGTACAAAATGAAAAATGCGGTGGCTCACGGGGCCAAGGGACTGCTCTACAATTACCTGACCACGAACACGAACACCCTGTATATCGACGGTTTCCTCTTCTCGCAGATCGCCCCGCACGTGACTGAGGACCTCTTCGCCGGATCGGAAAAGACTTCCGAGCAGACGAGGGGCCTCATTCAGAAGACTCTCCGGCCGCAATCGTTTCCGACGGGAAAGACTTGCATCATCGAGAATAAAACGGAACATCACAAAGAGGGGATCGGATACAACGTCGTCGGCGTGCTGGAGGGAACCGATCCAAAGCTCAAACAGGAGTTTATCCTTCTTGGCGGACATCTCGATCATGTCGGCCGCGCTCCTCTCCTTATGCCCGGGGCCAACGACAACGCGTCCGGCATCGCGGTGATGTTGGGAATCGCGGAGGCCTTGGCGAAAAGTCCTGTCAAGCCGAAGCGATCCATCATGTTCATCGGTTTCGGAGCGGAGGAACATGGTCTTTTAGGCTCTCTGGCCTATCTTGCCGAGCCTATCGCGCCGTTGGATAAGACCAAGGCACTTATTAACATGGATTCCGTCGGATGTGGAAACGTCTTGCATGCAGAGGCCGCGGAAAACTATCCGGAATTCTGGCAATTCATTAAAAGTGCGAACGACACGTTCGTCCACGGAGCCATCCGCACGAGCTATACCAGGAACCTGGGGCGGCCCCGAACCGACGCGTGGGTGTTCATGGAGAAAGGAATTCCCAGCATCTCTTTCGGAGCTTCCGGAGCACCCAGCTTTGCCCACACGACCAAGGACACGGTTGAGACCATCACTCCAGAGATCCTAGGCGACCTGGCCCGGATCCTCTCGGTCGCCGTTTTGAAAATGTCCAATCAGACATCTCTAGACTTCAAGGTGAGCGCTGCACCGCCAAGTAAGAAGCCTACGAAAAAACAGCTTTCCTATTAGTGTTCTCATGCTCGTCAACGTCTGACCAGAGATCTTATTTGTGAAGAATCATGATAATCGACAGAAAAGATAAAATGGAAAGGGGAAATGATTATTAGAGTCTTCGCGTAAGAGTGTGGGTCATTTTAAATCTCCTTGAGCATACAGGTAAGAATTTTCAGTCTGAGATACTTCTCGTCGCGTAAACCGTAAGCCCTTCTTTGGATCACTCGAATCTTGTTGTTCAACCCCTCGACAAAGCCTAATGAAACTTTATTCTCAGGTCTGCTATCTGAGCTACTCCCCAAAAACTGGACAGGGTGCGTATTCCGGGGGATTCCGGCCGGGTATTCCGACGGGAAAGCGGCCGTTTTTTGGCCGTCTGTCGGAAAGGTGGCCGGAATGGCTCGGAAAATTACGGAGTGAGGCTGGGTAATCTCGAGAAAGCCGGGTATCTTTCGCCTTCCGATATCCCAGGAAGGAGGCGAAGATGCCGGCGAAGAGGTTACCGATGCGAAAGATCAAAGACGTCCTGCGACTGAGATGGGGGCTGGGGTTGACGAACCGCCAGGCGGCGGCGAGCCTGGGGTTGGCCCGCT
>Ga0315288_10013997_pt1 | contig 10019 bp, 5 predicted proteins | sample YL17G11_20_MG_FD_203454 | JGI IMG/M metagenome (GOLD analysis project Ga0315288, IMG submission 203454) | Sediment microbial communities from Yellowstone Lake, YNP, Wyoming, USA - YL17G11_20 | ecosystem: Environmental > Aquatic > Freshwater > Lake > Sediment | place: USA: Wyoming | collected... | reverse complement strand
GATCTTCAACCTCGTCTACCGGCTCGTCGGCGACTACGAGGATGCCACCGACCTGACCGCAGAGACGTTCGTGCGCGCGCTGCGCGGGTATGAGCGTTTTCGAGGAGACGCGCACCCGTATACATGGCTCTATCGCATCGCACTCAACCTATGCAAGAACTACTTCCGACAGCAGCAACATCGCAGCCGAGTGCACTCCTTCTCGCTGGACAGCCCTGTCGACCCCGAAGGGGAGGGGCCGTCGCGCGAGATCGAGGACACCAGCCAGGAACCCCACCAGCGAATCGAGGCCAAGGAACTCCAAGGCCAGGTGGAGAAATGCCTGCTCTCGCTTCGCCCCGACCTGCGGGAGCTGATCGTGCTGCGGGATGTGCAAGGGCTATCATATCAAGAGATTGGGCGGGCGCTCGGCTGCTCGGAAAAAGCCGTGAAGTCCCGCCTGTTTCGCGCTCGCAGCCAGCTCCGCGAGGCGCTCGCGCCGTACCTGTCGTCCTAGGGGGCGGGGGATCCACCGATCGGAACGGGCGAGGGACGCGTACCGCATCTGCAATTATGATGACGCGGCCGGCTTTCGCGCCGGAGGAGAGTGGACTTTGAAGACCACAACGCTGACGCTACTGCTCTGCGCCCTGGCCACTATCCTGGCGGCCGGATTCGCCTTCGGGGCCGAGCTCGCGCTCCCTGAAGTAGCCCCGGCCCAGCCGGAGGTCTCGCCGGCTCCCGCGCAGGCCGCGCCAACACTGGCGCCGGAAGCAGTTCCGACAGCGGCCGCCGTCCCTGCCCCCGCGCAGACGCCGATCGTGGACGTCGTCGTGGTCGGCAACGACCATGTGGCGGTGACCGAGATCACCGGCGCCATCAGCAGCAAGGTCGGTGGCTTCTACAGCGAGGACCAACTCGCCCGCGATCGGGAGTCGGTGCTGAGGCTGGGCTGGTTTCAGACCGTCTCGGCTGAACGGGAAATGGTCGAGAACGGCGTCAGGCTCGTCTTCCGGGTGAGGGAGAACCCGGTAATCCGGGATATCCAGTTCAACGGCGCCAAGATGCTGACCCGCGACCAGTTGCTGGCGGTGATGCAGACCAGGCCTGGCGCGATCTACAACGTACGGCGGCTGGAGCAGGACGCGGCGGCGATCGAGGAGCTGTACCGATCGAAGGGCCACATCCTGGCCATCGTGCTCCAGGTGGAGCAGATCACCGAGCAGGGCGTGCTCACCCTGGATATCGCCGAGGGCGTGATCGAGTCCATCAAGATCACGGGCAACACCTACACCAAGACCTATGTCATCCAGCGGTACATACACGTCAAGCCGGGTGAGGTGTATAACGCCAAGCAAGTGTCGGCGGATGTGAAGCGGATCAGCGACACCGGGTACTTCGAGAGCGTTCGCACTGACGCGGAAGTGGGGGAGGAGCCCGGCAAGATCATCCTGATTTTCATCGTGGTGGAAAGGCAGCGGACGGGCCAGGCGACGGTGGGTGGCGCCTACACCTCGGTGCAGGGCATCATCGGCTTCGTGGATCTGAGCAAGACCAACCTGCACGGCACCGGCCAGTCCGTCTCGGTGAGAGGTGAGTTCGGCGGCCGGCGCAGCTATGAGTTCGGCTATCGCAACCCCTGGATCATGAGCCCGGAGACGCGGCTCAACTTCGGCGTCTACGACCGGTTCATCCTGCGGGAAGCCTTCATCACCGATCCGACGGGGGCGAGGCGGAACATCCTCTACCGCGAGCGCCGCGCCGGCGGCAACCTGGTGCTGGGCCGACCACTTTCCGATTTCACGACCCTCTACCTGGGCCTGCGCCGGGACGATGTGTCGATATCGGACCTGACGGCGGAGGAGGCGCAGTTCCTCTCTGGGCCATCCTTCGCCGCGAGGGAGGTCCGCAGCGTCAGTCTGACCTCGGTGACGGACACTCGGGATAACCCGGGCACTCCGGCCGCGGGCAAGTACCACCAGTTCTCCACCGAGTTCGCCGGGCTGTTCGGCGGGGTGCATTTCAACAAGTACTCGATGGACAACCGCCGTTATGTCACGCTTGGGAAGAACAAGCAGGGGCTGCCGCGAGTATGGGCGACGCGCCTGATCGCAGGAACCGTGACCGGCGACGCGCCCTACCTCGAGCAGTTCCTGATCGGTGGGCAGGACACGCTGCGCGGTTTCCGCATCGACCGGTTTGCCGGCTCGCATATGTTGGTGCTGAACACCGAGTACCGCCTACCGTTGAGCAAGCAGCTAACCGGCGTCGGTTTCGTCGATGTCGGCGACGCCTGGGGCGGGCTGATCGGGAACGACCCGTTCTTCCAGGGCGATAAGAAGCCCAAGGCGCACGTCGGATACGGAGTTGGGGTGCGCATCCAGACTCCCGTCGGGCCCATCAGGCTCGACCTGGGATTCAGCAGCGAGGGAGCGGAGACGCACTTCGGCATCGCGAACATGTTCTGAGGATCTCGCCAGTTCGCCACTGGCAACAGGAGAAGCTGATGAAGCACTACTCTTTCTGGCTGGTCTTGATCGCCTGCGCGGTGGTTCCGCTGAGCGCCGCTGCGGCTGCGGCGCCGGCCCCCGTCCTCAATCTCGGCGTCGTGGACACCGATCGAGTATCGGGCGAATATAAGGCCATGCAGACGTTGAACCAGCAGTATCTCGATTTCCAGAAGCAGCAGGAAGCCCAGATTCTGCGCCGGCAGAAGAGCCGGATGCTGTTCGACCAGGAGCTGCGGGAGTACCTCGATTACTCCTCACCCACCGCCGCTCCCACCGCGGATCGCGATAAGCGGCTGGTGGATCTGGAGAAGCTCTCCGATGACCGGAGCAAGCGGCTGCTGGACCTGGGCCAGAAGAAGGACCGGACCGCCGACGAAGATGGGGAGTACCAGAAGCTCGACACCACCTATAAGCAGCGGACGCAGGAGCTGAGCGCGATCCAGTCGGACGTGCAGCGGGCGGTCGAGGCGAAGCAGAACGAGCTGATGAAGATCATCACCGACAGCTTCAACGCCGCGGTGAAGGCGGTGGCGGACGAGAAGAAGCTACCGATGGTGCTGCGGAGGGAGATCGTCCTTTTCGGCGGCACCGACATCACGGACGACGTGATCACTAAGCTGAACCAGCAGCCGATGCCTACCATCAGCATGGCCCCGGCCCCGGCGCCTGCAAGTTCGGGGACGGCCGCAACGGCCCCGGCGACTGACGCGAAGACGGCAGGAAAGTAGCAGCAGCCAACTGGGCGCCGGCAGGCAGCCGCCTGTTCGCGCCCGGCGCAAGGTTCGAATGCCGATGACCTTGAGGGAACTGGCGCAGGCGCTTGGGGCAGAGCTGGTCGGGGGCGACCCGGCGGCTCAGGTGTTGGGCGTCTCCGGCCTGGACAACGTCTCTCCCGGCTGCGTGGCCTACGTCGAGAACGAGCGCCGGCACGCCGAGGGGGAGGAGAGCCAGGCGCTTGCGCTCATCGCCCCGCTGAACCTGACGCCTGGTCGCAAACCATTGCTGCGGGTGGCGAATCCGCGGCTTGGTTTCGCGCGGGCCCTGTCCCTGGTGTTCCCGCCGCGCCGGATGCCCCCTGGCATTCACCCCACGGCCGTGGTCGGCCGCAATGTCCGGCTGGGTGAGGGCGGGTCAACCGAGGCCGACGCGCTGGCCGCGGAGATCTCGATCGGCGCCTACTGCGTGGTCGGTGATGGCTGCGTGGCAGGCCGCGGCGTTCAGATCCACCCACTCGTCTCCCTGGGCTCCGAGGTTCGGATCGGGGCGGACTCGGAGATCCACTCGAACGCGACCATCTACGCCGGCGTCTCGCTGGGGGCGCGGGTGATCGTACATGGGGGAAGCGCAATCGGCAGCGACGGCTTCGGCTATGTCGCGGATGGATCGACCCATGTGCGCATCCCTCACGTCGGGACGGTGGTGATCGGCGACGACGTCGAGATCGGCGCGGGGGTGACGATCGACCGGGCCACCACTGGCGCCACTGTGATCGGCGAGGGAACGAAGATCGACAACCTGGTGCACATCGCCCACAACTGCAAGATCGGCCGTAACTGCCTGCTGGCGGGCCAGGTGGGTCTTTCCGGCAGCGTGACCATCGGGGACAACGTGGTGATGGCCGGGCAGGCGGGGGCGCGGGATCACGCGGTGGTGGGAGATCGGGCTCAGGCCGGGGCGCGAGCCGCCATCATCGGCGACGTACCCGCGGGGGCGATCGTCTGGGGGGACCCGGCGCGGCCCCACTGGGAGCAACTCCGGATCGATGCCTCCGTATCGAAACTGCCGCAGCTTCTGCGAACGGTGCGGGAGCTGGAGCGGCGCGTGAAAGAGCTGGAGGCGAAGCTCCAGCAGCGCGAAGGGGACTGAGCGCCGCGCCCGCCTCAGGGTGCGAGGGTCACGTACTGCACGTTCCCATACCACGACACCTTGGCCACCGCCCACATGGCATCGCTGTCCCCGTCGGCGCGGAACGTGAAGCTCTGCTCCTGCTGCGCCTCCAGCCGGAGCGGGAAGGCGCGAGGAGTCACCTCCGCCAGCGCCAGGCCCTCGGACAGTCTCCCCCAGGCCTCCACCGGTGTGATGAGTTGCACCTCGCCCTCGACGAAGTCGTGGTTAGGGTTCTCCACGTCGACGACGAACGCTCCCTGCTCTCGCCTGAGCGACAGCGCCAGCGGCTGGATGTCGCCGATGGGAACCACGTCCTGAAGCACCCGGTCGCCGTCCTCGGTGATCGCCCGCAGGAAGCACGGCGTCGCATCTGGCGGCACCACTATCATCACTTCGTACACGGCCTGAGAGGCCGGGGCGATGCGGTAGGGCACTTCCTTTGGGATCAGTGGCCACTCCGGCGGGGCGATGACGCGGACCTTCCCGCTCATCTCCCGGTCGCGGCAGTCGTTGCTCAAGGCGAGGGTGAAACGGGTGTTCTTGCCGCGCGGGATGGGGCCGCCCAACCACAGGGTCAGGGGCTGGTTTCCCAGCGGAGCGGCGCCTGAGTTGTGCTCCCAATACTCGGAGTGAGCCGGAGTGACGGCATCGACGCGGGGGCCGAGTTCCATTGGCTCACCGGCCTCGGGCGGCTGCGACAGCCGCACTCCGAACGTCGCGATGCCGCAACTCGGGAGGTCGAGCTGAACGATCGGCGGCTGAGCGCGGCGCTTGAGCAGGCCCGGCAGCGACCAGCCGTTGCGCGCCAGGGGGAGATCCTCGGTCTTCTGCTCCATCAAGTCGGCGAGCCAGGCCTCCTCCGGCTCCAGGCCGAAGCTGATCTGCGCCTTCACGGGCCGGCCGTGCGCCTCGTAGGCGCGCACCAGGAAACCGGTTCCCGGGGTGGAGGGCTTGGAGGTATGATCGGCCACCGCGTTGCCCACTGCCTTGATGGCGCTGATCACCACGTCCGGCGAGTCGATGGCCACGAGACTGAACGCGATGGGCAGAGAGGACGCGGCGGCCGGCCTCTCATCGGCCCGGGCCAGCACCGCGCGCAGGGGATGATTGAACTCCAGGCCCGCGCGCACGACGCCGGCGGCGCGCCAGTCGCCCGCGTGGGGAAGCAGCGCGTGCTCGAACACGTGGGATCTGTGATCGGCGATGAGTGGAAGATCCAATGCCGACTGGTCGGAGGCGATGGTCCCGCGGGCGGCAAAGAGGGGGGCGATCAGCCGTCGTTCCGAGTCGAGGGCCGCGGCCAATCCCCGGCCGATCAGCGCCACGCCGTATTCGCTGACGGGCCTCGCCATTCGCGACAGGTCGTGCGACGGCGGCACTTGCAGGCGGTCATCGGTGATCGCCTCTGCGATCAGGTCGGTCAGCCGCGAGAGGGAGATCGTGTCTGCTGCGTCGGTCACCAGCATCGGAAGCGGCTGCTCGGGATGGGAGGGGTCGATCCATGGCACCAGGACCGCCGCCCACTCCTCCGACTTGAGCGTTTCACCGATCCGCTCCCGGACTCCGTGCGTCGCCTCCATCGCGGACTGCGCGTACAGATTCGCGCGCCGGAGGCTGATCGCGAAGTCACAGCGCGGAGTCTCCTTCGCCGCATCATCGTCGGTGGCGACGACACTGGGAATGCCCTTGCTGAGGAGCGCTTGCATCAGCGGGCGGATTGCCGTCCAGTCCGTGTCTCCCGACACGATCAGCACCCGAGCGCCGAGTGGAACGACTCCCGTCACCTGCCCCCGATCGACAATCTTCACGGAGGGTCCGGGGCCGACATCGACCCAGTTCCGCGCGGAGCGGAGATCCGACAGCACCTCCCCGGCCTGGCTCTCGAGCGATGCCTGCGACGGCCGCGAGACCACCTCGGCGAACTGGTCCTCGAAGATCGGCAGGCCCTCGGCGGCGAGTGGGAACGAGAGCGCCAGCAGCTCATGCCGGCCCCGATAACCCTCGATCGTGGTGCGCAGATCTATGCGCCGCAGGCCCTGGTAGACGGTCACTTCCTGCAGCAACTGGCACTTCCCGGGCAACTCGCCGCTGATCAGAAGCTGGCTGAAGACGGGGCCGCGCATCGCGGCCATCTCCGCCGACTCGTCGCTCGCCCTGACCATGCGCCCGGTAAGGCCGAGCCCCGGTGTCTCCGGATCGGGGTTCTGAGCGAGAGCGATCACTTCGTTCGCGGGGCCCGCGTCGCGGTTCAGCACCTCCCGCTGAGCCTGCTTGTCGAACAGCCTGACCAGGCCGCCTCCCTCTCCCCGGTCGGCCTCAAGGCAGAACTGGTCGCTTTCGATGACGTCCTCCAGCGCCGCCTCGGCCGACGGCGGCAAGCTGTCGGCGGGCGCCAGGTAGTAGGTGCGGTACCCGATGGAGGGTACGTCGGCGGCGATGAAGACGAACTCCGCCCAGCCCTGATCGGTCTTCCCCGGCCTGGTCATGAGCTGAGTCGGGGCTTCCTTTCCGTGTTCATCGAGAAGACTAAAGCCCGCGGCGAAGGCGCCCTCGAGCTGCACCCTCGCGGTGCAGACATCGGTCCGCTGCCAGCCGAGGGAGTTGAACACGATCAGCGGGACCGAGCCCGCGGGCGCATGACGCCCGGAGCCGGCGCTGATCGAGGCCGTGATGTAGTCGAGAGCTTTCTCCTCGACCTCGCCTGCAAGGTCGAGCGCTTCCCGACATCCCGACAGGAGATCCACCAGGGGTGCCTCGCCAAGCGCGCCGGCGTGGGCGTCTCGCTGCTGGCCGAGAAGCGTCTGCCGCCAGGCCCGGTCGAGAGCGAGGTCAGGGTAACGCGCCCCGAGCAAGGAGGCGAAAGTGGCCCACTTCTCGGCGTCGAGTAACCTGTTCTCGGCGAGACGGGTTGCCTGCCTCAGGTCGGCGCGCGGCATCGCCGCGCCGGCGCCGCGGGAGGCAACGTCGGCGATGACGGGCATTCGGTCCCTCGGCTGCGGGATCTCTTCCCCTGCCTCGGACACGAAGTGACGGGGAGTGCTGACCATCAGCCCCCTGGTCAACAGGTCGTTCAAACCGTGCGAGAGCCAGTCCGGCGGCTCGGCCGCGTCGTCGCGATATAGGTTAAGGTGAGGGAGATCGTCCGCACCGGCCGTCTCGATTAGCCTTAGCACCTCCGCCTGCCCAAGATGCAGGAACGGCTCCACCCCCGCCCCCATCAGTTCGGAACCGTCCGGGGCAAGACGTAGGTGGAGGGGCGAAGCGCCCGCCGGCGCAGGTGAGATGATCGCCTCTAAGCCGAGCTTGGCAGCGATCTGGGGCAACTGAGGCCATCCGCCCGAGCCGTCCTCAGCGATGACGAGGACGGGCTGGACATTGAGGATGCCTCGGGCGTAGAGCAACCCATACATGAGATTGCGGATGAGCGACTCGCCCTGCACGACGGCAGCGTCGGGCTCGACGAAGAACGCGTTGACGTCGAAGCTCCCCGCGTCGAGCAACTGGCGAAAGTATTCCCGCTCGTCGCTGTTGCCCGCCATGAACGCTTGCAGAGCGGCCAGTCCTGACAGGGTGAGCCGGCATCCCTGGTCCTGGCGAGCCGCCTCGAGCTTGCGCCGCAGCAGACCGGACCCGCGAGCCGCGCTGGTCCGTTGGTCGTCGGCCCCCACCAGTGGATAGTGGAGGTACGGCGCCATATACACCGTCTTTCGCATGGTGGCCATACTACCCTCCCGCATGCCGGCGCCAAAGGCTGCCGCTTACCTCAGGCGCACGGCGTTTGCACCTACGCCTTTGCTGCTATCCGACGCGGCGCATTCCCCGCGCCACGCTAGGTCATCCGAGGTACTGAAGCCGGTCTCGATACCGGGCAAGAGCTTTCTCGTTATGTTCATCGCCGCCGGGAAGGTTGGCGCTCACGAACACGGGGGGCGTCTCTCCGCGGGCCAGCAGCTTCGCCACCGTCTCGACTACCAGAGACTGCAAGATCGCCGCCCCAACGGCAGTGGACATCGGCCCCGTCTTCTGGTCGAGGCCGGGCAGCTCGATCTCGGCGTCGCCGGGGGTGGAGTGATTGTCGATCACGACATCGGCGATCTCATGGAGCCGCTGGCCGCTCGAGTGGCGCGAGGGCAGCGATCCGGCGTAGGCCAGTGAGGTCACTCCGATGACGGTGAGGCCGGCCGCCTTCGCGGAGAGAGCCATATCGATGGGGGCGCCATTGCGCCCGCTGGTCGAGAGCACGATCATAGCGTCGCTGGCGCGCGCCCCGGATTGCGCGAAGAGCGCCGGAGCCCATCCTTCCTTGCGCTCCCAATCGGAGGTTTCGGTCACCGGGCGGTGGTCGAGGAGAACCCTTCTGTCGAACAACGGCTGCACCAGCATGAGGCCGCCGGCGCGATAGAAGATGTCCATGCTGAGCGCGGCGCTGTGCCCACACCCGAAAACGTAAACCAGGCCGCCCTTCGAGATGGCCTCGGTCATGGCCTCGGCGGCGCGTTCCATCGCTCCGCTCTCGCTCGCCTTCACCTGCTGCAGTCTCGCCACCAGCTTGTCGAGGTACTGCTCAACCCACATCGGCTCTCCCTTTCGCCGCGCATCACCTCGGCCACAACTAACCCCAGGCGATACCACTACCGCCCAGGCAGACCGGAGATCGTCTTCTATACACTCCTTCCACATTCGGCCCTGCCTCTCCGAATCGGAGGGCGTGACCCCAGGAAGGGGATCACACATGAATTGAGTGCAGAAGGACTGCTCCGCCGCCCGGCGTAGTCAGCCCGTGCCATGCCCGCTCTGACCCCATACGAGGATGCGGCGCGCGGAATCGCGGCCTATCTGGCCTCCCGCCAGCAGCCCACAGGCGCCTTTCCGGGGCCGGATCACTACGGCGTGGCAGCATCCCTGTGGCTCTGGTCGCATTTCGGGGCGGAGTTCTCCGGGTGCGCAGAGCGGGCAGTTGGGAGGCTGGCGGCAAGTCCTCCTGACAGCCACGGGGAGTTCAACGCCTACGCGCTGCTGAGCAGCCGAGACCGGCTCGGGTCGGATCGGGTCGCGCCGCTGCTGCGCGGGGTGCGCCTCGGCGGCCGCCACTCCGCGAACTGGATGCTGCTGAGGGCGGTGTGTCGCGCCGGCAGCGGACCTCCAGCCTCGGTGCTGCGAGCGAAGCTGGAGGCGCGGGCCGCGCTGCTCAGGTACATGAGGTGTGGCTTCATCGCCGATAGGCCGGGGGTGAGGTCGTTCGCCTATCACGCCTTCTCGGGAGCGCTTCTGGCCGACCTGTGGCGCGAGACGCGATGGCGATGGGCAGGCCTCGCCGCCGCGCGAGCGGCGCGGTTCATCGCCCCCTTCGTTCTCCCCAACGGCGATGCGCTCTACATCGGTCGGGGGCAGGAGCAGATCTTCGGCCACGGGGCGCTGCTGTACCTGCTGGAGGCGGCCGCGCAGATGACGGGGGAGGAGGCGCTGGAAGCCGCCGCGGCGCGCGCATTCGGTCACCTGATGAGCTTCCAACGTCCCGACGGCTCCTTCCCGCTAGTGCTGAATGATGATGAGCCGCCGGAGCCGTGGGCCTGGGAGCCACGGCCGGGCTGGTACAGCTACAATCGCTACGCAGACTACCTGCCGTTTCTGGGGTGCATGTTG
>Ga0315288_10013996_pt1 | contig 10019 bp, 5 predicted proteins | sample YL17G11_20_MG_FD_203454 | JGI IMG/M metagenome (GOLD analysis project Ga0315288, IMG submission 203454) | Sediment microbial communities from Yellowstone Lake, YNP, Wyoming, USA - YL17G11_20 | ecosystem: Environmental > Aquatic > Freshwater > Lake > Sediment | place: USA: Wyoming | collected... | reverse complement strand
GTCGGCAGCAACGTTGACCGGCCACCACACCGAGTGCGTGTCGATCTGCGCGCGGAGTTCGGCCGTCAGATCCGCGGCAACCGGGTCGGCGGTCTCCAGCACCGCATGGACCAGGGTGCCGAATTTTGCTCCTGTAGGCAGGTCTGCCATCGGCGACGGCAGATCCGATTCCAGCGGCGGAGTCACCAGAGCGATGTCGGCTACCTCGTCGTCGAGTTCGATCACCTCGGGTTCGCTGCTCACCCCGGCATTCTCCTGAGCTGATCGAACCAGCCCGGAGTAGGACGTGCGCCGCCACGCCGTGTCGATGGCCCGGTGGAAGTGTCTGGCCGACAACTCACTCGCGCGCGCTTTAATGGGCAGATCCACCAGCGGACCGATCTCGGCCTCCTCAACCACCGGTCCACCTGCCGCCTGCCACTGTAGGAAGCGCTCCCGAGCTTCGTCGTCGGTGACGGTGGCCGGTTCGCAGCGCGTTTTGACGGTCGACTCGCCGGGGCGCCGGTCACGAAGCAGACGCGACAGGCCGCCATTGGGCTCATCCTGCGACGGCGCCCACCACGCCACCACCTGCACCTGGGCCCGCGTCATCGCCACGTAGATCAGACGGCTGTCGTCACTGGCACTCTCCCGGCGGCCCAAACTCGCGACCGCGGCGTAATCGGGACTGTCCGAACCGCCGATGTGCAGACAGCGCTGATCACCATCGTGGAACAGAATCAGGTCGCGATCACCCACATTGCGGTTGAAGGCGAACGGCAGGTACACGATCGGGTACTGCAGCCCCTTACTGCCGTGCACAGTCAGTACTTGAACGGCGGCGGCATCACTGTCGAGGCGACGGTTGCGCTCGGTGCCGCCACCGGTCTCCTCGCGCCGGCTGCGCAGCCAGTCCCGCAGCGCGGGCAACGAATAGTGCTCGCAATGAGCGGCCTCCTGCAGCAACTGTGTGGCATGCGCCATATCGGTCATATACCGTTCACCGCCGCGGTGCGACAGCAACCGATCCGCCATACCGGCCAGACGCGCCGACTCGAAAACCGCTGCTACGCCATTGGATCGGGCGTGGTCGGCCCATTCCCTGATGGTCTCGGCGACCCTGTCGGTTAAAACATCACCGCCGGCGGCGAGATCTTCGGCGCTGTGGCCGAAGAACATCGTGGCCGCGGCTGCCCGCACCACGCCCGAGCGGTGCGGCTGGTCGAATGCCTCCAACAGCGAGAGCCAGTCGCTGCAGGCCTCAGAGGAGAACACGTCGGAGTCACCGGTGTAGACCGCGGGAATACCCGCGGCGGTCAGGGCGGCGAAACACGCGCGAGCATCCTTACGCTTCTCGACGATCACCGCGATATCACCGGCCTTGACCGGACGGCCGTCGAAGGTCGCCGGGCTGTCCAGCAGCGCGGCGATCTCGGAGGCGAGGTCTCTGCCGATATAGGAGCGGAGGTCGTCGATCGGGATTCTCTGAGTTCCCCGGCGGCCGAACTTCTCCCGAGAAACGACCCGCAACCGGAACGGTTCAGTGCATGGTGCGCCCGCGAGCCGACTCCCCTTGTTCTGAGCCTCGACGTCGTGCACGACGATGCGTGGATCACCGAGTTCGGCGCCGCGCAGCACGGCCTGTAAGCGGGTGAGCAGCTCGGCGTCACTGCGCCAATTGACGCCCAGGGTTTGTTTCTCGCCGGCAGTCTGTGCGGCCTGCAGGTAGGTGACGATGTCACCGCCGCGAAATGCGTAGATCGCCTGCTTCGGGTCACCGATCAGGACCAGCGTCGAGGTGCCGGTGAAGGCGTCGTTGATCACCTTCCACTGCACCGGGTCGGTGTCCTGAAACTCATCGACCATCACGATGGGCCAGCGCCGGCTCATCCGCATCCGCGCCGGCGAATCAGCGCCGTCGAGGGCGCCGGCCAGGCGGGTCAGCAAGTCGTCATAGCCCAGGATGCGACGGCGCCGCTTGCGGATTTCGCACTCGGCAAGCACTGCTTTGGCGAAATCCACCCGCACTGCGGCCGGGGTGCCGGGTTCGGGGTCGGTGGGTCGCAACTCGGTCGCCGGGTTGGCCACCACCTCGCGAGCGAGTGCGCGGGCCTGGTCGTAGCTCAGCGGCGGCGGCTCGCGAAGGCGGCCGAAGCGGGAAAGGTAGAGATCGTCGACAATCTCGGTCACCAACTCGTCGAGGCTCTCGACCAGTTCTACCCCCGCATCGGCGTCTCCGGCCACGCCCAACGACGTCAGGACGATATTGCAGAATTGGTGGATGGTGGCGATGGTGGCCGCGTCGAAACCAGCCAGCGCATCACCGAGTCGGGTCTTGCGCGCAGCGAGTTCCTCGGGGCTCCCTGCGAGGAGGTGCGCCACCAACTGGTTCTGCCCGATGAGGGTCGGATCATCGAAGGCCGCCAGGGCGTGGGCGATCTGGCGGCGAACCCGGTCCCGTAACTCTTGGGTGGCCGCGCGGCCAAACGTGATCAGCAGCATCTGATCCAGCGTGGCCACCCCTTCGGCGATATAGCGGGTCACCAGGCCGGCCAGTGCGAAGGTCTTGCCGGTGCCGGCGCTGGCCTCCAGCACAGTGGTGGTGCCCAGCGCCGGCAGCGCACCGAGGAGGTCGAAACGGCGCGGTTCCATCAGCGCTGCCCCTGCCCGGCTTGCAGCATCGGCAACCACACCCGGGCCGCGTAGGCACCCAGCCGGTTGTTCTCCCCCGGATGCTCCTCGCCGGGGCGCAGCGGTTGCATCAGTTCCGACAGCGCCAACCCGCTACCCCAGGCCTGCACATGCGCCGGCTGCTTGTCATCGCCGGGAAACCTGCCCGAGCGCCACCGGCGGCCGGCCGGCCCGACCGGGTCGTCGCCGCAGTGCCGTGCCTCAGCCCAGGCGAAGGAGGTCTTCATCGGCAACGGCAGCGGTTCGCGGCGTCCGGCGTCGTAAACGGCCACCAGGTCCGCCAGCACGTCCAGGGCGCGCGCCTGCGGATGCCCGAGGTGTTCGCGCCGAGGAACAGTGCCGCGCTTCGGCCGGCCGATACACACCGCAGACCACTGGCGCTCCGGCACATAGGCGATCAACGCCAACAGCGGGATCCAGGCGGCCAGTAGGTGTTTGCCGTCGAGGCGCGAGTACGTCGCCGTGACGAGCCGGTTGCCGAACACCGGTGAGACGGTTCCGGTCAGTCGTCGGCCGGTGCCAAGGTCGAGATCGACGTCGATCGCGCGCGCCGGATCGGTACGCAGCCCCAACGCCTCGGCTGCCAGCAGCGCCGCCTGGTCTCGGATTTCAGTGGCCTTACGCCAACCGATTCGACCCGGCGGCAGGGTCCCGCGGCACCATTCCGCCTGACAGGCCCGATCGGGAGTCATCCCTCGCAGGATGTCGCTGAGCATCCGGTCCCCGACGGTCCACTCCTGCAGGTTGTCGATCTCGACGGGCATTGCGTCGTCAACACCCTTGACATCAGCCGGGAAGGTGTAATCCAGGGCCCGAAAGAATCCCTTGACCGGATCTCTGAAAAAGGCGAGCAGCTCAGCGAGGCCGACATCGTCGATCAGAGCAGAGTCCGGGAGCGGGCCGGAGACGAATGCTGGCCGATTCTGTCGATCGGCGTTGGCAGCCTGCGCCGCGCGCACCACGGTCGCGTCGAAACTGAAGGGCATGTCCGGCACCAGCGCGCCCACCTCGACGTTGCGGGCGTCGAAGGGTTGCAGCGGATGGGATACGACGATCTTCTCTCGCACCTTCTGGTTGAGGGAGGGGGCCTGAGCCGTAACGTCCAGCGCATCGAGCAGTTCGGCCAGCGGGACCGCGGGCGGGCGCGGCTGGCCGGTGTAGTCGTTGGCACCGGTGTAGGTGATCACCAGCGTATCGACGGTCGCGGCAATAGCGTCGAGCAGCAGTTGCCGGTCCTCGGAGCGGACGTCGCGCTCACCGGTCAACGGAGTGCGCGCCAACGCGTCGTCGCCGTCGACGACGCCGATCCGTGGGAATACGGTGTCGTCCAATCCGACCAGGCACACCACTCGGTGCGGTACCGAACGCATCGGCACCATGGTGCAGACGGTCAACGTCCCGGTGCGGAAGTTAGCGCGGGTGGGTCGGCCGGCAAGGTGCTGACCCAGTAGCGCCTGCAGGTCAGGCAGTCGAAGTGCCGTGGACTCACGCGACCCGGCACGCGCACACACGTCATTGAACTCTCGCTGCATCTGGCTCACCTGCCACGCGTCGGCATCGTCGATCCGGGTGATCGCAGTGATGCCGTCGACCAGGGCGGTGAGCCAGTCCCGCAGTGATCGGGTTCCGCTCAGCGAATCGACCGCGCGCTGCAACCGGTCGACGAATTCGGTGAGGCGGCCGGCCAGTTCGACGCTGTTACTGCCGACATCGTCGAGTGGCAGCGTGTTGTCGATCCAATTCCGGGAATCCTCCGACAGCGCCACTCCGGCCAGCACCCGGTCAAGACCGAATTTCCAGGTGTTGTGGACAAAGTCGACCCCGTAGGGCGCTCGGTGTTCCTGATCGAACCCCCACCGAATGTTCCCCTCACGCACCCAGTCGGTGATGCCCTCAAGATCGTCATCGGTGAATCCGAACCGGGCTCGCACCGGCGCGGCCTGAGCCAGGTCGAGCACCTCGGTGGCGGTGACCCGACTGCCGGCCAGGGTGAGTAGCTGGGAGGCCACCGCAAGCAGGGGGTTGGTTTGCACCAGCGAACGGTCGGCCAACCGGACCCGAAGCCGGTGCGCGGGATGCCCGCCGGACACCACTTCCCCCAACCCGAAGTTCGCGGCGATCAGCGGGGCGTAGGTCTCGATGTCCGGGCACATCACCAGAATGTCGCGCGGTTCCAGGGTCTCGTCGTCGGCGAGCAGGCCGAGCAGTACCTCCCGCAGCACGTCGACCTGCCGGGCTGGGCCGTGGCAGCTGTGCACCTGAACGGACCGGTCGCCGGCGGCCAGAATCCGACCGTGCGCACGTACCGCGTTGGCGGCGATGTCGGACTGTAACCAGCCCAGCAGCGTCTCCGGATGCTCTGCGCCGGAGAGGGATTCATCGCATGCCGGAGCAACCGGCAGGCTGCGCTGCAGTTCGCGCAGATCGCGGCCCAGGGTGGCCAGCAAAGGGTGCCCGATACTGCGATGGCTCTCGTCGTCGCGGCGGGGCACGACCCCGCGCAAATCCGCCAGCGCCGCCCATGCCTGCACGCTCGGGTGCGGCAACCACAGGTGCAGGTCATGATGGGTGCCCAGCGCCTCAAGCAGTTCGATATCGGTGGCCGGCAATCTGGTGTAGCCGAACAGCGACAGCCGCGCCGGCAGCTCGCAGGGCGATTGGCGAAGCCGGGCAACGGTTTTGGCGTGCCGGATGTGCGGCGGGTCGACACCCATCACCTCGACGAGCCGGCGCAGGAGCTCCGGCTGCCAGGCCAGATCGTCGGCAAGGTCGCCGGTGTCGCCGGCAAGCCAGTCGGCCAGCAGTCCGGGACGCTGTCGCGCGTAGGAGGCGAACAGTCCGGCCAGGCGACGGGTCACCGCGTAGCGACGGCCCTGCCGAAGTTCCTTCTCCTCATCGGCGGCGAACCGGCCTAGGTGGACTGCCAGGGTGTGGCACCACGGCTCGTCCAAATGGGTATCGATCACCTCCAGCAAGGGCCAGGTCATGGCATCCGGTGACCACGGATCGTGATCCCGGGTGCCGGTGATCTCGGCGATCAGCGAGGCCGGTGACCGGAAGGAGACCCCGGCGCACACGCCGTCCGCGCCGGAGCCGCGACCCAGGATGTGCGACAGCCGCTGGCTGAGCCAGCGTTCCACTCCGCGGGCCGGCACCATGACGAGGTCCTTGGCGAACGGATCCGCGGGCGGCGTGGCGAGCAGCGCGCCGAGCCCCTCCGCGAGAACATCGGTGCGCTCGGCGCGGTGAATGTGGAAAGCCATCTCCACCAACCTAGACCGACGCACCGACAGCGCCGGGGCTTAGCGGACGCGAACCACGACCTTGCCCCTCGCCGTGCGGTTCTCCAGGGCTGCGACGGCCTCGGCAGCGCGGTCAAGCGGATACACATCGGGCTGTGGAACGGCGAACTTTCCGGACTTCAGCAGTCCGGCCAAGCCGTTCCACTGCTGCGCGAGCGAGTCGGGGTGGGTCAGCGTCCACGCGCCCCAACCCACTCCGACCACGTCGACGTTGTTGAGCAGCAACCGGTTCACCTTGACCGTCGGGATCTCGCCGCCGGTGAACCCGACCACCAGCAGCCGGCCCGCGGGCGCAAGCGAGCGCAGCGAGTCGGTGAACCGATCGCCGCCCACCGGGTCCATGACGATGTCGACGCCCTTGCCGCCGGTGAGTTCGGCCACCGCGTCCTTGAATCCGTCGGCTAATACGACGTCGGTGGCGCCGGCCGCGCGCGCGACGTCTTTCTTCTCCTCAGTGCTGACCACTGCGATCACCCGGCTCGCGCCGAGTGCGGGAGCGATCCGCAGCGTGGAGGTTCCGATACCGCCGGCGGCCCCGTGCACCAGCACGGTCTCCCCCTTGGCGAGGCGGGCCCGCGCGGTGAGAGCGAAAAACACCGTCAGATCGTTGAACAACAGACCGGCGCCGGCCTCGAAGCTGATGTCATCCGGCAGCGGGAACACCCGGTCGGCGCTGAGCACAGCGGTCTCGGCCATGGCACCGCCGATCATCGTCAAGCCGAGCACCCGGTCGCCGGGTTTCACATGCGCGCCCTGCGGTGCCGAGCGCACCACGCCCGCCAACTCGGCGCCGAGGGTGAAGGGCAACTCGGGGCGGTACTGGTAAAGCCCGCGGGTCAGCAGCGCGTCCGGAAAAGCGACACCGGCCGCGTGCACGTCAACGACGACGCCATCGGCGGCGGTGGGTTCGTCGATGTCGACCAATTCCAGGGACTCCGGGCCGCCGAGCGTGGTGACCCTGATCGCGCGCATCAGGGCAGTTCGATCGACAGCAACGCCACCTGCAGCTCACCCCGGGAAGTTTGATAAGTGATCCGGTCGCCGGACTTGCGTCCGACCAACGCCAGGCCCAGCGGGCTGTCCGCGGTCAGAGTGGTGTCCTCGGCGCCGGCCGGAGTCTGTTCGATGTAGTTGACCACCCGCATGCGGACGTCTTCGCCATCATCGGGAAAGCGCAGCGTGACCAGGGTCCCGTTGGGCAGTTGGCCCTCGACGTCGGCATTGCCGCCGGCCAGGATCCAACTCAACCGGCCGATCTGTTCTTCGATCCCGGCGAGGTCCTCGCCGCGCTGCAGCGCATCGGCGGCGTCACCGCGATCCCCGACGCTCTCTGGGTCGTCGGCGCGTTCGGCACGCATCTGATCGCGCCGGCGGCGCAGTTCGGCCAGTTCCGTTTCGAGGCGAGCGTGTTCCTGCCCGGCGAAGCTGGCTATTCCATCCTCTGGGGTCATGAACGTCCACCCTCTGGGGTCATGAACGACAAAGTACCGCCATGCCACACTGACGGCCATGCCAGCCCTCGCCGGGATCATCGTGATGGTCACGCTCGCGGCGATCGTCAGCGGCCGGGTACCGGCCGTGCTGGCGCTGGTGTGCGCCCTGGTGCTGGCCGGACTCATCGGCATCGCGACGCCCGCAGAGTTGTTCGCCGGGCTGAGCAACGGCGGCGTCATCACGATCGCGGCGATGCTGGTGATCGCCAAGGGTGTCTTCTATACCGGCGTGGTCTCCCGGGTGACGTTCCGGCTGCTGTCCGGGGTGACGTCGATCCGGCGGGCACTGGCGCGGCTGATACCCCCGGTTGGGGTGATGTCAGCGCTGATCAACACCACCCCGATCATGGCGATGCTCGTTCCGGCCACCAAGGAACTCGAGCAGACCAACGGCGTCCCGGCCCGCGCGGTGCTGCTGCCGATCGCGCACGCCACCACCCTGGCCGGCTCGGCCACTCTCATCGGGACGAGTTCCAATCTGCTCATCGCCGGGATCGCCAAGACCTACGGCGTCAACCTATCGATGTTCTCCTTCGTGCCGATCGCCGTACCGGTGGCCCTGGCCGGCTGGGCGGTGCTGTTGCTGACCGCGCCGCTGTTGAAGCGCGGCCATACCGAGGCGCCCCACCGGGAGTTGTCCTGGCGCGCCGAGATCCCGCTCTCGGACATCGCCAACAGCATCGGCCGAACAGCCGGCGAGCTGGGCATCGCGAACACATCGGAGTTCGAACTGATCAGAGTGCGGCGCGCCGGACAGAAGGTGGCCGTCGACACGCAACTTCAGGCCGGTGACGTGCTGTCCTACCGCGCCACCGAGGACGGTGTCCGAATGCTCTGGGGCAGTCCCCGTTTCGGCCTGGCCCGCCAGGATCTGTTCCTGGTGTCGGTCTCGAGCGACGAGCCGACGGCGATCCAGGAACTCCAAGAGGACGACGACATCATGGTGGTGGCCGCGGAGACCACGCGGTCGTTGCGCAAGACCGTGGCCAAGCCTGGCGACAGGTGTCTGGTGTCGGCGCCGTCCGCCGATGTGTTCACTGATCACTCGGTGGTGGGGCTGTGGCAGAAAGTGGCCGGCAAGGCACCGCAGACCGGCAAGACCGCGGCCGCGCTGGCCATTTTGCTGGCCGTCATCCTCTCGAGTTCCTTTGGGCTGGCACCGGTGGAGCTGATCGCGGTTGCCGGCGCCACCCTGATGGTGTTGACCCGGGTGCTCACACCCCGATCGGCGGCGCGTGCGCTTAACTGGAACATCCTGGCGATCATCGCGGGGTCTATCGGGCTGGGCACGATTGTCGTGAAAAGTGGTCTGGGAGAGATCATTTCAACTCAGATCATCAATCTCTCCGGCGGTCAGGCGGTCCTGGTCGCCGTGGTGTTCGCAGTGGTCACCACGGTACTCACGAATATGGTGACGAATGCCGCAGCGGCGGCCATCCTGACCCCGGTCGCGATTGAGGTGGCCAACAGCGCGGGTCTGAACCCGGCGGTACTGCTGATCCTGATCGGCACCTGCATCTCGCTGACCTTTCTCAACCCGATTGCGCATCAGACCAACCTGATGGTGATGGGCCCCGGTGGTTACTCAACGGCGACGTTCGTGCGCTTCGGTATTCCGGTCACGGTGGTGGCACTGGCCGTGAGCATCCTGATGGGCTGGGCTCTGCTGACCTAGCGGTATCGTCGGCTCCGTGGCAAACCGCGATCACGGCGACCCCGGCGATGCGCCCAGCATTCCGCCACCACTGGGCGAGATCGCCGATGCGACCCGGCCCGCTGCCGCCGAGGAAGCGCGCACCATCGCCGCCTCCACCAACACCGGCACGCTGGCGAGCCTGACATCCCGCGGCGATCCCTGGGCGTCGTTCGTGACCTACGGACTGCTCGGCGGGGCCCCGGTCCTGTGCGTCTCCCATCTGGCCGAGCATGGCCGGAACCTGGCCGGTGATCCTCGCGCGAGCCTGGCGATCGTGGCACCTGACGGCGGATCCGACCCATTGGCCAGCGGCCGGATCACGCTGGCCGGGGTGGTGGAACGCCCTGCCGACGCGGAGTTGGCGGCCGCACGTGAGGCGCACGTCGCGGCAATCGCGGCGGCGAAGTATTACATCGACTACAGCGACTTCTCGGTATGGGTGCTACGGGTCCAACGGGTCCGCTGGGTGGGTGGCTACGGCCGGATGGACTCGGCGAGTGCCGCCGACTACGCCGCCGCGGAGCCGGATCCGATCCGCCCGCACGCCGCCGGGGCGATCACCCACCTCAACGATGACCACGCCGCCGGGCTGGCTGACATGGCGCGCGCCCTGGGTGGCTACCCCGACGCCGAGGCCGCGGTCTGCACCGGTATCGACCGATACGGCCTCGACCTCAAGGTGCACACGCCGCGCGGCGAGGCGTACACCCGGGCCGGATTCGGTCGTGCGCTCGCGTCGATCAGTGAGTTACGTTCGACAGCAGCCGACTTGGTTCACCGAGCACGCGGCTGAGGCCCGGTCTGGGGTGTAGCGGTACGCTGCGAGTTGCTCGCCGTGAGAGGGAATCCGCACTTCCG
>Ga0315288_10013995_pt1 | contig 10019 bp, 4 predicted proteins | sample YL17G11_20_MG_FD_203454 | JGI IMG/M metagenome (GOLD analysis project Ga0315288, IMG submission 203454) | Sediment microbial communities from Yellowstone Lake, YNP, Wyoming, USA - YL17G11_20 | ecosystem: Environmental > Aquatic > Freshwater > Lake > Sediment | place: USA: Wyoming | collected... | reverse complement strand
CTCGCGAGACGGTGGCCGCACCTGGACCCCGGCTTATCAAACCGATATTCCGAATCCCGGCAGCAAAGTGACCCTGTACGGACTGGGCGGAAACGCGGTCGCCCTGCTGCACAACCCGAGTCCGGAGGAGCGCAATCCGCTGTCGCTCTGGATCTCGTTCGACGGGGCCAAGACCTGGCCCTACCGGCGCGATCTGGTGACCACGCCGGGCAGGCTCAATTATCCCGATGGCTTCGTCAGCGCGGACCGCAGCTATCTGCACTTCGCGTTCGACGACAACAGGCATCGCGCCGTTTACTACGGCGCCAAGCTGCCCCCGCTGCCCGCTCGCGGGCAGTAGCAGCCCGACGATTTCGATGGAGGTGGAAAGATGTTACTAAGAGGTGATGTGTGTCTTCGTTCTTACCCGGCCGGTTGGTTGATTGTGGCCGTATTGTTGATGGCTGGCGCCCTGCTTGCTCAGACGCCAACGGCGAGGATCACCGGGATTGTCACCGACCCGAGCGGTGCGGTGGTGCCGGGCGCGAAAATTTCGGTGGTCGGACTGGCGACGGGCTTTCACGCCGAGGCGACCAGCAACCAGAACGGCATCTACAACCTGCCGTTTCTCAACCCTGGGCGCTATGAACTGACTGTTGAAGCCACAGGTTTCCGGCGCTACGTGCGGCCGACGCTGGTACTAGAGACGGGCCAGATTCTGTCGCTCGATATCCGGCTTGAGGTTGGCCCGGTAGCGAACGCGGTAACGGTCACGGCGCAAACGCCGCTCCTGCAAGCCGACGCCTCCTCCGTCAACCAGTTGATTGAAAACGCGACCGTGGCCAATATGCCGCTGATCAGCAGGGGTGTCGGTAGCCTGGTCAGGCTCATGGGTAACGTGACGTACGTGCCGGCCGAAAATGAGGGCGCCATCTATTTTTCGTTGGCTGGCGGCAGGAGCCGGCAGCAGGTATGGTATTTCGACGGCGGCGCCATGCAGCACGGGGCGCTACTCGCCGAGACCCTCTCCTACAACCCCCCGGTAGAAACGATCGAGGAATTCAAGGTCGAGGCAACAAACTATTCGGCCGAATTCGGACGCTCGATCGGGGGCGTAATATCTATGACCACGAAGTCGGGCACGAACACGTTTCATGGCTCGGTCTACGATTTCTTCCGCAACGACGCGCTTGATGCCCGCCGGTTTTTCTCGCCCGGCGTTTCACCCCGCAAGTCTAACCTATTCGGTGGAACCCTTGGCGGGCCGATCCGCAAAGACAAGACTCACTTTTTCTTTTCTTATGAAGGGCTGCGGCGCCGCGCCGGGTTTACACGCGTCTATAGTGTTCCAACTCCCGACGAGGCGCGCGGCAACTTCTCCGCATCTGCCGGCACCCTGACGGATCCCCTGAGCAAACGACCCTTTCCTGGTAATACGATTCCGACGGACCGGCTCGATCCGGTGGGGAGCAAGCTGGCGGCTTTCTACCCGGCACCCAACGTTGTCGGGGCGGCCTCCGGATCCAACAACTTCATAAAGAATGTCGTGCAGAGGGACAGCCGCGACAACTACATGGGCCGCGTCGACCACTCGTTTTCGTCAAAGGACCGCATTACCCTGCGCTATCTCAACGGTCCAAGCACCATCGACATTGCCGGGGCAATGCCGGTGGCCGCCGCCGATCCGTCGGCGCAGGTATCGGAGGGCCGGATCAGCCACATCACCGGCAGTTGGCTTCACGTCTTCCGGCCGAGTCTGATCAACGAGGTACGGTTAACCGACTTCCGCCGCTGGAACGCAACGCTCGCCGCCGGGATGAATACTACCATTGCCAAGGACGTCGGATTGAAGGGCGTTGCACAGGACGGCATGCCGCGTATCAACGTGACCGGCCTCACAAGCCTCGGCCATAGCGCCCAATACAGCGACCAAGATCCGACCAATATGGTCAATTTCCTCGATTCGCTGTCATGGTTTCGCGGCAAGCACAACTTGAAGATGGGTGGTGAGTGGCGTGCGAGTCCCATTCAGACGGCTTACGGCCCCAGCCGTTCAGGCGCCATCAGCTTCAACGACGTAGCGACCGGCCGCGGTTTCGCGCTCGCCGCCCTGCTGCTCGGCTGGGTCAGACAGGCAAACGTCGAGGAGGGAGACGTGGATGCCCGGACCGATTACTACGGCTTCTACCTGCAAGACGATTGGAAAGTGTCTCCACGACTGACCTTGAACCTCGGTCTCCGGTGGGAAATGGAAACACCCCGGCGGGAAGCGAAAAACCGCCAAAGCGGGTTTGACCCGTTTCAGATCAACCCAGTATCCGGGACGCCGGGCGTGATCACCTTCGCGGGAATCAACGGGCAATCGGAGTATGCCAACGAGTGGGATCGAAACAACTTTGGACCGCGAGTCGGCTTCGCCTGGCGCCCGTTCGGCAACAAGACGGCCTTCCGCGGAGGTTACGGGCTGATGTATGCGCCTCTCTACGATGGGACCTCCGCCCGAGCATTGGTGGCCGGTTTCGGCGACGTCCGTCAATTCGCTTCGCCGGACAACGGAGTGACGCCCGCCCTGCTGCTGAAGGACGGCATTCCGCCTGCGCCGGCCGAGGAACGCGGGCCGGGGTTTGGCGCCGTCCGGGTGGGCGAAGCCATCCGCACCAGCGTCGAATTCATCGATCGCGATATTCGCAGCCCATATGCGCACCAGATGAGCTTCAACATTCAACACGAGCTCTCCCGTGGCTACCTCGTCGATATCGGCTATTCCGGGAAACTGGGGCACAAGTGGTCGGGCCGTGCCGTGGACATCAACGAGATTCGTCCGGAATTGCGCGGCGCCACGCAGGACCAGCGGCGCCGCCCCTTCCCACAGTTCGGCTCGGTCACCGCTGTCATGCGGAATTGGGGCAACTCGTCCTATCACGGACTGAACGCGAAAATCGAAAAGCGCTTCTTCGCCGGCTTGAACCTGCTCGCCAACTACACCTGGTCGAAATTCCTCGATGATGTGGAAGCGACCGGCGAGGCGGGCGGGGCGCCGGGCACCGGGCAACAAAGCACCTACGCGCATCATCTGGACAAATCGCTCTCCGGCAACGATATCCGGCACCGTTTCACCGTCAGTTCGGTGTACCAACTGCCGGTGGGCAAAGGCCGCCGCTTTCAATCGCGCCATGCCTTTGCGGACGCCATCATGGGTGGCTGGAGCCTTGGCACCATCGCCGAGTTTCGGACGGGCCTGCCCTACGGGGTGGTCGAATCCAGTAACCGCCTGAACGCCTTTTCGCAAGCGCAGCGCTCAAACCTCGTTGGCGATCCCGCTCTTCCGACGGACCGTTCGCGAGCCGAACTGGTTGCCGGATGGTTCAACACGGCCGCCTTCGCCTTCCCTGGCAACGGAGTGCTGGGGAACGCCGCCCGCAACATCGGCATCGGTCCGGGCTTTGCCAGCGTGGATGCCTCTCTCTTAAAAGACTTCAACTTTGCCGAGCGACGCTTTGTGCAGCTTCGAGCGGAGTTTTTCAACCTGTTCAATCGAGCAAACTTCTCCAACCCGAACGGCGGCCGAGGATCGGCGGCGTTCGGACAGATCAGCAGTACGGTGAACGACGGCCGCATCGTTCAGTTCGGCCTGCGCGTCGTGTTCTGAGCGCGTGCCGGCGGAGTCGAAAATGCACAACAGGCGGACGTTTATCCAGGCAGCATTTACGGTGACAGGCGCAGCATTGCCTGCGGCCAGCCGTGGTTCGCAAACGCCTGCGCGGCCGCTATCCGGTAAGGGCCGGCGCCGGCGCATTATCTGGAACGACGACGGCGACGACCTCCGCTGCATGGCGTTCGGTCGCGAACGGCTCTGGACCGCGGAGGATCCCGCCGCCATCAAGTTGCCTCTGCGGTACTCCTCGCCCGAAGAATTTATGAAGCTGCGTATGACGGCCCTGGCTGGCACGCAGGTGGACAGCCTGTTTTACTGCGGCCATTTCAACTGGTCGGTCTGGGAGTTTCCCACGGAAAGGATCGCGGCACTGGGTCCCGACCCGCTCAAGTTAGTGGTCGACTTCGCTCACAAGAATGGAATGGAATTCTTTTTCTCCATTCGCATGAACGACACGCATTCCTCCCTCATCGACCGCCAGGGCCCGATGTATTGGGAGCCTTTCCGCGCGGCGAACCCGCAGTTCCTTCAAGCGAACGTCACCAAGCAAGAGTTCCAAGAACGGTACGGCCCATGGATCACGGGAAAGGCAAGCGAGCACCCGCTGGCCGACGTCCTGAAGCGGCGGGGGCGCGCTTCGCGCGACTATCAATCCTGGTCGGCCTATGATTACGCGCACCCGGAAGTGCGCGCCTATTTTGCTGATGTAGTCAGCCAGGCGTGCCGCCGGTACGACCTGGAAGGCATCGAACTCGACTGGCAGCGCCATCCATTCTTCTTCCGGTTCGGGCAGGAGCGCCGCTACATCCCGGTAATGAACGATTTCGTGCGACAAGTGCGTAAGACAATCGACCAGCACGGCAAACGACGGGGCCGTCCGATCCTGCTGGCGGTTCGCGTGCCCGACAGCCCGGAGAGCGCCCTGGCGATTGGTCTGGACCCCGAAACCTGGATGGCCGACGGTTGCGTGGACCTGCTCGTCGCCGGCAATGGCTTTGCGCCGTTCTCCTGCCCGTTTTCTGAATGGGTGAAGCTCGGACGCCAGTATGACGTTCCGGTGTATGGCTGCCTGGACCGCATACAGAAAATCCTCGGCCGGCCGGAAGCCGTTCGGGCCGCGGCCCATCGTGCATGGGAGGATGGGGTGGACGGCATCTACTTCTTCAACCACTTCATTCCCGCCGAATATGAGACGCTGCGCGAAGTCGGCGATCCGAAACGCCTGGTCCGAGCCAACAAGCTCTATCGGATTGACCCAAACTTTCCGAATCAAAACTTCACTATCACGCCGGGTCAGCTTCCGCTGCAGTTTTCCTTCACGGCGGGGCTGGCCGCGGCCCGGCTGAAGCTCGACATCGCCGACCGCCCGGAAACAGCGGCGCGGACGGCCCTGCTGACTCAATGGAGCCCGAAGTCGGAGGCGTTTCGCATTTCGTGGAAAGTCAACGGCCAGTCGCCCGGCGAGCCGGACAAGGTGGCCCACGAGTCAGGTGGTGCATCCTGGCTCGCCTATCCAACGAAAGCGCTGGCTAAGGGGCTTAACCACTTCCAGGTGATCATTGAGCCGCCCGAGCGGGCTACGGCCCTTCCGGCGTTGGCACTGGAACAAGTACGGGTATCGATCGACTACGCGTGAACACCAATGGACGACACGACGGCAACCAGGATTCCAGGCACGCCACTGCATCAGCGGATGGACCCGCGGGTGGTGTTGGTGCCGCCGGGCTGGTGATCGAAGAGACTGCTGGAGGTGACACCATGTTTGCTGCGACGAATATCGCACGTTCGGTTTCAATGCGAGTGCTATGTTGGGTCTTCACCCTGTCCGTGCTGCTGTCGGCCTGCTTTTCGCTCGCCGCACAGACGCCGACGGCAAGGATCACCGGGATCATCACCGACCCGAGTGGCGCGGTGGTGCCGGGCGCGAAAATTTCGGTGGTCGGACTGGCGACCGGCTTTCACGCCGAGGCGCCCAGCAACCAGAACGGCATCTACAACCTGCCGTTTCTCAATCCCGGCCGGTATCAACTGAGTGTCGACGCAACCGGCTTTCGCCGGTACGTGCGGCCGTCGGTCCTCCTCGAAACCGGTCAAATACTATCCCTGGACATCAGGCTGGAAGTCGGCTCCCTGGCGGAGCAAGTCACCGTGACTGCGCAGACACCACTTCTTCAGGCGGGCACGTCTTCCATCAGCCAGTTGATAGAAAATGCCGCTATCGCCAATATGCCGTTAGCAAGCCGCAAGGCCGCAAGCTTAGTGCGCCTGATGGGGAATGTCGTATTTCTCAGCGAGGAAGGCAACGATGTGGTCAATTTCGCGATAGGTGGAGGGCGCGGGCGTCAGGGTATCTGGCTGTTCGATGGCGGAGCCCTCCAGCACGTCGCCCTGCTTGCCGAAAACGCGTCCTACAATCCTCCCATCGAAGCCACCGAGGAACTCAGGGTGGAATCGAACAGCTATTCCGCCGAATTCGGGCGTTCCACAGGCGGATTCGTAGCGACGACCACAAAGTCGGGGACGAACCACTTTCACGGTACGATCTACGAATATTTTCGCAGCGACGCAATGGACGCGCGGCCATTCTTCTCGCCCGGCGTTTCGCCGCGGAAGTCGAATCTCTTCGGCGGAACCCTGGGTGGGCCCATCCGCAGAGACAAGGCCCACTTCTTTTTCTCTTATGAAGGGACGCGGCGGCGAACGGGCTTTACGCGCGTTTACAACGTGCCGTCACCCTCGGAAGTAAGAGGAAACTTTTCCGCCAGCTCCGGCTACGTTATAGATCCCCTGACAAAGAGGCAGTTTCCAGGCAATGTCATTCCCTCCGACAGGCTCGACCCGGTGGGAAGCAAGCTGGCCCTGTTCTTTCCTGAGCCGAACGTTCCGGGCGCGGCCTCCGGTTCCAACAACTTCATTCGAAACGTGGCTGAAAAAGACCGAAAAGACGCTTATACCACTCGGGTCGACTACACTTTCTCCAGTGCCGACCGAATCACCGGGCGCCACGTTTTTTGGACCAATAACCGGAGCATGGGGGGCGCAACGCCGGTCCGGGCGGCAGACCCGAATGCAACCGATCCATCGTCTCGCGTCCACCACGGGGTCGCCACCTGGTACCACAGTTTCAGCCCGGCCACGATCAACGAACTACGGTTTACCGACCTGTGGCGGGAAGGAACCGGGTTGGGAGCCGGCACATTTTCAACCACCATCGCGCGTGACGTTGGGCTGAAGGGCGTCGCAGAAGACGGCATGCCGAGAATCAACGTTACAGGGTTGATGAGTCTGGGCGCCTCCAGCCAGTACACCAACAGTTTTTACAACTCTATCCATGTTGTTGAGTCCGTCTCTCGCTTTCACGGAAAGCACGCGCTGAAATTAGGGGGCGAATGGCGTTCCGGCCCGCTTTCGGAAGTTTCCGACACCACTCGCTCCGGAAGCTTCTCCTTTAATGATGTCGCGACCGGCAGAGGGTTTGCGCTCGCCTCGCTACTGCTGGGCTGGGTTAACTCTGGCAGCGTGGAGACGGGCGCCTTCGATATACGCACCGATTACTTCGGCCTGTACGTTCAGGACGACTGGAAAGCAACGCCGCGCCTCATGCTGAACCTTGGCATGCGGTGGGAAATGGAAACGCCACGCTCCGAGGCGCATAACCTCCAGAGCGGCTTCAATCCAACCGCAATCAATCCGGTTTCCGGAACTCCCGGCATTCTCACGTTTGCCGGTGTGGATGGGGCGCCGAAGTACGCTCACGACTTCGACAAGAACAACTTCGGACCACGGTTCGGCTTCGCCTGGAGACCGCGGGGTGACAGATGGGTGCTGCGCGGCGGTTACGGACTAACCTTCGGACCGATCTACGACGGCGCCGGCCGGAGCAACTTCCTCGTGGGGTTGGGCAATACGCGGCAAATCTCGTCACCCGACAACGGCATTACGCCAGCGTTCATTTTTAGCACTGGCATGCCGCCTGCTCCTCAGGAACCTCGCGGGCCGGGCTTTGGAGCCGTCCCCGTCGGCGCAAGCGTGAAGATCAGTCCGGACTTTCACGCCAAGGATCACCGAAACACCTACGCACACCAATTCTCCTTCAGCGTGCAGCGACAGTTGTTCGGTACCTACTTACTGGATCTCACATATACAGGCAATCTCGCCCACCGGGTGACGGGACGCACGGTGAATATCAACGAGATTCGGCCCGAGTTGCGAGGCGCAACGCAAGATCAGCGCCGGCGGCCCTTCCCGCAGTACGGGAACGTCAACTGGATCGCGCCAGACTGGGGCAACGCGTCCTACCACGCGCTCAATGCCAAGGTGGAGAAAAGGTTCTCAGGCGGACTTAACCTCCTGGCGAATTACACCTGGTCAAAGGCGATCGACGATGTCGAGGCGAGAATGGAGGCGGGCGGCGCGCCGGGCAGCGGGCAACAGACTTATTACGCGCGCCATCTCGACAAGGCGCTTTCCGGAAACGACATGCGCCACCGCTTCACGGGCAGCGTTGTCTACGAACTGCCGGTCGGAAAAGGGCGGAGTGTCGATCTGCAGAACCGCGCGCTCGATACTGTCCTGGGCGGTTGGAGTCTGAGCACGATCGCTGAGTCTCGAACGGGGCTGCCGTTTGGGGTGGTCGAGTCCAGCAACCGGCTGAACGCATTCTCGAGCGCACAACGCTCAAACATTATTGGCAATTCCGTTCTCGACACTAGCCGCCCACGGGCGCAACTCGTCGACGCGTGGTTCAACACCGGCGCCTTCACATTCCCCGGAAACGGAGTTCTCGGTAACGCCGGCCGGGCAAACGGTACCGGCCCCGGGTTTGCCAACCTCGATGTTTCCCTGCTGAAGCATTTTAACTTTGGGGAGAAAAAGTACGTCCAATTACGCAGCGAGTTTCTCAACGCGCTAAACCGTGCGAATTTCAGCCTGCCGAACACTTCTCGTGGCAGCGGGTCGTTCGGCAAGATCAGCGGGACGATGAACGACGGACGCATCGTGCAGATCGGTCTGCGCGTGGTTTTCTAGTGGTAGCCTGAACTTCCCCACCCAGCCGCCTGAGAACGATGCGGGCGCTGCCGGGCATTCGCGACCGCCATCAACTCGGCGCGGCTTTCGGAAGGGCGAAGTTGATGGCGGCGATAACTGACAACGAATACAGGAGAACTGATGAAAACCGCTTTGGAAATCATGGGGCGTGTATCGGTGCCGCCGGTTACGCCATTCAAGGAGAACGAGGACGTGAACTTCGAGGTCCTCGAACAGTTCATCGATTTCATCATCAATAACGACTATTGCGACTCGCTCATCCTCACGGGGACCACCGGCGAGTTTCACACCATGAGTGACGAGGAGCGCGTCGAAATCTGGAAGGCGGGCAAGGCGGCGGTCGCGGGGCGGGTGCCGATGGTGGCGGGCGTCGGCTCGGCCAGCACGCGCGCCACCGTGAAGCTCGCCCGGATCGCCGAACAGCTCGGCTTCGACGTCGCGATGGTCGTGCTGCCTTACTACTCGAAGCCCACGCAAGCGGGCATCGAGCAGCACTTCCGCGCGGCGGCCGCGACCGTCTCCATCCCCATCCTCGTTTACAACATTCCGCTGTTCACTGGCGTGAACATGGAGCCGGAAACCCTGGAGCGGCTGGTCAGCGAAGTGCCGAACATTCGTGGCATCAAGGAAGAGGCGGGAGTGGCCCCGACGCAGGCGACGGCTTTCGCGCTGCGCACGCCACCCGATTTTTCCATCTACTGCGGCGACGACACCATGGTGCTGCAGGTGCTGCCCCAGCGCGGCGTGGGCGTGGTCAGCGGCGGCTCGGCCATCATCGGCAACTGGATGAAGGCGATGATCGCGGCGTATTACTCGGGCGACAACGCTAAAGCGTCCGAGATCTACTTCCGGCTGGCGCCGTTCTTCTCCGCCTTGAACCAGAACGGGCGGATCAATCCAATCCCGATTCTGCGGGGCGCGATCGAGATGGGTTCGGGGCTTCGAATCGGTCCGCCGCGCGGGCCGCAGGTTCCCGCTACCAAGCAGGAACTGGACTTCATCCGGCCCATCCTCGCCGGGCTGAAGGAAGGGAAGCTGGCGGAATCGGCGGCCGGCTGAAGCCGGGAGGGAACCATGCACGACAGGCGAAGTTTTCTGAAGCGGGCGCTTGCCGCCCCCGCGGCTGCCGCGCCGCTGGCGGCACGCAGCCACGCGCCGGGCGCGCCGCCGGGCGGCCGGCGCCGCAGAATCATTTGGAACAACGATGGTGATGATCTCCGCTTCATGGCGTTCGGGCTCGGACGCTTATGGACGGCTGACAACCCGGAGGCCATCAAGCTGCCGGAACGCTACTCGTCGGCTGCGCAGTTTCTGGATCTGCGAATGACGCCGCTGG
>Ga0315288_10013993_pt1 | contig 10021 bp, 7 predicted proteins | sample YL17G11_20_MG_FD_203454 | JGI IMG/M metagenome (GOLD analysis project Ga0315288, IMG submission 203454) | Sediment microbial communities from Yellowstone Lake, YNP, Wyoming, USA - YL17G11_20 | ecosystem: Environmental > Aquatic > Freshwater > Lake > Sediment | place: USA: Wyoming | collected... | reverse complement strand
TGGACAGCAACTCGGTGCCGTCCTCCGCCTTGAGGGAGACGATGCCAGGCTGTTCCTTGCCTGTCTCTATGTACCCCTCCCAGGGCTCACTTGCACCGGGAACCTCCCCGGAGGCAAGACGGAAGGCACGATAGCCGCAGGGAGGAAGGTCCACGGTGGCTGTCAGTTTCCTCCATGGCTTTGCTCCTGGGCCGAAGGGCGCGTCCGCAGCCAGCCATTGCACGGGAATCCGTTCGCCGCCCTTTGCGGCGAGGTGGGTTATCGGGTCTTCGCCTGAAGAGATGAACGTGTCGTATTGCACCAGGGCAGACCGCCGCCAGGGCAAAGGATTGGCAAGGAAGAGCACCCCCTCGGAAACGTCAGACGTGTCAACACGCCGCGCCAGCGTGTGAGCCGCGCCGATGATCGTGGTCTTGCCCACCTGACAGGCGGAGCCGATGGCCTGAAGTGCATCGGTGTAAGCGGGTTTGATGGAACTGCCCGCCATGATGTCGTGGAACTGGTTGAAGAGCAGTTTCCACCATGACTCACGCAATTCGTCTCCCGCATATTCATACTGACGGTCCAGTCCTGCCATCACCGCCATCGTCTCGGCATGGCACAAAGCCTGCTCCGCTCTGCGGTTGAGCGCCTTGATCTCACCCATGGCCGAGTAGCAGCCGGGCGCGTGGTGCTGCATCTCGGTGCAGAATACGGGAATATCCTTGAATGCAGGCGACCTCTCCAGGGTCTGGAAGAACCGTTCGAGGGTGCTGAAGCGGAATTCGGGCAGCGACTCGTCCTTTTGGAGCTCGAGTATTTGGGCGATCTGACGCCTGGTGGGGCCGCCCCCGTGGTTTCCAACTCCCACGAAAATCGCTCCGTCATCGAATCCCGGGGCAAAGCACATGGTTGCCGAGTTGCGGACGAGCTCCTCGAACTTTTCCGCCGTCTGTGTCACGGATTGGCCGTAAGAGGTGGGGATGCGCCAGCAGAGAACGCGCGAGCCATCCGGGCTCTGCCACCAGAAGAACACCGGTAGGTTTGGGTTCTCGTGGGTTTTCGGGCGCATGAAGACGTAGTACTTGTAGCCTGCGCGGGCCAGGATTTGCGGCAGCCCGGCGGAATGGCCGAACGAGTCAACGTTGTATCCGACCTGCACGTCCACCCCCAGTTCTCGGGAGAAGTAACTCTTGCCGTAGAGGCAGTGGCGCACGAGACTCTCGGTCGAGGGGATGTTGCAGTCCGGCTGCTCGATCCAGCCGTTCACCACTTCCCAACGGCCTTCCCCTATGCGCCGGCGGATATCCTCGAACAGCCGCGGGTCCATCTCCTGCGCCCAACGATACGTCGCGGCCGAAGAGCGCGCAAAGCACAAGTCCGGCGTTTCGCGCATGCGGTCGAGGGCGCTCTGCATGGTGGTCAGCGCCTCCGAACATCCATCCCTCCAGAGCCAGACCCAGACGGGATCCAGGTGTGCGTTCGCAATGACGTGCAGTGTTTTACGTTTGGACATTTACGATCCTCCCCTTGAGAAGTCAGCCAGGGTGGCCAATAGTATACGACCGTCCCTTTTCGGTTACAAGCCAGGCGCAACTTGAAATCCCGGCGCGGGGATGTCATAATCCCGTTAGAGGCGGAGTCCCGATTTCGGGACTTCCAGTCATCCGGCAGGTGATTGACAAATGACCAGAACAAGTCTGACAGACTCAACAATGGGTCTCCTGCGGGAACTTGTCGGCCGGTTCCCGGAACTGAAGGTGTTGGAGGAACCGATCTGGCGGGCCGCGGAAGCCATCTGCAATTCCTATCGCTCCAAGGGAAAGGTGCTGATTTGCGGCAACGGCGGGAGCGCCTCCGACAGCGAGCACATAGTAGGCGAATTGATGAAGGCGTTCGTCCTGCCGCGAAAACTGCCGGCGTCGGACGTGGATCTTCTTCGTAAGACCGGGTTTGCCGATGCGGAGGAGATGGCCGAATCTTTACAGCGAGGCGTGCCGGCGATAGCGCTAACCGGACATCCGGCCTTGTCAACGGCCATCCTCAACGATACGGACCCTCTGATGACTTTTGCCCAGCAGGTCTATGTCCTCGGCAAGCCGGGCGACGTGGTGATCGGTTTGAGCACCTCGGGCAATGCGCGCAACGTGATGAATGCACTCAAGGTAGGGCGGGCTTTCGGGCTGGTTACGGTTGGCCTTACGGGCAGCAAAGCGGCGAAGATGGACGAGTTGTGCGATGTCATCATCAAGGTTCCGGCCGAGGAGGTCTTCAAAATACAGGAGTATCATCTTCCGGTTTACCACGCGATATGTCTGATGGTAGAGCGGGAACTGTTCGGGTCTGAAGATTGAGCCGGCATTCCCTGCTGACGGATGGACACCCGTTCATGAACGGTGCAAGTTAGAAATGTGCCCGCTAGATTCATGCCTGCCGCTCGGCGCTGGTCGCTTTGCGTGACGGCTTGCTTGACCAAACGGAAAGGCTTGCTTGCATGGAGTGTGTTGGCATGGTAATCTACTCCCACATCCCCTCTAACAAAGGAGAGCGAAATGCTAAAGTCAGAACTAGTAGAAAAAGTGGCGGCGGCGACGAAGGAATCAAAAGCGCTTACGGACAAGATCGTGGGTGCGACGCTGGAAGCGATAACCAGCGCCCTGAAGAAAGGTGAGAAGGTGCAGTTCACGGGTTTCGGCACCTTCGAGGTGAGAAGTCGCGCTGCCCGCGCAGGCACCAACCCCCTCACCGGCGAAAAGTTGCGCATCCCGGCGAGTAAAGTTCCTGCCTTCAAGGCTGGGGCTCTCCTCAAGCAAGCCGTAGGCAAGAAGAAAAAGTAAGAACCTCTAGCAGTACCTGTTAGCCAGTTCAGAAACGCGAGTCCCAGGGTGAAGGGTGGTTTCTCCCTTCAGCCTTCCTCGGGATCTTGTTCTGCTGAGGACAAGGAACTGCCACTTCTGAACTCGGCGCCGGGGCGTGGCGCAGCTTGGTTAGCGCGCTGGCATGGGGGGCCAGAGGCCGGCGGTTCGAATCCGCCCGCCCCGATGCTTGATCGCAGGGCTTGAGGTGCACCAGGGCGCGGGGCGGTGCTGATCCGCGCGGTGCCCTCATCTGGCCGCAGCCGACCAACTGCTGCCAGATATCTGACTTCCGAATTGCCGAACATAGTATTGGGCTGTGAGACTCCGAGCCAAGGTGTCCAGGGCCTCACTGTGAACTATCTCATCTCTTGGGGGGCGCGTCGGGTGCCCCTCTTGCTGGCCTTGTGTTTGATTGCAGGGTCGGCGGCGAGCGGCGCAACATCCCTTTCCGGGCCGGCGGCGTCTGCCGGGCTCGCCATGGGCGGTGATGCCGTGGCTGGCGAGTTACTGGTCAAGTTTCGGAATCAGACTCCCTCAGAAAGGCGTGCGGAAGTCCTGCGTTCGGCGGGGGCCACGGTGACGGGGTTCATACCGGCCCTGGACATCTTCCGCGTTGAAGTACCGGGCGACGCAGCGCGAGCGCTGGAGACGTATCGGGCGGATCCGGAGGTCGAGTTCGCCGAGCCAAACTTCATCTCCCGGCTATGTCTCATCCCCAACGATCCGCTGATGTCCCTGCAGTGGAGCCTGAGCCAGATCGAGGCTGCCTCTGCCTGGGACCTTTGGAGAGGAAGCCCAGCCGCCATCGTCGCCGTGGTGGACAGCGGCGTTGACCTATCCCATCCCGACCTGGTGGGCAAGATATGGCGGAATCCTGGTGAGGTGGCCAACGGGATTGACGACGATGGCAACGGATTCGTTGATGATGTTTTTGGCTGGGATTTCGTCCATAACAATCCCGACCCAAGTCCAGGCGCGGACGGGGTGGATAACGACGGCGATGGTTTTACGGATGGAGGAGCAACGCACGGGACGGTGGTGGCGGGCATCGCGGCTGCGGCGACGAACAACGCTGTTGGCGTTGCTGGGCTGGGCTGGAGAGTCAGGGTCATGGCGGTGCAAACGCATAACGATGAAGGGCAGGCTGCCTATTTCAATCTGACTCAGGGCATTGCCTATGCCGTGGACATGGGAGCGACGGTGGTGAACCTGAGCACTGCCGGCCCCTTCAGCAGTTCCATGCAGACAGCCGTGGACTACGCCTATTCGCACGGGGTTGTGGTGGTGGCGGCTGCCGGCAATTCTGCCGCCGACCTCGATGTCAGCCCGGTTTCACCTGTATGCAATGATGGCGCCTCCAACGAGGTCATCGGGGTGGCGGCTACCGACCTAGGCGACCGCCTCGCCGACTATTCCAACTATGGAAGCCTGAACGTGGATCTGAGCGCGCCGGGAAACAACATACTCAGCACTGCTTTGGTTGACCATGCCCACGGGTTTGACGCGGCATATGTCTCCGGCACCGGCACATCTATGGCCACGCCGCTGGTATCTGGCCTGGTTGCGCTGATGAAATCGGCGAATCCGGCCCTCACCAACGATCAGGTCATGAGCATCCTCAAGGCCGCTGCAGATCCTATTGATGCCCTCAATCCGGGGTTCGTCGGCCAGATGGGAGCCGGTAGGATAAATGCTCGAAAGACCGTTCAAAGCCTGCTCAGCGGCGACAGGATTGCGCCGGAGCCTCCCTCCGGCTTGGTGGCTACCGACGTCGGAGGCGGCGGAGCCGTCTCCCTTGCCTGGACGGCCAGTCCCTCTGCCGACGTGGCCGGCTATTTCATTTATCAGGGCACCCAGGCGGGGATCTATGATACGACGATAGACGTGGGCAATGTGGTTTCCTATCGGGTTGAGCACTTGGCCGACGGGGCCAACTACTATTTCGCCATCTCTGCCTATGACTCGTCCATCCCCCCCAACGAAAGCACCCTCTCCGGCGCAAGTCAGGTTACTCCCTCCTCGACTGAGAGCATCCCGTTGGCCGCAGGGCTAAGTCTATTCTCCCTCCGACTAAGCCCTCTGCCAGGAAGCGATACTCCCGAGGATCTTTTCGGCTCCGTTTCTTTCGCCCTTTACGCCTGGGATGTGCCCAGCGGAGCCTACAAGACCTATCCCGACGCCTCGGTGCAGTGGCTGGCGCCCCGGCGGGGGTACTGGGTCTCGCTGGCAGAGCCGATAACGTTGCAGGTGCACGGAACCGCTCCCGATGAGAGCCTGCCTGCAGAAATCGGCCTGGAAGCCGGATGGAATCTCATCGGCTCTCTCTTCTCCTCGGTTGTTCCCTGGGACCCAGCCTCCATCCAGGTGTGGTTCGACAGGCTCACCACCCTGAGCAACGTCGAAGGGCGGACGACCGTGACCAAGACCCTCGCCCAGGCGGCCCACGACGGAGATGTCGCCGACTATGCCTGGACATACTTGGATGGCGGCTATTCGCCGGTCACGAACCTTGCCCTCCCCGGAGCGCTTTCCCAACTGGAGCCGGAGCGAGGCTACTGGATGCTGGCAAATCGGGCTGCGACCTTGATTCTTCCTCCCCCTAGAGTGCGTGGTCGGAGTTGGTTCCGGGCCGCCGACGATGGTTCTGAGAATCGAGGCGACGGCGAGTTCCGACGGCCAGGGGCTGAGCCGCGACAGCGTGGTGGTAGGCAGGGGTGAGCAACGTGTGTCCCTAGCCGATCCTCCCGCTCTCATCGGCGGCGTGGACATTGCAGTGACGGGATTCGGTGGAACGGCGTTTTCTTCTCTGGCCTACGACCTTCGCAGTGAACTGCCGGCGGACGCCAATTGGGATATCACGGTCTCCCGCGCTTCCTCCGGGGGGGAGATCGTTCTGACTTGGCCGGACTTGCGAAGCCTGCCCCGCACCCTCTTTCCGGTGCTGGTGGACCTCGACAATCAACAGACGGTGCTTCTCAGAACAACGGCTTCCTACGCCTTTGAGAGCGGGGGTGGGGTGAGACGTTTCCGACTGATCCTGGCTCAGGCTCGTTCCTTGGTGTCCCCCACGATAGTGATAACGCCCCTGCGTGGAATGCGCGGTGTGGAGGTGGGTTTCTCTTTGCCCGCGGCGGCGCAGGTCGAGGTTGAGATTCTCACCTTGGCCGGAGAGGTAATCTGGCGGAGCGGAAGCCGCTCGGCGCTTCAGGGCGATAACTCGCTGGCCTGGGACGGTCGGGGGATACGAGGAGAATCGGCGCCCTCTGGCTCCTACCTTTGCGCCTTGCGGGCCGAATACGCCTCCGGAGAGGAGATTTCAGCCGTCAAGAGCCTTGTGCTTCGATAACTTGTGGCCTGCAGGCGCTGAACTCCGCGGGCGCCCATTCGGATAGCAACGGGCCGACAGGGAGGCTGGAAATCCTCTCCCGCTCTGTTTGGCAAATCCTAACGCCGGATTTTTGAACCAACGACCAATTTGGCTGGTTGCATCTCACGTCAGGTCGAAAGACTTGGAGGTTGACAGGCGAGCGTCTGTCAGTGTTTGGGTGGGGAAAAGACCAAACTATCGTTACTAAGGAGGAACAGATGAAGAGACTTGGCATTACCCTTGCGTTAGTATCAGTATTTCTACTGTCGGTGGCGACGGTGGCGTCAGCCGTCTCTTTCTATCCGCTGCCGGCACCGCAGGAGAAGGGCGTTCCGAAAGCGGAGAGGGCGCCCAGCATGGCCGTCGCCGTGTATGCAACGAGTTGGGAGGTTAACGTCGGGGGAACAACGATCGGAACCGTTGACGGAACCCTGGCTACCATCGAGGCCAGCGTCGGCAAGGACTATGCCGTCGGCGTGGCGATGAACTCCATAGAAGGAGGAGGAGATCCCCTCTGGGATGTGCATGCGACGCGGCGCCTTGCAAACGGCCTGGGAGTTCAGGTGGGTGCCTTGACCTCGGGCGGCTTCACGGATTGGCAGGTGGCTGCGATGAGGTCCTTCCGGCCCAAAGGTCCCAAGCAGGTTTGGGCGGCCGACCTGGGGGTTGGAGCCTACTTCCCGGATGGAGGGGACGCTGGCGGACAGGCGTTCGTTGCCGCGTCATACGACGTGGCGAAGAACATCACGGCGAACCTGTCCGTTTGGTCCATATCCATAAGTGATGTGACCCTTACCCGCACGGCTTTCGGAGCGGGCTATCGGTTCTAGCACGCCGGGTTCGAACAACCGATGCTGAGGGCAAACCGCCCTCAGCAGTCAGGTCGAGGGGTGGGGCATGTCCCCGCCCCTTTGTCTGTTGTTGGGGGGGAATTGGCAACGAGATTCGAGAAGGGTATGCTGGGATAAGCGGTCGGCTCATTTTCCTGACCCGGGAGGACCAGATGAAAACGGAAAAGGTCAGGGTGGGGGTCATCGGGGTGGCGGTGCAAAGACACCCCCAAGTCCACCTGCGCGCGTTGAAGAGCATGGAGGACGTGGAGTTAGTGGCCTTCTGCGACGTTGATGGGGCGACGCTGGAGAGGGCCTGCAAGGAGTATGGCGTAAAGGACGGCTTCTTAAGCCACCGGCAGATGCTGGAAAAGGCACAGATGGACGCGGTTTGGGTGGTCTGTAATTGGCGGTTCACCCATGAGGTGGCCCTGGACTGCCTGAAGGCGGGAGTGAACAGTTTCCTGGAGAAGCCCCCCGGGCTTTCGGCGCAGGAGTGCCGGGAATTGGCGGAGGCGGCGGAGAAATCGGCCTGCAAGGCGATGGTCGGTTTCAACCGCAGGTTCAACTGCGTCATCAGCGAGGCAAGGAGGTTGGTGGAGGGGGGCGGGGCCACCGGACCGGAAGGCTCCGATGTCATCCGCGTCGTCCATTCGGACTACGGCAAGGGGCAGAGTTCGGCAGTATTGAGGGATAGGCAGGGCCGGCCCGTTCCTCCGATCCTTGTGGATGCCTTACACCACGTAGATTGCATCAGGTATATCTGCGGAGAGGTGGAAGAGGTCATGAGCGCCAATGCCTGCCACTACAGCGAGAACCTGGACTCCTTCCACGCCATCATCAAGTTCAAAAACGGGTCCATTGGCCAGATCAACAGCAATTATCATGCCCTTAAGGTCGAGCGCCTCTCCCTTTTTGCCAGGAATGCCTGGGCCTGCGTGGAGGGAATTCACGACCAGATAAGCGGCGGCAAGGTTTACGTGAACGGTTGCTGGCACGACCTCAAGGGCGAAGCCCTGATGGGCCGGACCGACGTCGTGGGATTTTGGGACGAGTGCCGGCATTTCATCAATTGCGTGAAGGAGGATAAGCCCGTCGCCTATCCGGCCTCGAATCTAAGAGAGGCCGTCAAGACGATGGAACTCGTCGAGGCGATCCTGGCAGGTGGATAGCCGAAGACCGCGGAGGACAGTGAAATGAACTTGCAGCGCGGAAAATACAGGCTGGTTGACCTGTCTCGCACCATAATCCCCGGCGAGGAAGATCGCAGGCTGGAAATCAGGCGAGGGGTCATCGCAATTGACGATACTTTCATGCACGAGATTGATACGATGAGCCACGTGGGAACGCACGTGGAGGCCCCGGCCCATTTCTATGAGGACGGGAAGGACGTCTCGGAGGTTCCCCTGGAGACGTTTGTGGGTCGGGCCGTCATTCTCGACCAACCCTCGACCGAGATCACCGCCCAGACCCTCGAGGCGGCCGACGGGGGAAGAACCCAGCCGGGAGACATACTGATCCTGAGAAACCGTTCAGCCCCGCAGAAGGCCTACATAAACAAGGACGCCGCCCAATGGCTGGTGGAAAGGAAGATTGTCCTGCTTGGCTTTGACAGTTCCGTTACCACCGGGCATGACAAGGCCGAGAACAGGGAGAACCACGATATCCTGATGGGGGCGGGAATTTGCCTCCTGGAGGTTCTGGCTAACCTGGAAAGGATCAGCCAGCCGGAGGTTTTCTTCGTCGCTGCGCCGCTCAAAATCAAGGGCCTCGACAGTTCGCCGGTGAGAGCCTTTGCGATAGAGTTCGAAGACTAATCGGTTGCGTGCATTGGGCTGAGCATTGCTTTGCCATTTCGGGGATTCCTCCTCCGCCCGCTGCCACCGTCCCCCCACGTTATTGCGACGATGTCCACCCAGGCGTGCACGGACTACGGCGGAGCACGCGGCAATCTACTAGACGTGCCTTTATCACCTGACGCAGCCAACCCCTGCCAAACTGCGTCTCGACCCCGTCCGAATCAACGCCTCCGCCACACGTCATTGCGAGGATGTCCGCCCGTTTCGGACGGACGACGAAGCAATCTACTTAGGCGTTTCCTTATCACATTTCCTCGTACAAATCCCACCAGCCATGATTCATGCTCTCAATCAAGTCCAACTTCTTCTGCCTTGATCCTCCCTTTATCTGCTTCTCCCTCCGTATCGCATCCTCCACCGAGTCATAAACCTCGTAATAGACCAACTTCACGGTGTTGTACCTCTTCGTGAAACCCTCCACCATCTTCTCCTTATGCTCATAGACCCGCCTCCTCAGGTCATTCGTCACCCCAGCGTAAAGGGTGTTGTTCGCCAGGTTGGTCATTATGTACACGAAGTATTGCCGCCTGCCCATGTTCCTGCGATTCCCAATAAGGAATGCCTCTAGTAGATTGCTTCGTCGTCCGTCCCTCGGCAAGCTCGGGACGGGCCTCCTCGCAATGACACCTTTCCTGCGCCGCCATGGAGGAGGGGACTCCTCGCAATGACGGAAGAGCCCTCACTTTATCACGCGGCACTCAGTAGTTCGGGGGCGTTCCTGCGAGCGTCTCTTCACTCGTCTTTCACATTCAGATCCATGTAGCAGTGGTACGGGTCCGTCACGCAGAAGCCCTCGTAGTCGAGGGGCAGCGGATTGACGAGAAGGCCACGGTTGATTTCCCAGACTACTAGCTGACGGCGGCGGGCCTGATTGAGATACTGCATGGGACAGGCGGGATTCCCCTGGACGTCCTCATCCTCGTCGCCCTGCATATTGGTGTGTCCATTCAGGCCGCAGGCGTGTCCCGTCTCGTGGATGGCGGCGAGCGCGATCACTTGTCTGACCAAAGCCGCACGCGCCGCTCCGTCGCACTTCGCCATCGCCTGCTTGGCCTCATCCGGGCTGATCTTCGCCTTGTTGAACAGAGTGTCGCCATCCTCAGAGTTCGGATCGGCAACCCCGTGTTC
>Ga0315288_10013992_pt1 | contig 10021 bp, 9 predicted proteins | sample YL17G11_20_MG_FD_203454 | JGI IMG/M metagenome (GOLD analysis project Ga0315288, IMG submission 203454) | Sediment microbial communities from Yellowstone Lake, YNP, Wyoming, USA - YL17G11_20 | ecosystem: Environmental > Aquatic > Freshwater > Lake > Sediment | place: USA: Wyoming | collected... | reverse complement strand
AAATTTCCTAACATCAACAACAACGCCCTACATTTTCCCCATAAAGATCCATCACGATGAGGAAAAATATGAATTTGAAATAACGATCATCATCGAAGACAGCGCGCCCGTAGAATTGGTTACAAGATTACACAAATTACTCTTTCCAGAAGTATATTCGGCGCCAGCCCAATCCGAACCAGCCCAACCAGAATAAAAACCCGGACATAGCAACCCATTTCCCCGAGACAAAATCAGTCTTGGGGATTTTTATTTTATGATTATTATTTCCGTATCCCCTCCCCCTCGCAAGGGGGAGGGTTAGGGTAGGGGAAAATCCATTCTAAAAACTAAAAACTACCAACTACAAACTGATATTAGAATGGCCAAAGATACGGCAAAATAGACACGCCATATGGGCCTTGACGCCAAATATAAAAAGAGGCCAGCACCCAGCCAGCCAATAAGGCAACTACAAAAAACACGATTAAAGAAAAAATTTTGCCTTTGGTTGTGAGACAAAACATAAAATAATTTTAATGCCGATAATTTTAGCCCGCGACATTCAAAACTACAATCGCCACGATTGCCGCGATGGACAAGACCACAAAGATTCCTAACCAGTCTTGATTAATGCCTCCCCGCTCCAGTCTAAAATTCTTATTTTTCGCCATAATTATATTTTACACTGCTTTCCCGTAGTAGCCAAGCTATTTTCTGTGGAAAACAAATACTCCCGCAAGGCGACTTGCCAGGTTCGCGAACGAGGCAATTTAGTATTCACCAACATAGAATATTTGGGCCGACGCGCTGGACGTAAAAATTCGCCAGAAGTACAGGGTTTAATTTTTGGCATTTTGACTAATAATTTTAATTTCACGGCCTCGCGAAAAATACCGCGGGCAAAATCATACCACGAAATGCCTTCTGGGCCAGCTTCATTAGTCGCGTGATAAATGCCAAATGGCTTTTGGGACTCTACTAATTCTCGCGTACGCTTGGCTAAATCGCGCGCGTAAGTTGGCTTGCCAAATTGATCATTAACGATTTTAAGCGGCGCAGCAAGCTCGCCTGCTATTTGCTTTTTCGCCAAGTCCAGCATAGTGGCTACAAAATTTTTGCCATACTTACCATAAAGCCAAGAGGTACGAATTAAATAAAATTTATCAGTATATTTTTGTAAATTTTTCTCGCCCAGTAATTTAGAAACGCCGTAATAATTAACTGGAGTTTTTGGTTTATCTTTTTCTTGATAACCAGTTTTTTTACGGCCAGAAAAAACATAGTCCGTAGAATACTGGACTAAAATCGCGCTAATTTTTTTACAGGCCTGCGCTAAATAGCCAACAGCCGCGCCATTGATTTTATCGGCTAAGCCGCGATTAGTTTCGCAATCGTCAACCGCCGTATAAGCCGCGGCATTAATCACCAAATCTGGTCTAATTTCAGTTAATTTCACGTTAACTTGCGCTTTATTAGTAATATCTAATTCCGGCCGATCCCATAAAATCGGCTTAAAACCTTTAAAAATTGTAGCTAACTCGTGGCCCAACATGCCTTGAGCACCTAGAATAAGTACCGTCATAAAATTTCTAATTATTCTAATTGACCTAATTAACCTAAACAAATCCCAATGACCAATGTCTAATTCCCGAATTAACACTTAATAACGGCGGTTTGATCGTTGGAACTTAGACATTAGTCATTATTTAGAATAATTAGAACAATTAGGTTAATTAGAATAATTTAGACGCGGTTTTAGCGTTCCTGATATTGTTTCTTATAGTATTCCAAAAACTGGCCGCTTTTAATTGGTTTCCACCACCAATCATTATGCGAATACCAAGAAATCGTATTTTTTAAAGCTTCTTTAAAACTAAAAATCGGCTGCCAGCCTAGTAAGCTTAATTTAAAAGAGTCCAGACTATAACGAAAATCATGAGCTGGCCGATCTTTAACATATTCAATCATCGTCTCGTCTTTGCCTAAAATTTCTAAAATCATTTGGGTAATTTCCAAATTAGTTTTTTCCGCGTTGCCACCAATGTTATAAACCTGGCCTGGCTCGCCTTTAGTCAAGGCGCTTAAAATCCCCCGGCAATGATCCAAAACATAAATCCAATTACGCACTTGCTTGCCATCGCCGTACACCGGCACTTTTTTGCCTTCTAATAAATTAGTAATAAAAAGCGGCATTAATTTTTCTGGGTATTGGTTAGGACCAAAAGTATTGGCGCCCCGAGTAATCACAATCGGCAGATCATAAGTTTTATGATACGCCAAACACAAAAGATCGCCGGCTGCCTTAGACGCTGAATAAGGACTGGTTGGGTTAAGCGGACTTTCTTCTTTAAATGCCCCTTGTTCAATTGATCCGTAAACTTCGTCAGTAGAAACTTGTAAATATTTTTTAATGCCAAATTTTCTAACGCATTCCAACAAAACTTGCGTGCCCAAGACATCAGTTTTGACAAACGCTTGGGGATCCATAATTGATCTGTCCACGTGGGTTTCAGCCGCAAAATTAACAATCGCGTCGGCTCGCTTGGCTAATGGCTCCACAATTTTGGGGTCGCAAATATCGCCCTTAACAAAACCATAGTTGGGATTATCTTTAACTGTGTCTAAATTTTCTAAACGGCCGGCATAGGTTAATTTATCCAGATTAATAATTTTCACTTCTGGATAACGCTCCAAAACATAACGGACAAAGTTAGAGCCAATAAACCCTGCCCCGCCAGTAACTAATAATTTCATATTTTTGTTCTACGGCGTCTTGACGCCGGTCACCGCGGTCAAGACCGCGTGGAACTTTTCACTTTTAACTTTGCACTTTGAACTAATCTATAGTATCAGACCCCGTCAATAAAATCAAGCCATTGACCCCGTTAGAGATTTGGGTTGTTTCATTATAATCTCTAATAGAATTTTAGATTTAAAAATCATCCAGAAAATTTTTCTGGATGATTATTTTTTTACCAAAATCATTGTTAAAAAAGTTCCGAACTTGACGCCGTAAGCGTCTGTTCGGAACTTACTTCAAAAAACCACGATCGTTTAGGGAAAATATTTATAAATAAGCGTCTGTTCGGAACTTACTCCACTTCTTTTAAAAAACACCTTCATTGTTATTGACAAAGCTTTTTAGCTTGGCTCAAAGGAATATTTTTTTCACCCTCTGTTTTTTCCATTAAAAAGCCGAGTGCCTTGTCTTCAATAAAAGCCAAAATATCCTCTAAAAAAGAGGCCTTTTTTTCTAAAATCACCATTCTTTGTTCGGAGATTTGTTTTTCTTGGGTGGCAGCTTGGTTCATATGATTACATCATAACAGAATTAACCAAAATGTCAAAAAAATCCAGAAAGTTTTAAAAAACTTTCTGGATGATTATTTTTTTACCTCGCGACAGGCACCCTCAACGATCTTCTTATTTTTTTTATGTTGCCGCCACGCATCGTTAAAACCGTTCTTCTGATAATAGTTAACAATAACGTTATAACTTTCATCTATGGACCCTCCACGGTCAGCGCCTCGATGTGCGCCCGATTTAATAGATACACGTTCCAAACATCTTTCATTACTTTCTGCATTTCACGATGTTTTAAATTAACATCAAGAGACACTACGCCAGCTGGCATTTGGCCAAAACCAATACTAGAAAAATAATGAATTTGTTTTATCCACGGGTCAGATAACTTAGCCACAAAAGATTGGCTAAAGATCAAACCATCCACATTGCCAGGATGATAATCATACCCCCAAGTAATTACTTGTCTTAACTCTTTGTCGCCTAACTCCGATTGATGCAACAAGATACGACAAAGATTTGGCCTATTTCTAATATACAGCCAGTCGTCGTGGCCATCAACTAATCCCAACACCACATCAATAAAAAATTCTACCTCCTTATAAGTTAAACTGTGGTTACATCCAAACAACTCCTCAATCCTTTTTACTACCGCTTCTTCGATCATTATTAACCCTCCTTGAATATACGCGGGTCGCATCTCGTTTCACTCAACGCTCCCGCGAGATCCTTCGTTACGCTCAGGATGACACCCACAACACAACTCAAAAACAATTACCGGAACTTCGTTGCCCAGTCAAATCCAATCCGTTTATCATTATAATCTATGCGCTCTTCATCTGGCTTAGCCGGATCATAAACTTGATCCGTATGATAAAATAATAAAGCTGGTTTGACGCCCAAAACACGATAACCATGCGCCACGCCCGGCGGAATCAAAAGCATTTGCCGATTGTCTTCGCCTAAATAATAAACATCGGTTTTTTTGAATGTTGGCGAATTGGCGCGAAGATCATATAAAACAACTCGCACTGCGCCTTGCGCCACAAACCACATATCAGTTTGCTTGCGATGCCAGTGAAATGCCTTAATCACGCCCGGATAAGTCATAGTCAAATTAGTTTGTTTTACGGACACAAAAGCATCGTCGCCTTGTTTAGCGATTTCTGCCAGCCAGCCGCGATCATCAGGCCAAAGTTTTATAGGTTTTAATTTAACACCGGAAATCATAATAAATTATTCTAATTATACTAATTAACCTAATTATTCTAAACAAGCACCAATACCTAAACCCCAATAAACAAAAAAATCAATAATAAAGGTTGGTCATTCGTCATTAGGATTTGGTCATTTTTTAGGATAATTAGAACAATTAGGATAATTAGAAATTATCCTGCTTTTTTCATCACAATCTCATAAAGATTGGCGGTTTGTCGTGCGATTTTATTCCAATCATATTCTTGACGCACGCGAGCTCTAGCTTTTACTCCAGTTTCTCGCACTAAAGCGCGATGCGAGAAGAGGAAAGAGATTTTTTTAGCCAAATCATTAACATTAGTATTTTTAAAAGTAAAACCATATTGGCCAATCGCTTCTTTATTCTCATCAATGTCCGATACCAAAGCTGAACAACCAAAACTTTGCGCTTCTAATAAACTCAAGGATAAGCCCTCGGTTTCTGACGGTTGAACATATAAATAAGCATTTTGATAAAAGGTTGCCAGATCTTTATAATCCAAACTACCAGTAAAAATAATATTGGCATTTGAAGCAGCCCCCTCCTTTAATTGTCGCGAATAACTATCGGTAAAAGCGCCTTCACCAATAATCACTAACTTAAATTTATTATTGTCTATTTTATTAAATGCCTGGATTAAATAATGAATGCCTTTATGCGGCACTAAACGGCAAACAGTTAGAAGATACCTGTTTGGCTGTAAATTAAATTTAGCCAACAAGTTCGCTTGTTTTTTAACTGCCAGGCTATTAATCCCATTAGGAATATAATAAACTGAATCCTGCCAATTTTTATAAACATAATCTTGCAAACTACGCGAAACCGCGATGGTAGCAGCTGGAACTTTAACGGCCAGGCGTTCACCTAATTTTAGGCATGCCCGGGAGATTAAGCCCCATTTTTGGTGTAATGAGTCCCGGCAATGAAACGTAATCACAATTTTAGTTTTAGGCCGCAAAATCTTAGCCACGCCTGCCAAAAGAGCTGGCCCCACGCCTTGAATATGCAAAATATCAACTTTTTCCTTTAATAAGGCGTCCCACATACTAAACCACGTATGAGAGATGGTGTCTAGGTGTTTTGTATGAATTGTTGGCCGATAGATCAATTTGACTCCGTGATATCGTTTGCGATCAGTGTACCAACCACGGCAATAAACTAAAACCTGATGGCCAAGCTTAACTAAACGAACAGATAGTTCGTCTACATAACGCTCCACGCCCCCGGAAGATCCGGGGATACCTTTTGAACCAATAATTGCGATTTTCATAATATACTATTGATACTACACAATTGACATAAAGTCAATAGAGGCGGCCTCTTGTCTTGCGCTGGCTAATTAGCCCTACGGCAAAGGTTAACAAATTAAAAACACCCTAATAAATTAAGGTGCTTCAATAATAAAAGGCCTTGAGATACCGCTAATCCGCAACGTTCAGAAAAGCCCTTTCTTGCTTTAAGATTTCCCCCCACGCAGCCATATCTTTATTTTGCAATGCCTGCAGCTTACTCTCTACATTCCGTGTTAAAAAGTTCAATGTCTCGGGCTGCTCGTTTAAAAATTGCGCCAAGGAATCCACTTGCTGCTCTGGCAATTGTTTTATTGTTTGGAGCCACAAATCTTTTTGCCCTTGTGTCAGGCTCGAAGCGCTATTAATAATATCCTCTAGTGTTTTTTGAGAGTTTTTGCTCCGACCCTTCAAATGATTTATTTTAATGCCCATATTTTCTATTTTATTTTGTTCCCCCTTTTACCGCTTTTAAGGTAATTATATCCTTTTCATTATACGCCCCGTTTACGCAAGGCACGACATTGCGCGATCCGTCGGCATTAATACAAGAAATAATCAGCATTTCTGAATCAACTTTTACAATGGCTATGCTAATTGCCGTTTCATCAAAGTCAATTCCGTCCCTGTGCTCTCCAAATGAAATACTCTTTTTCTCTGGATCCCAGTTGCCACCCCAACCTTTTAATAATTCTTGGGCGTCCGCTGGGAAATTAACTTTTAGCTCAATTTCATCCTTGACCTCTTGCTTAAGTTTAAACTTGATATCGTGCTCTTCCAAAATCTTTGATACCGAATTAATAAATTCCACTTTCCCAAACTGACGTCCTTGAGAACAAATATCACCAAGATGCTGTTTTTCTTTGCCTTCCTTAGTTAAATAGATACCTAATTGCTCCATCCTATATGTCTTTGCCATAACTTCTGGGCTGCCGACAGTTAACCCTTTTACGCCAAAAAACCCTAACCAACTGTTTAGCTCTACCTCGCGTTTTTTCGCCTCCTCCTTTCTTTCCTTTTCTACAAGTTGCTGCTGCTTCGCCTTTAAGGCCTCTATCTGTTGTTCTAAAGTTTGTATATCTCCTGCTGTTTGCGCCTCTGTCTGTCTTTGACCGGAACCCGCCTTCCCTTCTGCGTGAGCTAAGCCGGGCACAGAAGAAATCCATAAAGCCCCTGCTAAGGTTAGCGCCGCGAGAATCCCAGCCTTCTTTTGAGCTTTTTTTGGAGTCTTAGATTTAGCTACCTCTCCCTCTAAAACCTCTGCCTCTTGATCCACAAAATGCAAAACAGAAAATTCTTGCTTTTGCTCTTGAGACGTCTCTGGCGATGAAGACACCTCTTCTAACGATTTTAATTCCGGTGATTTTGGCATAAAAATAATTACTTTCCACTCTCGACATTTATTCTACCAGATTTAATCTGTAAAGTAAAGTAGTTTGTGGTGGATAACTTCATCCGTCTCATATTTTAAGCGCCAAATATAAATTCAGCAATTTTTGATAATGCCCAATCGCGCTATATTTTTCCCGCGCCATTTTTTGGCCGGCTTGGCCCATGGCAATCGCCAAATCAGGGTTGTCCCATAGATATTTTATTTTATCGGACAAATCATCAATGTCGCCGGCGTCAAACAACAGACCGATTTGTTTATGTTTGACTAGTTCCGGCAAAGCGCCAAGATTCGTGACAATAACCGACTTAGCAAAACTAAACGCTTCCAGAACTGACAAGCCAAAAGTTTCGTAAGCACGCGATGACACTATTACAAATTCCGCGCCTTGGATTTGTCGCGCTAATCCTTCTTTGTCCTGCCAACCCAAAAATTCAATATTAGCATTATTTTTTGCCAGTTTTTTTAACGCCAATTCTTGCGAGCCAGAACCAATAATTTTTATGTCTATTCGCGGCAAACGTTTAACCGCTTTAATTAATAAATCAACGCCCTTGCCGGGTTCTAAGCGGCCAAAATAGAGAATATAGCGGCTGTCGTTGTCATTCCGGTCTTTCGCCGTTGTCATTCCGGGCTCCGCTTTGCCTTGCCGTAGCTCCGAGTTTGTTGAGGAGCGAAGGCAGGACCCGGAATCCACGTCATTGATACTGGATGCTGAAACAAGCCATAGGCACTGTGCGGAACGCATGTGTTCAGCATGACTAGTAGACACGAAATGCGGTAAAACTTTAATTTTGTCCATTGGAAATCCCGCTAAAATCAATTTATCAGCCACAAATTGGCTGGGACACAAAAATAGATCAACATATTTTTGATAAAATTGACCGTATTTTTGAAAGTAAAAAATGGCCACAGCCAGCCAACTGGCTATCCACGAATTTTTAACACATTTTTTCAAACCACATTGCCATGGCTTGCCAGCCACACAACTTTGGCAAATCTTGTGGCCGTCAAACAAAGAATAATTTGGACAAATTAAATTAAAATCATGCACTGTCATTACCACTGGCAGATTATGCTTTTTACAAACTCTTAAAATAGAAGGCGTTAAGTGGTAGTAAATATTATGAACATGGACTAAATCAGGATTAGTGTCTTGAATCAATTTTTCCAGTTTCTGCGCTGCTTCACGCGACCAAAAAATCCGACCTAAATTTTTAATCGCCTGCCAAGTTAATCGCGGTTGAGTCAAATCAAAATTAGACACAAAATATTTCGCAAAAGGCGTTGCCAAATTATCCTTATGCTGCATGGAAAAAGGGATCACTTCGTGTCCGTTAGATTCTAAAAGCTTAGTCAAATCAAAAAAATAACGGGATGCGCCGCCACCTTGACCACAAGTAAAATAGAATTTGTTAATCTGTAAAATTTTCATATTTGTTATTTTTTTTCAGCAACCCGCCATAACTAACCACCAACCCAATGATATACCAAAACACAATTCCATAATTCAATCCGACAAAAGTCACCTCTACCATACTATTGATAATCGCTACGACCATGGTACTGGCAAAACCTAATAACAAGATTCTGTCTGTCATTGCGAGGACCCCGCACCCCGCAACTTTTATTAAAAGTGCGGGGTGCGGGGGACGTGGCAATCCCAAATTATGTCTTAACACGGGGCTTGAGATTGCCACGGTCGCTCCCCGCGGTCGCTCCCTCGCAATGATATCTCGTAACCTCCGAAAAATCGAAACAATTTCTCGTACCAAAAAATACAAAATCAAGCCGCCAATCACGCCGAGTTCCGCCAAGACCTGAATAATAATATTATTTGACTCTGTTTCCACAAACCACGGCAATTGCGACCGATAAACTAATTTCAAATTACCAATACCCACGCCAAAAAACGGGTGGTGCGCGAACACCGAAATACCAGTTTTGAATTCCTCAATCCGAAAACGGGTATTATGATCCGAAAACGTTCCCGAAATCCTTTGCCAAAACTGGCTACCATATTGACTGAAAAAAATCAAAAATAACGCCACTATTGCCACCGCGATAACTCCGGTCAACCATTTTTTAGCCCGTTGTTTTTTGAAAAAATAAACTAAACCAGCGGCTAAACTCAAAAGCTCACCCTTACCTAAAGTAAGCAAAAAAGCCAAAGCAGAAAAAACAATCATCAAAAATAATCCCGGATATTGCAACCAAACCGCCCCCTCCCTAACCCTCCCCCTTCGCGAGGGGGAGGGAAGGGTGGGGGACGGTTTAATCACCCAGCCACTCGTAAAAAAATCATCTTTATACAAAGCTAACCCTCGCAATTTTTGACTACGGCTTAAAAGCAAAGCCCATGATAAGGGCAAGCACAAAACAATAATCGCCGAAATAAACACCCATGAGCCAACCGGTGTAATCAACTGCGTTCGATCAGGAATAAAAACCGTGCTCCAACCACCAAGTTGCAAAACCTTATAAAACAACTGCAAGGCCACCAAAAAAGCAGTGATGGGCAGTGCCCAAAGCACTAAAAGCCAATCTTTCTTTGTTTTAACGGTATTAATTACCAAAAACAACACTAACCAGTGATAAACTAAAACGCGAATCGCGATTAAAGCGCGCGAAAAATTATCTGCCCATAAGACAGACAGGATTGCCAGGCCGATAAAGCCCGCCAGCGCCCAAAGTATACGCGGTAATTTAATATCTAATTTGGGCTGGCCGAGTTTATCAAAGATAAAAATCAACAACGACGCTAAAATCAAGATCTCGGCTAAAGAAATTTCATAAGTATAATCACGAATTGTTAAAGTG
>Ga0315288_10013990_pt1 | contig 10021 bp, 8 predicted proteins | sample YL17G11_20_MG_FD_203454 | JGI IMG/M metagenome (GOLD analysis project Ga0315288, IMG submission 203454) | Sediment microbial communities from Yellowstone Lake, YNP, Wyoming, USA - YL17G11_20 | ecosystem: Environmental > Aquatic > Freshwater > Lake > Sediment | place: USA: Wyoming | collected... | reverse complement strand
GACACACTCGAGGTCGACCGGACACTCCCGAATCATCGGCGCCCGCACTTTCGGTCCGGGAATCGGTGTCAATTGGGCCTCTGCGAATTTCGTCACGTGCCGACCAGACGCCGTCCCAAGAGACGGTCATGACGTCCATGGAACCGTCCTCGGCCACGCTGGACAGCAACGTCACCGGAGCTGGCATGAGGAACGCAGCCCTGTCGAGAGTCACTTTCTGCATTGCACTCACCTCCCGCCCGAGAAGAAGCCTTCACCGCTCAGCAGCCAGCCCTTTCCTCAACCTTATTCTAGGCAAATGACTGAGAGCTGACGGCCGAACGCTGACACCAAAGATATCCCACCTCCGGGGCCGATGCCAAGCCTTTCTCACGGAATCTGCGTAATCTGCGAAATCTGTGGTTAATCAAGAGGTTCTGATATCGGCTTCGGCGACGACGAGATTCAGCACCTGATCCCATGTCGTTACACGTGTGATACCAGGCGGGAGATCACCTTGATTCCATGGGCGATCGAAAAGCAGAATCGGGATCGGGACCTTCACGGCGGCCAAGGCGACGTGCAGCTCATCTTCGACCAGGAGGTCCAGCTTCATCTTCCGCGCGATGCGCGGCTTGTAATCGGACGCGGTCTCGTTCTCCCGGTGGAGCAGCTCTTCAAAGAACTCCAGGAGTCCTGCCCGTTGGAGCAGCCGGCGAGTGTGCTCCCGGTGCTGGGTCAACCGTCCTGTCACAACGAAAAGCCGATGTCCTCTTGCGGCGAGCGCCTTCACCGCCTTCACCGCTTCGGGATACACTGGGCGCGTTCCCAGGAAGTCGGTGGCCTCCAGCTCACTGAAGAACCCCCGCATCTGGATCGGGGAGATCTCTGGATATCGCCGAAAGATCTCCCAAGCCGCTTCCTCGATCTTCACCTCACGGCCAAACCGCCGCCGGAATGCTTCGAGATACGCCGGCAGCGATTCCGCCAGCACGTCATCCACGTCGATCCCGATCCGCAACGTCTGCGCCATGCCCCGTGCCTTATCTGGCCGATCCGGCCCCAATTTCGAATGGCAAAATTCGAATTGCGAAATGGTTCACGGAGCCTCCTCTCGGTAAAGCGTGCTCGGGCAGATCTCGCGAAAAGCGCAGTAGCCGCACTGGAGGTACTGGGGGTTCGCCGTGAAGTCACGGATGCGAATCCCACGTGCCACCGCCCCGATGGTCTCCTGCGTCTCCTGAAGATCCGCCGTGCTCTTGTGGGAGCTTCCCACCAGGCCAGACTCCAGGAAGTGCAACTGGACAGCATCCGGAATGCGCCCGTGCATCTGCTCGTAGGCCAGGGCGTAAATGGCGAGTTGCAGGCTTTCTTTGGCCTTTCGGCCCGCTTCCTTCTGGTCGCGAACAGCCGACGACTTGTAGTCGATGATGATGATGCGACCGTCCCGCTCGTCCACTCGATCCCAGCGGCCGACAACCTTGGTTGTTCCCAGCAGGAAGGTGAACGGCCGCTCCACTGCGGTCGGGAGAAGGCCGGTTCGTTCTTCCTCGGCAACGAACCGCCGCAAGAGAACCCGGCCCTCTTCGAAACGCAGATCCTCATGCTCCCGTGACAGGAATCCCACGCTTTGCCAGGCAGCCTCGAAGGCTTTCAGCACCTCGATCTCGGTCGCACGGTGCTCCTCCTGGGTTCCGCGCGCCGCTACCGCCCGGGCAAGCTTGCGCCTGAAGTACAACGAGATGGCCTCGTGAAGTGCCTTGCCGTACACCACCGAATGATGTTCCCGGATCGGAACCCTCAACACGTGGATGTACTTGTATTTCAGCGGGCAGGTCAGGTAGTCATCGACCTGGTAATAACTGAGGGGTAAGATTTCGTCCTCGGGAATGACGCGCAGGGCCTCCGTCCCTTCTTTCACCGAGGGTGCGTGTCGGTGAATGGCCTCCAGCGCCGAGGCCTTGTACGGTTTCGGCCCGGAAGGAGGCAGATCCAGCGCCTCCAGGACAAACCGGCTGACCTTCTTGCCTCGGACGCCGCCGTAATCGCGGGCACTGGTCAGAAACAGCTCACGCTTGGCGCGTGTCATTCCCACGTAGAAGAGGCGCCGCTCCTCCTGCAGGTGGAAATCCCCGCTGAGCAGGATGTCGTGGAGCAGTTCGTCAGGAAGCGCAAGCGGCTCGCGCCGCGCGCGTGATGGGAAGCGATCCGCCACCAGGCTTGCCAGGATAACGACGGGAAACTCGAGCCCCTTGGCCTTGTGGACGGTGAGGACGCTGACGGCATCCGCATCCGCGTCCGCCTCCACCGCCGCCGGATCATCGCCGGATTCCATGAGCACGTCCAGGTGCTGAATGAACTGAGGGGCCTGATCGCGGTGCGCCACGGCCGCGAACCGGTGGACGATCTCGAAGAAGCGCGCGACGTTGCTCACGCGGGCATCAGCCGCGGACGTCCCGGCTGCGGTCAGGCGCTTGAGAAGACCACTTCGCATGATGAATTGGTAGAGGAGTTCGCCGGTGGATCGGTCGCGCGAGAAGGCCACATACTCCTGAAGATCCTTGAGGAGCCGCTCGATGGTCGCCCGAGCCGTAAGATCCAAATCATGAAGCTCAACCACGCTGTCCATGTTCTCGAAGATCCAGCGGAGAGACCGATGCATCCGCTTCGCCGCGCTGGCGCAGCGGGCGAGCTGCCAGCCGTCCGTTTGGTACAGTTCCGACCCCGCCAGGAAGTACAGACTGACCGTGTCCTCGGGGTCGGCCACGACCCGCAGGAACGCGATGAGGAGCCGGACCTCCGGCCTGGCATACAGCCCCTGGTTCCCGCTGAACCGCCAGGGAATGCCGAGCAGGTTCATGGCGCGCAGGAACGGGTCGGCGTCCTTGTTGGCGCGCACGAGGACGGCCACGCCGCGATAGGTCCAGGCACCCGCTTCCACCCGATCCGCAATCAGGCGGGCCACGGCATCCCCCTCGCTGCTGACCGTATCGCAGTGCAGATGCCGGGGCGGAGGCCCCTCGGGGGCCATCGCCACGAGGCGCTTGTCCAACTGCTCCCGCACCTCCAGTCGGTCCGGGTCGTTGTGGCGGATGAGACGGTAGGCCGCATCCAGAATGGCCTGGCTGGATCGAAAGTTTTCCCGCAAAACGATGCGCTGCGCCTCCGGATAGGCAGCCGTGAATCCCAGAATGTTGCTGATGGCTGCGCCGCGAAACTTGTAGATACTCTGGTCGTCATCCCCCACCACCGTGACGTTGCCTTCCGGACCGGCGAGGAGCTTCACCAAGTCCCATTGAGCATAGTTCGTGTCCTGAAACTCGTCCACCAGGATGTACCGGAACCGCTCGCGATATTTCTGCAGGACCAGGGGATGCTCGCGGAACAGTCGGAGGCACAAGAGGACCTGATCCCCGAAATCCACCAAGCCCCGCTCGCCGAGCAGGCGCTGATACTCGTGGTAGCATGCCGCCAACTCTTGCTGCAGTGCCGCCTGCTCTTGCAGTGCGGCATCACCGGGAGCCCCTCCAACGCGATCGCCGAGTTGGCTCGAAAAGGCTGCGTACATATCGGGCGTGACCGCCTCATCCTTGGCCCGGCTGAATAGGGTCACCAGCGCCTCCAGGTGCTTCGTTGGATCCCCCAGCGGCCTGAGACGCTCGAGGGGAAGGTCGAACAGATGCTCTCGCAGAAGCACGACCTGCTCGGGCCGCGTCAGCACTCGAAAATCGGTATTGAGACCCAGCGCAAGACCCTCGTCACGCAGCGCACGATCGCCGAACGCGTGGAACGTGCTGATCCACATGTCGGCAAAGCCATACGGAACCAGAAGGTCCACCCGCCCTTCCATCTCCTCGGCTGCCTTGTCGGTGAAGGTGAGGGCGAGGATCTCGGACGGACGGGCCCGTTTGGCCGCCGCCAGATAGGCGATCCGGCGCGTGATGACCGTGGTCTTTCCGGTGCCAGCTCCAGCCACAATAAGCAGCGGCCCCCCACCACGGGTCACGGCAGCGACCTGATCCGGCGTGAGATCCTCCAGGATCCGGGCGATCGCTGGATGCTCTTTCTGCGCTGTCGTCACCATCTCAACCATCTCGACCAGATGCGTTCGACGGTTCGGCAGGTCGGCTGTTCAACAAGATCCTAGTACCTGAACGGTCGAACAGTCGAACTGCCGAACGCTCTTCGCGTCTACACCTGCTTTACCGCTTCCCGGACGGGACCGCGGGTCGCATAAATCAGAGGAAGGCTCACCAGCGTCACGCCCATCTTGACCAGGTACTGACCCTGGATCAGAGGCCAGAGCGGCAGAACACCAGCGAAGGCGATCCCGATGAAGATAACGCTGTCCGCGAAGGTGGAGACCGTGTTGCTGGTCAGGACCCGGACCCATTTCGGTCCAGAGATGCGAGCGCGCCACCAGGCAAAGATCTCCGTATCCACCAGAGAACTGACCAGGTAGGCCACCAGCGACGCAAAGACAATGCGGGGAGTGCTGCCGAGCACCCCCGCGAAGGCGTCTGCCTCTTTGTAGAAGGGGGCTGCAGGGAGCCAGATGACTAACTGGACGTAGCCCGCCAAGAGAAGGTTAGCCGCGAAGGCCGTCGCTACCACCTGCCGCGCGCCGCGCTTCCCCAGGCGCTCATTGATCAGATCAATGAGGGTGAAGGTCAAGGCGTAGAGGAAGACGGCCGCTGGAACAACAAGGCCACCGAGAACGACCGGCTTGCTGGCCGTGACATTCGAGATGATTTCACAGGCAACGTACAGCCCGATAAGCAAGCTTGTCATGAGACGTACCGTAGCACATCACGCACCCCTGCTCAAGGCGCCGTATCCGGCCTCGGAGCCTCTCCCAACAGGCAATTCGTGGATGGGGGGAGCCGCCTTGCAGTTTCAACTAAGAATGGGCTTGACTTAGTATCGAAATCGACCGACGATCTGTCTTGGGTGGTCACATTTTTTTCCCTCCCTGGACTTAGAGGGATTGGCGGAATCAAGAAAAAATTTAGAACACTAGACATCTTAAAAATCAATAAGTTATGGTCATCAACGGTCGATTGTGAAATTTTATCGCTTGACAGGACTCTTTCCGTCTTATAATGTTCGCCACCTGACTAGGTAGTACAAAGGTCAAGGATGAAAAGCACAAGGGAAGATATAGTTGACGCCGCTCTTCGATTAGTTCACGTTCGCGGCTTCAACAATACGTCCGTAGAGGACATCCTCAAGGAATCAGGTTTCGGGAAGGGAAACTTCTACTACTACTTTAAAAGTAAGGATGAACTAGGCTTCGCTATTCTGGAACGGGTTCTTGAGCATTTAAACTCAGAACTCATCGAGAAGAGTTTCGACCAAAGCAAGAACCCTTGGCAGCAACTCAACGATTTCCTGGACGAGCTTGTAGAGCGGGCCAGGCAGCGCGAATGCAGTGGTGGCTGCATCCTTGGTAACTTAGCTGTGGAAATGAGTGACATTCATGAGGAGTTTCGTCTTCGATTGAATAAGGCATTCGATCAGTTGCGGACCTGTGTTGAGAAAGCGTTGACCCAGGCCGGGGCCCAAGGGACCCTGCGTAGCAATGCCGACATCCCAGGTCTTGCGCTCTTCATTATCGCAGGATTCGAGGGCGCTTTCATGATGGGCAAGCTACAAAAAGATGCGGATGTCGTGGCCAGCGTCGTTGAGGAGTTGAAAGAACATCTGGCCCACTTCCGCGCCGCCAAGTAGGATGGCAATGAGCTGTGAAACAGCTCCGTCGGATGGAAACGGGATAGCGATGCCACAGCTTGAAGCACGGACATTCGGGTAAGCAAGATGGCAACAACCTTAACCGCAGACAAGGTGGGTTTGTGACATGCGAAGATCGCCCTGCAAGGAGTCGATGGAGCGCACGATAGCGACCATTGTTGAGTACACCGACCAGAAGCGGCCCAAGAACCAGTATCCCGAGCGGATCATCTCTCCCGTTCGTTCAGGGCCCTGCTGTTTCTCTGATATGGAAGAGATCGGCAAGTCCCAGGAAGACAGTCGGTGGGTTTTTCAGTACAAGCGCTGCAAGAAGTGCGGGTTCACCGTGCGCGTGATCCTTCGTGAGATCCCGGACGCCGCCCTGGCCGCTGAACTGCGCAAGACCCTGGCTAACTCCTTCGTCCGGAACGTCCCCGACTGATTCCCGATCACCCCTTCTCTGGGAGCATCGTCTCCGGCCCCCGCCCATTTCGATCCATCCTGGGCGGGGGTCCCTTTTTGCTGCGAGGCTGCTTCAGTAACGCAAGAAGGCCCGTGCCTTGCCCGTCATTCGTACCGGAGAGCCTGGATGGGATCGAGACGGGCCGCACGCCGGGCGGGGTATACACCGAAAAAAACACCAACGGCAGCCGAAAAACCAAAGGCCATCAGGACAGCCCACATGGAAACGCGGGTGGGCAGATACGTGAAGAAGAGCGACAGGCCTTTCGCCCCACCGACGCCCACGATGATGCCAAGAAGACCGCCGAGAGTGCTCAGCACTATCGACTCGATCATGAACTGGCCAAGGATGTCCCTTCGCCTTGCCCCAACGGCCTTGCGGATGCCGATCTCCCGGGTGCGTTCGCGGACCGAGACCAGCATGATATTCATGATCCCGATCCCGCCCACTACAAGAGAGATGCCCGCGATCCCCCCCAAGACGGCCGTGAGGATCTTCAGGATAGTAGTGAAGGCCGAGAGAATCGCGCCCTGGCTGATCACGGTGAAGTCCTCGCGATTCCCATGGCGCCGGATGAGAATGTCCCTCACCTGCTGAATGGCGCGATCGATGTCGTCCGGCGAGCCGACCGACGCCAGGATCTCCAAAAGGCGGTCGGTGTCGAACAGGTCCTGGGCGCTCTTGACCGGGACAAATACCAGATCGTCGATGTCGAACCCCAGGCTGACGCCTTTCCGCTCCATGATCCCGATCACCCGGTATCGCGAGTCGGCCAGCGTCACGAATCGGCCCAGCGGATTCTCCTCCCCGAACAGTTCTCGCTTCACCGTCCGCCCCAGCACCACCACCCGCCGACGCCCCTCCACGTCTTCCTCGCTGAGGAACTGGCCGATCTCCACGTACAGGTTGCGCACACGCTGAAACTCCGGCGTGACCCCTACGACGCTAATGTGCCTGCTGTTCCCCTGATACCGGATCTTCCCTGTGCCCAGCACCAGGGGGACCGCGTCCGTGAGAAGAGAAGCTCGACGGCGCAGCGCTACGGCGTCGTCATATGTTAGCTTTCGGACCGTGCTGGCAATGGGAGGGTGGAAGCCACCCGATGTCTGCGTCTTTCCGGGTGTGATGATAAGGAGGTTAGTCCCCAAACCGGTCAGCTCGTTGGTGATGTAAGCCGTGGCCCCCTCCCCCAAGGAGACGAGGAGGATGATGGCCGCCACACCGATCACCACCCCCAGCATGGTAAGGGCGGATCGAACTCGGTTGGCCACCAGCATTTCCAGCGCCAGAGCCAGAGCCTCCCGGACATCCATGAGGCCTCCCGCCGGCGAGAGCCAGACTTCAGGAGATGGGATTGGAGACGACCCGACCGTCCTCCAGTTGAATGACTCGGTGCGCTTGTTCGGCGATCCGCCCGTTGTGGGTCACCATGAGAACGGTCGCACCCCCCTCCACCAGCCGACGAAACACTGCCATGACCTCCTCGCCCGCTGCGCTGTCGAGATTTCCCGTAGGCTCGTCCGCCAGGATGATTGCCGGCCGGTTTACCAGGGCCCGCGCGATTGCGACACGCTGCTGCTCCCCACCGGACAATTCATTCGGGCGGTGTCCCATGCGGCCCGCCAGCCCCACGGCGACCAGGGCTTCCTGCGCTCGCCGGTACCGCTCCTCACGCGACAGCCCACTATAGACCATGGGCAGTTCGACGTTGCGCAGCGCTGTCATGCGGGGCAAGAGATTGAACGTCTGGAAGACAAAGCCGATCCGCCGATTCCGCAGAACCGCCAGTGCGTCGTCCTCGAGGGACGCAACCTCTACCCCTTCCAGCATGTACCGTCCCGACGTGGGTCGGTCCAGGCAGCCTAGGATGCCCATCAGGGTGGATTTCCCGGATCCAGAAGGACCACAGATGGCCACGAAATCCCCCGGGGCCGCATCGAAGCTCACGCCCCTCAGGGCTTCCACCCGCTCTGGACCTGTGCGGTACGTACGCCATACCTCTTCAACGGCGATCATGGCGTTGCCACACAAGAGCGTTCGACAGTTCGACCGTTCGGCTGTTCGAGTCTTCAAGAACTGCCGAACCGCCGAACTGCCGAACACCCTTTGCTCTTCATTCCACCCTGACCCTCGCCCCGTCCGAAAGCCCTGGGGTGTCCGGATTGACGATGATCCGATCGCCCTCGCCTAGGCCCTCCAGGATCTCGGTGGAACTCCAGTTGCTCTCCCCAAGTTTCACATTGGTCGCACGGGCCCGTCCCTCGACCACCACGTACACGCGCTTCCTCCCTTCACGCTCAAGAATGGCCTGAGTGGGAACGAAGAGCGCATTACTCCGCGTCGCCACGATCACCTCGACGTCTGCGGACATGCCGGGCTTCACGAACTCTTTCCCCTCCTCCAGCGCGACGCGAATGCTGAAGGTGCGGGCCTCCTGCCGTTCCCCCGACACCGCGGGGGAGATCTTATACAGCCGCCCGCGCAGTGTCCGGCCGGGCAAGGCCTCCAATCTCACCCGCACGTCTTGCCCCAGGCGAATCTGCCGGGCATCAAACTCGTCAACCGTCGAACGGACGTACAGGCGATCCACGTCCACCATCGTGAAGAGCGGCCCTCCCAGCGTCACCATCGAGCCGCCCCCCAGGCCAACAACCTCTCCCTCGTTGGCCATTCGCCGTGTGACGAGGCCAGTGATGGGAGATCGGATGCTCATCCGGGATTGCTGGACCTCGGCCAGGCGGAGCTGTGCCTCACGTTGGGTGACAGCCGCCTTCGCTGCGGCCACCTGGTACTCCTTCACCTTGACCTGGTCCCGATCTGCTAGGGCCGCTGCATTAGCGGCAGCAGCTACATCGTACTCTGCCTGAGCAAGGTCCAGTTGCTGGCGGGCAATGGCCCCGTCGGCGTGCAGGCCCTTCAGTCGCTCCAGGTCCTTGGCGGTGCGCTCGAGCGTGGCACGCGACTCCTCGATCTTGGTCCGGACCCGCTCATGCAGCATAGCGACGCCTGCCTGCTCCTCCTCAAGCCGGGCGCGGGCGGTCGCCAACTCCGCTCGGACGAGGGCAACCTGTGAGTCGGCCTCCTGCGGCTCCAGCTCCGCCACGACCTGGCCCCGCGTCACCCGGTCTCCCTCGTCCACCAACAGGCGGCGGATCCGCCCCGACACCTCAGCACGGAGATTCACCTCGGCTTCCGATTCCAGCGTGCCCGTCGCCGTCGCCGAGACGCTGATGACCATGTTCTCCCGCGCGAGCGTGACGGCACGGACAGCCTTCTCATCCCGTCGGCTGAGCAAGAGAACGCCACCGATGCTTGCCGCCAAAACCACGCCCAGCAGTAACAACCACCGCGCCCCTCGTTTCATCCATCCCCTCGCGGCGGCACACTAGCCCCAATCCGAGAAACACTGCGAACCGCCAAGATCACCCAGCGCCAGCGCTGGGTACCCGGGCCGCCAAGGACCGCCGGTTTCAGTCTCTCGATCAAAGAATACGAAAGCCCCTCTTGGGGCCTTTGGGTTTTTCGGTTCGCTGCCCGTATTCATGGTCCCAGCCTATGCGTTCTTGGCGCCTTGGCGGTTAAAAACTTTCGGACCAGGGCTAGCATCCCGGATTCTTCGTAAGCGTATTCGCGGTGAATCCTGGCAATGGTCAAATCCCAGTGACCGATGGCCCAATGACCATCTGCGTCGTGTTGCGGCCCCATCGGACATTGGGAACAGGTAATTGATCATTGGTCATTTGACCCCGTGAATTCACGAATACCTTCGTGAATGATCCAGCCTACATCTCGATCTTGTTGCGCTCCAGAACGGTCCCCGTCACATTGTCCAGATTTGCTATGGACTTG
>Ga0315288_10013989_pt1 | contig 10021 bp, 11 predicted proteins | sample YL17G11_20_MG_FD_203454 | JGI IMG/M metagenome (GOLD analysis project Ga0315288, IMG submission 203454) | Sediment microbial communities from Yellowstone Lake, YNP, Wyoming, USA - YL17G11_20 | ecosystem: Environmental > Aquatic > Freshwater > Lake > Sediment | place: USA: Wyoming | collected... | reverse complement strand
GCCAGGTTCCTGAGCTTGGCCACGGCCACGATGTTCTCGTGGGTTTGGCAAGTGATCCAGACGTTCTTTTCCTTGGCGAAACCCATGACGTCGCTCAGAAGATCGCTTGCATAAGCTCCGCTGACTTCGACATCGAACCTCCCTTGGGATTGATGGGTGGTGAGGCCTAATAGGCCCGACAGTTCCGACAGTTTCATGACATGCCTCCTTTATACCGTCTTAATCCGGCCGCGGGCTTCGAAGGACGGCCCGCGACCGCTTTGATTCACGATGCAATCCTCCCTCGCCGACTCCCCCCGCACGACGTCCTCGGCAAAGGCCAGACAGGTCGGGGCGCCGCAGACGCCGCAGTCGATCTTCGGGAGCGTCTCGAAGAGAACATCCTTTTCCTTCCGTTTGGCGATCGCCTTGATCAGGTTCTCGTCCAGAGGCTTGATCGGACGGGGTTCGATTTTCGCCTCGAGAGAGAAATAATGATCCTGGTACAACCGGCGGACCGCCCGGATATCCGGGCAGGCCTTGATCTTCTCGAACTCCAGGGTCTCGATCAGCTTGAGGATCTTGTTATAGGAAACATAGACGTTCTCGACGGTCAGCGAGCCTCCGACACAGCCCTGGAGACAGGAATAGGCCTCGATGTAGTCGATGTCGGCCAGCTTTCCCCGCTCGATATCGTCGAAAACCTTGATGATCTCGGTTAAACCGGAAACGGCCAGAGAATTCCGAAGGTGAAGCGTCCGGCATATCCCGCCGGCCATCGCCCAGCCGATGCCGAGGATGCAGATGTTCTCTAAACTCTTGCGATAGGTCCGGTGAGCGACAGTTTCCATGGCGGCGGAAACCGGCCCGTAGATGTCGGCGATGGCGATGGCTCCGTCGAGATGGGATCTCATTTTTTCCGCCGGCTGTTGTATGGAGATCATTTTGGAGGGACAGGGGGTCAAGTAGAACGCGCCGATGTCTTTTTCGGGAAGTTCGTACTGGCGGGCTTTGGCTTTTTTGATCTCGCGGGCGGCGATCTCCCGCGGGGTCTGGATGGGGATGATATGGGAGAGAAGGTTGGGATACTTGACCTGGAGCAGACGGACGACCACCGGACAAGCGTTGGAAATGGAAGGCTTGGGGCCCTGATGGTCCCGGAGATATTCCTGGACGGCGAAACTCCCTTGTCCGCAGGTTTGGGCCAAATCGAACGAATCGCTGAATCCGATGTTCCTCAGCCCGTCGAGGATCTTGTCCGGGAGGATATCCCGATCGTATTGAGCATAGAGCGCCGGAGAGGGAATGGCGATCGTATAGCGGAACTTGGTCAGCTCCCCGAAGGGATTGGTGAGAGGCAGGATCGCCCCATGCGGACAAGCGACGATGCATTCGCCGCAGTGGATGCATCTCTCCTGGAGGATCTTAGCCTTCCCTTCCTTGACGCGGATCGCCTGAGTGGGACAGACCCGCATGCACTTCATCCGTCCCTCGCAGAGCTCCTGCTTGATGGTGACGGAAGAAAACGTGGAGGTCATGCTTCGTTTTCCCTGACGGGATGGAGGTCGAAATAAATCTCGAGACGCGTGCCTTTCCCTACCTCGGAGAAAATCTCGAACCGATCGGCGTTCTTCTTAATGTTGGGGAGCCCCATACCCGCCCCGAATCCCCTTTCCCGCATCTCCGGCGTGGCGGTCGAATAGCCTTCCTGCATGGCCAGCCCGATGTCGGGGATCCCGGGGCCTTCGTCCCGCAACTGCAAATGGACCAGGTCCGGGGTGACATGCACGATCATCTCTCCGCGTTCCGCGTACATGACGACGTTCATCTCAGCCTCATAAGCGGCGGTCGTCGCCCGACGGATGATGGCCGAATCGATCCCGATATCCTCAAAAATATCCTTGATGGTCGTGGACACGCTCCCGCCCCGGCTGAAATTCCGTCCGGCGATCTCAAAGGATCGGGAAAAACTGTTGTAGTCCCTGACCTCGGCGGAGGGTTGGACATTCTCCAGAAGGCTGACTCCCAAAAGGCCGTTTTGATAAAGAAGACCGCAGGCCTCGTACATCATGCAGCGCGTGGTGAGGACCGGGATGTCCTTGAGCTTGGCCAGCTCCAAGGCCTCGGCATCCGGCTTTTTGCCCCGGACATAGACGACGGCTTTCGCCCCGGTGATGTTCGCCGTGCGGATGGACTGGACGTTCGCAAGCCCGGTGAGGAGGACATGGCCGGAGCGGCTGAAGGCCAGCACATCGCTCATGAGATCCGAGCTGCAGGCCGAACCGATGTCCTTTTCAAGCTGGATCTCGGTCCCCGAGATCATTTCGGCTTGAAGAAGGCGCCTGATGTCCCTGAGTTTCATGCGGTGGTCGTCTCCCTGTCTACGCGCTTGATGATCATCTTGCCTTTGCGGATGATCCGCTCCGAGGGTGTCACGGTCGTCGGGCAGTTCTCCCAGCAGGCTCCGCAGCCGTTGCATTTGTCGATGTCGACGTACCGGGCTTTCTTCCGGATCTTCGCCTTGAAATTTCCGATATAGCCGGAGATCTCCTCCACCTCGCTCCAGGTCAGCAGCTCGATGTTCGGGTGTTTTCCGACTTCGCTCATCTTCGGGGTGAGGATGCATGCCGAGCAGTCAAGCGTGGGGAAGGTCTTGTCGAGCTCGGCCATGTGTCCGCCGATGGACGCCTGCGACTCGACGAGATAGACCTTTTTGCCGGATTTGGCGTAGGTCAAAGCGGCTTGGATTCCGGCGATGCCGCCGCCGACGATCAAGACCTCGGGCCGCACGGGAACCTCTTTCCTAATGAGGGGGTCATGAAGGGCGACCCGGCGCACGGCCGCGGAGATCAAGGCCTTGGCTTTTTTGGTGGCGTCCTCCGGCCTCAAGGTGACCCAGGAGACCTGCTCGCGGATGTTCGACATCTGAAAGTAGAAGGGATTGATCCCGCCTTCGGCCGTCGCGCCCCGGAACGTCGGTTCGTGCATGAGGGGGGAGCAGGAGGCGACGACGACGCGGTTCAAACCGCTGTCCCGAATGTTTTGTTTGATCAGTTCCTGGCCGGGGTCGGAGCACATGAATTTGTATTCTTTGGCGACGACGACATCGTCCAGCGTCGCGGCGAAGGCCACGACATCCGCCACATCCACCTTGCCGGCGATGTTGGTGCCGCAATGGCAGACGAAAACGCCGATGCGGGGCTGTCCGTTGTGATTCATCGGGCACCTCCGTTGCCGATTTTTTCCCATAAGGGTTTTAAAGGGACGATCGACCGGGAAAAGCCGAGGTCCGCCTTATCGATCCCCAGGGCCAGCCCGAGGAGCTGGCTGAAATAGAGGACGGGCATGCGGACGTCGTCTTTGTATTTTTTGACCATTTTGTTTTGAGTGACCTCGAGATTAAACTGGCAGAGCGGGCAGATCGTGACGACGCAATCCGCTCCCTTCCGTTTCGCCTCCTTGAGGAGGATGTAGTTCAAACGCAGCCCGACCTCCTCGATAGTCCCGGTGAGGGATCCGCCGCAACAGCGGGTCTTGGCCACGTAATCGACGGCCGTGGCGCCCGCGGCTTCCATGAGGCTGTCCAACGTCGTCGGATAATCCGGATCGTCGAAGTCCGTATAGGGACGGACGAGCTGACAACCGTAGTAACAGGCGACCTTCAGGCCGGACAGGGGACGGCTGACCTTGGCCTTGATCGCCTCCCCGCCGATGTCCTTGATGAGGATCTCCAACGGATGCTTGACCTTGACGGAGCCGTGATATTCGCACCCGGCGCTTTTAAGGGCCCTTAAAATCTTGTCGGATTTCGGCTGCCGGCTGGTCAGGAACGCGTTCGATTTTTTCAGCGTCAGAAAGCATCCGGCGCAGGGAGCGACGATGTCCTTCCCCGTTTTTTCGGCCAGGGAGAGATTGCGGCCGCAGATGGCCGCGGCCATCGTGTCGTCGACGGAGAAATAGGCGGTCGCCCCGCAGCAATTCCAATCATCCAGCTCTTGAAGGGGCAGGCCGATCTCCTTGAAGACGGGCAAAATGGATTCCTCGTAGGAACGGGAGTTTCCCTTCAGCGAACAGCCCGGATAGTATATGTATCCGCTCATCAGGTCTCCTCCTTGAGGGCGTTCAAAAGAGCCTTCATCTGTTTTTTGTTCTTGATGGATTCCCTGCGGAGCGACATCCGGCCGGTCTTCATCAGCTTGAGCCCCAGAGGAGCCATCTTGATCATGGTCAGGAAATGGCGGGATTTGAGATAGAGACCGAGAATGAGCCACAATTCGGAATTCCGGCCGTATTTGGCGATCAAACGCGACATCTCTCGATCCAGGACGGGGATCGCGAATCTCGAGGGGAATACTTTCGTTTCGATCGCTTTGCGTTTGAGGGCATACATCACGTCGGTGATCTTGATCTGGGAGGGACAGCGAACCTGGCAGGTGTAACAGGATGGGCAGAGCCAGATGGTGAAGCTCCGCAGAGCCTCGTCTCTGAATCCGTTCTTGACCATGGCGATGATTTTGCGGGGAGGATAGTCCATGTAGATGGACATCGGGCAGGAGCTGCTGCACGTTCCGCATTGAATACACCCATCGAGGTTCTCGGAACCCGACAGGTGTTTTATCTCGGCCAGGAAATTCGGATCCAGCTCTTCTTCATACTTGACCTTTCTCTGTATTTTCATCTGGCCTCCCTAAGCATGATGGGGCATGAGTTCTATGTCCCGATAAAATTGAGTTCTGAGAAATTTTCCCGGACTTCAACGGAAGAGGTTATGAGCGTAAGAGGGGGGAGTTCGCGGCCAAGCCTTCGCGATAAGGCCCCAAGAAAAGTCGACCGAATGATCATTTCCGGCCTCTAAAAACGGATAAGGACTTAATTCCTATACTCGAATATATTTCGGGGAAACCTGAATGTCAAGAAAAAAGTGGTATTTTTACCCATATATTATGGGGCATTATGCCACGTTATGTTCTATTATTCCCCATTTTTCGCGTATGATTTTCAATATAAACATAGGAAAATTAGCGGGAACCCAGTGTGGTGTAGGAGCAATGACATTGCGATTTTGTCATTCCGGACTTGATCCGGAATCCAGTTTAAAAAGGCCTGGATTCCCACCTACGTGGGAACGACGTCTGGATTCCCGCCTTCGCGGGAATGACAGATTCCCGCTCCGCGCGATGACGGTTATCATCTGTGATCTTGAATCTGATCCGATCCTTGAAAAACATCCCTCGAGATTATAGAATGGTGGACCTTTTCCGAATTTGCCTAGCCCGTATCCTGAAAAGCCGAGAAAGATGCTCATGAAAAGATCGTTGACACACGTGCTCATTAGCCTATTCTTATCGACCGCTTCCCTCTTCGCCGTCGAGGTTAAGGCCGTCCGCGTCGCCGCGGGGCCCAAGATCGACGGCAGTCTGGCCGATCCCGTGTGGCAGTCGGCCGCGCCCTACACGGATTTCCGCATGTTCGAACCGCGGGCCGGCCAAACGCCGACGGAGAGGACCGAGTTGCGGGTCCTCTACGACGAAACGAACCTTTATCTCGGCATTTACTGCTTTGACGGCGAGCCGAAGCGGATCGCGGCCAATACCATGGCCCATGACGGCGGCGGCTCTCAGCAGTTTTCCGGCTTCGGGCACATGCCCCAGGGGCCCAGCGACGACCTCATCCGCGTCCTGCTCGACCCCTTCCAGGACAAGCGGAACGCCTATCTCTTTTACGTCAATCCTCTCGGCGCCCGCAGCGAAGGGCTGGCCTATGCCGGGAACTCCAGCCTCAATTGGGACGGCATCTGGGAGGCCAAGAGCCGTGTCCTCGACGACGGTTGGAGCGTCGAGTTCCGAATCCCGTTCAAGACAATTTCCTTCAAGCCCGGCCTTTCTGCCTGGGGGATCAACGTGGAACGGGTCATCGCCCGGAAGCAGGAAACCATTCGCCTTTCCGGAACGAACCTGGACAGCAATTTCAACAATCCGATGGAGGCGGCCGGACTGGAGGGCATCCAGGGCGTCCGGCAGGGCAAGGGGATCACATTCCGGCCGTACGGCCTGGTCAGCGCCCTAAAAAGCAGTCTCAACTCAGGAAACTATGATTGGAAGCTCGACGGCGGTTTCGATATTTACAAAAGCTTCACCCCCAACCTCGTCGGGGCGGTCAGCTTCAACATGGACTTCGCCGAGACCGAGGTCGACGAGCGCCGCATCAACCTGACCCGCTTCCCGATCAATTTCCCGGAAAAACGGATGTTCTTCCTGGAGGGCTCGGAGGTCTTCAGCTTCAGCTCGAGCATGAGCTTCACTCCCTTCATCAGCCGCAAGATCGGCCTATTCCAAAGCAAACAGATCCCGGTCGTCTTCGGTGCCAAGCTGTACGGCAAGGTCGGCGACACGAATATCGCCGCGCTCGACGTCCAGACGGGCGAATTCGAGGGCTTGCCGGGCCGCAATCTCCTCGCCGCCCGCGTGGTCCAGAACATTTTCGCCCAAAGCAAGATCGGCCTGATCTTCACCAACGGCAGCCCGACGGGAGAGCGCAACTCCCTGGCCGGAGTGGACTTCAATTATTCATCTTCCCGGTTCCTCGGCAACAGGAATATCATGCTCGCAGCTTGGGCCGCCTACAATTGGAACGAGCGGGAGACTGGGCGCCATCACGGTTTCGGTTTTCGGGCCGACTACCCCAACGATCTCTGGAACGTCCAAACGGTCTATGCTTATTACGGGGATTCCCTCGATCCCGGCCTCGGCTACATGATGCGGAAAGCGATCCAGACCGGATTCATCAGAGTGGCCTTCCAACCAAGGCCGACCTCGGGTTGGCTCGATCCTCTCGTCCGGCAGTTCTTTTTCGACGCAAGCGCGGACTACTATTGGGATCTCGCGGGACGGCTCGAGACAAGCCGGGTCAGCGGTTCTCCGCTCGGATTCAGAACGGAAAGCGGCGAGACCTTCTCCTTCAGCGTCACCGCCAATCGGGATGTTCTCCCCTACGACTTCGAGATCGCTCGAGGCGTCGTCCTCCCGGCCAAGGCCTATGATTTTACCAACTGCCGGCTCTCGTTCAACACCGCGACCCGCCGCCCGGCGGTCCTCGACCTGTCTTATAATTTCGGGGATTTCTATTCCGGGCGTCTGAACGAAACCAAGATCGGCCTGACGGTGAAGCTCGACGGTTATGCCAATCTCTCCCTGAGCGCGAACCTGGTTCGGGGCAGGCTCCCCGAGGGCCGCATCAACCAAAATGTCTATCAGGTCAAGGCCGACTTCTTCCTCTCGCCCGACCTCGGCCTGATGAATTACATCCAATACGACGACATTTCCCGGCAGTTGGGATGGAGCTCGAGGCTCCGCTGGCAGATCTCGCCCGGCAACGATATCTACCTCGTCTACAATAAAAATTGGGAGCGGCGGTGGGACCCGGCGAGCCGTTTTCTCCCCTTAGAGGAAAGGGGCGTCCTGAAACTGTGTCTGTCCATCCGGCCCTGAGCGCCCGCCAGGGCCCGGCGGACAATCCCGCCTTTCGTTTCGGAGCGTGAGCGAATTTCGCCTATTCGCTCGACCGGTTCAGAACGCTTCGCCGGCGGTCAGGTACATGCCGGAAACGCCCTTTCCGTATCCGAAGTCGAGCCTGAGGGTCGCCCCTTCCTTGGGATCGATCTTGAAGCGGATGCCCCAGCCGGCCGAAAATTTAAACCGTCCGGGCGCCAGGTGTCCGAGGTCCTTCGCCACGTCGCCGAATCCGCCGAAGGCCGCCAGTCCGAACCGCCACCAGACCGGAAAGCGGTATTCGGCCTGGACCGCGGCCATCGTTTTGTCCCTATATCGGCCGCTGTAATACCCGCGCATGACGCTGTCGCTCCCTATTTTAGGAAGGGCCATGACCGGCACGTTTCCGGCCATCGTCCTGATGATGCCCTGAACGGCCAGGACGTGGGAGCTGAACAACGGGAAGAACTGCCGCAGGTCCAGCAGGATCTTGGCATAATTGTAATCGCCGGCGAAAAGGGAATTATAAAGGCTCGCCGACAAGGAGAACTGGCGGCCTCGCCGCGGGGTGAAGACGTTGTCGCGATCGTCCCATTTGAAAAGCAGGCCGAGCCCGGAGGTCGTTCCGCCCCGGCTTCCGGGGATATCTCCGGTAATGAGCCGCCCGGACGGCTCGAAGTCCTCGAAGCGATAATGGTCGAAGTTATAAACGAGGCCGGCGTAGATATTATGGCGGGGAACGATCTTCTTCCAAAAGGCCGCCTCGAGGCTGATCTGATGCGGTGTATAGTTTTCCTCAAAAGAATCCGGCGTGTCGTTCCCAATCCCGAAGAATTTATTTGGATATCGGCTGATCTCCAGGTTACCGGTCAGGAAATACATTCCTTTTTTGAGATAGATTTCGGGTTTCGCGTTGATGGTGAATTGCTTGTTCAGGGTATAGAGAGCGACGAAGGAAAGGGCCGACGGCCGGTCCTGCGCCTCGGTTCCTTTGGGCCGGAAGGTCATGATCCCGCCGACGCCGGCCGCCCAGCGGGTTTCCGGCGAGTAGTAAACGAGGGGCAGGACGACGAAAGAATTCGCCTTTTGAGGCACCGGGTCGGTTTTGTTTTGGGCCTGTTGAGCGGGGAGAGAAAGCGGCGGACGAAGAAATAGAACCGTGAGAACCGGAATAAAAAGCCCGACCCTGTGTTTCATAACATCATCTATTCTAATCTCAATTGATTTTATTTTCCGTATTCCCCGGAAATCTTGTCAAATGATTTCAGCGCAATAGATGAGATAAACGCTCCCCCCGATCGTCCTTATTCATATGACCCTCGATAACAGCCGCCCTAACAGCTTCCCCAACTTGTCATTGTGTCCCCTTTGTGCTACATTCTTGAACACGGGAGAAAGAGTCATGCGCAAATCGGCGACCGTTAGAACGCGTATTGAACCGGGTTTAAAGAAGGAGGCGGAAAGCCTCCTTAGTCAAGTTGGATTGTCCCCGTCTCAAGCGATCACCTTATTCTACCGACAGGTTGCGCTACGGAGAGGGCTTCCCTTCGACGTCGTCGTTCCCAACGCGACCACGCGGCGCGTTTTCGAGGAAACCGATGCCGGTAAAGACTTGATCGCATGCTCCGATGCCGAGGACATGTTCAAGAAATTGGGGATCTGATGCGCGCGCCGGCATACACGCGGCAGTTTGAAAAAGACGTCAAAAAAGTCGGGAAACGCGGCAAGAATCTGGAAAAGCTGAAGATCATCGCCCGGGCGCTGATCGATGGCGAGAAGATCGACCCCATTCATAAGGATCACGGTTTGCTCGGGAACTTCGCGGATCGCCGCGAATGCCATATCGAATCAGACTGGCTGCTGATTTATAAAATCGAGAAAGACCGGATCATATTTGAGCGAACGGGCTCGCATTCCGATCTGTTCAAGAGATAGAAGCAGATTTTTCGAGCGTCTTCAATCATCACAATAAATCGAGCATATGCCCGATATTTTGGACTTTCCAGAGATATTCGGAGCCATGAATGCCGACAAACACAATGTGATTTGACATTTGAATTATAATATTTTATTATATTATTACCTTATATTATGATTAATATATAAGATATTGACATTACATCCAGAAGGAGAAATAGTCATGAATCCCAAGGATATTTTGGCGATATCATTAAAAAAGGAACGGGAAAAGCTCGGACTCAGCCTCAAAGATGTGACAGCTAAGTTGGACTTTCCCAATTATCAAACCCTGAGAAGCATCGAGACAGGCGACAGAGAGATCAAAGCTTGGGAGCTGGCTAAACTGGCCAAGATTTACGGCCGCGATATAGATTTTTTCCTGTCAGGAAAAGAAAGTCGAGAAGAGTCCAAAATACTATGGAGAAGCCCGGGAGAAACTTCGGAACGAAAAGATATCGGGATTAAGTTTCCTGACTTTACCCTGATTTATGTACACTATGTTTATCGAGGAGCAAGGGATTCACTTTTTTCAGGATTTCCTCTTGGGCTTTGCTCAGCGTGACCGTCTTGACGAATTTGTTTTTCGACTTCGGATC
>Ga0315288_10013988_pt1 | contig 10022 bp, 7 predicted proteins | sample YL17G11_20_MG_FD_203454 | JGI IMG/M metagenome (GOLD analysis project Ga0315288, IMG submission 203454) | Sediment microbial communities from Yellowstone Lake, YNP, Wyoming, USA - YL17G11_20 | ecosystem: Environmental > Aquatic > Freshwater > Lake > Sediment | place: USA: Wyoming | collected... | reverse complement strand
CAGGTCTGGCAGACCAGCCAGCACTACCGCTACGCCCAGCATCACTTGGAATCGCGCCGGGCCGAGGGGCATGTTCCCCAGGAAGCCGAGGACCTTCTGGACTCGGCGCGCGAGGCGCTGCTGCGCGCCGAGACCTCCTGCTACTTCTTCTGGGGCGACAGTTGGACCCCCAAGGCCCAGGAGCATCTCCAGGCCGCCGAGGACCGCCTGCGGCGCGCCCGCGACCTGCTCGGCCAAAGCGCGGGGGTGAAGCCGTGAGACTCGCCCTGCTCTCCTGGGAAAGCCTGGCCGGTTCGGCCTGGACCGAGACGGCGGTTCTGGTGGGCGAGACCGCCCGCGCCCTTCAGGCCCGCGGCGCCGAGGTGCACGTGTTCACCTCGCGCGCCCCCGGCCAGCCGGCCGAAGTGACCGTGGCTCTGCCATCCCGTTGGGATGGCAACGCCATCCCAGAGGGACTCGACGGCGTGCGCTACCACTGCTGCGCCCACGATCCCGACCCCGACCCCTTTGAGGAGGCGCACAACCTGGGCCGCGCCATTCTGGAGCGCCTGCGCCAGGTCGAACGCACGGGCCGCTTCCCGGTCGTCCACGGCTTCGAGTGGCCGATGGCGAGCGCCCTGGGCGAATTGCGCCAGGAAGCCGGCCGGGCGACGGTGTGGTCCTTCTTCCAGGCCCGCGAGAACTGGGCGCCGCCCGCCTGGCTCCTCGACCGCTCCGACTCGAACCCGCGCTGGCGGTACCACCCCGGCGAATTTGCGGGCCTGATCCTGGCCCCCTCCGAGCCGGCCCAGCAGGGCTTTTTGGGCCGGTGGGCGCTGCCGGCGGAGCGCGTGGAGATCGTCCACCCCGGCATAGACCCGGCCTGGCCAGGCGACAAGGTCAACCCCGCCGAGGTCAAGGCCCGCTATCGCTTCGACACCTTCGACCCGGTGGTGCTCTACATCGGGCAACTGACGCCACAGGCGCGGCCGGGCATGCTCCTGGACGCGATGCCCGCGGTGCTCGAGAAACACCCCGACGCCCGTCTCGTTTTCGCAGGCGACGGGGAACTGGCCGGTTACCTGGCGGATCGGGCCCAGGTGTTGGGCATCGAGGGCGCGGTGCGCCTGCTGGGCGAACCGCCCGGCCCGGACCTGGCGCGACTGTGCCAGTCCTGCGACGTGGTCTGCCTGCCCCAGCGCTCCCAGGCCCTGCTCTCGCCCTACCTGCAGGCATGGGCGGCGGGCAAGCCGGTGATCGTGACGCGTTCTCACGGCGCGGCGGCGTTCGTCTGGCCCGAGGTCACCGGCCTGGTGGCCGAGGATTCGCTCCCCGGGCTGGCCGCGGCGGTGCTCTGGATGTTCGCCGACTTCGAGCGCGGCCGCTGGATCGGCGAGAACGGGCGGCGCGCGGTGCGGGACGCCTTCGGCTGGCCCGCCATTTCGGCCCGGCTCCTGGACTGCTACACGCGGGTGGCCGCCGAGCGAGGCGCCACCGCCGCGCTGCGATAACCGCGGAGGAGACGGGGATGAAATGCTGGTTCTGCGAGAGCGAGGCGCGGGGCACGTGCGCCGCCTGCGGGCGCGGGCTTTGCCATCAACACGCGCACCAGCACGACGAGTTCACCATCGCCAAGAGCGACACCAGCACCGGCTACACCAGTTACTACAACGTCTACGGCGCCCTGAAATGTCAGGAGTGTCGCCTGGAGTGGAAGTACCACGTCCCCGGAAAATGATCTGAGGTTCCCATGCCGGACTCCGCCGTCATCTACGCCATCGTCCATCAACCCCGGCGACCGCGGCTGCCCGCGGCGCCGCTGCCCAGGGACGCCGCGCCCGCCGAACTCGCCGAAGCCATCTTCGACGAGCCGCTGAACCGGCGCTACTTTCAGAAGGTCGCCCGCTACTGCTACTACCCGGCGACCGATGAGTTTCTGGGCCATCTCGACGCCGGGCTGAAACTCAATCTCGGCTTCTCGTTCTCCTTCCTGCGCCAGGCCCAGGCCTGGGATCCGGGCCTGCTCGACCGCTTCCGCCGGCTGGTCGCCCACCCCAACGTCGAACTCATCGGGGTGGAGCCGTACCACTCGTTCCTCTTCTTCCTGGACCTCGAGGAGTTCCGCCGGCGCATGGCCTGGATGCGCGACGCGCTCTTCGATCTCTTCGGCAAGCGGCCGGTGGTCACAGACACCACGGAGATGATCCTGAGCAACGAGATCTACGCGGCGGTGGAATCGCTCGGCTTCCGCGGGCTCTTCGCCGAGGGGCGGCGCTGGCTGCTCGACTGGCGCTCGCCGACCTACGCCTACGTGCGGCCGGGGCATCGCCTGCGCCTGCTCACGCGCCATAACGACCTGAGCGACGACGTCGGCTACCGCTTCTCGAACCGCAAGTGGGACGGTTACCCGCTGCGCGCCAACGAGTTCGCGCGTTGGGTGCGCGACACCGCCGGCGAGGTGGCGGTGCTGGGCTGGGACTTCGAGACCTTCGGCGAGCATCACAATGCCGACAGCGGCATCTTCGAGTTCCTGCGCTGGCTTCCGGGCGAGTTCCGCACCCATGGAGTCACCACCCTCACCGCCAGCGAGGCCCTCGACCGCTTCGGCGAGCGCGCCTGCGACCTGGATATCCCCGTCCCGCCCACCACCTGGGCCGGCAAGGGCGACATGTCCTTCTTCCTGGGCAACCCGGTCCAGCAGCGCCTCTTCCACCTCATGCGCCACGCCTACCACCTGGGCGTGCTGAGCGAAGACCCCGAACTCCTCGATATCGCCCTCTGGCTCACCCAGTCCGACAACCTGCATCTCCTTCAGTGGTACCGCGAGTTCTCCGCCGAGGCCGAGGTGGCCGCTTACTTCACGCCCGGCGAATGGTGGCGTCTCGGGCCCGACCGGCTGCTGGACGAACTGCGGCAGGTTTACGAGAACTTCATCGCCGCCGTATCCGAGCGGCTCGCCGCGAGGCCCCCGCAGCCGGCGCTTCCGCCGGAAGGAGCACCGCCGGCGCGTCGCCTCCGCCAGCGCGCAGCCCGCGAGCAGGCGCCCGCCGCCCCTCGCTAGCGCTCGGGACATCCCTGCCCGTGGCGGACGGGGCGATCCTGAGCGCCCTTCAGGACGCCGAGGGGAAGCGAAGGGCCGCAAGGGGCTGATCCCGCCCTTCGACGGGCTCAGGGCGGGCCGAGCACGTCGAGGCCCGCGAGGAGGCAGCACCGTGGCCCGCATCCAGTTCGCTTTCTGCGTGCACGGGCACCAACCGGTCGGCAACCTGCAATTCGTTTTCGAGAACGCCTACGACAAAGCCTATCGGCCCTTCCTCGAGGCGGTGCGGCGCCACCCCGAGGTGAAAGTGGTCCTGCACTACTCCGGCAGCCTGCTCCAATGGCTGGAGCAGAACCGGCCGGAGATGCTCGATCTCATCGCCGGCCTGGTGGCCCGGGGCCAGGCGGAGATGATGAGCGGCGGCTTCTACGAGCCCATCCTGCCCATCATCCCCGACCGCGACAAGCAGGGCCAGATCGCGGCCCTCACCCGCTACCTGGAACTCCACTTCAAGGCCCACCCGAAGGGCCTCTGGCTCACCGAGCGCGTGTGGCAGCCCGACCTGGTGGCGCCGCTGCGCCGCGCCGGAGTCGAGTACACGATCGTGGATGACAATAACTTCCAGCACGCGGGGCTCTCCGAGGAGCAAAGCCTGGGCCACTTCACCGCCCGCAGTGCCGACGGGCAGGCGATCGAGGTTTTTCCCATCAACGCCTTCCTGCGCCGCGCCATCCCCTTTCGCCCGCCCGAAGAGGCCCTGGATCACCTGCGCCGCCTCGCGGGCGACGACAGCCGGCTCGCCCTCTTCGCCGACGACGCCGAGAAACTGGGCGAGTGGCCCGGCACCCACCAGTGGGTTTACCAGGAGGGCTGGCTCGAGCGCTTCTTCCACCTGCTCGCCGACAACCGCGACTGGCTGCAGATGACCACGCTCTCCGATTACCTCAAGGCGGCGCCTCCCCGCGGCCAGGTGGACCTGCCCGCCGGCTCGTATGCGGAGATGATGGAGTGGTCGGGGGGCTCCTGGCAGAACTTCCTGAAGCGCTATCCCGAAAGCAACCTGATGTATCGAAAAATGCGCCGGGTGAGCGACGAGGTGGCCCAGGCCACGGGCGACGAGGCGACCCTGGCGCGCGCCCGCGACCTGCTCTACCGCGGGCAGTCGAACTGCCCCTACTGGCACGGCGTCTTCGGCGGCCTCTACCTGCTCCACCTGCGGCTCGCGAACTATCAGAACCTGATCGCCGCGGAGAACCTGGCGAGCCCGGGCGGCAGCGTGGATGTCCGGCAGTTGGATTTCGATGGCGACGGGCACGACGAGGTGCTCGTCAGTTCACCCCACCTCAACCTCTACGTGCATCGCCTGGGCGGCCAGGCGTTCGAACTCGACCACCGCGCCGTCCCCTGGAACGTGCTCGCCACCCTGGCCCGGCGCCATGAGGGCTATCACGACCGCCTGGGCGAGTCGGACCCGGGCCGCGCGCTGCTCCCGCTCCATTACGACTGGTATCCCCGGCGCGCGCTCATAGACCATTTCCTGCGCGATGACACCAACTTGCAGAACCTGGCGGACTGCGAATACGGCGAGCAGGGCGACTTCGTCAACCTGCCCTACCAGGTCGAAGTGAAAAAGGACGGCGATCAGGCGGAGATCGTTCTTGTTCGCGACGGGGGCGTCTGGGCTGGGAAAGAGTTCGTGCCGCTGCGCGTGAGCAAGACGCTTCGCGTCAGCGGCGACGCGCCGCAGGTGGAGGTCGAGTACCGGCTGGAGCACGCGGGCCCCAAGCCCGTGCCGCTCTGGTTCGCCTGCGAGAGCAACTTCGTGCTCTCGGCCGGGAACGCGCCGGGCCGCCATTATCGGATCGAGCCCGGCGGCCGTACGCCTCCTCTCGAAGCGCAGGAGGCGCACGAGAACGTCACCGAAATCGCGCTCGTGGACGAGTGGCTCGGATGCAGCGTGGGGCTGCGCTACGGCGAGCCCGCCACGGTGTGGACCTTCCCGCTGCGAACCGTCTCCCAGGGCCTGGACGGACCGACGCGCGCCTACCAGGGAAGCGCGGTGACCGCCCACTGGCGGATCACTCTCCAGCCCGGCAAGCCGTGGACGACGTCCTTCGTCGTCCGCCTTGGCACGATGGCGACCCGCTGATCCGCGAAGGCCTCAGGCCGGGCGCTTGAGGTGCCGCACGCCGCCGGGCCCGGCGACGATCACGTCGGTCGCCAGCCCCAGGAAGAGGCCGTGCTCGGCGATCCCGGCGCGCGCCTGGAGTGTCTCCGCCAGTTCCGCCGGCTTCGGGATGGGGCCGAAATCGCAGTCCAGGATGAAGTTGGCCTGATCGGTCTGGAACATGGAGCCATCGTCGTTTCGGCGCGGCGTGACGCGCGCCCCCAGCGATTCCAGCCAGGCCGCCTGCGCGCCCCAGCCGAAGGGCACCACCTCCACCGGCAGCGACGCGCGCGTGCCCAGCGCCGGGGAGAGTTTCGATTCGTCCACCACCGTGATCTCGCGCCGGCTCGCCTGAGCGACGATCTTCTCGTGCAGCAGCGCGCCGCCGCGGCCCTTGATCAGGTCCAGGCCGGGCGAGACCTCGTCGGCGCCGTCAATGGTGACGTCAATGACGTGATGCTGATCGAGCGACGTGAGCGGCATGCCCAGGCGCCGCGCCTCGGCCTCCACCTGGCTGGAGCAGGGCACGGCCAGCAGATCGCGCAGCGCGCCGGCGCGGAGCAGTTCGGCGACGCGGCGCACCGCGAAGATTGCCGTGCTGCCGTGGCCCAGCCCCACCACCATGCCGGAGGCGACGAACTGGACCGCGTACTCGGCGGCCTGGCGCTTGAGTTCGGCGACGTCCACGCTCACCCGGTGCGCTCCGCATTCCCCGCGGCGATCACGCAGACCGCTGCGTCAGCCGCCGCAGCCCGCCGCCGACGTCATTGCCGAGGTCAACCCTGATCACCCGGCGGCCGGCATCGAGCAGCGCCTGCCGGTCGCCCAACGCCTGGGCGGTCTTGAACACGCCGAAACTGATCGAGGAGGCCGGCTTGCCGGCTTCGTCAGGAATGGGCGCATCGGCAGGATCGTCGGCGGTGAACTGGATGAACAGCCCGCGCCCGGCGTCGCCCTTGTGCAGTTGCCCCGTCGAGTGCAGGAAGCGCGGCCCATAGCCGACGGTCACGGCCAACCGCAGGGCGTCGCGAAGCCGGGTGCGCAGCGCCAGGAGCGCGGCGTCGGTTTCGGCCGTCGGCTGCAAATAGGCCTGGAGCGCAACGTAGGCGCCAGGCTGCGCCTCGGCGAGGAACGCGTTGAGCGCCTCGCCGGGGCTTCGCGCGGAGATTTCCCCGTAGACGCTGATGCCCCCGGCGCTGAGCGCGGGGCTTTCGCTGGGCAGGCTGCCGGTCTTCTGGTAGGCGGCGACCATGTCTCTGGCGCGCGCCTTGGCGCTCTCCACGTTGGGCTGGTCGAAGGGGTTGATCCCCAGGCGGTAGCCTGCCACCGCGATGGCCATCTCCCAGATGAAGAACTGTTGGCCGAGGTCATAGACCTCGTCTTCGGCGTCGTGCAGGCCCAAGCGCACGACGGGCTGCCCGCTGCGCTCCAGTGCCGCCATCTCCGCGTCATAGGTGTCGTCGCGGTGCAGCCGCAGATAGACGAAGACGCGGTCATCGCCATACGCGTTGGGCGGACCCAGGGGCTCGCCGACCACCGGCAGGATGCCGCGCCCCTCTTTGCCGGTGCTTTCGGCGATGAGTTGCTCCACCCAGTCGCCGAAGGGTGCGAGCAGGGGCGACGCGACCAGGGTGGCCTTGTCGCGGCCGGCCTTCGCCAGTTCGCCCAGGATGCAGCCCAGCCAGGCGCCGGGATTCTCGCCTGGCGGAACAGCCGGCCCGCAGCGGCGCGCCGCCTCGGTCGCGCGCGCCAGCAGCCGCGGAAGATCCATGCCCAGGAGCGCCGCCGGCGCCAGCCCGAAGTGCGAGAGTGCCGAGTAGCGCCCGCCGATGTTCGGGTCCGCGAGATAGGCGGCGCGGAAGCGGCAACGCTCGGCCGGTTCGGCCAGGGCGCTTGCGGGGTCGGTGATGGCGACGAAATGCTCGCCCGCGCGATCCCCGCCCACGGCCTCGGCCGTCCGGTTGTAGAAGAACTTGAAGAAGGAGAGGCTTTCGGTGGTCGTGCCGGACTTGGAGGAAACGATGAACAGCGTGCGCGCGGGATCATGCGCCTCGGCCTGGGCCAGCACGGCGCCAGGGACGGTGCTGTCGAGGACGGCCAGGTCCAGGTAGCCGTCGGCGACGCCGAAGACCTTCCGAAAGACCTCCGGCGCCAGGCTGGAGCCGCCCATCCCCAGCAGCAGGGCATGGGTGTACCCGGCGGCGCGGGCGTCTTCGGCGAGCGACCGCAGGCACGGGACTTCGCTGCCCATCCTCTCGGCGATGTCGAGCCAGCCCAGCCGGTTGGAGATCTCCGTGGGCTGCGGTTTCCAGACGGTGTGATCGCGGTCCCAGATGCGGGCGGGGATGCGGTCGCGCGCCATTTCCGCGAGTGCCGCCTCCACCAAGGCCTGGTATCGCCCCAGGCTGGCGCTGTATTCGGTCATTTCAGGAGCCCCTTGACCACTTCGATGACGTGGTCCGCGGTGAAGCCGAACTTCTCGTAGTTGACCTTGTAGGGCGCGCTCGCCCCGAACCGCTCCATGCCGATGATGGCGCCGTCCAGCCCCACGTAGTGCTCCCAGCCCAACCGGGCGCCGGCCTCGAGGGCCACCCGCCTGCGCACCGCCGAGGGCAGCACGCTTTCGCGGTAATCGCCCGGTTGCTCGTCGAAGAGCCGCCAGGCCGGCATCGAGACGACGCGCACTTTCACGCCCTCGGCGGCCAGTTTCTCGCCGGCCTCCAGGGCGATGGGCACTTCCGAGCCGCTGCTGAGCAGGATGATGTCGGGCGTGTCATTGGAGGACTGCCAAAGGACATAGCCGCCGCGGTGCAGCCCGGCGGCGGAGGCGTACTTGGTGCGGTCCAGCACGGGGAGGTTCTGCCGGGTGAAGACCAGCCCCACCGGGCCGCCCCGATGGCGCACGGCGGCACGCCAGGCCTCGGCGGTTTCGGTGGCGTCGGAGGGGCGGATCAGCAGGTAGTTGGGCATGGCGCGCAGGCCCATCAACTGCTCGATGGGCTGGTGGGTGGGGCCGTCCTCGCCCAGCCCCACGCTGTCGTGGGTGAAGACGTGAATCACGTGGGCGTGGCTCAGGGCGGCGAGACGCATGGACGGGCGCATATAGTCCGAGAAGATGAGGAAGGTCGCGGTGTAAGGCATGACGCCCCCGTGGAGCGCCATCCCTACCGCGATGGCGCCCATCGCATGTTCGCGCACGCCGAAATGCATGTTGCGCCCGCAGGGGTCGGCCGCGCTTTGATGGCCCTGGGCCTCCATGATCGTCTTGGTGCTGGGCGCCAGGTCGGCCGATCCGCCCATCAGGGCCGGCACGCGTGGGGCCAGGAGGTTGATCACCTTGGCCGAGGCATTGCGCGTGGCCATCGGTGGCGTGCCGGACGGGAAGAGGCCGTCCAGCCCCTCGTCCCAACCCTCGGGAAGGTCGCCGCGCACTTGCGCCTGGAACTGCGCGGCCAGGTCCGGGTGAGCGGCGGCGTAGGCTTGCATTCGCTGCCGCCACTCCTGCTCGGCCTTCTCACCGCGCGGGATGGCCTGCCGCATGTGCTCGAGGACGTCGTCGGGAACGAGGAAGGTCGGCTCCTGGGGCCACCCCAACGTTTGCTTGGTCGCGCGCACCGCCTCCTCGCCCAGCGGCTCCCCGTGGACCTCCCCCGTGCCCTGCTTCGGGCTGCCGTACCCGATGATGGTCTTCACGATGATGAGCGACGGCCGCTGCGTCTCCGCCTGCGCGTGTCGGACCACGGCATCCAGCGCCACCAGGTCGTTGCCGTCCACCGGCCCGAGCACCTGCCAGCCGTAGGCTGCGAAGCGAAAGGCCACGTTCTCGGTGAAAGCCGCTTCGGTGTTGCCCTCGATGGAGATGTTGTTGTCGTCGTAGAAATAGATCAACTTGCCCAGCCGCAGGGTGCCGGCCAGGCTGGCCGCCTCGCTCGATATCCCCTCCTCCATGTCGCCATCGGAGGTGATCGCGTAGGTGTAGTGATTGACGATCTCGTGGCCCGGCCTGTTGAACTTGCAGGCCAGGAAGCGCTCCGCGATGGCCATCCCCACGCCGTTGCCGAAGCCCTGGCCCAGGGGGCCGGTGGTCACCTCGATGCCTGGGGTCAACTCCGATTCGGGGTGCCCTGGGGTCTTGCTGTCCCACTGGCGGAACTGCTTGATGTCATCGAGCGAGAGGTCGTAGCCGGTGAGGTGGAGCATCGCGTACTGGAGCATGGAGGCGTGGCCTGCCGAGAGGATGAAGCGGTCGCGGTCGGGCCACCCGGGGTTGCGGGGGTTGTACTCGAGAAAGCGGGTCCAGAGCAGGTAGGCCGTGGGGGCCAGCCCCATGGGCGCGCCGGGGTGGCCGGACTTGGCCTTCTCCACGGCGTCCACCGCCAGGAAGCGGATGGTGTTGATGCAGCGCTGCGCCAGTTCCTCGTCATGCGGGTTCATAAGCGTCCTCTCCAAAGGATGTCGGGAGCGCGCCGGGCGGCTAGGTCCCAAAGGGACCGCCGTGGCGGCCCGGAGGGCCTAGCCACTTCCGCGCGCTGATTGGCGTACTGACGCGGGAGTTCCTGCAGAGATGGCCCGACACCAGGTCCCTCTGGGCTGCCGTTGGCCCCGACGAATCCGGGCCAGAGGCACCCGGAGCATGCGTCCGGGCTAGGGGTGCGGCCGGTTGATGAGGGCGAGGAATTCGCTGCGGGTGGCGGCGGAATCGTGGAAACTGCCCAGCACCGCCGAGGTCACCATCATCGAGTTCTGCTTCTGCACGCCGCGCATCATCATGCAGAGGTGGCGCGCCTCGATGATCACCCCCACCCCGTCCGCGTGGATGGCGTCCATGATCCCGTG
>Ga0315288_10013987_pt1 | contig 10023 bp, 8 predicted proteins | sample YL17G11_20_MG_FD_203454 | JGI IMG/M metagenome (GOLD analysis project Ga0315288, IMG submission 203454) | Sediment microbial communities from Yellowstone Lake, YNP, Wyoming, USA - YL17G11_20 | ecosystem: Environmental > Aquatic > Freshwater > Lake > Sediment | place: USA: Wyoming | collected... | reverse complement strand
AGAAGTAAAAAACTATAGTAGTTAAAAATATAGTATCGAGGCAGTAGTAAGTTAGAGTTTACTTCGTAAACTCTAACTGCGTTCCGCTGCGAACCTCTCGCTTCGCTCGCGGTTCTCGCGTTCCGCCATACCAGTGTTGCACAAAAAATTTAAAACCTAACGATGAAACGATAGAATACTGGTAGAAAAAACTTTATATTGAGGTTGACTATCTTTTTTGAAAATAGTATTATTTCACGAACGGTGAATTCCAATGAAAAAAAATGAATTAATTGCAGAACTTCAGGAATTATTTGGAAACATTACTATCACTCCCCATATTCAAAATGGTCTTCCAGATATTCCCGTAAAAAAATACATAGCTATCATTTCCTCCAACCAATCTATACATTTTCATGTCGAAAATGAAAATGAAATAAATGAATTTGCTTATTATGATGAAAAAAATACTTGACAATATTTTTAGAAAATTGTTAATTAGTACATCACAGGAGGTTTATTATGGCATTGACTGAATTTTGGAATAAACAAGTTGAAATTCCACTCAAAGTTGAAATTCCACTGTCTGATATAGGCGATTTCATCAAAAATCAAAAAGATTCACTTATATCCACAATCAAAACCCATTATAAAAATTATAAGGATGCTGCAAACGCACAGGAAGCCATTAGAAGCCAGCCTCCAATAAAGCCCCCCGATGATGGCCCTCGGTATCCCGCTACCTCGGCAAATAGACCCTCTGCCGCCACAATGCAGGGATATAAAGGGTATTGTGGCAATAACCAAAAGCCTTCAACCCAACCAATCCCAATAATCGACCAGTATGAGATACCGTTGGCCCGGAATGAGGATTTTGTTCAGATACACCCATATCCGGCATGCTCCGGAACATGCTATGTTGGGTTTGAACGAGGCAACCAGATCGGTCAAGGCATATTCAAAGACATAGCTGGCCGGTCTATGAAACGCATGGCACCCCCTGACCCGGCTATGCTTGACCGGGCAAATGACCTGCTGGAGAGTACGGAGGAAGTGGGAACCCATAAATTGCCAGCCAATCACTCGGATATACCGCCAAATTTCAGCATGGCAGACCAAAACTTCAAGGAAATACTTGACATCCTTTATAGGAATAGGAGATTATAATGCCACAACTTGATCTTCAAGACCTGATATTGAACACCCTGTTTAAAACCGACCCGAAGGTAATCGAGGCGGCAAATCTGCTGATGGGCGATACACTGGATTTGTCAGAAGTCATACAGAAAGTTGAAAGCTCTTTTAAGAAAGGGGATGATGGTCGCCGGGAACCTATTCCCATGTCGTATGAAGAATGGAGAGCAATAAAGAAGGCATTGCACATGTGCTGTGTGTATTTTAAAGAACAACGCGACCAAGTGAATGCCATGCAGAAAAAAATTGCCCCCTTCACCAATATAGCCAATCTGAAGAATTTATCTATTGATTTTGATGCGGGGCAATGTGATACTGGTATATTAAAAAAATACGGCAACCCTATGCCCGGTTATCACATCGACCCCGGCCATGAAAGCACCCCCGAATATGGGAATATACCCACTATCGACCCCGGTTCAAATGAGTCAACCCAAGGACAATAAATGTACGTTGAACTTGAATACTTGAAATTTCGGAATGTTTTATCATACGGCGCAAAGGAAGTGGAGCACCGGTTTGAACCGGGCCTCACGATGATCTCCGGGCGCAACGGCACCGGGAAGTCTACCCTGCTTGAAGTCCTCTGTTATAACTGGTATGGTAAGCCCTACCGCAAGGTGAAGCTCGAAGCCCTGATTAATCGGGACAACCGGAAAGGTCTCGAAACTGAATCGGGTATCATCATCGATCACAAAGACCGATACAGGATCATCCGGAGCATGAAGCCCAATTCCCTGAAAGTCTTTAAAAATGACCAACCGTTTGAGATGCTATCTACCCGTGAACTAAATCAAGATGAGATCACAAAAATCCTCGGCATCGACTACAAGATGTTCAAGCAGATTGTCAGCCTTGCCGTGACCTACAATAAACCGTTCTTAACCCTCGAAGCCGCCGAAAAGCGGGAGATCGTGGAATCGATCTTTAACGTGAAAATTTTTGGTGCGATGTCCGATGCCCTGAAGAAGAAAATTTCCACTGAAAAAGTAAAATATGCTGTCAATAAAAAGACCGTGGAGATGCTGGAAGAAAATATCAATTTAATGCGGAAAAACGTAATTGAGAATAAACGGGCCAATGTGGAGTTTGAGACCAACCGGCAGGCAGACATCAAGGACATTGAGACCAATATTATCTCAACGAAAACACTGATAACCCGCATGGAAAGAGAAATTGCGGAAAATATTATAGCGGAGGCCAAACTGAAAGCCCAGCGAACGGAGCTGGTGGAAATCATTACAAAAAAAGAAGAAGCATTAAAAACTATATCCGGTGACGTGAATAACGAAGCTATCAATGGTATTCTGGCCGAGCTGAAGGAAATATCGGATAAGGTAATCGCTCTGGAAGATCAAATCGGTAAAATGGGAAGGGAAGAAATTCATTTCGAGCTGGATGCTGATATTATTGAGATTAACAAAAGAAATGAAGTCTTGAAAAGCCAGTTAGCCGATATACGGGCCAAGATAGATACCGCACAAAAAAATAAAGTTGATTATACCACCGATACCGAATACTCCAACTTGATAAAAGAAGAAATAGATATAAATGATGTTCAAATGGTAGAATCGAAAAAAAGTATTACTGAAATTACCGGAGAAATGTTGCTACCGGCATTTCTCAAATCAATGGAAAATAAAAAGAGTGATCTGACTCGGCAGGAAACAAGTAGTATCAATGCTGTTAAAACAGAAAATGATTACATTTATTATCTCAAAAATAATACCGTATGCTCAAAATGTAAAGGCCCGATAACCGAAGAATTCCGTGCTTTGGAAATAAAAAAATCTGAAGCTGAAGTGCATGCACATACGCTGGTACTTGAAAAAGTGCAGTCTGATCTTGCCGCTTGTGAAAAAAAGGCAGTCCTGCTTTATAATCTAACTCTAAAAAATCGGGAACTTGAAATTCGGTTAGCCGATATACGGACATCCGTGGTAAAAAGAGTCGCCGCGCTCGACAAAGAACAATCGGATAAAGTAATGATGCTCAATCGTGATGTCAGCGCAATGGAAAAACATATCGCCGACAATATTTTCAAAGTTAATGAAAACATGACCCGGATACGGGGAGAGCATAACAAAAAAATAACAGCTTTGACGGATGAAAAATCCAAGCTGCAATTGTTGAAGGTATCAAAAGAAAATCAGATCGTCACTATTAAAGAAGGGGCACGAACGGCAGCGGAGCAGGAATTGACGCAGCTACGGGGGGATTTAAAAAGTATCGGCATATCAATGGAATTTTCATCCAACAACATAAAAATATCGACTATCACACTGGATAACTCAAAAATCCAAGAACAAAAATACGAACAATCAAAAATAGAAATCACTGAACGCAAACCTCCCTTCGACCTGCCGGTAATAGAAAAAGACTTCAAAAATAAAATCGAAGAATTTAAAACTGCCTACCTCGAAAACGGTGCAATGGCCGATAAACTGAAAGTGTATGACATTACCCAGAGCATGCTGTCCGAGGAAGGCATTAAATCATTCTTCTTGAAACGGCTGACCCCGATACTCAATGCAAAGGTAAACGAGTATCTTGATAAATTCGATATACCTGTTCGGATGACGTTCAACGATCAGATGGAGGAGTCCATTCATAACATCGGGAGAGAGTCTGAAGAAGTATCATATTTTTCATACTCGGAAGGTGAAAAGAAAAGTATCGACATTTCAATCCTCATGAGTTTTATTGATATTACAAAAGTTATCTGCAACTGGACATGTAATATTCTCATGATTGATGAATTAATTGATGCGCAGGTGGACTTTCCCCGGCTGGAAAAGATTATTGAATGCCTGAAGGAATTTTCCGGCAGCGGGGCAATACCGAGCATTTATGTAATAAGCCACCGATTGATTGAAGATGTGGCAGCATATTTTAAACGTATTATCACAACGAATAAAGTTGATGGATTTTCAGAAATGGCAGTCAGAAAAATATAGCCGATAGCGTTGAGAGCGCGGTAGGCATGCGAAATGTAAGAGGGGATGATGAACACACGAACTGAATGCTACAGCACCCTACAGATGCAGGACACGCATGCCCAATTACATAGAAAACGACGAGTTTATAAAATTAATTTTGATTTATAGAAAAACGGGAAATAAAATACTGTACAATGAAATCGGGAAACGCTTTTTGGCAATAGCCAAAAACCAATTACGCCTGCCGATTTTTATAAACTATTCTCAAGACCGGCATCATGAAATGATTTCTGATGCAGTATTTTACATGACAAAAAATTTATCAGACTACGACCCTATGTTCGCGTCCGATGATGTCTCCAAGGGAAACCCGTTTTCCTATTTCACTACTGTCGCACGAAGAGCATTTTTTCAGAAAATAGCGGAGTATAAAAAACGGGATGCGATGTTCAAGCCAATAAATTATATCGACAATATTCAAAGTTCGGTTTGTAGAAAATCTACTGTCTTTAGAGACATAATTGACCCGGAGATTAACTAATGTTCAATGCCGCATTTATCACCGACCTGCATTTTGGCGTAAAAAACAATTCCGAAATATTTCTGAATAACATCAAGGATTACCTGTACAATGAATTTATTCCCTCATTAAAAGAGAAGAAGATCGAGCATGTGTTTGTCGGGGGAGATGTTTTTGATAGCAGAGCTACAATTAATGTAAAAACTTTAAGTTACGTTTTTGATTTTTTTACAGAACTACAAAATAATGGATTCAAGGTAGTGGTCATCTCCGGAAATCACGACCTGTACCTGTCCACCTCGAACGATTACACTTCACTGGCATTCCTGTCGAAATTTTCAAATGTGACCTTCGTGCGTACCGGGCTGCAACGGGTGAAAATTGATGATACCAATATCATGTTCATTCCGTGGGTATCAGATCAGGAAAAATTTGTTGCCGAAGAAATAAATTTATTAACGAAGTATAATGATTGCAACGTCTGCATCGGGCATTTTGAATTGATGGGATTCAAAATGAGCAAGACTTCAAAGGTGATGGATGAAGGTCTACCCCCGACTATTCTTACAAATATCTTCAAAACCATAATATCCGGGCATTATCATACCCGAAACGAAAAACTCATGGAAAACGGCTCCAAGGTTATTTACGTGGGAAGCCCGTACCAGCTTACCCGCGCCGACACCGAGGACTCTCGCGGGTATTGCCTGCTTACCTTCGATAAGAATAACTTGGTCGGGTATGAGTTTATAAATAATCAAAAGGCGATACGATTCGAGTCGATAACTTTTCCGCAGGATTTTACAGAGCAACAGATAAAAAATAATGTCGTTGATATTTATGTTAATTTTGCGGAAAAATTTGACGAATTAGCACTTGAACAATATAAGGCCAGAGTTGAAGCTATGGGGCCTGCCTTTAAACCTGAAATAAAACTCGTAAACGCAGAAACCTTAAATGTATCCACGGAACTTGATGGTTTTGCCGTTAAGACCACGCTGGATTTGATTAACGAATTCATTGACGGCATTGAGCTTGACAAGAAGGAAAATGTTCGGGCTGAAATAATCAGCCTTTATGAACAGGTAAAAACCAGCGAATGAAGGATTAAATAATGGCCGATACAGTGATACCGCAAGCAGCGGGCAATGCTCAACCGGTAATCTTGCCTACCAGCAATCTTGAACAATTCCGGGATCAGCTTAATAATCCAAACAGGCATCATGCAAATATGGGGGTGCCCGGAGCCAACAATGACGGCTCCAAAATAGTCCGGGTCAAGCGAAATCTGGTGGTCAGTTTTTCTTCGGATACTACCGGTTGCGGGCATATCAGAAATATTTTCATCATGACGTACTTGAATGCGGTTTTCGCAAAAAGTCACATTCTCCGAACAGCGATAATGCCGTTCTTTTATTATCAGCATGAAATGCTTATGCAGGCCCGGACACTTTTCTTCCCGCGCACTATGAGCGAGGAATACCTTGTTGCAGTCAAACGATATAAAGAAATGCAACCTCGATACCGGTATCAAATGATTTATGATATTGATGACTTTATATGGAAGGGGGAATTAACCGGCGAAAATATCCCGGACTATAATTTTGGCTCTCGAACTATCCCCAAAAATGTTATTGACACTGCGGTATCTATCATGGGCATGATGGATACTATTTGTGTCAGCACCCAATTTCTTAAAAGTTACATTACCGATACTCTCAAAATTAAAACTCCAATTATAATTTTACCAAATTCAGTTCCTCGGTATTTTTATGGCCCGAATCCTCGACCCCAAATAACTGAAAAGCTGACCAAACCCCGAATAATTTATACCGGTTCCCCGACCCATTACGATAATGAAAAACGGCTTCTGGGGGATTTTGAAAATGCATGGCTTGAATACCTGATTAAAAATGTCAAAGATCAAAAAATTGATCTATGTGTCATGGGGTGTTCTCCCAGCCCGGTCGGGATGCAAATTCCGTGGTTTTTTGAACCTATACGAAATCAGATAACTGCTATACCGTGGCAGAATTCATATCAATACCATTTACCCATTCAGGAATATAAACCGGATTTTTCCATAGCCCCGCTGGTGCCGAATTATTTCAATTACAGCAAATCCGACATTAAATACATTGAAACCTGTGCGTTTGGCGCAGTATTCATAGGAACTACATTCACCAATGGAATGCCAAGCCCGTATGATAATGCTATTGTTACGTTACCGGATACATGCACTGTAGCGGATATTGAAAAAACAATTAATCATCATTGTGAACCTCAAAATTTTAATGCAATAATCAAAAAACAATACGATTATATGGACGCTGCCGGTCGGTGGCTTGACTGTGAAAAATACGTTAATTTTTTGACAAAAATATTTTAATCAACAGGTAGTGGTTAATGTTAAATTACCCACTATATTTTCGGGATTGACAACTTAAAAGAATTTAGTATCTTTAATACACCTTCAGCAGAAAACCAACATGCGCGTAATAAAAAAAGACGACAGGATTTTATCTGTATCTCATCTCGATGCGGATGGCGTAGCGGCCCAGATAGTTCTGGGGAATGTGTTTAAAAATATTGAATACATAAATTATCAATTCGTTAAAATAGATGAAGGACTTCCCCGACTGAATTTCTCCCTGTACGATCATGTATTCGTCACCGATATATACCCTTCATATCATAAACTCATGGACTTGTCCGATAAATTCATTCTGCTCGACCACCATGAAACTGCGTTGCCCCTGCACTGCCCGGCTAAAATGAGGTTTGTCGATATAGCGCAGTGTGGCGCGGCCCTGACAAAACTTTTTGTCGAAAATTATTTTAAGATGAAATTATCCCACCTCGATAAATTTATCTTCCACATAAACGATTATGACCTCTGGATTCATGCAGACCCGTTCAGCCGAAAATTCAATTTCATATATGATATGTACCGGAGAATAAATAAAAATATGTCGGAGTACCGGAAACGGTACATGACTGGCAATATCAATCTTACTCCGGAAGAAGCTGATTATCTTGCATCCATAGATCGTGATTATAAAGCCGTATATGATGGTCTCGATATAATGGAATTTGAGCACATAAAGGGCTGCTTTGTTTTGTCGGCAACGAAGTTCCTGAATGAATTGTGCCATGATCTCATGAATAATAACGGGTATCTTATCGTGTTTATACGCAATACGGATACCGGGCATATCAGTGTTCGGCATAAAATGCCGTCATTCAATGCCGGGGAATTTTTAACAAAACATAATTTGGGAGGAGGGCATAAATTCGCTGCTGGTATGTCGGCGATAGAACCAGCGGATATTCCAAAAAAATTACTCACTATAGAAAAATTTCTTTATGTTAATTTTCCGGAAATACAAAAATCCCTGTAAAATCCTTTTTTGAATTGAATAAAATATGTATCGACGTATTTATTATGATGGCTCCAAGATTTATCTATGGGAAACCCTCCCGGATGGCAAAAGAAGTGCGGAAACTATCAGTCATGAAATCGAATATTATATTCCCGATAAAAAGGGAATATCCCACATCAAAGACATATTTGGAAATCCGGTCATAAAGAAAACGAGCAAGACCCGGTATGCGGTAAATGAATTAAAATCCTGTGGAGTCCGTTGCTGCGAAACCGATATACCGGAGACTATCAAATTCCTTCAAAAACGATACGCCGGGGTAGACCTCAAACCGGACATATCCATTTTTAAAATCGGCGTACTCGATATTGAAATAGAAAGCGGTACTGAATTTCCCGATGCCAAAGAAGCAAAGTACCCGATAAATTTAATCACCATACGTAATCTTAAAACCGGCAGAACCTACACTTTTGCAAACCGAAAATATACTGGTGACAGCAAAACCGTTGACAATTATCTGGATTGCTCCAGTGAAGAAGAACTCTTGAGAGCTTTCATAGGTTTTGTCCGTCATGCCAATTTTGACATTATTACCGGGTGGAATGTTCTTGATTATGACATACGATACATTCACAATCGGCTTAACGTATACGGCATTGATAAAACGATGTCTCCCATCAATGTGTATTATGTTGATGAAAAAAATAATATAACCATTGGCGGAATAAATATTCTCGATTATCAGCAAATGTACAAGGAATTTTTAAAAATTCCTTTGTCAAGTTACAGCCTGAATTATGTTTCCCTTCTTGAGCTGGGGGAAGGTAAACTGGAATTGGAAGGATCGATAAACCAGATTTATAAAACCGACTGGAACCGGTTTGTAGAGTATAATATCAACGATGTCGATTTGGTGCATAAACTTGATAAAAAATTAAAACTGATAAATCTCTGCGTTACGCTGGCATACCAAGCCTTGATTCCGTTTGAAAAGACTCTCGCCACTATCCCGGTAGTCGAAGGGTACTTCCTGAAGGCTCTGCATGCGCATAACATGGTCATGAACGACCGAACGACCGATAGTGATGATCGGGAAGAGTATACCGGGGGGTATGTTCGGGCCGCACCGGGGTTTTATGAACATGTCCTGTCATTCGACGTTGAATCCATGTATCCGCATTTAATCATGCAATTTAATATTTCCCCTGAAACTATTGTGCTGAACCCGGCTAATACAGATGGGCTTATCCGGAGCACGGTTGAGGGGGTATACTACCGGAAGGACATCGAGGGATTTATACCACAAATGGTCAAAGGAATTTTTAAAGACCGCAAACGGTATAAAACCATGATGAATATTTTAAAACTGCATGAAAAGGGCCTTGATGCCTATACTATTTCCAAGCGGCTGAAACTCAAACTCGATGCCGTAGAAAGAAAACTGGAAATAATAGCCAAAGAAAAAGAAACCATATCATACTACGATCTGCAACAATACGTCCGAAAAATTTTAATTAATAGCATCTATGGCGCGATGGCGAACCCGTATTTTCATTATTTCAACATCAATAATGCAAAATCGGTAACGGTTGGCGGGCAAACACTTATCCAGCATCTATCTAAAAGTATAGATGATTTTCTTACACCGAAATATGAACTGAAAAAATCTCCCACGGTCATTATCGATACTGATAGCTGCTATATACACATGCATCCAATGATGAAAGCACAGGGAATAAAATTTGGGAATTATAAAGAAGAAATTGACTATTTTGTAAAATATATAGACGATGAATTTTCACCGGTTATCGCTACGGCTTTGAATAGTTATGCCGCGACTTATAATACCGAGCAGCTTATTAATTTCAAACATGAAAAAATTATTACAAAACAGGCAGTCATTGTTAAGAAGCATTACATATCGCAAGTGATTTACAGTGAGGGAGATTATTACGACCCGCCCAAAATGAAATATGTCGGGGTTCAAATCGTCAGATCGGATACCCCG
>Ga0315288_10013985_pt1 | contig 10023 bp, 12 predicted proteins | sample YL17G11_20_MG_FD_203454 | JGI IMG/M metagenome (GOLD analysis project Ga0315288, IMG submission 203454) | Sediment microbial communities from Yellowstone Lake, YNP, Wyoming, USA - YL17G11_20 | ecosystem: Environmental > Aquatic > Freshwater > Lake > Sediment | place: USA: Wyoming | collected... | reverse complement strand
ACAACTGTAACGGTCATAAACGAATCATTTATTACGACACAACGAGTGTTGCGCTTGTCGGATACGCGTTGTAGCTGCTGCTGTTGACGCTGTGGCCACTGTATAACGCCAGGTAGCGACAAGGCGAGCGGAACTGCACACGCAGTACGTCACCGACCTGCGCCTGTAGCAGGAACGATTTGGACATGAAGGAGACGTCGCGCGATTGCTGTGTCAACGAGGGTGGCACTTCGAGCTGTGGCCCACTACCGCCGAGCTGGAGCGTGGCCCGGAGCGCGCTCCGCAGTCGACAGGCACCACAATCCAGCGGCAGAGTGTGATTGCTGGGGGGCGGGAGGACGTGCGTCTGCATCGAGGCGTAGACGTAAAAGAGACCACTCTGGAGACAGAGCAGACTGTCATTCTGTGCTGGCGACCAGGTCCAGGCCGGCGAGAAAAAGAGCTGGCGATCGTACTGGACGCCGGTCCAGTGGTGGGCACCGTCGACGCGCTGTGTGGTGTTGGCCGTGAGCTCGGTGGCGGTGCGCGCCGGCGGTTGTTGCAGGATCGTCATGATGGTGTTGATGCTGGCGAGATTCTGTGCGCCCAGGACGATGCCCAGCAGCGCAATCAGCAACACAAAGAGAAGCGCAAGCAGGGCACGCCATGCCTTGTCGCCGTCTCGGACGCGAAACATTTACTCACGCGTTCACACGATAAAGAGCGTTCGCGCGAATCACTAGTTTTCGCATTAATTGATTAGAGCGCACAATTAAGCGGCACACTATCATTTGACGCTCGCACACAAGATGATGGCCAGCCAGTTTAGAAAAGCGCGAGACGAGCGTACGGAGGATGTGGCGCGCATCACTAACCCCCTGTCCGCGATGTCGCGCGGCGGCGGCGGCAAGATTGTCAACCGCATCAGACAGAAACAGAATCCGCTCGGCGTGCTGTCCCAGTCGCAGTTCAACCAGCGCGAATCGCTCGAGGGCCAGATTCGACGCAACGTGACAAACACGACGCGCGACGAGATGATCCCCGAGGGCGAGCCGCTGAGCAACGTCGTGCACCCAGTGAATAGGAAAATCTACGCGCTCTCCAAACACTTTGACGCGATCGACCAGTACGAGCTGGCCATCCTGTTCAAGAAGGACGGCAACAACCTGAAGGGCGCGCGGTTGCGCGACAGCCACGTCGTCCAGGACAACCCGCTGCCCATCGTCAACCCGGTCACGTTCAACTTCATGCAGTGCGAGCACCAGCTGAAGATGCAGGAGACGCGGCTGGCCGAGTACGACGCGCTGACGCCACGCGACGTCTGGGTCGACTGGTCGATCGACGGCGTCATAGAGTACGCCAACACGTACGAAGACACCGGCAGTGGCAGCACTGTCAGCAGCGCGGGCAAGAAGAAACGCGCCACCGTCATCTCCAAGGGCCCCAAGTACATCTACAACTACTGGGCGCACAGTGAGTTGCGTCCCGGCGGCCACTGCTACGCCATCATCAAAAAGTACGGCCAGGCGGCGCCGCACTACACGCTGACGAATCGCTTCAGTGGCGCCAGCTACGACCAGGCCGTCAAGACGGTCTCGCCCGTCATCGAGGAGTCGGGTCGCGCGCCCTTCCACCCGTACCAGATGGGCTTCTTCTGTCTGCCCTACGGTGGGACCGTGCCACTGGAACTACTGACGTACAGCGACGAGTACGGCCTCAAGCACTACGACGCGCTGCCCATCTTCCTGGGCACCGTGCAGTTCACGCCGCGCCAACAGACTGTCTTCTATCCGTCGTTCCACGACCAGTTGCCCGTGCGCAACAACGATCCCTTCACAGACAGCAATGTGGGCACCAACGGCGCTGACGCGCACCAGCTGACGATGCTCAAGCTCATCCTGGACTGCGACGACGGTGTCATGCCAATCTAATAAATTTATCCTGCACAGCTCTACGTTTTTGGCGCTGCGCGCGCCACGCAACATTGCACAGACTGGGTGATGTTTGACGCGCTGGCCGCTCTCATCGCAGGACAGAACTCCTCCGCGTCCTCCTCCTCGTCGGCCGACGACGAAAAGAGTTCACGCAAGCGCCGTGGCCACAGTAGTGATACCACCTCGTCATCAACAGCGTCGTCATCGTCGTCGGCGGCGTCGGACGACGAGAGCTCCACGGAACTGCGTGCCAGGCCGACAGCGATAGCGGCACGACGTCAGATTACGCGAGCGCTCAAGCACGACACGTATTTCACCGGGATGACGGACGGTGTTTTGCGCGCCGAGACCGCCTCGATGACACACTACCTGGAGCAGTTTCGTCAACACTTGCCGCGCGGTGCCACCCGCCCCCTGGTGTGCACGTCGATGCGCATCGACGTCAATCGCCTGGCCCAGCCGGTGACAGAGGTGCCGGGCACTTTCCTCGTCAAGAAGACGCTGGATTACATCTACGCCTACCTGATTGACGTGGCGCTCAGTGGCCCCGTGGAGGACGACGATGATGTGCAGCGACAGCGTCAGCGACAGGACTACCAGCGCACGAAGCGTGACAGAACGCGCTTCTGCACGGCGCGCCACCCACCATCGACGACGACGACGACGACGACGGCAGAGAAACTGTGCCCGGCCGAATATGTGCTCTACACACGCGGCGACAGCGAGTTCTACCAATTCTGTGATCGTCTGCTCGCCGGCAACAAGTACGTGAACTACGCGCTCAACACAAAGGTGGTGACGGTGGAGAAACTGTCGCCGCACCTCGTCCAGTTTCTCTGTGGCAACCTGGTCGAGGAGCAGGGCATGGACGTGGTGCACACCACCGTCCCAGACGACCACCTGCTCTGGCTGTCGGTGCCACTCTTTTTCCTCGACCTCTGGAATGCGCGACACGGTGTCTAATTGTTGCCGCGCTCCCCTACCTCCGCGTTAGCGCGGAGGGGCGCCAGCGCAGCATGCAACAATCACTGGCGTCACACCGCGCGATGAAAGACCTGTTGCCCGAGGAGTACCACGCCATCCCCGAGTACTACAAGAAGCCACGCCACTGTCTCTACTGCGAGGAGACGTATCGCGAATACGAGAACGTGGGTCAACTGCGCTGTCTCTTGCACCCGGGCGTGCGACGCCTCGTCGGCAACACCTACAGCTACAGCTGCTGTGGGCGACAGCAGCAGGGCGGTGGGTGCCACAAGGCCGATCACCGTGACACGCTGCTGGTGACGGACGACGAGGCGCAGCGCCTCGCCCAGCTCACGACGGGCGCATTGATTGCTGTGCCACGCGACCTCTTTCGCCACGGCATCGTGCCACCACACCGTGATCATGTGGTGCTGTCGGTGGAGCGACGCGGCGACGTGTCGACGGGCAGTCTGAATTTCATGGGTGGTCGCATCGCATTCAGTGCCGCCGATCTACACCAGGCGCTCGTCGACAGTGTGGCCACGTCGCCCTTCCTGAAGAGCCTGGTGACGCGGCTGAACGAGAAGCAGGGTCTGCGCGCCGATGTCACGCGCCACGTCGATCAGCGGTGGCGCGACGAGCTGGTGAAACGCGACGAGTCCGAGACAGAGCTGAAATCACTGTTTATTCCCTTCGTCGTCGTGAGACGCGTGGCACCCGTATATTAATGCCGCTGTGGTGTGGCTGCGATGGACGCACAGAAGCGAAAAGATCTCAAGCGCACCCTCAAGACACTGATTGGACGGCGCGACCTCGCGGTGGACGACAAGGTGGACGAGGTGATGATGCTCTGTGACCAGGTCGTCAATTTCAAGCCCAAGGTGCGACGCCTCTACGACGAGCAGTGGGACGAGATTGACCGTCTGGCGCCGATGGCGCGCCGCGCCGAGCGCTCCTGTCTCAACTCCTGCTGCACGTACCCGATGCACCTCTGTCTCTGTGGCAGCAGTCTGTGCTGTCTCTCGGGCCTGGCCGTCCTCTTTGTCCTCTTTATTCTCTACTGCGTCGGTCGCCTCATCGCCTGGTACAGCGTGCCTGTCGTTGTCGTGTAAAATAAATGGGCGGTGACGTACGTGTGTTTTATTTTTAAGCGGCGAATGACGGAGAGTCACAAGCGAGAGCGGTCTGAGAAGGCGGAGAAAAAACGAGGAGAAAAGAAGGCGCGACACAGTGTAACTGCGCTGCTGTTGATGCCGGTGGGCACGATGGAACTCGTCGACTACAGCGAGTCGAACGACTGCACCGTCAGCGGCGCGTCGTGTGGCACATCGCGACAGTACGCGCCGTGGCGCAAGAGTGGCAAGCTGCGTTTCATGCTGCCGGTTGCGACACGGGAGAGCGAGAGCCGCACCAGCGACTGGTGTCTGATTCTGCAGGAGGAGTTTGATGTGGCGGGCATCACAGCGACGCCCATCCTCGTCGTGGACACGGACGGCAGCGACGGTGTCTGTGACCTCACAGAGGACGCCTTCCAGATCTTTCAGCGCCAGTACAATCTCATGCACGACAACAGCGACAGTGACAGCGACGCTAGTGCAAGCGCGAGCGACGAGACGGGACCAGGGCTCTTTGTTGCACACCACGCCAGACTCTGTGACGCGCAGCACGATCCAACCTACGCGCTCAATCATCTGATGGCACTGATTCGCGACCGGGAGATGAGACAATGTGATGTCTGCAAGATTGTGGACACAGTCGATGTCGTGTCGCGCAGCACAGTCTGTTCCTATTGTGAGACACGGATTCTGCACTGCCCGGGCTGTGATTGCTGCGTCGAGGGCATGACTGACGTCGCTTGCTGTCTGGACTGCGCCGCGGCCAAGGCCGGCGACGACGACGACGACGAAGAGGACACGGTCTAAATAAATCGATTTATTTGTAACAGCGATACAGGGACCAGATAAAGAATGCGTTTATCGCAATTATCGCACCGACAATCATCACATTAGCCCACGCGGGCAGATCAACCATGTAGTAGATTAGGCCGTGACAATCTGTGCATCCAGGCGGTGTATACGGCATCGTCGTTGTTTATTTAAGCCTCGTGTGAGACGACATGAGTACACCACCGATACACAAAAAGACGGGCAGACGTCTACTGGTGGAGCTGTGTACGGGCGAGTATCGACTCAATGTGAACGTCTGCTCCGTGTCGTGCACGCGATTTCTGCACCGGCCGCGGGGTGTGACAGAGCCGTGTGAACTGGATCTTGTCGCCGTGGAACGCGCGCTCGCTCAACAACCACAGTGGCGCGTCGTCATGGACGACAAGAAACGCAAACTCGTCATCCACGACGTGGCCGAGCCCGACAGTGGACACCAGTACCTGTACAGTTCACCGGCCTTCCTGTATTCGCGCGAATTCGACAGCGAGCAACGAGAGTGTGAATGCGCGCACGCCCTCTCCACTATCATGGAGCGTGCCAGTGGCATTGTCGTAGGCGAGAGACAACTCGTGAATGTGGTGTGTAGAGCGTTCGTTAATTTCGGTGTGCGCACACTGATGATGGGATGTGCGATGGACCAGCACCGATTCCTGATGCCCTGTGATCACGCGAGCATGGTCTCTCCCGCGGTGTGCCTCCCTTTCGTGATGACCGAGAGTGAGACTGGCCACCGCAGCGACGCCTACGCCGTGTGTTTGCCCGACGGCCACATTGTCATGGCCCGCTTTCGCAGCGAGGCACAGATTAGGGCCGCCGCACCCGTCCTATTCGCCTCTCTCCTGCAGTACCGTGCCACGCCCGAGAACGAGGCAGAGGAGCTGACACTGCTGTGGAAGATTGAGTTTGGCGACATTCACGTCTCTGTGGAGACAGAGTCTTCGTCGTCGTCGTCGTCCACAGAAGATTAATAAATACGTTTTATTTCGCCATACACGCCGGCTCCGCCGCTACTACCCAGTGGACACAGACGTGTGTTAAAAACATTATTCTCTCTTTAAAAATAAGCACAAATGGCCAAACGAGGCGTCGACGCACTCGCAGACACTGTAGAGTTGCCAGATGACGTGTTGGCAGTTACTTTTGTTCATCTTCTGGGCAACCCTGTGCTCAATCATCGCTGGGATTTCAGCGTCGACGAGGCGACAGCGCTGATGGCCTATTTCCGTCTGCCACTCGTCAGTCGCGCCTTCTGTCGCGTCTTTTCGAGACTGGCCGTGGACTGGAAAGCCATGCTTGGCACACGATGGATGGCGTGGTGGCCAGAGGTCACCCCGGCGTTACAGGCAGTGACCCGCATGGCCATCTACCAGAAGATCGAGCTCGAGCGCATACACAACTACATCGACACTGTCGTGGCCACCGAGCACGTCACGTATCGCACACCGGTGACGAAACAAGTCTCGCGAGGAAAGCTCTCACTGAAGAAGTTGAGGCGTGCCATCTATCCCTCCGCCACCGTCAAGGCGGACGTCCTCGCAGCCCTACGGTGCCACGAACGTCTGTGTCGACAGCGGCGCGCGCTCCGCGCCAAGCACCCCATATGTATTTGACACAGCCCAATTTGAATTGCTTCCGCTGTTAAAAATAAACACTGTGTGTGTGTGACAAGAGAAGAAGAATGTCGTACAATCAAACTGGTGGACGTCTGTCGAACAAAACGATCGAACGCATGGCGGAGGGCGGTGCCTCATCCGCGGAGGTGCGTTACGCGAGGGAATCACAGCACAGCATGGATGTGCGTGACGTGTCGCGACACCGCGAATTCATCAATCAATACAACGGCGGCGACCCCTGGAGGGAGCCAAACAATTACGTCATGCATCCCAACAGCTATCACTTTGGCACAGGCCATCAATCGCCACAATACATTGGCGGCATGTTTGCACAGCACGGTCAGCCAATCATGATTGCTGGTCCACAGTTTGCTGTGAATCCCCACATCGCGCCCTACGTGCAGTTTGGCTACCTGTGAGACTTAATAAAACGCACGTGCGACTCGTTTAAAAATAAAAATGCCCGTCCCGCTACTGTGGTCGGCGCGTCTGGGCCGTGAATTGCTGGCGAAGGAGGATGCGAAGGTGGAGCGCGCGAAGCGCCGGGCGAAGGTGCACCGCTGCTACCAGTACGACCGGCTGGAGTCGTACCAGGAGTACACGAGTTCAGGCCGGCGTCGACTGGAGTCACTGGAGGCGGCGATGCGCTACCTGTTTGCGAAGGGCGGCGTCAAGCTGGGCTACATGCAGAAGCGGCTGGTCGACGTGGTCATCATCGCCATGCTGCACAAGATGTTTGGCGCCGACCTGGTGTCCAACCTGAAGTACCTGCACAAGAAGTACCTGATTGACGAGCTGAATGACACGGTGGCCATCATCTTCCCCCGCCGCAGTGGCAAGACGGAGGGCTCGGCCATCATGATCGCTCTGATTGCGGTGTCGCAGCCGCACGGCAACTGCATCATGTACAACCTGACGGCGACACAGGCCAAGGAGTTCCTGGCCTCTGTGATCAAGCACCTGGACGTGTTCAAAGACTCGGAGGAGTTTGGCTGGACCGAGGTGAAACGCGACGTGCGCCAGCTGATTGAGATTCGTGCGCGCAAATACGACACCTGTAACAGTGTAAAATCCTACCCCTCGGCGCTAAAAGGTGATGCAAAGATAGACTGGAGTGACTGCGAGGGGCCCTGCCGCCGGCGCCAGCGCCAGCGGAACTGCCGAGGAACAAAACGACTGACTGCCGCCACACTGACACACTCACCCACTACATGACATTCATATGCATTCCACCCGACGTCGTCAGACGTCGGCCATTTATTGATTAACTCTTTAGGAATGCCCGGTACTCGGCCTTGCTCCACCCGAATCCGTCTGGATAGGCGCGCAGCGCGTCCTTCTCCCTCACGCCTAACCGTTCTAGGTGTTTCCTGGCGAAGCCCATCGCACACAAATCACCCATCGACAGATTGAACAGCCAGACGTCCTGCGCCGTGGTCTCCGGCCGATGGTGGAGCAGTGTCGAAAACGAGAAATCGAGCGTCCGCAGCGTCGAGACGGGCAGCTTCAGCGCACAGAGGTCGGCCGCGGTGGCACCGTCCTCGCGAATCAGGGTGTTGAGCGAGACGCCCAGCGTTTCCAGCTCGCCCGGGTAGAATTGGCACGCCACCACGTCCTCCAGATCGAACGTCAGATCGCTGGTGTCACGAATAAACTGAAAACACGTCTTGGGCTTCGGATTCTCGTCTGTGCGCGGATTGTAGAACATCTTGAAGCGGCCCGCGTCAAACAGCTCGCGGTCGCGCACCATGTCTTTGACGCGGAAGCGCAGCGTCTTCAGATCGTCCAGGCGTGTCACGATACCGGCGTTCTTCAGATTCGTCACCGACACGCGACACTTCTCCAACAGGATGCGTAGACTCATGTCGTTGGCCACCAGCACGTCCAGCGTCAGGTGTTTGACGTTGCTCGTCAGGCTGAGCCCCAGGCCCTCGCCCAGCTTGTCCAGGATGGTGAGCGCGGGGCGCGCTCGCTCCGTCAGCGACGAGGGTGTGAAAAAGAGTGCGTCCCCGCTCCGCTGCTTCTTCGTGTCGTGTGCGACGGTGATGCCACCACCGCGGCTGTGGATGTAGTCCAGGATGCGCAGGCCACTCTCTGTGTCCAGGACGCCGACGCCTGTCGTGGCACCGTTCTTCTGTGTAGGCGCCGTGATCGACAACGGGGGCTGCGACGACGTCGCCATATGCACGTCGTCGCCAAAGACGAGCGACTGTGTGGGCATGAAATCGTACGGCGAAGACTCCATTCGTCGTGTGTTCACAACGCGGTTGCACGGCGAACGTGCGTAAGACTGGACACGGAATTAAATAGCCGTCACTCACAGATTCGTCCCCCTCCATGGCCCACGGCGACGAGTGCTGTGCGACTGCCGTGGCAGTGGCGCGACTCTTTCTTGTGCCCTTCGCGACGCTCTATTTGATGGCGACACTGTGCTATGGCCACTGTTGCAGTTGCTGTGTTCACGACGCACCGCCAGTGGAACCGCAGGGCAGACCGAAGGTCAGGTTGATGAAATTGGCACCGCGCGTCGCCGCCAAGCCCCTGAAACGCGATCCGCGTCTACGTGAGTTTGACGACGAGCCGTTCCATGGCGTCTGCTTCGACACGCCGTGTGCACGTCGCTCGGTGGCCGCGCTGACATTCGGTACGCTGTTTTTCATGCCACCGGCCATACTCTATCTGGTGCTGGCGGTGAGTCAACTGCCTGTCCACGCGGTGCCGTCAAACACCACGCCTGTCGTCGTCGAGACTGGCTAATAAAGCATCTTGTACCAGAGATTTTATTCACTGTCGCTTCATCTGCCGTGTGGCAGTCACGCGCCGCGCGTAAACGACGCATGTTCTCCACCGTGTACACCAACAAGGGCGTCAGTCGCTTCGACAAGCACTGGCAATGCCACCGGTGCTGCCACTGTGACGGCCTGGCCTATCTGTCGCCACTGGAGCGCTACCTGGCCGAGAACGATCACGGCGAGGAGGCAAACTTCGTGCAGACGATGATGGAGGCTGGCGAGGCACACGACCTGGGCTTCCGTCAATACCTGCACTATCGCTGTGGCTGCTACGCCGGTCCCAATCGGCAGTTCCTCGCCGAAGACCTGGACACACTGGCCGGCACCGTCACACTCGACGACGCGACAGTGAACGCACTCCTCGCTCACTACCCGCCCGACACATTCACTGGTGACGAGGTCCGACTGGCGTGGCAGCGCGTCCACGTCACTGCGGCCGACTTTGCTGAGTTCAGGCGACGCGATCGCAACAACTTGTCGCTGCCGGCACGGAATGACCCGCGCGTCGTTCTCACCCTCGACTACAACAACACGCGGTGGCAGCGACAGCCCGAGTGTGACCGCTGCGCGGCCAACGTCGAGGCGCAGTGGCCCGGTCTGGCCTTCTTTCGTGGCGGCGGCGACGTGGAGCCCCACTACATGCACTACGATTGCTACAACATCATCGCCGAGAAGCGCGAGCGCGATCGCCAGGAGCGGATGCTGGGCCTCTTCTCGGACACGGACCGGTGGCGCCTGGAGGCGCTGATTCGTGCGTGGGGCCGCGTGCCCATCCAGGAGTTCCTGGAGTGGGAGT
>Ga0315288_10013981_pt1 | contig 10027 bp, 7 predicted proteins | sample YL17G11_20_MG_FD_203454 | JGI IMG/M metagenome (GOLD analysis project Ga0315288, IMG submission 203454) | Sediment microbial communities from Yellowstone Lake, YNP, Wyoming, USA - YL17G11_20 | ecosystem: Environmental > Aquatic > Freshwater > Lake > Sediment | place: USA: Wyoming | collected... | reverse complement strand
GTCAAGTTCCCCCAAGTCGCGCTAGGAGAGGCAGTTATCACCCGGATGGTGACGGGTCGCGCCAGGCTCTCGCGGTGCGCTGACCCCGGCCCCAACGAGGTCACGGACGATGAGTGCACGACCGGAAAAAGCTCAACTCGCGCGGAGGTTCTGTTTCCCCGACTGGCCCGAGGTGTTGGCCCGGGCTTCCCTCTGCCCCGCCCACCGCGAAAGCTATGCCATCACCCTGCGCTGGTATCTGAGTTTCTGTGAGCGCGGGCGGGTGCCGGTGGACCCGCATACCAAGAGGCAATAGCCGATCGCCGACAGCCAATAGCCGAGAACAGTGGCGCAGAAGCATCCCGAGCCGTGGAAGCTGGAGCGGTGGAAGGACGCGATCCGTTGGTTCTTCCGGACCGGATACGCGCGTCGTTTACCCGAGCCGCCCGCCAAGACTGAACCGCCCAAGCCGGCCGAAAGCCCGTCCGCAGTCGGGGCCAGGGAATCCGGCCAAGCCGCGCCGGTGGCGTGGTCGGAATGGATCGAGGCGACGCGACGGTTGCTGCGGATTCGGCATCTGTCGTATCGCACGGAGCAATCGTATTTGGACTGGGTGAGGCGGTTGGTGCGCCGGTATCGGGATCGGCCGTCGGCGGAAGTGCGCGAGGCGGAACTGCGGGCCTTCCTCGATGAACTGGCGCAGGCGGGCCGAGTGAGCGCCAGCACGCAGCGTCAGGCATTGAATGCGCTGGTGTTCCTGTTCCGCGAGGTGATGGGACGCCAACTGGGCGACTTGATGTTCATGTGCTCAACCGACCGGGCGTGGCGGTGAGGAGCCCGCTGGACCAGGGGCAATAGCCGATAGCCGACAGCCAATAGCCGAGAGCTGATGGCCAAGGGCAAAGACCGAGAAGGCAAATGTTCAACGTCCAACCTTGAACTGTGGGCTTTTGAAACCAAGGCCGGCAGTTGAATGGCCACGCAGAAGCTCAAGAGGCACAAAAGGCGGACCCTTCCCAGTGGACTGGCCATCATCCGGCGGGGGAGGCGTCGTCTTCCTCCGAGCGCGACGGCTCTTGCGCCTTTTGCGCGTTTTCGCGGCGGAACGGCTCCGTTTGGACCCAACGCATCACCGGCAGTTGACCCTGGCGGATGGCTGTCCGCCGCAGAATCGGTTTCGTCGTGGTCCTTCCTCGCCGTTCTCGATCCCAGCCAATTCGCGTTGCGGACGATCACGCGGAGGACGAGGAAGTCCGGCGGGCAGGCCGAATCGAGCCGGATTCCCTGAACAAATCGCAAAGCCGGTTCGGCAGTGACGCCTCGCCCTACCGAAGGCGAGATTCGACTGCCGACGCAGGTTGCGCACAAGCCGTCGGCAAGGATGCCGGCGCTCCCGGGAAGAAACCGAGAACGCCGTCATGCACCAAGTCGTGGTGGTGTCGCGGATGCCGGCTTGACGCGGGCGGGTGGCCAGACAAGATCGGCGCAGCAAAAGCCAAAAATGAGCAAGCCGGTCCCACCCGGGCGAACGAGATTAGCGCCAACGGCGGTAAGCCGGGTTGCTCCTGAGTATTCGAGCCATGAACATTGGGCCGAAGCGAGCCGCCAGTGCGGTCCCAGAACCGACGCGATGAATCCCGTCGCCATGAATCCAAACGAATCCCGCCGCGAGTTCCTGCGCGGTGCGGGACGGGTCACGCTGCTGGGCGCGCTGGGGGGGCTTTCCGTCGTGCTCGGGCGCAGAGCCGGCGTCCGGTTCGCTGATCCCCGCTGCCGCGCCCGGCGTCTTTGTGACGGTTGCGCCGCGTTTGACCAGTGCACCTTGCCTGCGGCGCTCAAGGCCCGCCGGGCTCAACCTGGAGATGCAGGATGAACTTCTCAGTGCCCCACAGAAGAATCTCGCGCCGCCGGTTCCTGCGGCAAGGCATGAGCGGCGCGGCGGCGGTCACGGCCTTGCGCCTGACGCGCCCAACCGGGTCCGCTGCGAGCAGCCAGGACAATCCTTTCGCCTACGACCTCGACCGCTATCGGAAAGTCGATCCCAAACTGGTCCATTATGAGCGCGTCGGCCGTTTCCGTTGTCCGCAGCCTGAAGTGCGCCGCCTCGCCCTCGGCCCCGAAGGCCGCCTCTATGTCGCCGCCGCCAAGTATGTGACCATTCTCGATCGCGCGGGGACCCCGGCCGGGGACATCGCTTGTCCCGCTGCGCCGCGGGCGGTAGCGGTCGCAGAGGACTTGATCCACGTCGCGTTCAAGAACCAGGTGGCCCTCTACGATGGCAAAGGCCAGCGCACCGCCCAGTGGGAGCCGCCGCCGGGCCGGCCGTTTCTCACCGGCATCGCCGTGGGCAAGAACGACGTGTTCGTGGCGGACGCCGGGAACCGCGTCGTGCTCCGCTACGATCGCTCCGGCAAGCTGATCGGCCGGATTGGCGAGAAGAATCGGGAGCGGAACATCCCCGGCTTTGTGGTTCCGAGCCCCTACCTCGACGTCGAGATCGCGCCGGATGGTTTGCTGCGCGTGAACAACCCCGGCCGGCACCGTGTCGAGGCCTACACGTTTGACGGTGACCTCGAGGCGTTCTGGGGCAAACCCTCCGCCAGCATAGAAGGCTTTTGCGGCTGCTGCAATCCGATCAACCTCGCGCTGCTGCCGGACGGCCGCTGCGTCACCTTCGAAAAAGGCCTGCCGCGTGTGAAAATCTATGGCGCAGACGGTGCCTTCGAGTGCGTGGTCGCCGGACCCGAGGCGTTCACGGACACCGGCAAGGAGAAGTCAGTCATGGATGCCGACACGGGGGCGCATGGTCTCGACGGGGTGGTGGACGCGGCGGGCCGGATTTACGTGCTCGATCTTGTGGCCGGCGACATCCAGGTGATGCAGCGCAAGGCGAACGTCTGACTGCCATGGATGCCCCGCAGCCCAAACCGAATCCGGGGGTCACCCGCCGCCAGTTCCTGCACGGGGGGATGCGGGCTGCGGCGTTGACGGGCCTGGGTGGCTTGCTCGGTGTGGTTTCCTGGCGGAGCACGGCCGGTACGATGGTCTGGCAGCTCGACCCTCAGAAGTGCCTGCGCTGCGGCCAGTGCGCCACCGCGTGCGTCCTCGAGCAGTCGGCGGTCAAGTGCGTCCACGCCTACGCGATGTGCGGGTACTGCCAGTTGTGCACGGGCTACTTCGAGCCGGAGCCGAACGACCTCAACACGGGGGCGGAGAACCAGCTTTGCCCGACCGCGGCGATCAAACGCGCGTTTGTCGAGGACCCGTATTACGAGTATACGATCGACGAGAAACTCTGCATCGGCTGCGCCAAGTGTGTCGAGGGCTGCAACCGGTTTGGCAACGGTTCGCTTTACCTCCAGGTCCGCCACGACCGCTGCCTGAACTGCAACGAGTGTTCGATCGCCCGCGTCTGTCCCGCCGATGCGTTCCGCCGCGTGCCGGTCGAGCACGCCTATCTGAGCAAGCAGATCGCCCACTGATGATGAGCCGGCCCAGACTCGCATTGTTGCTGCTGTTCCTGGGGCTGGTCGTCGGCGGCTGGGCCGTGGCGGAACCGCGTTTCCCGCCACCGGATTTCCAGGAAGGGCATGTCCTGCCGGAAACGCATCACCCGACGCCGCGGGCGTTGTGGCTCTACTATGGCGACGCCGGGGTACTGGTCGCCTCCCTGGGGTTGGCCGCGTGGCTCGTCTTGAAGAAACGCTCGCGCCGTGGCGTTGTGGCCCTGTCGATCTTCTCTCTCCTCTACTTCGGCTTCTATCGCGAGGGTTGCATCTGCGCGATCGGCTCCGTGCAGAACGTGGCGCTGGCGTTGTTCAACCCCAGCTACGCCGTCCCGTTGACCGTGCTGATCCTCTTTGTCGCGCCGTTACTCATCGCGTTGTTCTTCGGCCGGGTCTTTTGCGCGGCGGTCTGTCCGCACGGCGCGTTGCAGGACCTCGTCCTGGTCAAACCGGTCATCGTACCGCGTTGGCTCGAACAGGGTCTCAGCGTCATCCCGTATCTTTACCTCGGCGTGGGCGTGCTGTTCGCCGCAACCGGCAGCACGTTCCTGATCTGCCGATACGATCCCTTCGTGCCGATCTTCCGGATGACCGGCCCGTTCGCGATGCTCCTCACCGGCGCGGCGTTCGTGGTGGCGGCGATGTTTGTCGGGCGGCCCTACTGCCGGTTCCTCTGTCCCTACGGCGCGCTCCTCCGGTTGGCCTCCTCGGTTTCAAAATGGACGCCGCGGATCACGCCCGATCAGTGTACGCAATGCCGGCTCTGTGAGACCGCCTGTCCGTTCGGCGCGATCAACCCTCCCTCCGCCCCGGCGCCCCCGCCGAAAGCCGTGGCCGCCGAGCGGGGCCGGTTTCTCGGTCTGATCGCCGCGCTGCCCGTCCTGGTCCTCGCTGGCGCTTGGTTGGGCAGTCGGTTCAGCGAACCCGCGTCCCGCCTGCATCGGAGCGTCGGACTCGCTGAATTCTATCTCCAACAACAGTCCCCGGCCGCCCAAACCAACCTGACCACCGTGCAGGAGCTGGCGTTCAGCCGCGCCCAGAAGGAAGCGGCCGAACTGCTGCCGGAGGCGGTGGCCGTACGGCGGCGGTTCGTGCTGGCGGGGGCGCTGTTCGGGGTGTGGATCGCCCTGGTGGTCGGCGTGAAGCAACTGGGCTTCTCCTTCTGGCGGAAGCGGACCGACTACGAACCGGACCGAGCCGGTTGTCTGGGCTGCGCCCGCTGCTTCCTGTCCTGTCCGCAGGAGCGGGTGCGGCTGGGTCTGATGCCCGCCGAGGAGGCCGCCGCCCTCGCCGCCCAAGCCGCTTCCACTCCGCCTCGTCCCCCCGCGTGAGCGAACCCCTCGCGGCCGCATGTCGAACCCAGCCCCAAGCCCAGCCCCAACCGCGCCGCGTTCGCCGGATCGTGGCGCTCGACTGACGGCTCTCGTCGCAGCCGCCCTCGTCGTCGCGGTCGCCGGGGTCATGCTCGCGAATCACTTCCGCGTGCCGTCCAAGGATCCGCTCAAGTCGGCGACACTGACGGCCGCCAAAGAGCAGCTTCGCGCCCAGCCAACGGATGAGGCGGCGAAGCAGCAGATTCGCGATCTGGACCTCGACCTCCGGCGCCGGTTCTTCCGTCACCTCGATATCAACGCTCAAGGCGGCTGGCTGCTGCTGGCGGGCGCCGTCCTGTTTCTTCTCGCGGCCCAGGCGGTCACCGAATCGCAGAAGGCCGTGCCTCTGCCGACCTCGAGGCTACCGGAGGACACGGCCGCCGCTGCCTCCACCAACCTCGGCCGGTGGGCCGTGGCGGCCTTGGGTGCAGCTACGATGGCCGTTCTGCTGCTGATCGCCTTCACCACTGGAACCCGGGTGCCGAGCCGCACCGCCGATCTTGAGAAACTCCAGGCGGGTTCCGCCGAAGCCGCCACCACGGCCGGCCCCACCCTCGAGCAAGTGTTCGCCAATTGGCCGCGGTTCCGGGGACCACGCGGCGATGGAGTCGCCCTCAGCACGAACCTGTCGCTCACCTGGAACGTCGCCACCGGCGAGGGCCTGCGGTGGAAGACCGCGGTGCCCGGCAAGGGCTTCAGCTCACCGGTGGTGTGGGGCGATCGTGTCTTCGTCACGAGCGGCGACGAGCAGGCTCGCGAGGTTCTCTGTTTCGACGCCGGCAACGGCCGGTTGCTCTGGCAAAAGCAGGTGCCGCCTGCGCCGGAGCTGCAGGGCAAGAAATTGGAAGCGCCGGAGCAGACCGGCTTCGCCGCTGCCACCGCCGCGACCGATGGCCAGCGCGTCTTCGCCGTTTATGGCACGGGCGAACTGGCCGCCTTGGATTTCGCCGGCAAGGTGGTCTGGAGCAAGTTCCTCGGTCTGCCGGAGAACCTCTACGGGCACTCAACGTCCCTGCTGGTCTGGCAAGGCAAGCTGATCGTCCAGTTCGACCAGGGAGACGCCGAGGCGGGCAAGTCGAAGCTCCTCGCGCTCGATCCCGCCACCGGGCGGGTCCTCTGGCAGCAACGCCGCGCGGTCCCCAGTTCCTGGACTACACCCATCATCCTCGACGCCGCAAAACCGCAACAGGTCATCACCCTCGGCGAGCCGTGGGTGATCGCCTATGACTTCGCCGATGGCCGCGAGTTATGGCGCGTGGAGTGCCTCGGCACCGACCTCGCCCCGTCGCCGGTCTTCGCCGGCGGTTTGGTGATGGCCGTCAGCGCCAGCAAGCGGCTTACCGCCATCCGACCCGACGGCACGGGTGATGTCACGAAGACGCATGTCGCCTGGAACTACGAGGACAACATCCCCGATATCACCAGCCCCGTCAGCAACGGCGAGTTGCTCTGGCTTCTCGGCACCGATGGTCTCCTGACCTGTCTGGATGCGAAAACCGGTGTGAAGGTGTGGGAGAAGGCGTTGGATGAGGACTTCAACGCGTCGCCGACGCTCGTCGGCAGCCAGCTTCTGCTGCTCAGCACCAAGGGTCTCGGCTTGGCGATCGCGGCGGATCGCTCCTTCCAGGAACTCGGCCGCGCCGAACTCGGCGAAGCGGTCCACGCCAGCCCGGCGCTGGTTGGCGAACAGCTTTATGTGCGTGGGGTCACCAACCTGTTCTGTCTTGGACCCGGCTCAGGCGGGAACGCCAGGACGGCACAACGGAAGCCATGAGCTCGAACGCCGAAGTCCAGAACGCGGTGTCCGGGTGCTGTTCGGGCGGGACGGGTTCCGGGCACACCGCGCGGCCCGAGGGCGCGACGGCCGTGGAGGACCTGGCCTTCGTGGACGAAGCCGTGGCGCGGATCGGTCGCACGCCCGACACCGTCATCCCCATCCTTCAGGCCCTGCAGGACCACTACCGTTACCTCCCGCCGGCGGCGCTGGAGCGCGTGTGCGCCATCACGCAGATCACGCCCGCGTCGCTCTGGGGCATTGCCACGTTCTACGATCAATTCCGGCACCAACCGGTCGGCAAACACCTCATTCACGTTTGCCACGGGACCGCGTGCCACGTCACCGGCGCGGATCGCGTCGAGGAGGCGTTGCGCCGCCATCTCGGCATCCGACCGGGCGAGGACACCGACGCCGCGCGCGAGTTCACCATCGAGAGCGTCGCCTGCCTCGGCTGTTGCACGTTGGCGCCCGTGGTGCGGTTCGACCGGATCACCTACGGCCAGCTCACCGCGGAGAAGCTCCCCAGAGTGGTGCACGACTTCCGCGCGTTCCGGGAGACGGCGCATCCCGGTGACGCCCACGCCGGCGAAGCGACCGGGCACCGGTCCAATGGCGGTGCACGGATCCACGTCGGCCTTGGCTCATGCTGCATGGCCAAGGGCAGCGACCGGCTCTTCGCCGCGCTGCACCAGGCCGTCGAGGAGAGCGGCGCGGACGTGACGGTGAAACGCGTGGGTTGCGTCGGCATGTGCCATCGCACGCCGCTCGTCGAGATCCACCAGCCGGGCAAGCCGGCCCAGCTCTACTCGGCAGTTGAACCGGCCGAGGCCCGACGCCTGGTGCTGCAGCACTTTCCGCCGCCGAGCTGGTGGCGACGGCTCACCCGCACGGCCACCAGCGCCGTGGACCAGTTGCTGTTGGGCGACACCGAGGAACCGGTCACGCGCCACGCCCTCGATATCCGCGACCCGGCGGTCTCCGCCTTCCTCGGCAAACAGGTCCACATCGCCTCCGAGCATTTCGGGAAGGTGGATCCGATCGATCTCAAAGAGTACACGGCGCACGGCGGCTTCCAGGCCCTGCTCAAATGTCTGGGAGAATGGGAGCCCGACCGGATTGTGGACACCATCGAGCGCAGCGGACTGCGCGGGCGCGGCGGGGCCGGCTTCCCGACCGGACCCAAATGGCGCGTCGTGCGGGCGCAAAAGGTCTCGACGAAGCACGTGATCTGCAACGGCGACGAAGGGGATCCAGGCGCATTCATGGACCGCATGCTGCTGGAGTCATTCCCGTTCCGGATCATCGAGGGTATGGCCATTGCGGCGGTGGCGGTCGGCGCGCACGAGGGTTTCTTCTATATCCGACGCGAGTACCCGCTCGCGGTTGACCGGGTCCGGGCGGCGCTCGCCCAACTCGAGGAGAAGGGTTGGCTGGGCGACCGTTTGCTCGGCAAGGAGTACGCGCTCCGCCTGCAAATCAAGGAAGGCGCGGGCGCGTTCGTGTGCGGCGAGGAGACGGCGCTCATCGCCTCGATTGAAGGCCATCGCGGGATGCCGCGACTGCGCCCCCCGTTCCCGGCCGAATCGGGCTTGTGGGGCCGGCCCACCTTGATCAACAACGTCGAGACCCTGGCGCTGGTGCCGTGGATTCTCCGGCACGGCGCGGAAGCCTTTGCGGCGCTGGGCACGAAGACCAGCAAAGGGACCAAGGTGTTCGCGCTGGCCGGCAAGGTGCAACGCGGTGGCCTCATCGAAGTGCCGATGGGCACGACCATCCGCGAGATTGTCGAGGACATCGGCGGCGGCGCGCTGCCGGGGCGGAAGTTCAAGGCGGTGCAGATCGGCGGCCCGTCCGGCGGCTGCGTGCCCGCGCGGTTGGCCGACACTCCTGTGGACTATGAATCGCTCAGCGCCGTCGGCGCGATCATGGGCTCGGGCGGTTTGGTGGTGCTCGATGACGCCGATTGCATGGTGGACATCGCGCGCTATTTCCTCCAGTTCACCCAGAACCAGTCGTGCGGCAAGTGCACGTTCTGCCGGATTGGCACGCGCCGGATGCTCGACCTTCTGGAGCGGCTTTGCTCGGGCAAGGGACAGCGGGAACACTTGGCCGAACTGGAGAGCTTGGCGCGCCAAGTCAACCAAGGCAGCCTCTGTGGCCTCGGCAAGACGGCTCCGAACCCCGTCCTCACCACGCTCAAGTATTTCCGCGACGAATATGAAGCCCACCTCCAGGGCCGCTGTCCGGCCCGCCGGTGCACGGCGTTGATCCGCTACGACGTCACCGACCAGTGCACCGGCTGCACCATTTGTGCGCAGCATTGCCCGGTGGACGCGATCCCGATGGCGCCGTACCAGCGGCACGAGATTCTCCAGGACCGTTGCACGAAGTGTGACACCTGCCGGCGGGTCTGTCCCTACGACGCAATCGAGGTGACGTAACATGCCCCGACTCACCATCGATGGCCATGCCGTGGATGTCCAACCGGGCGACACGATCCTGACTGCCGCCCGCAAGCTGGGCCTGGACATCCCTACGCTGTGCTTCCTCGAGCGCTGCGGGCCGATGACCTCGTGCCTCGTCTGCGTGGTCAAAGTGATCCAGAACGGCCGCAGCCGCGTCGTCCCCTCGTGCGGCCTCCGCGCCGAGGACGGCATGGTAGTCGAGAGCGAGACCGACGAGGTGCGCGCGCTGCGTCGGAGCGCGCTCGAACTGCTCTTCAGCGATCACGTCGGCGATTGCCTGTCGCCCTGCCATCGTATCTGTCCGCTCGATCTGAATATCCCGCGCATGATCCGGCAGATCCAGACCGGCCGGAATGACGAGGCCATCGCCACGGTGCGGGCCGCGCTCGCGCTCCCCGCCACGCTCGGGCGACTCTGCCATGCACCGTGCCAGAACGGTTGCCGGCGCAGCGGCTGCGGCGGGTCCGCCGCCATCCGGGACTTGGAACGCTTCACGGCGGACGAGGATTTGAAATCACCAGAGCCCTGCTTGCCGCCGCGCAAAGCCGCGACCGGCAAGCGGGTCGCAATTGTCGGCGCCGGGCCGGCCGGGCTCGCCGCCGCCTACCACCTGCTGCGCCAGGGCCATTCCTGTGTCCTGTTCGATCGGAATCCGCAGGCGGGCGGAACGCTGCGGACGCAACCCGACGAACGGACGCTGCCCCGTAATGTGCTCGATGCCGAGATTCGCCAGATCGAACGGTTGGGCGCCGAATTCCGGCGGTCCACGGCGCTGGGCGCCGGTGTCACGCTCGGCGACTTGTGCGAGCAGTTCGACGCCGTACTACTGGCAACAGGTGAACTGGCGAAAGCGGAGGAAGCACTCCTAAACGCCCCCGGACGAGAACCTGTCAGTTCCACGCAGACCGACTCGAAGCAACCCCTCAC
>Ga0315288_10013980_pt1 | contig 10027 bp, 8 predicted proteins | sample YL17G11_20_MG_FD_203454 | JGI IMG/M metagenome (GOLD analysis project Ga0315288, IMG submission 203454) | Sediment microbial communities from Yellowstone Lake, YNP, Wyoming, USA - YL17G11_20 | ecosystem: Environmental > Aquatic > Freshwater > Lake > Sediment | place: USA: Wyoming | collected... | reverse complement strand
GCGATCCCCGCGCCCGTGGTCTTGGTGGCGGCGTCAAACACCGCATACACGCCGATGATAATCATCAGCACCATGGCGATCGAGATCATCAGCTCGACCAGCGTGAAGGCGGCCCGAGCGCGCGCCAAGCGGCCAGACTCCGCCAGGAGGCTCGCAACGTTCGGGGGAAATTGTCGCCTATCAGTGTGATGCATGAACATCTCGCTGTCAGGGATAAAACACCATCACGGGCATCGCAAACAGATCCTGGGCCGGACCTTCCAGCGGACAGGCCAGGCGGCCGGTCCTGGAATCCCGCGGCGCGGTGGGGTCGACGTAGCCTCGGCCGATCATGAGGCCGATGGCAGGTTTGCCTGTTATAGGGCGTGTGATTTTGATGTCGCGTGGGGGGAGGTTTTCGCTGTAGCCGGTCTTGGGGTTGAAGTACATGTCCCTGCCGGGGGCGAGTTCCCAGATGCCGGGGCCAAGGTCATCGCGTTTGACGCTAAGGCGGTAGATGCGGCCATTGGCCATGCCGGCGAGCCCGCTAAAGGGTTTATTGGGATCGGGATCAATCTGGTCGTCGGCGACGATGACGTACGCCCCATCGGCCGCGGCCTCCTCTTCCCGTGCGGAGATGCGATTGGGGTCCAGCGGATCGGAGAACCTGAGAAAGTCGGGACCGCTGATGAGGATGGGGGGAAGCTTCGGATCGCTGACGTCTAGGCGGTCGCCTTCGCTGAGCGTAAAGCAGACCTGTTTGGGGATGAACGTCGAGCCGAAGCCATCGGGGCCGTTGAGGTCGTCCTCGTCGTACCCGGCCTTGTTCCTGCAGGCGACGGCAACCACGTAGACTTCGTACCCCACAACGGCGTTGACCGAATCGCTGCTCTGCGGGACCGGTGGCAGAAGCTTGTACCCCAGCGGTGCCCATGCGTAGCGGGGATCCGACCTGCTGATCAGCTCTTCCCTGATCGCGCTGTAAAGCTTGGGAGAGCCTGCTGACGCGTAGTCCGTGAACGGCCAGACCCGGTGAATGACGCGAGTGACCGTCCCGCTGTGCAAGTCCTTCCTGGACCCGATGGTCATCTGGGCGAACAAGAAGGGTTTCATGCTCATGATCCGCGCGCCGGCCTTGGCGACGATCACGCCGGTCGTGTCGTCGCGATTCGCCCGGCTTTCGCGGATCGCAACCGGAAAGATCGCGGCCACCATGATGAACCCGATGCCCAGCAGCATTACCGCGAATAGAACCTCGGTGAATGTGAAGGCGCGGCGGGCCCGGGCAAACGCCCTCGATCGAAAGCCGGCAGCTTGGTATCCAAAATGCGACATCATTCGCCTCGCAACAGATTCCCGTTGTACCGCCCGACCATGAGCTGACGCCCGTTCTCATCCAGCCAACTCTCTTCGAGCTCCTCCTCGGGCTTGTAGGTGATGGCGGGGCCGCCGACCGCAATCACGCTGTCGCCTTCCGTGAATCCCTGTGTCCGAAAGGCCTCGACGTCATAGAGCACCGCGCCAAGCTGCGTCATAAAGGGTGTGAAGCTCGCCGGATCAGGGATGTCCTTCGCCAGCCTCAGGAGGCTTCCCATGCCGCTGCTGGCGGCGATCGCCATCGGAAGACTCACCAGTCGGCCCTGCCCGTCGAAGACGATCGCCCCGGTCTGCACGTAGCGGTCGGGCGCACTGATGGACTTGGGGTCGTTGATGAGTTGGCAACCGACGCCCGCCGGCAGAGCCTCAAGATCGCCGTCAACGACGAAGTCGAGGTACATGATGTTCAGGGCCGTGCCCCAGTACTGACTGTTCGGGGGCACTGTCTTCCCGCTGCTCACGTGATAATTCCTCGGGGGCTCCGGCAAAGCGTAGTACCGCTTCACGATCGGCTTGCCCCCGTAGGGCTCGCCTGCATCGGGAACCACCGCGATCACCTCCTGGCCCTTCTGGTATGCGGTTATCCCTCCGGGAGGAAGAACACTGTATCCCGCGCTCCAGCCCTTGTAGTTGGTGTACACATCCTCGTCGGGGTCGCCGCCGGGCAGTCGCTCGACCACAATCGCCAGCGTCGTACGACGGTTGGCCGGGTTGACAAAGAAGGCGACGCCCGCGTATTTCTCCGTCGCCAACGCGTGACTGCGCGCGCGGGCGACCATGGCGGCGATGATGTTCTCGGCGGCATCGGTGCTGCGGCTGCCGATGATGTAGTGATAGGCGGGGACGGCGAAGGCCATGATGACCACGATGATGCCGATGACGACCATCAGCTCGACCAGAGTGAAGGCAGGTGCCTTCTGTCTGCCGCCGCCTGCTGAGGATGAACTGGTCTTGTGCATGTCAGTTCTCAAACGAGTAAACGTTGTCGTCGCCGCCAACGATGTCCTCCCCTGGTTTGAACTCGTCCTCGCGGTCGACGTTCACCCACCCAAAGATGCCATCGGGCCCGGCCGAGGCGAAGAACGCGGTAGCGCCCGGGGGCGGGGGATCGGTGTTGTTGTTGACGACGCCGACGCTGGTGACTTTCCTGACTGAGCCGTCCTTGAACCTGACCTCCATCAAGCCGCCGGGCGGGACGAAGATGAGGGGGTTTCCCCAGCCGTCGACCAGAACGATTACGACATTGACTGAGCCCGGCGGATTCGGATGCGGATTGAACACTTTGACGATCTTCTCCGCGGGCAAAGCCTGCAGAATCTGGCGGTTCCTTGGCATGGCATACAGTTGTGTCAGGACGTTGGCGGTGTTGCCAAGGCCCTTGGGGCCAAGACCGGGCGCGAAGACCGCCGCGATGCGGTCGGCATCAGTCGCGACGCTGCCCGGCGCTAGCGCGACGCTGCCCGGCGCTTGCATGGCCTTCTTGCCGTAGTCCGGCCCGTACAGGTCCTTAACTCGCTGGAGCATGGCGGCCGCATCAAGCTCCCCAAGCATCGCCCGGTAGCTCTCCAGGGCAATCTTGGTGGCGTTCTTCTTCCCGGAGTTGCCGACCACGTTGAAACCGACCACCACGAGCCCCGCCAAGAGCATCAGTATGCTGATCGCCATGATCAGCTCGATTGTCGTAAAGCCTTTGCGGCACTTGGTCACGGCAGCTCCTTTGTGCTCCTCGTCATTATTCGCAGTGTCCAGTCTCCCTATCGGGTCATCCCCCCTATTGCCCGGCGCCTTGCCGCCGGCCCTGCTCGTAGCTGTAAAGGTTGTCCTCCAGCGTTGTGAAGCTCCGGTCAGGACCTGCCGACATGAAGAACGCCCGGCTCTGGGGGACCATACCCACGTTCAGCGCCCCGGCGGGCATGTAGACGATCGGGGTCCCCCACGCATCGCGCAGCGTCACCTCGTCGTATATCGACACCGGCTGATCACGCACCACCAGGTCTTTGGTCACCTCTCTCCAGATTCTCACGCTGGCCCGGCTGTTCTCTAACGCGGCCCGTTGCACAGCCTCACCATCGTAAACGCCGCCGCTCGACTTCACCAGAGGGGGAACACGCGCCAAAGCCTCCCGCAGCTCGGCGTTTCGCACTACCTCCTGATCGAGCCGGTAGAGCAACTCCCGCATCAACGTATCCGCGGACCGGCGCCGAACATCGCCAGCCAGCGACACCATCAGCCCCAGAACAACAACCAGCACCGCAATCGTCGTCAGCAGTTCAATCAGCGTGTACCCCTCTTGAGCAACGTGGCGGGCATACCCCGGCGCACCATGGTGCGCCCGACGATCACACTGACATGCAGCGGCACATGTCCACATTCCGTATCTATTACTGATCAAAGTTGTAACCGTCGTCGGAAGCGGTCATTTTCCTACGCAGCGTAGCCTGGTCGTCCCCGGCCACGATCTCCGTGAACTTCCTGTCGGGGCCGGGCGAGGCCAGAACGAACGGCCCGGCATGACGCAATGTCTCGTCAAGATCGATCACGTTGTTCGGCGCCTGCGCGCCGCTTCCATCGCCCAAGGCCACTACCAAGGTCCAGGGGGGAACGACCCCGTCCCCAACACGGTCCTTGTCCCCAACATCGTACAGCCAAGGGGCGTCGTCCGGCAGGTTGAAGCTATGCGGAGGGCCCGCAAGATAGGCCATCGGTGGTCTAGAGGGACCTTCCCGGGACCACCGAGGCTGATACTGCGCCCCAACGCGCCGCGGGTAGTACTCGATGGGCGAGCCGAAGACGTCAAGCAGCCCCCACTGGTCGGACACACGGTCGACCAGGGTGGTTCTGAACTTGTCGGGAGCGAGGTAGGGTTTGCAGGGCTTGCCGCCTGCGATGACGCGGAAGCCGGGGCCGTCAAGGCCATCTTTATCCGCCGGGCCAGGGGCGATGAGCGCTCTGGCGAGGATGCGGTAGCCGTTGGCCTTTCCGGTGGCGGGGTCGCGGCTCATGGGGTAGATGCCTTTGAAATCGGCGGCGTAGCTGTCGAGGGCGTGGCCGACGGCCTGCAGATCCGCCTTGCATCGCACAATCATCGCCTTCCGCTGGGCCATTGAAACGGCGGCGATCGTGGCGCTCACCAGAACCACCAGGATGCCGATGACGACGAGCATCTCGGTCAGTGTGAAGCCGCGCGAGACAGAGCCGCTGCGGCTCCCTTCAGTTCCCGACATTGCCGAATGTGGTGATGTCATCGAGGGTTCCATAAATCCGGTCGGGGCCGGCGCTGATGAGGATGAAGCTGTCCTTGTTGCGGGGGGTGCCTAGGGCGTTGGGCGCGGGCTTAGCCGGGTCGAGCTCGAGGGTGAGATTGCGGAAATACGGCAAGGCATCGGCGTTGAACGCCAGCAGATCCGCGCTGTTCCTGACAGTCGTCAGCCCCTGGATCTTACCGTAGAAGTTAGCAGGGGTACCGCGATCATCGATACAGGTATACTGATTGATCTGTCGGATATCGTACTGGTACGGGAAATTCGTGGAGGACTTGTTGGCTGGGTCGGGGCTGATGATGCCGCTGGCCCCCGGGTGAGCGCGAAGATACAGAATCGGCATCGGCTCGGAAGGATACCGGTCAATAAACTCCGGAATATTGGTGTCCCGACACGGGGCTATCCCAAGAGGATCGATGAACACGCCCTGGGACAGCCATCCGGCATAGCTGTTCAGGAACGGCTCGTACGCCTTGGGATTGCCGGGGTTCAAGCTTCTAGGCCCCGCCCCGACCAGGCCGGGGTTGAACTGGGGTCTGGGGCTGCTCTGGATTTTTTCCAAGCCGCCCAGCAGGCCGAGGACGAGGTTTTCGGTGCCGGTTCTCGGGAAGTCTACCCGTGCTGGGCCGGTGCGGATGCCGTCGATACGCATGCCGCCGCCGATGCCGTAGATATCGAGGTCCGACACCGGGCCGGGGTAGGCCTGGAACGTCTGCTGGTACGCCTCGATGGCCGAACGCAGCACGTTGAGCTGGTTGGACGTGTCGGCCTTGTACCCCGCCTGCCGCATCTTCCCGACGACCGGGATGATCAGCCCGATAAGGACGCCGATGATCCCGATCACCACCAGCAGCTCGGTGAGCGTGAACGCACGCGGCTCGCAACCGCGACATCGCCGCCGCCGCCCGCCGCCGACTCTCGACTGCTCGCCTGTATCCATAACGCCGCCTCGCTATTACTTCCCTTTCCCGCTGCCCGACACCGACCCGATAAGCGTGATCATGGGCATGAACATGGCTATGACGATAAACCCGACAATGCCGCCGAGCATGACAACCAGCATGGGCTCGATGACGCTTACGAGCGAGCCGACGAGCACGTCCACGTCGTTGTCATAGTTGTCCGCGACTTTCAGGAGCATCTTGTCCAGATCGCCGGTCTCCTCGCCCACGTCGACCATGTTGACGACGATGGCGTCACAAACCTTGGTCGCGCGCAGCGGATCGGCAAAGCTCTCGCCCTCGCGGATGGCGTCGTGGACCTTGATCAGCGCGCGGCTGAACACTTCGTTGCCGCAGGTTTCCTTCGTGATATTGATGGCGTCCAGGATCGGCACGCCCGCGGAAATCAGCGTCCCCAGGGTTCGCGTGAATCGGGCGATGGTGCCTTTGCCGACGATGCTCCCGATGATCGGAATCTTCAGCATGACCACATCCACCGCGTACTTGCCCCCCTCGCTCATTCTCGTCAGCTTCAGCAGACCGATGATCGCGACGGGCGCCGCGATCATGTATATCCATCCGTAGTCGTTGGCGAACCACCGGCTGATCGTGAGGAGCAGCACGGTCGCGCCAGGCAGTTTCACCTTGAAATCCTTGAAGATCTGCTCGAACTTGGGCACCACGAAGATCATGATCATCGTCACAATGCCGATCGCGATCGTGATGACCACCGCGGGGTAGATCATGGCTCCGATGATCTTCTTTTTCAGTCGCTGGGCCTTCTCCATGAAGTCGGCCAGACGCGCCAGGATCAGGTCCAGCACGCCGCCCGCCTCGCCGGCGTTCACCATGTTCACGTAGAGCTTGTCGAACGCTTTGGGATATCTGGCCATGGACTCGGACAGCGAGCCGCCCCCCTCGACGTCCTCCGCCACGCCGCCCACGATGGCCTTGAGCAGCCCGGGCTTCTGCTGCTGTTCCAAAATCTGCAGCGATCGCAGGATGGGAAGGCCGGCGTCCTGAAGCGTCGAGAGCTGCCGAGTGAAGGCGGTCAGTTGCTTCGTCGACACTCCGCCAATCACAAACGGCATCTTCTTCTTGGTGCCAGTGGACCCGGTGGTCCCCTTCTTCTTAGCGACCTTCTTCTTGCTGGCTTTCTCCCGAACTTTCGTGGGAAAGAAACCCTTCTGGCGGATCTTGGCGATGGCCTCTTCCGAAGACGTCGCGTCGATCTCGTCCTTCACCTCCTGCCCGGAGGAGTTCATCGCTTCAAACGCGTAGGTAGGCATGATTCCAGCTCCGTCGTGCGTAATGCCAGTCTCTGCGACATTCTACGGCATGTCCACCCCGGCCGGGCAGAGGGAATACCCTCCCGCTCGCCAGATCGGGGGCATGTGTCATTCTGGCCGCCAACCCTTTGCCGGCGACCTCTGGCGGCTAGTCCTCTTCCATAATGGTCTCCCGCACAACCTCCTCGATGGTCGTGACCCCGTCGTAGATCGCCAGCAGCCCGCTCTGTCGCAGGCTGCGCATCCCGCGCTTACGCGACTCCGCCCGCAGGACCTGCGTGCTGGCCCGGTTGATGATCATGTCCCGCAGATCGTCGTCCAGGAGCATTATCTCAAAAATACCCTGCCGCCCTCGGTAACCCGTGTTGTTGCACGCGTCGCAACCCTTGCCGTAGTGGAACACCCGACCCGTCACGTCGTCAGGACGCAAATCCAGCTCCATCAACTGCTCGCTGGTGGGCGTGTACTCCGCCTTGCAGTTCATGCAGATCCGCCGCACAAGCCGCTGGGCAATGATCCCCTCCAGAGTGGCCGTCACCAGGAACGGCTCCAAGCCAAGGTCCAGCAGACGCGCGATCGTCGACGGGGCATCGTTCGTGTGAACGGTGGTGAACACCAGGTGGCCGGTGAGCGACGCCTGCACCGCAATCTCCGCCGTCTCCTTGTCACGTATCTCACCCACCAGAACGATGTCCGGGTCCTGTCGCAGCATCGAACGCAGAATCCTCGCGAACGTCATCTCGATGTCCGTCTTCACCTGGCACTGGATGATCCCGTCAATGTCGTATTCCACCGGGTCTTCGGCCGTGATCAGCTTGCTGGAAATGTCGTTCAAATCGCGAATCGCCGAATACAGCGTCGTCGTCTTCCCGCTGCCCGTCGGCCCGGTCACGATGACGATGCCATTGGGCTTGTGAATCAGCCGCTGGACAACCTGAAGGTCGTCCTCTCGCAGCCCGACCTTGTCCAGATCAAGCTGAACGTTCGACCGGTCGAGCACACGCATCACCACCGACTCGCCGAACATCGTCGGCAGCACGCTCACACGCAAGTCGATCGGCTGGTTGTTCACCGATAGCTCGATGCGGCCGTCCTGCGGCACGCGCCGCTCCGCGATGTCAAGGTTCGCCATCACCTTGATACGCGAGCTGATGGCCGGGGCAATATGCGACGGGGGAGGCATCATCTCGTACAGAATGCCGTCGATTCGGTAGCGGATCTTGAATTCGTCCTCGAACGGCTCGAAGTGGATATCCGACGCCTTGTCCTTGATCGCCTGCAGCAACACCAGGTTCACCAGCTTACGCACGGGGTTCGAGTCGGCGGCATCCTTCAACGTCTCCAGGTCGATCGATTCGCCGCGCCCCTGAAGGTCGCGAAGCGTGGCGTCGGCGTTCAGCTCGCCCAGAATGTCGCTGATCCCCTCGGCGGCGGCCGTGTAGTGCTTGGCAATGAGCTTCTCGATCTGCTCGGCGTCGGCGATCTTCGCCACCACCGTGTAGCCCAGCAGCGAATGCAGATCGTCCAACGCCCGGAAGTTCTCGTGGCTCGCCATCGCCACCGTGACCTTCTTCGTCGCCGCATCGAACGAAATCGGCAGAACCTTGTTCGTGGTCGCGATCTGCGAGGGAACGGCCTTGATCGCCTCCTCGGAAATCTTGATGCCGTCGAGATTCACCAGTTCATACCCGCGCTGGGCCGCCAGACCCACGTTCAGATCGCTCTCCTTGATGTACCCCAGATCGATCAGGATTCGCCCTAGCGCCCCGCCCTTGCTCTTCTGGAAGGTCAACGCCTCCACGAGCTGGTCGCGGGTGATCTTGTTCATCTTGGTCAGGATGCGCCCGATGGGGCGGCCCTGAAGCTGATCCACGGGAGGCAGACCGCTCGCCACCGGCGCGGCCAATGCCGGCGCGTCGCCATTCCCCGCTCCGGCGGGCTGCGCGGGAGATGGACCCTGGCGGTTCGGGTCGCCCGGTGAGCCTGGCGGAGTCGATGGTGCGGTACGTGACATTCTGCGCCCTTCTTAAGATCCTGCCGGCGTCGCCGGCCCTCCCCATCCTGATCACTTCTTCCCGGCAGCCCCCTGCATCCGCACTCGGTTCTGCGCGGCCTGAGCGTTCTTGTCGGCTTCGGCGACCGCCTGCGGGGGCGCGGCGCCCTTGCGCGTGTCGGCCGCCGCAGCCGATGCCTCCTCCGCCTCCGCCAATAGAGCGTCGTCCACTTGGTCCACCAGAACCCCCGCTCGCTGCATCCGATCCACCATCATGCCGGGGTTCTTGCTCTTGTCGATCGCTTCCTCCTTGCTGATCTTCCCCACGTTGAACAGCCGCCACAGATGGTCGTCCAGAAGCTGCATCCCGTACCGCTTGCCCGTCTGAATGTCCGAATCGATCCGGTACGGCTTGTTCTCTCGGATCAGGTTCTGGATCGATGGCGTGACGTACATGAACTCGTACCCCGCCACCATCCCCTCCGTGTCGGCCCGCGGGCAAAGCACCTGGCTGCACACCGCAATCAGGTTGTTCGCAAGCTGAACACGGATCTGCTCCTGCTGGTCCGTCGGAAAGGCGTCGATCATTCGGTTGATCGTCGACGCCGCGCCAGACGTGTGCAGCGTGGCGAACACCAGGTGGCCCGTCTCCGCCGCGGTCACCGCCGCGGAGATCGTCGGCAAGTCACGCATTTCGCCCACCAGCATCACGTCCGGGTCCTGACGGAGGGCTCGCCGAAGGCCCTCGGCAAAGTTCGGCACGTCCACGCCGATCTCCCGCTGCACCACGATCGATTTCTTGTGCGGAAAGTAATACTCGATCGGATCCTCCATCGTGATGATGTGCTTGTCGAAGTTCGAGTTGATGTAGTCGATCATCGTGGCGAGAGTGGTGGTCTTGCCGGAGCCCGTGGGCCCGGTAACCAGGAACATGCCGCGGGGTCGGCGGCAGATCTGCCGGGCAATCTCCGGTAAGCCGATTTGCTCGAAGGTCATGATGCGGTTGGGCAAGCGGCGGAGCACGATGGAAACGAAGCCCTTCTGCTTGAACGTGGCGACACGAAACCGCGCCTCGTCGCCGTACGCAAACCCGAAGTCGCCGGAACCCTGTTCCTCGAGCTCCTGTTGAATGCGCTCGGGGGTGATGGCCTTCATCAAGGCGATCGTGTCTTCGCCTTCGAGGACCTT
>Ga0315288_10013976_pt1 | contig 10030 bp, 6 predicted proteins | sample YL17G11_20_MG_FD_203454 | JGI IMG/M metagenome (GOLD analysis project Ga0315288, IMG submission 203454) | Sediment microbial communities from Yellowstone Lake, YNP, Wyoming, USA - YL17G11_20 | ecosystem: Environmental > Aquatic > Freshwater > Lake > Sediment | place: USA: Wyoming | collected... | reverse complement strand
AAATTACCCCTCTTGACAAGCTTTCTTTTATTGCTAATCTGTTACCTAAATTGTGAACTACTACAATGCCCGGGGCATGCCCCAATATCGCACACAACTATCAATAAAACTCAATCCTCGGCCTCCGTAGCCACGCGCCGTCGTCATAGCCTTTGGCGACGTACGACTACGGCGAAGGAAGCCTTACGCTTTAATCTTCAAGAAGTTGCCTAAAATTGCCAGTAAAATTGGGAAGTAGAGCTTTGTCTAAAAACCATTTTTAGCAAACAATTCTAAGTTTTTGTTGTCGTATATTTGGAAAGACTCCATATTTTCAAGTAGTTTCCAGCCCTGACCTTTTTCTTAACTCACTTCGGATGCTAATTTCAACTTGTTACGTGTAATCAATCGGCTCGGTTGTCACATCAGAATAAACAATAAGCTGGTCTTCGCTTCGGGCCAGCTCGGCATTGTAAGCTGATTGTAAGCTGGAATTGACCCGGTTTTATGGTGCATAAAACTTGCGTCTGAATCAGGACTGCTTACCCGATTATCCTCAGTTTTCTCGCTCGTTTTAACCTGACTCATTAATTTCTCTATTTTCTTTATTCTGGTCTCGACTCTTTCTAAATCCGGCGGTATTCCATCGCCACGAAACTCATTACCGTATTGCTTATCATCGGCTAAATCGACCGCTTCGGCCTTGGCTAAAATCCGCTGCACTTCTTTGTGTGCTTTCTTTAACTCCACTGCCCAATCTTTTACTTTCTTAAAGCTATTGACCGCAGCATTAGCTCGGATTTTTGTCCCGTCTAAAACAATAAGCCCTAATCGGATTAATCCTAATGCCCTTGCCAAAACAATTACCTCTACCTCGCTAAAAAGATAATTAAGACGCTCAAGATTAGTCTGGCGAAATAAACAAATAGTACGAAAGTCAGGTTTCTCCAACCCGGCTAACCACATAAAAATGACATCCGAGTGAAGTTTTTCTTCAATCTTACGACTTGCTCGAACCCCATTAGCATAACTCCAAAGAAGAACCTTGAGCATCATTCAAATATCAAAACGCGGGCGCCCTTCACTTTTAATCTCTTGGAATCCAGAAATATCTAAGCGGTCAATAATATCTGAAAAGACCCGGGCTGGATGGTCTTTTCTCAACCATTCATTTAGAGCGGGTGGTAAAAGAAATTGTTTGTTTTGGTCATAGGGGCGTACCGGCATATTAAATTCCTCCTTGAAATATCACAATTGACAAATTTATTTCTACTAATGTGTTATTATATCAAAAATCTATAACCTGTAAATAATATTTTAGCTAGTTTTTAAATAAGCTCTGTGTCCCTATTTTTTATTCTTTATTAAAGATGGTTTAATAAATATTGGGTCGTGTTGGTAATCAAAATTATTATTGGGGTTGGTATAATACATCTGAACCGATGATGCAACCAAACATTTACCTTCGAACGGAATAAAATTTTGTGCGGTTATCGTTACTAAAATAGTGTCTTGGATAATTGGGTTTATATTAAAGGTAAAATCCCCGTATTTGTCGGTATAACCGCAATAATAAAAATTTAGGTCATTGGGCAGCATAATACAAACTGAAGCATCAGGAATTGGTGCCCCATTTTGGGTTGTGACACTTAAATTAAATGACTGTTGGCCAAGTGGAATAATTGATTCATACCTCACGCGCATCGACTTTGGCACTTCGGTCCAGAGATTCATTTCCGGGTCGCCTAAAAGATTCCATTCCGAATAAAGGGTTCTGCCAAAAGAATCGGGTGAATATGTCCAGAGACTATCTAAACCTTCTTTTAATGCTTTGCCAATATTTAAAACTTTGTGTTGAAAGATTGCTCTAAAGAAATTTCTCGCCACGAAATTGCGATACGGCGCATATAAACCAGAAGTTGTTGTGCCGATATAGGCAACCGAGCCTTTAGGATGTTTTGTACTACCGGCTTTCAGCCACCGTTGACCAAGATAACTTAACCTAAGCACAGTTTGACAACACCATGAAAATATCACTGGTAACTTTTTAGTATTATTTGCTATGGCAGGTGCGAGTTTAAATGGTGATACCCACTGCGTGCCAGCGCCATGCCCGGTATATAAAACATAACTTCTTCCCCGAATAATCGAGTCTTTCAAATCTTGCCGATTATGTATTGGTGCAACTAAAGTATCTACTTGAATAAAATCACTATTATCAAATATTATTGACCGCACAAAATCAACTCCCACATTATGATATGGTCCCGGGTCTTGTCGTACTGTTGTAACTTTACGATACCATAAAGTTTCGGCTAAATATGGCGTTCGCTCATAAGAAAATATCTTATTTATCATTGACTTGAGCTGAGGAATATTGCGACAGGGTAATCGACCTAAGAAAAGTTCTATTTGTGAGTCACCGTTAACATCGGCATAAGGATTATCGGTCGGACCACAAGCAGGGTGCGGATAAGGAGAAATCTGATTGATATCACCAACCAACAGAACATATTCGGGTCTGGGATTCCATCTATAATAAATATCGCTAATATAATTTTTGATTAGTTCTGGTTTATTACCCCCAATTTCCGATAATTTAACAACTTTAGTCGGAACGCCCTTTTTATGTTTCCATTCTGCTAATGGCTGAATTACTTTAAAGAAATTATCGTGAGTAATAATAAGATACTTTGCTCCGTCGGCAAAAATATTACGTACACACAAAAACAGGAATATGAATAAAACAGCTTTCTTCATACGAACTTTTATACTATAATAATACTCTTTCTGTACTGTGAGTCAAGTTTTATTTCTGAGAGTCCAGGGAAAATAGGAACACGAATAGCACGAATGTACGAATAGCACGAATAAACCTTGAAATTTAAGATTTGTGTCATTCGTTTTATTCGGGTCATTCGTGGTAATAAATCTTTTTCAGAGCTTTTTTTCTTGACCTTACATATTATTAACCTATAATTAAGTAGTGCCCGAACCAAACAAAGATTTAAATATTCCCCTTGCCGAACGACTACGACCAACCGATTTATCTGAAATAGTCGGACAGGAACATCTTTTAGAAAAAGATCGACCATTGCGCAAGATGATTGAAAAGGGAGAGTTACACTCAATGATATTCTGGGGACCGCCTGGTTCGGGTAAGACAACACTGGCGCGAATCATTGCCCATTATACCAAAGCTCAATTTATGCAATTTAGTGCCGTGACCTCCGGTGTTGCCGATATTCGTCGAGTTATTAAAGAGGCTGAATACCAAAGGCAATTTCACAAGCGGTCAACAGTACTTTTTGTTGACGAAATCCATCGCTTCAACAAAGCGCAACAAGACGCATTTTTACCGCATGTTGAATCAGGCAAGATTATTCTAATCGGAGCAACTACCGAAAATCCTTCGTTTGAGGTTATCGGACCATTGCTCTCTCGTTGTCGGGTTTATATCTTACATCAGTTATCGCCGGATAATATTAAAACAATTCTCGAAAGAGCAATGACCCATCCGCAGGGCTTAAAAGAATTTAATCCGGTTGTCTCAGAAAAGATCCTTGATTATATTGTCAACATTGCACAAGGCGATGCCCGTGCCGCATTAACAACATTGGATTTAGCAGTTCAATCCACCGAACCAGATAAAGATGGTAAAAGAAAAGTTACCGAAACAACGATTGAGCACATCGCATCCAGAAAGATTTTATTATATGATAAAGGCGGTGAAGAACATTACAATTTAATTTCAGCACTTCATAAATCATTGCGCGATTCAGACCCGGATGCTTCTTTATATTGGCTTGCACGAATGCTTGAAGCGGGTGAAGCCCCTTTATATATTGCCCGAAGATTAGTGCGGTTTGCAGTCGAAGATATTGGCGATGCGAATAATCTGGCCTTAGTCGTTGCCAATGCGGCAAAAGACGCGGTCGATTTTATCGGCAGACCCGAAGGCGATTTGGCTTTGGCACAGGCAGTAGTATTTTTAGCAATGGCACCCAAGAGTAATTCGATTTATAAAGCTTATGAAATGGCTAAAAAAGATGCCTTAGAATCACAAACCGAACCCGTGCCTTTGTATTTAAGAAATCCGGTAACATCTTTGATGAAAAATATTGGTTATGGCAAAGGATACAAATATGCTCACGATTTTCCTGATGCCAAAACCGACCAGGACCATTTCCCACCATCTTTAAAGGGACGAAAATATTACATACCCTATTTAAAGAAAAAACTACCTCTTGACAAAAAATAAATTTTTGTTAAATTAATGTACAAGGAGTAGTAAGTATATGCAGACTATTCTATTCTATTCTAAGAGTAACTTTTACTTTCCAGTATATAACCGTTTTCTATTTAATCCATCGGGTGAAGCAAATGCAAGTTTATAAAACCTCTTGAGATAATCAGGAGACTCAAGAGGCAAGACATACTCCAGTCCTCATCTCATTTTTTAGTTATAAGTAAGGTGAAGATGAGATGAGTGGAGTAGAAACCTTACGAAATCAATTAGTATGATGTTGTAAAATATTGAGGTGAATTATGAAAAACATTAAATTTTTGCTTTTTGCTTTGATTTTAATAAGTCAAGGAATTGCACAAAATGGTGCATGGTACCAGATAAGTGATGCACTCGGAACCTTAAAAAGAGGCTGTGCAATTACTTGGGGAGGAAATGATACACTTTATGCGTTACGTGGATATTATAGTACATCTAATCAAAGAACATTCTATGCATATATTATCTCTCAGAATTTATGGATAACAAGGGCTAATACACTGGCAAATGTTGATACTGGTGCAGCAATAACTCGTGTTCGAAACTGTTCACTCTATGCGTTCACTGGCAAAACTGCTTCAAATTTTTATCTTTATCGGACAGACCTGAATCAATGGATTCCAAGAAATAGTGCACCAGGCTCTATTTTACCTGGCGCAACGCTTTGCTGGGCTGGCGGCGATACAATTTATGCATTCAAAGGAGGTTGGACACAAACTTTTTATAAATATATTATCTCAACTGCCTCATGGATTACAGCGTCTAATATCCCAAAAGTAGCACATTATGGTGCAGGTATGTGTTATGCAGGAGTAAATGCAAAGTTTTATGCTATCTTTGGTGGTAACGACAGCGGATTTTATCTATATAATCCTCAAGTCAATCCTCCGTGGGTACAAAAAGCATCTCCAGGAATTGGTTTCCAACAAGGTGCCTCATTAACGTGGGATGGTGGGACAACGATTTATGCTGTTGTCGGTGGCGGAAGTACGAGCGCATTCATGTATGATATTACGTCAAACACTTGGAGTTCGATGCCATCAACTCCAGATGGAATCGGTGGTTCAAAAGAAGGAGCTGGTCTTTTAGCATGGGACAATCGTTCAGGACAAAAACAATTATATCTAATTCAAGGTGATGGTACCAAGTATTTCTATCGCTTTTGTCTCCCCTTATCTTCTCAACCACCTTTAGCAGAAGGTTTTGACCAAATTCAATTTCCACCTGCAGGTTGGCAAGCAAAGTTAGAACAAGGAACTGACATTATTGACCACAATTGGCAAAGAACGACAACATTCCCTTCAACACCTTACACTAACACAGCAGTTGCAGCGCATATGCCGAGTGGTGACACCAGAAGGCGAGCTAAACTAATCACACCTAAACTGTATCTCGGACCTCGACCAGCTTTGGTAAAAGTCAGTTTCTATATGTTCTATAATTCTGTCGGGATTTATGATGACACACTACTATTAGAATATTATAAAGTTCCCTCTTATTACAATCCCCAAATCGCTACTTTCTCACGAAAAGACACATCTGGTTGGGTTCGCAGAGAAGTTATGTTTGTTGAAACCGACACTATTATGATTGCTTTTCATGGTATCAATCAGGAAGGTGATGACTATGCTGAGCTATATATTGATAGTATCAGCATTTCTATTGATACTGCTAATCTTTATTCGAATACATTTAAAGCAACTGCATCTAATCAATCAAATTTTTTAGCACGTAAACCCGAAACTGAAATACTCCATACTATTTATCAAAGTGCTATTTTAGATACTTCAGGATTACCTGATGGTAGAGCACTTCTTTATTATACCTATTCTAGGAACTACGGAGAAAACTGGTCTTCACCCTATCTCATTGACACAGTTTATCAAAAATATGATATATTATCTTCAGCCTCAATCGCTATTAGTATTTTCAATACCAACCAACCTTGGATTGCTTATATTAAGCCTACTGGACCGCAGTTTGCACCACAGGAAATATGGACAGCGGTACAAAGAGCGAATGGCACTTGGAATAAAAAATGTCTTAAAACAACTACTGGTGAGTGGCTCGGATTATCTATGGCAATGGGCTTGACTCAGGGACAAGCAGGAGAACCAGATCTTGCTTACGTAGTAACGCGAGCACTGACTGCTCAAGGTACTGCTGATAGGATTGTGTTCTTTGCATTTGATACGATTACGACATACTCAGACACGCAATTTCCGCATTTAGTTCCACCTGCACATTGGTATACTCCTTCGATTGCTGTATCTCCTTATGATTATATTCATATTGCATACAACTATTATGCCGGCTATATCTATTATCGTACTATTCTATCCTCAACTAACAATTATTTGACCCGAACACAATCATTAACTTGGTCTAACCAGTATCGTGTATCACAATATGATGCAAATACGGAACCAGCATCATATCCTTCAGTAGAAACATATGGTAATTTGGTCTTTGTTGCATGGCGTGGAAAAAATGAGAGCGGACAAAATATCGGTGAAATCTGGCGAAGAAAGGGTCTGATACAACCTGGACAACTTCCGTACTGGTATGCCCCTCAAAATATGAGTCAAAGTCCAAGCCGAGAATCACACTATCCTGTTATGAGTTCAAGTCAAGTCACCGCATTTCAGGAAAGTACTGCCGCAAGAAATAAAGAAGTCTACGCGAATTTCTGGGATAATTATTTCGTAAATATCAGCGAGACCGATAGTTTTTCTTTCTTTCCCCATATTGATGTTGAAGCACGGGATGACCAGCGACCACCCTATGCATTACCAGTTAATACAATCTGGACCGAGCGACTCTCAAGTTCTGCTTATGAAGTTAAATTTCGACGATACATTTACCCTGCTGAAGAAAAATTATCGTACTATCGCATAGAAACCGGTGATTCAGTTGCTTCGCCTTATTGCCTACAGCGAGATGGATTTATTCCCTACCAACAACTTCCAATTGATTTTGGCAATCAAAAAACAGTTTATGAGCTTCCCTATCTCCATCCTTTGTATCATCATAAAATCAAAGCAGTGGTCTATCATGGAGCGCAAGGCAGATTCAAACAGAACTTTGCAATTGACAGTATTCCATTAGGTTCTATTGAGTATGAACCAAATATTGCCGAAACGATTGAAATCGAAATTCCAAAGAATTGTTATCAGATTGATAGCCGAGCAATCCTCGAGATAACTAAAAATCGAGGACAATTTGTTACACTGGCAAAACCGCTTGTAGTTTATCAATACGAAGTCCCAGAAACAACAAGTAGTAGTGGACCTCAGTCAGCCGGTCAAATTACTGTCTTAACCAAACCGAGGCTTTATCAGAATTATCCGAATCCATTTAAGACACAAACTGCGATTCGGTATTCTCTACCAACCGAGAGTAAAGTTTTATTAAGAATCTACAATATTTCAGGAAGATTAGTTAAAACACTAATTAACCAACATCAAACATCTAACATCTATTCTGTAACTTGGGATGGCAAAGACAATCTTGGCAAAACCGTTTCGTCTGGAATCTACTTCTATCGTCTTGAAACCGACAATTATCAGACTACAAACCGAGCAATAATCATTAGGTAAAACATAAACGGGGGGTGGGAGATTATCCCGCCCCCCCAAAAAAACCACTTATGAAACGGATTTTACTATTATCAACTTTTTTGTGTTGTGCTCTTTTTGCTCAGTTAAGAATGAAACGAATTACATTTCTTACTTCTGGATTATATAACTATGAACTTGATGGCAATATAGTCTGTGGAGATTTTAATCATAATGGAATATGTGAAATGATTTTTAGAACTAGAAATACCAATTGGCCATATCACTATCGCTGGGAAATATGGGAGTATCACTCCATGAATCAATATGAAATGGTTTATGTTGATACTGCTTCGCCTATTCAAGTCGGTATTGAAACTGGTGGCATTCGCCCATTTGCAGCAGATTATCTTGACAATGATAGTATGAGTGACTTAGTTGGTATGAATGAACAATATATTCATCCGGAAAGTCTGACCCGACCTGTATCAACAGTTCAAGAGGGACCTTCGCCATCTTCTTATCCAATATCATTAGTATGGTTTGATAGACTAGGAATATGGTTTTATGTATTTCCACATTACATTATTGACCTTGACCAAGATGGCAGAAAAGAAATATTATTCAGATGGTACAATGAAATTTATGATCAAGGCACAAGAATTTATAAAAACACGGGGAATAACCAATATCAACTCGTATTTAATCAGCCGCCTGTATCTTGGCTTTCATACGCTTTCGGTGATTTTGACCATGATGGTAGAATAGAAATTGCCTTCCCTGGCGGCGGTAAGGTTTATATTCGAAAATGCATTAATTATAATCAATATCCCTTAGTCTGTTCTTTATCTAATCCCATAGTTGGAGGTAGCTCTTTATCTAATCCACATGATTGTTGGGATGGACAAGATGTTGATAATGATGGTAAACCGGAATTCTTTATCGCCTTTCAAAACGCTATGAGCAACATATATTATCTTTATATGGGTGAGGCAATCAGTAATAATAATTACGAACTGACTTTCATTGACCAAATAACAACCTACCAAGACGCCGAAAGAAGTAGTAAGTGCGGTGATATTGACGGTGACGGGATTGAAGAAATCGTCTGGTCTGTCGGACGATGGGTTCTTATTTATAAAGCAACCGGCAACAACCAATTTCAACGGGTTCTGACTCTCTCCGGTCACGGAGGAGAAACTCCCGCAGCGATTGTAACAATCTATGATATGAATAAGAATGGTTATAATGAAATTATCTATGGCGGTAATGGATATACTTCAATTTACGAAGTAGAAGCAGTGAGATTATTAAGACCAAACGGCGGTGAAACTTTTCATGCTGATTCAAGCGAACTCATTCGCTGGCAGAAATTCTATCCGCCACGATGTGATTCGTTATCCTTATTTTATTCAACTGATAATGGCAGAACATATACGACTATCGTGACCCGTGTTCCGGGGACCGAAACATCTTATGTATGGACAGTGCCGAATGTTAATTCTGATTCGTGCAAAGTCAAAATCATTGCCTACGGACCCGGCTGGCAATATGACGAGTCGGACGGACTGTTTAGAATTACTTCCACCGGTGTAGAGGAGATTGCCACGCTACCGCTCGCAATGACACTTGGTGTAAAGGTCTATCCGAATCCAGCGAAATCGCTGTCCGTTATCCGTTACACGTTGCCCGCTGAAGGAAAGGTATTACTACAATTATATGATATTTCTGGAAGGTTAGTTAAAACTTTAGTTGATGAAGACAAGAAACCAGGGATTTATAAGGTGAACTTAAACACTAAAACTCTTTCCGCAGGTGTTTATTTTCTCTCTTTACAAACCGAGTCAAAAAGAATTATTGAAAGATTAGTCGTAGTAAAATAATAGACATATAGAAAAAAATAAAGAGAATGGGGTATCCAGGACTGCTATTTTTCTAAATTTTAATAAGGCGAGGGCATGATAGACCCGGTAGGTTACCTACTCGGCAATCGGGTAGGCAATCTACTCGGTTATCCACTAGGTAATCAGGTAGGTAACCGAGTAAGTAACCTACTAGATAATGGGTTAGGCAATATAGTAGGTAACCTAGTAGGCAAGCCGGTAGGCTAGGGGGTAGTGTAGTAGTTCACAATTTAGGTAACAGATTAGCAATAAAAGAAAGCTTGTCAAGAGGGGTAATTTGTCCCAATCCCGAATGCCTTCTTTGA